>Ga0209444_10000218_pt1 | contig 31356 bp, 21 predicted proteins | sample LauGreFaBDMM15DN_2_FD_188215 | JGI IMG/M metagenome (GOLD analysis project Ga0209444, IMG submission 188215) | Freshwater lake microbial communities from Lake Michigan, USA - Fa13.BD.MM15.DN (SPAdes) (version 2) | ecosystem: Environmental > Aquatic > Freshwater > Lake | place: Lake Michigan... | reverse complement strand
GCGTCATCATCTCCGGGACAGATAAGCTGATCAGCGGCGCGCCGTTGAGTTGCTGGCCAAGGCGGATGAAGACCAGTATGAGGGCGAGGTGCAGTGGATAACTAAGTAATCGAAAAATGTGCAGGATCGCTTGATTCAGCTTCAACAGCCAGCCGAAAAAGAGGCAGACGAGGGAGGTGGATCCCATGATCGGAAAGATGCCTAGAGTGATACCCAGCGCGATTGTCCAAGAGAGTTTTTCGGGCGTGATGCCGCGTTTCAATTGCTCCAAAATCGGGTTCACGACCCAGCGCCGGAAGCGGGACATCCATGTTTTGTCGGGTGTTTTTCCGACGGCTGGGTCATCGATGGGTAAAGACGGCACGATTTGTTAGAACGGTAGGCTGGTGTTGTTAGGTCGGGTATAGACCGCTTGCACGACAGAAATATTGCGGGTCACGAAACCTGCCTCGCAGTATTTTAGGTAGTAGTTCCAGGTGCGGATAAATGATTCGTCGAAACCGAGCGGGCGGATCGCGTCAAGGTGGGCGTTGAAGTTTTCATGCCATGCGGCAAGCGTTTTTGCATAGTCGGCACCGAGGTCTTCCAAGTTGTGAAGAAAAAGGTTGCCGGTTTTGTTGATCACCTCGTTGATGCGTCCGACGCTGAGCAGCAAGGAGCCAGGGAAGATGACTTTCTGGATCCAATCGACACCCTTGGTGAGCGATTTGTAGCGGGCATCGGGCACAGTAATGTACTGCATCCCTAGTAGCCCGTGTGGGGCGAGGACTTCGTTGCATTTCTCGAAAAATGATTCGTGGAAATTATGGCCGACTGCTTCCAGCATTTCGATGGAGGCGATCTTATCAAATTTCCCCGTGATGTGGCGGTAGTCCTGAATGCGGATCTCGACGAGGTCGCTAAGGCCGGCTTTCTCGACGCGCTCGCTAGCATAGGCGGCCTGTGCCTCGGAGATGGTTACAGCCGTGACCTTACAGCCGTAGTTTTTTGCTGCGTGGTGTGAAAATCCGCCCCAGCCGCAGCCGATCTCAAGCACGTGGTCGTTGGGTTTGAGTTGCATTTTGCGGCACAGTGCGTCGTATTTTTCCGTTTGTGCCTCGGCGAGGGTCTTCGTCTGCGGCGTGAATTTCGCTGAGGAATAGGTCATCGTTTCATCCAGCCAGAGTGAGTAGAACTGATTGCCGAGATCATAGTGCTCGGCGATATTGCGGCGCGATGTCTCGACGGTATTGGAGCGTTTGAGATGACGGAACCAATTGACGATTTTCAGCAAATTCACACCTGGTAGCGTTGAAGAATCTGAGTCGTCACCTTGCAGAGCGTGCATGTTGGTGGCGAACCAAGAGATGACTGCCGCGATGTCAGGAGTATCCCAAATGCCATCAGTGTAGGCCTCGCCCATGCCGATGTTGCCATAGAAAGTGCAGCGTTTGAAAAATTCCGTAGGGTCATTTAGAACGATGCGTGCGGTCATCACTGCGCCTTCTTCTCCGAAATGCAGGCTGCGCCCATCCGGATACACGAGTGCGATTCCGCCTTGGTTAAATTTTCCGAATAGGGAAAGCACAATGCGCTCAGGAAGAGAGGCGGGTATTGCTGCGCTCGCGGATTTTTGAACTGCTATGTCGCTGTGTGAAGAAGGTATCGAGTTCATAGAAAAAGTAATGGATTCAATCTGCTGCCACGGGTGTGGATTTCGGGAAGTAGGGAATTTTTTTGAGGAATAGAAAAAGGGCGTGAAGATGAATTCCGAAAATGATGCGCAGCGTGAGCAGAGGGTATTTCAACGCATACCAAGCGAGTCGGGCTGCGGTCAGTTCACGGCGCTCTCCGTGAATGGCAGAAAGTAGCGTGGGGTTGCCGTCGGTAAGATTGTCGATATGGACGATCCAGTTTTTCTCAGGAACACCAAGGCGGAAGTGGAAGGTGTCGTTAGGATCAGAGAAAGGGGATACGTAGAAATTTTTCGCAACAACTCTGCTCAGATTATTGTTAGAGTTTGGAGCCACTGCATAGAGTTTCATTTCTCGAAAGGTATTGGTGACCTCTGCGACTGCGGTGAAAAGCTCTCCAGAATTACTATGAATGTAGTAAAAAGAAACGGGATTGAACGAGTAACCGAGGACTCTTGGGAACGTGAGCAGTGTGATACGGGCGTCGGTGGGGACTTGTGTTCCGTTTTCTGCGAGCCAAGTGCAGAGGTTTTCGCGGGTGTTTTTCGCAGGGTCAATTTGGATGTGGTCGCGGTCGTCGATCGAGAATAGATTGAAGCGATTCCGTGAGAGAAATCTCGTTTTCGGAAAGTGATCGAGATCGATCGCGAGCATGAAGACCCGGTAGTGGAACGCGTGTTTTTTGGGAGAAACACGGGTGTGGTTGACGCGGCATTCGTAAAGGCAAGGTACGCTCATATCCACGGATCGCGTTTAAGAATTTCTGCGCAGAGGCGATGGGCGGACCAGATGCCGTCCTCATGAAAGCCATAGCGTTGCCATGCGCCGCAGAAGTAGCGGTGGGTGATGTTGGCAGCTTCGTGAAGCTCGGTGATTCGCGATTGGGCGCTAATCGCGGCTTGGGTGAAGAGCGGGTGCTCGTAGTCGAGGCGGTGGAGAATCTTACTCTCTGGAATGCCTGCTGGTGGGTTGATCGAGACGAAATAATTCACATTTTCAGAAACGCCCTGAAGGCGGTTCATCCAGTAGTGTGTGGAGTGTTGCCCAGAGGGATCAACGCGGTAATTCCATGATGCCCAGGCGCGGCGGGTGCGTGGCATGAAGCGGTCATCGGTGTGGACCACTGCTTTGTTCGGTTGGTAAGCGAAAGGTGCGAGGATTTCTTTTTCGAGTTGAGTCGCTTCGGAAAGCAGGGCGAGCGATTGATCGCCGTGCGAGGCGAAGACGACCTTGGCAAAAGTCTCTGATGTGCCGTCCGCCAAGGTGATTGTGGTATCGACAACACTGCGCACGGGATTGTTGCGACGGATTTGATCGGCGAAGGGCGCGGTGATTTTTTTTACATACTCGCGCGATCCGCCGCAGACAGTGCGCCAAGGGTGCTGCGTATCGAGGCCGAGGAAACCGTGGTTGTGCCAGAATCGCATCAGAGTTTTCGCGGGAAAAGAGTCGATGCGTTCGGGCGGCGAAGACCACACGGCGGCAGCCATAGGGGAGAGATACCAATCGAGAAAATCGCGACCGTATCCTCGCGCATCGACGTATTCTGCTAGAGTGACATCGCCGTATTGTGGATTCGCTAGTTCGGCGATGGTCTCCTTGTTGAAGCGGTTGATCTGCAGCAGCATTTTCCAGAAGCGCGGGCGCAGAAGGTTTTTGCGTTGAGAAAAAAGTAGATTCACTGAACCACCATTAAGCTCGATTCCCCCCGGGATGTGCTGAACGCTGAATGACATTTCCGTCGGTTTCGTTGCGACATCCAGCTCTGCAAAAAGACGGGTGAGGTGCGGGTAGGTGACCTCGTTGTAAACCATGAAGCCGGTGTCGAGCGGTAGCATGTTACCATGTTCCGGAACCTCCACAGTATTCGAATGGCCACCGATACGATTGTCCTTCTCGAAAAGCGTTAGGTTATAATCCCGTTGTAGAAAATGAGCGCAGGCAAGGCCGGCGATGCCAGTGCCGATGATGGCGATCTTTGGCTTATCTCTCATGGCGCGTGAGCGGATTGTTGCGCGCCTCTTCCATCACCGCTTCGGGCACCGGTCGCAGATCCCAGACGAGACGGAATTTTTCTAAAATACGAAGGATATAGTAGGTCGGGTCGATCTCATGAGCGAGAAAGCCCTGACGGGTTGAGTGCGGAAAACGGTGGTGGTTGTTATGCCAGCCTTCACCGAGAGTAATCAGGGCGAGGAAAAAATTATTGCGCGAGTCGTCTTCCGTTACGAATCGACGTTTCCCCCAAACGTGAGCAAGAGAGTTGATGAACAAAGTCCCATGCAGCAGGATCGTAGTAGAGATAAAAAAAGTCCAAACGAAAAACTGCCACATCGTGGTGCCCAGTGAAGGAGCGAAAGTTTCGAGAGCCCAGCCGATGCCGAGCATGATGACGCCAAAGGCGATCGGCACCACTTGATCGAAGCGGTTCAGCCACACGAGTTCTGGGTATTTTACCAGATCTGGGATGGCTTTGTAGTTGGTCGGAAAATTCCGCTTCGAGGTAAGCCAGCCGATGTGTGACCATAAGAATCCACTGATGCGTGGTGAATGGATATCTTCCTCTTCATCCGAGTGCTTGTGGTGGTGGCGGTGGGTGGCGGCCCACCACAATGAGCCGCGCTGCATGGAGGTGTTTCCTAGGATTGCGAGAAAAAGCTGAAAGCCGCGAGAAGTTTTGTAAGAGCGGTGCGAGAAATAGCGGTGATAGAAGCCAGTGATCGCGAACATGCGGATGAAATAAAGCGCCGCCGCTGCGATGACCGGCACTGGACTGACGCCGACCCAAAAAACAGCGAGGCAGCCGAAGTGGAGAAAGATGAAAGGAATGGTGCGTTGCCAATCCAATTTATCAGGAAGCGCGGATGGATCCGGCGAGCCGGGGGCTCGGTAATCGGAATCCCACCAGTGACCGATGAGTGTTGTGAATGCCTTGATGCGTGAAGTCATGGATCAAATAGTTTATTTCTCTAGGCGGCGTCGAATGGTTTCAATGAGCCCACCCACGATAGGAATTTGGCCGTATATATTCAAGCCCGAATCCCAATAGTCTTGATGCATGATGACTTGCCCTTCCTTATTGAACCTTACATGGCTCATCCCGACCGATTCCACTGGTTTGCCTCCGTTGAGCTTGGGCGCGCTGAAAATCATCGTCCATCGCACATAGTGCTCGTTGCCGGCACTCGCGGTGTCATTGATGGTGACCTTGTAGGATGTCATCGTTTCGGCAGTCTTGAGGAAATAGGCTTTGATCTCTTCCGCTCCATGGTGCGTGACCAATATATCGTTGAGATAAGCATCTGGCGCATAAACGACGCCAGTGTTTTGTCTCACATATTCCTTATCGGAAATTTTTGTCAGAAAAGTGCCGAAAGCCTTGAGTCCCTCAGCAGCCTTTTGGTTGTCGGCGATTCGGGCGGTGTCTTTGAGCACCTTGTTGTATTCCGCGACGCGCTGTCCCGTGTTCGGGTTCGGCGTGCAGGCGGGGATGATAATGCAGGCTACTAGGATTACCAAGAGAATGCTTGGGAAGAGTTGCAAGGCGAATTTCAAAGACATGGTTCATCATATCACAGCTTTTGAGAAATGCGAGCGTATCGGATACTCTTTTTTCGTCGATTGGCGAAACATAGACGAAGTAGCTAATGAAAGTATGCTCAATAGTTCATGAATTTGAGTAATTGTTTGTAATCATTGCCGTCCAAAGCAGCAATGGCTCACTTCACTTCTTTTGTCACGTTCACAGGACCACGGAAGTTTCGGGAAAAGGAGATTTTCGGCCATTTTTCTCTTAGCCGCCAAAGTTATCGTCTTTTGCCGCCGATGTTGCCGAAGCCGCGTTTCATATCGCCGAGTTGATCGAGGCTGTCGGCTCCGCCGGACATGGCTTTCATCATGTTTTTCATTTTGTGCGGTGAGCGCATCATTTCGCGCATTTGGCCGAACTGTTTGAGCAGGGCGTTGACTTCTTGCAGGGTGGTGCCGGAGCCTTTGGCGATGCGGGCGCGGCGGGTGCCGCGGATGATCTCGGGACGCACGCGCTCGTCCTTGGTCATGCTGAGCACGATGGCTTCGGTGCGTTTCATTTTCTTGCCGTCGAAGGCATTCGAGGGAAGTTGTTTTTTGATTTTGCTGAAGCCTGGGAGCAAGCCTAACAGACCTTCGAGCGGACCCATGTTCTGGATCATTTTCATTTGATCGAGGAAGTCGGTGAAATCGAATTTGCCCTCGGCCATGCGTTGGGCGCTGCGCATGGCATCGGCCTCGTTGATCTTGTCGGCGACTTGTTCGACCATGCCGACGATGTCGCCCATGCCGAGAATCCGGTCGGCCATGCGGACGGGATGGAACTCGCCGAGTTGGTCGATTTTTTCGCCTTCGCCGATGTATTTGATCGGCTTGCCAGTGACGGCGCGCATCGAGAGCGCAGCACCACCTCGGGCATCGCCATCGAGTTTGGTGAGAATGATCCCGGTAAGGCCAACGGCGTCATTGAAGTGAGTGGCGACGGAAACGGCTTGTTGTCCCGCAGCGGAATCGGCAACCAACAGGGTTTCTTTGGGGGAGAGAAAGGCGTGAAGTTTTTTGAGCTCGGAGATGAGGTTGTCATCGAGTTCTTGGCGGCCGGCGGTATCGAATATGATGACGCTGTGGTCTTGGGTCTCGGCCCATTTCAGTGCGTCCTTGGCGACCTTGACGAGATCTTTTTCTGAGGCATCGGGCGTGTAGCAGGGGACCTCTACTTGGCGGGCGAGGGTGGCCAATTGCTCGATGGCAGCGGGGCGATAGAGGTCGATGGCAACGAGCACGGGGCGACGGCCTTCTTTTTTCAATCGATAGGCAAGTTTCGCAGCTGTGGTGGTTTTACCGGCACCGTTGAGACCGCAGAGCAGGATGCGCGCGGGGGGATTGAGATCGAGCGGGGCGTTGTCACCGCCTAACAGATCAGCGAGTTCATCGTGGAAAATTTTGACGATCTGCTCGCCGGGTTTGATCGACTTGAGAACCTCGACACCGACGGCTTTGTCCTTGATGCGATTAATGAAATCGCGGGCGACCGAAAATTCGACATCAGCTTCTAACAGCGCGAGGCGGATTTCGCGCAGCGCATCGGTGATGTTGGACTCGGAAATTTTTCCGACACCGCGGAGGTTGCGGAAGGTCTTGTCGAGAGAGTCGGCGAGAGATTGGAACATATTGGGTCGGAAAGTCTGAAAGTTTGAGGTCGGCAAGTCGGGATGCTTAGAATCTGTTAGAGAGCGAGAGAGTCGCGGAGGACTTGGATGGCGTGTTTTATGGGGACGGGGCGGCCTTGGGTAGTGGCGAGTCCGGAGAGGTGCATGAGGCAGGACATGTCGCCGCTGATGAGGAGGTCAGGATGTTGTTCGAGAACGTGGTCGAGCTTGAGCGTACCCATTTTTCCGGAAATGTGGGGAAAGGTTACGGAGAAGGTGCCACCGAAGCCACAGCATTGCTCGGACTGGCCGAAGGGCATGAGGGTGACATTTTCGATCGAGGAAAGCAGTGTGCGAGTGGATTCGCCCGAGCAAGAGCCGCGTGAGTGGCAGGAGCGGTGGAAGGCGATCTTTATAGGTTCTGGCAACTTGCCGGGCCAGGTGGTGATGCCAAGGCCGTGGACGATGAAGTCCATGATTTCCCAGGTGCGGTTGGCGAGAGAGTCGATCGAGGGATCGGGGCACTCTTCGAATTGCAGCGGATTACCGTGGAAACACATGGCCGCGCAAGATCCGCTGGGGACGATGACCGGAAGATCGCCAGCGAACACTTTCGCGGTGTGCATAGCGACCTTGCGTGAGGCATTCCAATCGCCCGAGTTGAAAGCAGGTTGGCCGCAGCAGGTTTGGTTTTCGGGGAAAACGACTTCCACACCGAGATGTTCTAACACTTCTACGGTGGCGCGAGCGACGTCGTCATAGAAGGCGTCGCAGAGGCAGGTGCCCATGAGGAGGACTTTTTTTCCGGCGGGTCGTGTGGTGTTAGTGGCCATGCGCTGGAAAGCTTCGTGTTTTTCCAGAAAATTTCAACCCGCGATTTAGCCAGTGGCGCGATTTTTGCCGATAAAAGGCAGAGTGAGTAGAAAAAACAGCGCAAGACCTATGATTTCGAAGGAAACGATGTAATATGGCCAGGGGCCGAGATGGTCGATCAGGCTGGGATTGATTGGCGGATGTGCGAGGAATCCGAAGTTGGTTCCTAACAAAAAATTCATCGTGCCTGCAAAAATCAGATAGAGATTGATCCACAAAAACGCTCGCAGCGGGCTTTTGTAAAAGGGCTGCTGCGGACGCCAGCTATCGCATATGGGCAAAAACAAGGCCGCGCCGACGATGGCAAAGTGATGGAGAAAGAAGGTGAAGAATGTTGGGTGGGGACAATTGTAGGTGAGCGCGGGAGTGATCAGTGCTTGTAAAGTCGCCGCGAGCCCCCAGTAGTAGGTAAGTTCACGCGCTAATGGTTTTCGCGAAAGCAAAGCATAGCCCGCGATGAATCCGGCAAAATCACAAAGGTGAAAGGGGATACGATTATCTAGCGAAACGGGATCTGTGCAGGTCGACCAGGCCCATTGCGAATAGCCATAGGCGGCGAGACAGAAAAATGCGAGCAGTCCTGTGACGATAGTTTCTCCGCATGCCGATCTGCGGGCGATGAGCAAAAGGGACAGCAGCACCACAAAGCCCGACAACACGGCGGTGCCATGGGTGGACGAGAAAACGGCAAAAGTAGCGGGCATGAGAGGAGCATGCGTTAAAGGCGTACTTCGGGCGAGTGAAAAATGGTGGTTGAATGATCATCCGATAAGACTGATGGTTTTTGCTGGTAGAGCCATTTTCTCAAGCTTTTCGGGAATTTTTTTTTGACCTTACCTGAAATTGCTTTGCTAATGAATCGCAATCAAGTTTGCGCTACCGTGATGGTATGCGATGAAAATGTCCTGAGAATTTTTCTTCTTGCTATGGCAATGATTCGGTAGTAGGAATTGGGAGCAATCTTGACAGGGGGGCAGTGTTTTTTCACGAGAGCACGGCTGAGACTTCATACGAAGAACCCTTGGAACCTGATGCGGTTCGCACCGCCGTAGGAAGTCGAGAGTGAGAGATCTATTGTTTTATTTTTCTGCTGGCGAGAATGCCTGTGGAATTCTGACAGTAGTGATCTTTCTCTGGCAGCTGATGGGTGTGAATGTTATTTCAAACACACTACCATTATGATATACAGCACATCATCTTCCACGCGAATTTTTTCGTTTGGATCCTTGAGCCTCTTATCTCTGGCCTGCGGATTTTCGCAAGAGATCGATCAGAAAACAGAAGAGCAGCCGCCGCAAACGGAGGAGCTAAAAGAAGTGGTCGTCACCTCGGACTTGTGGCGATCACTTTTGAGCGATATTCCAGCCAGTGTCTCTGTTTATGATGCGGAAAGCTTAAAGAATCCGAACATTCGGCATTTTGCGGATTTGATCGAGCGCACGCCCAATCTTACCTCAACAGGTGGCACCTCGCGTCCGCGGTATTTCCAACTTCGCGGCATGGGGGAAAATTCTCAGTTTGAGGGGGAGTCTCCGGATTTCTCCGTTCGCTTCGTTGTGGATGATATCGATTTCACGGGCATCGCATCGGTGGCGAGTGCGTTTGATATGGAGCAAGTTGAGGTGCTGCGCGGACCGCAGGCGGGAGCGTTTGGCGTGAATGCAGCTGGTGGGATGGTGCGCATGACTTCTGCCAGCCCAACGCCACACTGGACAGGCCGCACCGAAGTGACGGCTGGTCAGGATGATCTATTCGCCGCAGGTCTGGCCTTTGGCGGTCCTTTGTTGCAGCGCGATCCCGAGGAGTTGATGTTCCGCTTTTCGCTTTATCGGAATCAGAGCGATGGCTTCCGCCGCAATGTGTTTTTGAACCAAGATACCAACGCACTGGATGAGTGGACTTCGCGGTTGCGCTTGACCTGGAATCCGAGCTCAGACCTCCGTGTGGATGCGACGATTTTTCATGCATATCTCGACAATGGCTATGATGAATTTGCTCTCGATAATAATGGTTGGCATACTTTCAGCGATGAACCAGGGCGGGACTTTCAGCGATCACTTGGCGGTAGCGTGCGCGTGACCTATGATGGTTGGCAGGGAGCTAAACTCACTTCGATTACTTCAGGCACTAACACGGACTCTTTTTACAGTTATGATGAGGACTGGACCTCGGCGTCCTATCAAGGTATTAGTGAGTTGGATCGTGAGCGCAAAAATTTCTCACAGGAAGTACGCTTGGATTCGGCAGCTGATGCAGAGCGAGTGTTCGGGCTGATTGATCGCTGGACGCTGGGGTCCTTTGTTGGCGTGACTGACGAAACGAGCGAATATCTGCGGGGCGAGACGGATCGGGTGCCGCGCTTAGATACGGATTACACCTCGGAAAACTATGCGATCTTTGGTCAGGCAGGGCATGATTTATCCGAACGTAATCGTTTGATCATGGGGCTGCGTTTGGAGCATGTGGACACTACGGCGGATAGCTTGAACCCGCGAAATGGAGATTCGTTTTCTGCGGATTTTACCGATACCATGTTTGGTGGGAAGGTGACCTATGAGCATGACTTGAATGATCGTCTGTTAGGTTTTGCCTCGATTGCGCTTGGCTATAAAGCAGGTGGTTTAAATTTGGACGCGCGCGAAATCGATCCCGCCACAGACCCGCTGACTTTTGATACGGAGGACCTGTGGAATTACGAGGTGGGAATGCGCGGCAACTGGATGGATGGTCGCTTTACCTCTGCGATCACCGGATTTTATCTCGAGCGTAACAACACTCAGGTGCGGTATTCTGATGGTGTGGGTGGCGAATTTAGCTTTGCCGAGGAAAATGGTGGCGATGCCTACATAACTGGCGTGGAAATCGAGTCCAATTTGCAAGTCAACGACGAGCTCTTTCTCTTCAGTAGCATCGGCGTGATGACGTCATCGATCGATGAGTATACTTTATCAAAAGGCGGCACCGGCGGTGGTCGTGAATTAGCTGCGACTCCTGCGTATACATGGTCGCTGGGAGGTCGGTATCAGCACGAATCGGGATTCTTTAGCACGCTGGATCTCACGGGGCGCAGCGAGTTTTTTGAATCGAATGATCACAATGAAAAACGCGATGGATTTTTCAACGTCAATGCCAGCATCGGTTACGCCAAAGATGATTGGACGCTGAGTCTGTGGGCAAGAAACTTGTTAGATGAAGATTACACCACACGTGTATTCAATTTTGGTAATGATCCCGATGTGGGATATGCCACCCGTCGCTATGAGTCGCTTGCTCAGCCCCGTCAGATCGGCATCACGGTGCGGCGCGATTTCTAACATATTTTTCGTATATGGATGAACAGGGATTCTTAGCAGGTCAGGCACCAGAGTACATCGGCACCGCGTTGGCGGTGGTGAGCGTGATTCTGATCGCGCGGCAAAACATCCTTGGCTGGCCGCTGGGAATCCTGTGGGCTTTGATCTCAGCGTGGCTGGCATTTACGCGTTGGAATTTAGTTTCTGATGGGATCCTGTATGTGTCGTATGTGCCGCTGCAGCTCTATTGCTGGTTCACCTGGCATCGGCATGGCAGCGTGGAGGAATCGTTCCGTCCGAGATGGCTAACACGACGACAGCAAATGTTCTTGCTGATTGGTGCGCTGGTGGCAGTGATGTTGTGGGGAAGTAGCGTTAAGCTTTTCTCCGAACATGTTTCTTGGATGACGCCACCGGCCTTACTTTGGCGTGATGCAATCACTACTGTGTTAAGTTACTTTGCGCAACTTCTTCAAGCGAGAAAGCGCATGGAAAACTGGCTTGTTTGGGTGATCGTCAATGCCTTAGGTATCCATATTTACCTCCTTAAGGAATCGCCCATATATGCCGCGCAGTATGGATTTTTTCTGATCCTTGGTGTGTATGGATGGTGGTCATGGCGGCGCACGATGAGGGAGGGGGTGGCATGAGAAGAATCGTAATCACAGGGCCAGAGTCATCGGGAAAAACGACACTGACTCTCGCCTTAGCGGAACGGTTTCGGTTGCGCTACGCGCTCGAATACGCCCGTCTCTATTTGGAGAAATACGGGCCACAATATGATTGTGATCTTGTGCACGAAATCGCGCGAGGTCATTTATTGTATCAGAAAGAGCAAGTTCCATCAACGACCTCATTGGCGCTCTATGATACCGATTTGCAAAACTATCTCGTCTGGTGCGAGGTAGCATTTTCACGATGCGAACCATGGTTGCGAGAGTCGGCGGCTGCCGAGAAGGATCATGTCTATCTCGTTTGCACGCCTGACCTTCCTTGGCAATTTGATCCTCTCCGCGAAGCTCGCGATGACAGGGGCGAGCTGTTTGAAAAACATCTAGCTGCCGTGCGCGAAACAGGAAGGGACTATCAAGTGATTTCCGGTAATGGTCCTGAGCGCCTAAAGCTGGCGGCGGAGGCAGTGATGAAGTTCTCATAGAATCTGACTTGCAAACATATGCTTCTTGTCATCGATGGCTTATTTTTGGTCGCTTTGATGTGAATAATCCGCAACTGATCGGTTCAAAGTTGGAGACTGTTAAGTTCCACCTGAACGCGGGGCGAATGGCGGAGGGTGACGGAACGGCGAAGCTCGAACTTTTTTTGAATCAGGCTAAATCAGTTAGCTCGATTGATTTCCAAGTGAATCAGAAAGCCAATGCATCGCGCATGACTATGGGCCAAGAACGCGATGCAATCCCGCACCCTGGTCAAGAATCCTTCGACGGCGAAATCGCTCGTTTTCTCATCTGGGATCGTCCGCTCGGAGAAGATGAATTGGCAGTGGTCATGGAACTACTGCGAGCGACATATTTCAATAAGTAGCAAATAGCTTGACTATCACTTCGTCACCTTCAATCGCAAGAACAGTCGGTTTGTCGGTTGGCTTGGTGGCGGAACAGCGATTCCAATGAGTTCGATCGAAGCACCGGTCGCAACGCGTGATAGGATTCCGCCGTTGTTGACTGTTTCCCATGAGATGAGATCGGTGGAACGCTCGATCTCCACCATCGCTTGCGCAAGCCTGTCACGTTCGAAGGTGAAGACAAATCCCCCGTCCACGGTTGGTACCGCCGAGGGTGAAGCACCATTTCCTAGTGCGTAGTCTAACAAATCTGCGCGATAATTGCCGTTGCTGTCCGCATGCGCCTCCCCGGTAAATGCGGGTAGACTGTCGCTAGTGCCCGGATTCCCTGACGTGGTGGTACTCGCCCTCCAGTTAAGTGGGTTATTTGGATCTGGATTCGATGAGGGCGAGATCAACACAAGCGAGGGGCCTGCGCCGTCCGCCTCCAGAGGCCATGGCACGAAGTCGTCGTAGGTGAAAGATTGGATCACTTGTCCGTTTGCAGCAAGTAGAGTGATCATCTCTCCGCCGTTGCTGAACTGGTTTGCTGCCGGATCAGTACTGTCATAGAACTGCCCTGCAAACGGAATATTCGGGTGTCGTCGGGCAAAAGCTGCGGAAAGGCGAGGCAACACAATTCGCCCGCCTTGCGGCAGGATGATGGTGTCCGTGAATTCGTAGGAAATACCTTGGTCAAAACGGACATTTGTTAGGTTCACCGGCTGAGTCAGACTGATGTTCATTAGCTCGATGTATTCAAAGTCTCCTGTCGAAAAACCTGCCGCATTATCGGCGGATGTGGCGGTCAGCGGATTGTAGTGAAGCTCGCTGACCACTAGATTCGAAGAAGAGGCGGGAATCGATGTCGCGGAGCTAGTGACCGTGATCTGGTCGGTCCCTGTGACCACATCCTGAGGATTCCGTGCTGTCAGTGAAATCGTATTCAGACCTAAGTTCAAGGATACTGTTACGGACCAACTCGTGGGTCCAGTCCAGTTGATCTGGAGCGGTGTGGAAATTCCATCCCGCGAGATAGTCGCCACGTCGCTCCAGCCATTTCCTGTGAGAATGACCGTATTATTGGCCGTGGAAAATCCGTTGCCGCCGTTCGTTGTGATCGCGAAAGGCAGTTGCGCTGGCAAGGTGCTCAGTGCGAAGCTGGAGCGGCTCCCGACATACCCTGGCAGCCCCGCGAACTCGGCAGACTCGCCGGCAACGAGGCCGAGGTGGTCAATCCACGATGTGAGATAGTCCGTATTGAAGGTGGTCCTCACCAGATCGAGCAGATGAAGATCGAAGGCACGTTTGTAGGCAGGAACGGCAAAAAGATTGGTAATCTTAGAGTCGGTCGCCACCAAGGACGAATTAGTGCCGAGGTTGAAGGCGCGGTCGAGGTCCCATGGCAAGGCGATCAGTCGGCCGTCGGTAGGCCGTTGATAAAGCCGCCAATTGTGCGCGTAAAGTCGCCCGAACTGATCGTCATTGCCGTAAAGTCCCATGATCGCCCAGGTGCGCATCCATTGGTCCACGTCGATCGTTTCCGAGATCTCGGCACTGAACGCCGAACCGCTGAGCGCGAAGGCGCGGTTTAACCGCACAATGCTGTCGTAGTTGTCGTTGCGCCGCTTGCTGCGGATCTGCCAGCCCCAGCGGTAAGCCTCCTTGTCGGTGCCGCGATCGGCCAGATCGTAAGTTCCGCGGTTATGATTGTATGGATTGTTCAGCTTGAGGCTGCGCTCGTTGCCATCAACGGTTCCGTTAGGTTGATAGAGCAACTCGTGGTTGAAAACCGTGCCAGTGGAAAGCTCTGGAAAGAGGCTTTGGAGAAATGCATTAGTCGTTCGGCTGGAGGCGATCAGAGCGATGCCGGAAACGCCCGGGCCGTTTACTTTCGCTACGTCGTCGTATTGACTCCAGTAGCCGCCGCCCGCACGGTTGAGAACGTGTTTCGCCACGATCTCCTTCATGTTTCCCGCCCGCTCGATGCTAACGCTATCGTGCACGCCGCGGAAGAGGCTACCTGTGGGAAAACCGATGTTGTAACCGAACTCGGTTCCGCTGTATCGGCCGAATGCGCTTCCTTTGAGTCGCATGTTGCAAGCATAGTAGATCACTTTTTCGTCCTCGATCACCGTCGCAGGAAAGCTGTCGTTACTCATTCGGTTGGTGTTGGTGAACAGTAAGAGCTCGCTTTCTGGAGAAATCAGAACACGCAGGTTGCCGCGTATACCACTCGTGTCCGCATCGCCGTTGGCAACACGATAAAAAGCCCCGCCACTCTCACCACCTGCTGGATAATCAGAAACCCCGCCGGAAGCATCTGCAGCTCTGACATGAAATGCCACCAGGCTCCCAGCGGACTGGCCGGGCAGCGTAGCTTGATAACTTCCAGAACTGTTGAGCGACATCGTCACCGCTTGCCACGACCCAGAGCCAACCCGATACCGGACTTGAGGCGTTGCTAGTCCCTGTGGGTCGGAAATTTTCGCAGATACAGTGACCGATTCTCCTGCAGTTGGCACCGCGGGTTGATGGGTCATAGCCTGTATTGCAGGTCCGGCATTCGCTGTGACGATAGAGTTCTCGACGCCCGGCGTTCCCCACAGATTGCCGACACCGAGAAGCGTAGTTTTCTGGAGGAAATTGAAGTAGAGCCGCGTGTTAACCTGATTCGACCCAGACAGCCAACGAGCTAGGAACGAGATTTGATACGTCCGACCGACCACCACCGTCTGGTTGTTAAGGAAAGTAGTTTCGATGCGGTTGTGCTTGTCCTCGGTCTGGCCAGTTGCCACCACTTTGAGGCACTTGTTAGATGGATTATCAGGATCCACCACCACTCGGGTCCTGCCTTGGCCGTGAGTGCCCAGGCAACGCCAGCCAGCTGGCGGCAGACCGATGGTATCGGATTCGAAATTACGGAATTCCAAGAATTCGACGTTGGTGCCCGTGGGGCTCTCACGGACGCTCAGGTCGTCGATCAATACTTCGCCTTGATCTAGCATGCCGAGCATGAAGTCGCGGAAAGCATCGTTGCCGATTCCATCGTCGGTCGCGACGCCCTGATAGACGATGTTCTGCCAAGCCCCGAGGTGCCCGGTCGTGCTGTCCCCCCAAGCCTCTGGCGTGGCATTGTCTGAGGCAGCGTCACGGAGTTCGATACTCGATCCACCGCGATCCGCATTCACGGGCCATGGGGCATTTTCGGAGTAGCTTACTTCGTCCGCGAGATTTCGATTCGTGTCTTCAAGTAGAATCCGCTCCGAGCCTCCGAGTTGGCCGGAGTAGTTTCCGATCACTGGGCGACCGGGATATTTCGACAACAATGCCGTCGAATTTTTCGCAACCACCAGAAAGTCGCCTGCAGGAATAATGGTGCTCGCAGGAAAGGTAAATGAGATTCCGCCAGAGAGCCGCCAGCCGCCGATATCAATCGCCGTTAATCCTTTGTTCTTTAACTCCAGCCACTCCTCATCGCCGCCGTCGAAAGGGGTGTGAAGGACTTCATTGATGACAATGTTTTGTTCGATCGCGAAGGTATTCGCTATTCCAAAGTTCGGTCCAGTCGGCACCTGCCAGCGCCCACTCGCCGTCAGCCTTGCGCGTAGATTTGTTTCGACTCTCGCCCCATCTGCGAGCCGAGCAGGGGACAGCAAAAACAGCGGCGTTCCCGCAACAGGGCGGAATCCGAGTTGCGTTTCGTCGATCACGAAATATGCTCCCGCCGCAAGGGATGCAGCGGGAAACGTGAAAGACATTGCTTCGCTCCGAATCATCCATGCCGCTATATTCACGGAACTCGTCCCATAGTTGTGTAGCTCCGCCCGAAACACGGGATCTGTCGCACCGGAGAGTTCGTGAAACGCCACCGATGGTCCCACTGCATCGCTAGGACTGGAAAAATTCATCGCGCCGGGCGTACCATTCAGTTGCATCGAGGTCGCCCAGTTTTCGAAGCCATTTCCAGCGCGCGGCTCGATCTTTGCCAAGGTGTAGCCCGATCCATCGGGACCCACTGGCCAGTCGCCGCGATCACCGTAAGAGATTTCGTCCATCAGCCTCCTGCGCTCTAGCCCCGTGTCATGGCTACCCAGATCAAAGCTCGTGCCTCCGCCAACCGCTGGAACGAATAATTGAAAGCCGGACCAGTTAGTCTCTCCATCAGGCGCGTCGGCATTACCGATGATCAACCCAGATGCCTGCGGCACGATGCCGTTGACCCGAACGCCGCCACCAGCCGGCGCGATAACAGCGACATCGTCTGTGAGCGCGCCATTCCCGTTCGCATCGACTTTGATCCGCACACTTCTCGCCGAAGAGCCATAGAGCCACATCGAGTAGGTTTTCCCCAATGGTGCGCCACCGATCTGCCAGGTGATACTGGCGGCGCTATTACCCGCATTGAGGAATAGGTAGTCGTTGTAAAGATTCGTTGACCCGCCAGACGAACCGTAGGTAAATCCGCTGATCGTACCGGCGATGCTGAACGAGAGTGCAGTTGCCGCACCACTACTATTGACTATCGAGCTAATGCTCGGATTCACGGATGTCGCTGGATGGCTGGCGAGGGTCAGAGCATTCCAGACATTGCCGATCCCGCTGGCAGATTCTGTGCCGCTCATCGTAGCCGGCGGTACTTGGCCGAAGACTCCGCCTACTCCGTCCCCCTGAATGTCTAGGCTCCACAACTCGTTCGCAGCAGGCGGCGGAGGCGGCGCGGTTTGCGTTCGCAGCGCGCCGTTGTTGTTCCAGAGGCGGAGCGTTTCCCCTTCGTTTGCGAGGGCACCCTCAAACGGTCCTAACAATCCACTAGCTCCGGTAGCTGCCGCGAGTGCTGCTGGTTCTCTGGCCACCACCCGATAGCCTCGAGCTGGAATCACCGTGCCTTCGGGGAAAGCGTAAGTGAGTCCGCCATCGAAACGCCAGCCGGAGAGATCGACATTCACCGAAAGCTCATTGTGCAGCTCTACATATTCCAATAAGGGATTCGCTGGGTTATAGTGGATCTCGTTGATGACCACCACGCTGTCTCCAGCAGCAAGTAAACGACTCGAGAGCAACAAGGTCAAAAAGAGACGTGAAAAATAATCTCTTATGAATGTAATACCAGTATGCACAGCGGGCACTCTATCATTATTAACTCACCAGTTCAAGATGTCCTGCTCCACATTCGCTTGTTCAGGATACACAACGGGAAAGTTACTTTCTACTGCAAGATTTCTCATACATTTCATCTGTGGTCGGAACTTGTTTTGTGAAAGGCTACTGAATTTGCATAAGATTGCCTCATGCTTCATCAGAAATTTTGTCTATCGCGACATTGCATCAGAGTAAATAAGAACCACGTTCTGTCGTTCTTTGGTGCTGAATTCTCTCTGCGAAATTAACCTAAATGGGAAAATGGCATGTTGTATTAACGTCATTTCACCGACGGATTTAACGGATGGGAGGATTACCAAGAAGAATATCCGATCATATTAAAAGTAAATGAGCGGCCACTTAGCTACTCTCATTAAATCCGTTGTTTCTATTTTTCTATGAAGGATCAAGGCTTTTTGAGAAAACTACAGTTCCTTGGTTTTTAGGCGTGACTCAGCGCGCTCAGGGTGTCACAAGCGTGTGCCGCGAGGCACTGAACGCAATGTCGGGAAAATTGACTTATCAACAAGCCGGGGTCGATACGCGGAAAGCCGCAGCGATCGTAGGAGACATCAAGAGCCATGTGAAGCGCACGCAAAACGAGCGCCAACTGCTGGGGGCTTTTGGCCTGTTTGCGGCCTGCTATGACCTGAGCGCCTATACGGCACCAGTGATCATGACAGGATGCGATGGCGTGGGGACTAAGCTCGAGTTGCTCCTCGAACGTGAAATGTATGAGACCGCAGGCAAGGACCTCGTGGCGATGAATGTCAACGACATCCTCACCACTGGTGGCGACCCGTTGATGTTTCTCGACTACATCGGCATCCCAGCGCTGGATGGTCACAAAATCGAGCGTCTGATCGCCGGCATGGCCGATTATTTGGAGAGCTGCGGCTGCATTCTTGCAGGTGGCGAAACAGCAGAAATGCCAGGCATTGTGCCCGAGGGCATCGTCGAGCTTTCAGGCTTCTGCATCGGCTGCGCCGAAAAACCAGATCTCATTGATCCGACTACCGTTAGCGAAGGAGATGTGCTCGTCGGCTATGCTTCCGACAGCATCCACGCCAATGGCTGGAGCCTGGTGCGTCGCGTATTGCGTGAGCATCCCGAGCTTGCTACGGAGGAAGAGCTGCAACATTGGCTCAAACCGACACGGCTGTACCATGACGTCACCCGCGGCCTGAAAGCGTCTGGTGTCAAGCCACGCGCCATGGCTCACATCACTGGCGGTGGATTGCCAGAAAATCTGGAGCGCTTATTCCAGGGGCTCGGTGCCGATCTGACCATTCCTGCTTGGGGCTTGCCAGGCATTCACAAACTATACGAGCACATCGATTCCGAAGACCGCTTCCATACTCTCAACATGGGCATTGGCTGGGTAGCGATCGTGGCTCCTGGCGATGTCGAAAAAGCCTGCGATGCGGGTGCAGGCGGCATTGTGCTCGGAACCATGCGCCAAGGCGATGGCGTGCATGTCAAGGTGATTGGCGAGTGATTTCCCTGTGTTTTTAACCCTTCTTTTTCATGAGTGATTTTTTGAAACACGAGTGTGGCATTGCCGCCGTCCGCCTGAGGAAGCCTCTGGAATACTACCAGGATCGTTACGGTTCCTGCCTCTGGGGCTTTCAAAAGCTGTTCCTGTTGATGGAAAAACAACACAATCGTGGCCACGATGGCGTCGGCATTGGTTGCGCCAAGCTTAACATGCCGATGGGTCAGCCGTATATATTCCGTCGTCGCGATGCGGAAAAAGATTCGCTCGCTAGTTTGTTCCGCGGCGAAATCAAGTGGTTCAACAAAATGGCACGCAAAGGTGTGCTCGATGTCAACGTGCCTGCGAGCGTGAAGAAAAACTTCGACTTCGGTGGGGAAATTCTCATCGGTCACTTGCGCTACGGCACCTCTGGCGAATTCGATTCTGGCTCTTGCCATCCGTATCTGCGTCGCAGCAACTGGCCAACGCGTACATTGATGGTGATGGGTAATTTTAACATGACCAACACCGCCGATCTCAATCGCAAGCTGATCGATCGCGGTCAGCATCCGGTTTTTGGTACTGACACACAAACCGTGCTCGAAGAAGTCGGCTTCCATCTCGATGAAGCACACACGGATTTGTATCGTCGCCTGCGTGATGAAGGCATCGATGGGAACTTGATTCCTGACCAAATTTCTGCCCTGCTCGACGTGGAAAACATCGTGCAAATCAGCGCGCAAGCCTGGGATGGCGGCTATGCGATTGTAGGTGTAATTGGCAATGGCGACATGTTCGTCATGCGTGATCCACACGGCATTCGCCCCTGCCACATGTTAGTCAACGAGGAAGTTATTGCATTTGCTTCCGAGCGAGTGCCCTTGATGACAGTGTTCGAGACCGAGGCCGATAAAGTGCAAGTGGTTGCACCTGGCTCGCTGGTCGTGATCAAGGCGGATGGTAGCATGCGCGTCAGTCAATTTGCTGAAGAGAAGCCCTACACACCTTGTTCCTTCGAAAAAATTTATTTCTCGCGCGGTAATGATCCCTCGATCTATCGTGAGCGCAAGGCGATGGGTGCTGCTCTAGTTGATCAATTGGTGCATAGCATTGGTCACACCTTCGAAAATACCATTTTTTCGTTTGTTCCGAACACCGCAGAAACGGCCTACTATGGTATGATGGATGGCTTGCGCATGTATCGTCGTCAACAAGTGCGGGCGGAAATTCTCGAAGGATTGGCGCAAGGAACCCTCACTTCAGAAAAAGTTGATTCGCTCATTTTGAAAAATTGGCCCTGTGGGGAAAAGATTGCGCACAAGGACATTAAGATGCGCACTTTCATCACGCAAGAGCGTGGTCGTGAGCAGCTGGTCTCGCACGTTTATGATATTACCTACGGCGTAGTGAAGGAAAATGATAATCTCGTGGTTATCGACGACTCCATCGTTCGCGGCACCACGTTGAAAAAGTCGATCTTAAAAATTCTCGCTCGCACCAATCCGAAAAAGATTGTCGTTTGCTCGACTGCACCACAGATCCGCTATCCCGATTGCTATGGCATCGATATGTCAGAGATCGGTAAATTCATCGCATTCCAAGCTGCCGTAGCCCTGCATCGCCGTGCAGGTCGTCAGTGTTTATTAGATGAAGTTTACGTAGCATGTAGTGCCGAGCTAGCGAAGCCCGCGAACGAAATGTGCAACGCTGTGAAGCGTGTATATGAAGACTTCACGCAAGAAGAGGTTTCGGCAGAAATTAGCCGTATGGTCTACCCTGAGGATCTCAATTGGCATGGCGATGTGGAGATCATTTTCCAAACTATTGAAAACCTTCACGCCTCGATCAAAGGGCCTTGTGGTGATTGGTACTTCACTGGTAACTATCCTACCGTCGGTGGTTATGCTACGGTAAATGCGGCTTATATGCGTTGGTATGATGGGCTAACAGGACGTGGCTACGAGTTGGCGCTTTAAGATGAATAAGGAGAACCGATTTTCAATCTATTTCAGAAGCCCAACAAAGTCATTTCCTTAAAATCCTTCAGTTGATTCTTCACCCCGAGCCATCTCTCGCAAACTCAAGTGTATGAAATCGAAGCAAGGAGAATCCGTAATTGAGTGTGCCGAGCGCATCATGGGCAAAGCTGCTAGTGCAAATCTAGCGAAATGCCTGAGAGAATTGGATGTCCTATACCGTAAAGAAGTTAGTCGCCTACCATTGTTTCAATTAGGCCACATGATTCGGTTGCAAGGCGTCAACGCTTATCACAACGTCCAGCTTTTTCATGAAAATGATCCACCCAAATCGGCTTATGAATTTCTTGGTGCGGTCAAGCTAGCGACGATGAAAGCTGAAGCGAAACATCATTCCGAGATGAAAGTTTTTTTTGATCTCGTTTCGTTAGGTCCAGTTCAGCAAAGCCAGTATCATACATGGGAAGCCGCGCGTTGGGAGAAAGCTCTGGAGGCATTGCTTAACATACAGGATAACAGTCCGAAATCTCCCGTATTCCGTCTGAAACTTTTGCCACAAGCAGTGTTGGTTGAGATGGCATCAGCGCAAGGCGAATTATTTCGCAAAGTGTCGCTGGCAAGAATGCGCGACATCTGCCGCGAATGGAGTTGGAAGAAGTTCATCTTTGATGATGATGCCTCCGAGATCATTTTCCGCGCCTGCATGGATGACTACGGAACGGTTCGAAAAGTTGACTTTGCGTATGATGATAAAAAATTTCAGCAAGTCATCGGCAAACTTTTGCGCGATCAGGAATTGTTATCCATGCACGTTGTCGATGAAAATGGCGATCCAGTCAAAGTGCAGAGCGAGCCTTTGGAATGGGTGTTGATCAGCGGTGAAGAATCCGATAGTTACAGCTCTCTCTCGCTCTGCACTACTGATGGTAAGGCGATTCGCAAAATCACCAGTTCCATTCCTGGAAGCAAGCCGCATGTTTTGATCGCGGCGTGCATTCATCCTGTGCGCTCATGGCCGCTGGGGCCTGATGTGCTCGAGTTTCCGGTGAAGATTCCCAAGCGAGCTTTACTTACTACAATCGGCTACAAATTACTCAAGACCCTAGCGGTGCCGATCCCTGAAGATATTGCCAAAAGTGTGCAAGTTCTCGTCCCGACGATTGATGTCAAATGCTTCATCAAAGTGCAGAAGACTGGTAGCAGTGATTATCTGCAAATGCAGGCTAGCGGACGATTTTCTAACAAAAATAAATCTTACTTCTGGCGCAAAGATCACTGGGAGGACAAGAGGTTACAACTTCCTGTCACAAATGGCATCATCGAGATAGATCGGTCTCCACTTGAGAAGTCCGCCGATTGGCTCGGTCTGTTAGATTTTAAGTTGGATTTGTATAGTCGTGAGGCAATACACGAATTCCGCGTGACCAAAGCATTTCCTGAATTGTTTCTTGATTGGATGAATGCCAAGCCGGAGCACGTGGAAGTGACCTTGGACCAGGATCTCAATGACTTATTCAACGGCGTTGTCTCAGGAAATGTGATGCTGGAAATCGAGCCGAGCAGTTCTGGGATTGATTGGTTTGATATTCATGTAGACGTCAGTGTTTCTGATACCACACTTACCCAAGAAGATATTGCATTACTTCTGAAAGCCAGAGGTAGATGGGTGAAAATAACGGGTAAAGGTTGGCGTAAGTTGGAATATAATTTGAGTGAAGAAATGGAGCGCGAGCTTGCTGACATCGGGCTCAGTGCTCATGACTTCACAGGAGAAAAACAAAAACTGCACGCGCTACAGCTCGGCGCACTCGCGAAGAAAAATTCCAAACTTCTGCCGCAAGAAGCATCGCAGCAGATTACACGCCGCATTGATGAAATTCAAACGCGAGTCGTTCCAAAAATGCCCAGTGCCATCGAGGCGACACTACGCCCCTATCAAACGGAAGGTTTTCATTTTCTTGCCTACCTCAGCACCAATCAATTCGGCGGTGTGCTCGCTGATGACATGGGCCTCGGCAAAACACTGCAAGCTCTGACGTGGCTCGCATGGCTGCGTGAGAAGCAGAAAAAACAACTGCCGTCTTTAGTCATCGCTCCGAAATCTGTGCAGGAAAACTGGGGGGCTGAAGTGGCAAGATTTTATCCAAAGCTACGAACACTCACTTGGAAAACGGGGGAGATCGAGGACAATATTGATCCGAAAAAATTTGATCTTCTCATCATCAACTACGCGCAACTTCGCAATCGCTGCGAACACTTGAAAGCTTTTGCGTGGAATGCCGTGATTGTGGATGAAGCACAAAATATCAAGAATCCCACATCGCAAAGTGCGCAGGTGGCGTGTGCTCTCAATTCGAATCATCGACTCGCCCTCACCGGCACGCCGATCGAGAATCGATTGATGGATTTGTGGTCGATTTTTGCCTTCGCAATGCCCGGTGTGTTAGGTTCACGCGCGGCATTTGCAAAGACGTTTGACAATGCCAAAGATCCTTTTGCTCGTCGCCGATTGTCTGCTCGCACACGCCCATTTCTGCTGCGCCGCACCAAGAATGAAGTTGCGAAAGATCTTCCTGAGCGCATTGAAGAAGATCTATCAATCGAACTCGAAGGTGTGCAGCAGAAACTTTATTTAGCAGAACTCAAGCGCGCAAAAGCACATTTGCTCAAAGCACAAATTCCTGGTCAGCTCGACAAATTGCGTTTTCACTTGCTCACCAGTCTATTGCGTCTGCGTCAAATATGCTGCCACACCGGTCTTGTGGGTTTAGAAAAAGACGAAGAAAAGTCGGAGGCTAAAACGAAAAAAGTGGCAAAAAAATCTTCAAACAAAAGTGCGAATGTTGAATCTCTCAGCACGGGCACCAGTGCCAAGTTAGATGCTCTTATGGAGTTGTTAGAGCCGCTCATCGAGGAAGGGCAAAAAGTTTTGGTGTTCTCGCAGTTTGTCACAATGCTCGATATTATTCATTCTGAAGTCAAGCAACGTGGCTGGGGAAACTACTTGCTCACAGGTCAAACCAACGAGCGCGGGACTTTGGTGAAAGAGTTTCAATCGGCAGAAGGTGCAGCGGTTTTTCTCATTAGCCTCAAAGCGGGTGGGGCAGGTTTAAATCTAACAGCTGCCAGCTATGTCGTGTTGTTTGATCCTTGGTGGAATCCCGCTGTTGAAGCGCAGGCGATTGACCGCACGCATCGCATTGGACAAAAGTCTACCGTCATCGCCTATCGTTTGGTGGTCAAAGATACCATCGAGCAAAAAATTCGCGAGCTTCAAAAAAACAAGTCAGCGATTGCTCAAGACATTCTCGGGGAGGAAAATTTCGCACGCGCTCTAACACTCAATGATTTCCAGTTCCTGCTAGGTGAGTGAATCTATTAGAGTTGACGCAGTAGATCTAACACCTCTTCGATTTTTTTGTTAGCTTTAATCGATTTCAAACGTGGATGGCGGTTGTCGATTGTGATCGGCAGCCCATTGCGGGTTAGGACGAGTTTTTGTCCTTGGACTTCAATCAGCGTTATCTTTTTCGCCGCGCCACGGATCTTGGCGCGGTGCATTTGATGAAGATGGGCGACGGCACCTGGAAAGCGTCCGAAGCGATCGCGCCAGGCTTTTTCAAGGGCATCGAGTTCCTTCTCTGTGAGGCATTCAGCCAATTCGCGATAGGCATGAACTCGCAATCGAGTTTCCTCCATGAAATCGACGGGTAAGTAAGCGGGTATCATTTCATGATCGCCATGACCACGATGGAATTCTACTTCACTCATGGCGACGAAGTCCAACTTAATTGTCGTCTCCGCGCGTTGGGGTAGGGCGTGACCTTTGAGTCGGTCCACCGATTGACGTAGCAATTTGCAATAAAGATCAAAGCCAACTGCCGCGATGTGGCCTGATTGTTTTGTGCCTAACAAATTTCCAGCGCCGCGGATTTCGAGGTCGCGCATCGCAATCTTGAAGCCGGAGCCAAGTGCCGTATATTGGCGAATCGCTTGAATGCGTTTGCGGGCATCACCTTGCGTCAGCATATCGCGTGGCAACAACAAAATTGCGTAGGCTTTTTCTCCTGCACGACCAACACGACCCCGTAACTGATAGAGATCGGCGAGTCCAAAGCGATCGGCGCGATCAATCAGAATGGTGTTGGCGTTGGGGATATCGATGCCCGTTTCAATGATCGTTGTGGCTAACAAAACATCTGCTTCACCTTGCACGAATTGTTTCATCACCACTTCCAAATCATCCTGATGCATTTGCCCATGGCCAATGAGGATGCGTGCTTCGGGCACTAAGCTCTGGATTTTCTTTCGCATCATTTCGATCGTTTTGACGCGATTATGCAGGAAAAATACCTGGCCGCCGCGTTTCATTTCGCGACGAATGGCATCTCGGATCACTCGTTCATCGTAGGGCGAAATCGTCGTGTGAACAGGCACACGATTCGGCGGTGGGGTATCGATGGTGGACATGTCACGCGTGCCCATCAGTGCCATGTAGAGTGTGCGCGGAATGGGGGTGGCAGAGAGTGTGAGAATGTCGATGTGGCGAAAGATTTCCTTGAATTTTTCCTTATGCTTGACGCCGAAGCGTTGCTCTTCATCGATCACGACGAGCCCGAGATTGTGATAGACGACATCGCCGGAAAGCAGTCTGTGTGTACCGATGACGATATCCACCGAGCCATCGGCGATGCCTTTGATCGTATCGCGTACTTCGGCAGGAGTGCGGAATCGATTGAGTAGATCGACGCGGATCGGGTAGTCGCTCATGCGTTCGCGAAATGTGCGGCAGTGTTGTTCTGCGAGAACGGTGGTGGGAACTAAAATAGCCACTTGTTTCCCACCAGTCACGGCCTTGAATGCAGCGCGAATCGCCACCTCGGTTTTGCCAAAGCCGACGTCGCCGCAGATCAAGCGATCCATCGGTTCGGCGCTTTCCATGTCGCGCTTGGCTTCTTCGATTGCCCGCTTTTGATCCGCGGTTTCGGTGAAATGGAACGAGTTCTCAAACTCCCACATCCAGCGTGTATCGGGTGGATGTGCATAGCCTTCATTGGATTGTCGGTCTGCCTGGATACGGAGAATTTGCGCGGCGTAATCGAGGATCGATTTCTCTGCTGTCTTGCGCGTGTTTTTCCACGAGGCACCACCGAGTTGATTGAGCTCAGGAGTTTTCCCGCCCATGCCGACGTATTTGGCGACCAGATGCGCTTGATCGATTGGCACTTGCAGCAGTGCGCCGTTTTGATACTCGATGACGATTTCCTCGGTGAAGGCATCGTCTGATGGCTGAATGCCGCGAAATCGACCGATGCCGTATTCGTAGTGAACCACGAGGTCGGCGAGCTGGATTTCCTCCAGATTGATCGCGCTGGTTTGTTGGCGATCGAGCAAATTTTTGCGCACTCCCGTGGCACTGCGATAGCGGCCAAAAAGCTCGGAAGAAGAAATGACTGCGAGCTTGATGGAGGGAATCACAAAGCCGGCATGGACCTCGCCGCGCATGATCATAATCTCAGGCATTTCCCCAGCGAGTTCAAGGAAACGTGCTTCCTCCCCTTGATTGGCGAAGCTCATGGCTACGGTCCATTTCTCGGCATGCCAGGTAGAGAGTTGTGAGAAAAATTGTTCGCGTTTGGATTCCTGGAGAATGAAATCACCGGCCTCGAAAGCGCCGAGCGGACTGGGAAGAATGCCGAGAGCCAGTCGCGTGTGCGACACTTCATCGATGCCTTCTTGACTCAAATGTAAGTGCGTGCGAATTCCTATGGGTATAGTATCTGTTAGGCAAACGACGAGATGATCATCGGCGATGTAATCCTGGGCAATGGCGGATTTATCTGGCTCGCGCAAAAGGATCTCGGCAATGGATTTTTTTGTGGTGCTGAGTTGAGAATCGGGATCATACTCGCGGATCGACTCGATTTCCTGATCGAAAAATTCGATGCGCAAAGGCATCGCAGCGTGCCAGGGGAAAACATCGATGATGCCGCCGCGTGTGGCGAATTGACCTCGTCCGTGAACGATCGAGGCGCGCTCGTAGCCACAATCGACGAGCATTTCTGTGAAGCCAGCAGGGTCGAGTGTGAGGCCATTTTTCAAGGCGATGCGAGCCTGAAGAATACTCTCTGCCGAAGGTGCTGGACCGTGAAGTGCAGCTTCCTGGGTGTGAATCACGAGGCGTTTTTTTTGCGCGAGGGAATCTAACACTGCAAGGCGCTCGGCTTCTGACTCGGGATCAGCTATTGCGCCATCGGAGAGTTCGGCAGAGACCTCGGGCAGTGTGGTGCAACTCACTGACCATGTTTCCATCTCGGTAGCAATTTTTTCACGCAAGCGAGGCAACTCGTGAAGAATCCAGATTGTTTTGTGCGGATGTGCCTTGCAGAGTGCCGCTAGAATGAAGGCATGCGCGTTGGGGTGGCATTGGTCGATGACAAGGGTATCCCTCTCTTGCCCAAGGCGGGCAAGGTAGCCATAGAGTTCGGCATGGTGCTCCAGATGTTGAAGCAGCGTGTGCACAGGATTCGCTTTGGGCGGCACGAGTTGAGTATAGGCGGAAAATGTAAAATGGCGAACGGATTTCGCTGTTGTATGCGGGAAAGAGCTGGTATATTTACATTGTAAGTAATGAACAATGATTTAGAACGGGGCTGAGCATGAGAGAGGTTGATCGAAAACTGGATACCTTGCAGACCATCGAGTTGGCTGAGGGTATGGAAATACGTTTGCGCATCGCAGGTCCTTTGTTGCGTGTTCTGGCGTGGTTGTTGGATTTTTTCTTTCTCGTTGCAGCGATCGTAGTAATCAGCATTGTCACTGTGATATCAGGAATTGTGATTGGTGGCAATGTGGTGAGAGGCTTGCTAATGCTTGCGTGGTTTGTGCTCTCCTGGTGGTATCCGGTATTTTTTGAGGCGAGCAAATGGGGCGCAACCTTTGGTAAAAAAATCTGCGGCTTGCGGGTAATGCAGCCTTCTGGAGCTCCGATTTCTTTCTCTCAAGCGGTGGTGCGAAATTTCTTACGCGTGGTGGATATCAATCCTCCGTTTTTTGGCTTGATTGGTATGGTGAGTTGTCTGACCACTCGTCGATTCCAACGCCTCGGTGATCTCGCTGCGGGAACCGTGGTGGTGTATGATCGGCAAGATTTGATGCCTGCCTCGCAAGGCCCACCGCCCTTGTCACCCGTGCGACCCAGTGTGGCGATCAAGCCCGAAGAAGCTCGCGCGCTAGCGACGTTTCGAGATCGATCGGTTTTCTGGTCTGATGCTCGGCGAGTGGAAATTGCAGATCATTTGGAGGTTCTCAGCGGAACGCGCGGCATGCCGGGGGTGAATCGATTGCTCGCCATGGCACACTGGTTGCAGGAGCGTCGATAACTGTGAAGTGGCTGAAGATGTCCTAAAGCAATTAATCTTGTTTCTTTGCTGTTGTCCGATTAAGCTCACTCTCCGAAAGCAATTCTGTAGTCTCTAACGGAACATATTACTAGATGCGATCGCGCCGATGATCCGTCATCAGTTAGCTCGCAGGCGATTTTTTGTATCAGGCATTATTATGGATCTTCATCACGCAACCATTCACACCTTTACCACGAAGCCGTGGTCGATAGATCAATGCATTGATGGCTACGCTCGTCACGGATTTGGTGGCATTTCTGTCTGGCGCGAGACCGTAGATGGCCAAGATTTGGGACGAGTCCGAAAAAAAATTGCAGACGCAGGATTGCAGGGAGTATCGCTCGTTCGTGGAGGTTTTTTTACGGGCGCTTCGCTAGAAGCAAGACTGGCGGCGATTGTGGAAAATCGTAAAGCCATTGATGAGGCTGAGGCTCTTGGCTTACCTATGATCGTTTTGGTCTGTGGTGCGACGTCGGGGCAGATTCCTTCGGATAATTTCTTGCAAATCGAGCAAGGCATTGAGGAGATTCTACCCTATGCCGAGGCCGCGGGTATTAAGCTCGCTGTGGAACCGCTGCATCCGATGTATGCGGGCGATCGTTCCGCAGTTTGCAGTTTGCGCGATGCCAATGACATGGTCGAGCGTCTGCACCATCCGCTGTTAGGCGTAGCTGTTGATGTTTTTCACGTCTGGTGGGAACTGGACTTACAAGAGCAGATCGACCGTTGTGCAGATGAGGGAAATCTTTTTGCTTTTCACGTTTGTGATTTCAAGCCTGACATGGAACATGTTCTGTTAGATCGCGGCTTGCCTGGTGAGGGCGTTGCGAATGTAGGGGTTATCGACGGCTGGGTGCGCGATACAGGATTCGATGGAACTACTGAGGTGGAAATTTTTTCAAGCAAATACTGGGCAGGTGACCAAGATGAGTTCTTGAAAAAAATTGCCCGCAGCATCAGCGATTTGCGTGATCCGTATTTTTGAGTAGGCATCTGCGGCTCAGCGCGAGAGTGCCTCGCACAGTTTCAACAAATCACTATCAATGCGATACTTCGAACTGGTCACGGTTTCGATCGGCACGGAGCCAAAGCTACCATCGCGGAATGTCATGATCGCGTTCGTATTGCCCGATTTGAGCGAATCAATGGCAGCTACGGAAAATTTGTAGGCCATAATACGGTCGTGAACTGTGGGGGATCCGCCGCGTTGAACGTGGCCTAATACTGTGAGACGGGCGTCCATTTTCATGGTGTCGCTGAGCCAGCGTGTAAAGTGCTCAGACATGCGTGTTCCTTCAGCAACGATGGCAAGAACGTAGGTGCGACCATTTTTCTTTTCCTCGATTAGGCGAGCGCCGATCGAATCGAGATCGTAGGGGAGCTCTGGTATGATACAAACTTCTGCACCGCTGGAAAGTGCAGAGACCATAGCGAGGTAGCCACAATGGCGTCCCATCACCTCGATGACGAAGGCGCGCGAAAAGGAAGTGGCGGTATCGCGGATGGAGTCCACAGACTGGCGGATCATATTGAGTGCTGTGTCCACTCCGAGGCAGTAGTCAGTGCCTGCGATGTCATTGTCGATCGTTGCAGGAATGCCTGCAAAAGGAACTTCGAAATCGTTGTAGAATTGGTTGAGCGCGCTGAATGATCCATCACCGCCGATGACAATCAATTGGCCGATGCTACGTCGTTGCAAATTATCGTATGCTTGTTGGCGATATTCTAGCTCGAAAAATCGTTTTGAACGCGAGGAGCGCAAAACGGTGCCACCGCGGTGTAAAATACCTGAGGTGAGCTCACGAGTCGCCTCGACGATGTGGTCATCGATCAAGCCGCGTAGTCCATCATAGACGAGATAGGGGGAGTATCCTTGTTTGCGTGCGTAATCGACGCAGTACTTGACTGCGGGATTCATGCCGGCGCTATCGCCGCCGGACGTCATGATTGCTAAACCTTTCGACATGTCGCAGGGAGAAAACTCGCTCATGGCAGAAATAGCAAGCACATCGTGTGCTAAACTGCGGAAAAAAGTCATGGTTCGTACGCGAGTAAAATGCGATCCGCTGCTTCGGGAAAAAATCACTCAGGCATTGATCTCTCAAAACGTGTTGATGCACTCGATTCAAACCTACGTTTGTCTCATAAATTCAGCCCCATTTTTGGCACGCTACAAATGTTTGATTCGAACAAACATTCGTATGATTATATATCAGAACAAACGTATGAAAATATCGAACATCAAACGCTTGTTCTTTGATTTGGAAAGTTCAATCGAACGTTTGCCTATGCATTAGAAAACATTGTGAATAACTTGTCGAACTCATGTGAATGGATTCTCGAATGCGTTGAGGATCAATCATTATGATTCACATTTACGAATTTTGAAGATATGGCGTTTTTCGCCAGCATTTGATTCAAACAAACATTCGGAGTAGTGAGCGAAGCACGAGAATGAGGCCAATGAGAAAGAGCCCGATGCCGATGATGCGTGCCCACATGGAGTCATCCGACTTGAATTTCACGTAAAACTTTTCGGGTTCTTGAGGAAGTTGGCGGATCGCGATGGAGTCACCGTTGTTGAGTTTTTTGAACTCGCGGCTCGAAACACTGACTTTTTGACGCGGAGCGGCATTCGGGACATCGAGATAGATCGCGTAGCTGTCATGTTTGTTTTTTCCTACCCGATGTCGCTCTTTCATCTCTGTGATGACCGCCGTTGTATCGACGCCACCTTGCTCGATGGCCCGTCGTTCCTTCGCGGTGAAATGTGACAACACA
>Ga0209444_10000216_pt1 | contig 31386 bp, 28 predicted proteins | sample LauGreFaBDMM15DN_2_FD_188215 | JGI IMG/M metagenome (GOLD analysis project Ga0209444, IMG submission 188215) | Freshwater lake microbial communities from Lake Michigan, USA - Fa13.BD.MM15.DN (SPAdes) (version 2) | ecosystem: Environmental > Aquatic > Freshwater > Lake | place: Lake Michigan... | reverse complement strand
CACCAATATGGCTACCTTTACCGTTGACAGTCACGCTGCCAGTGGCATAGCTGTTGGTGAGGCTGAGGTTTTTACCTAAACCCATGAAGCCGCCGACTTGGCTGGTAGGTCCTGTGACCAGTACAGCGCCCGTTGCATAAGAGTTCGAAACCGTACCTGAGGCATAACCAGCCAAACCACCCACACCGTTGGAGTCGGTGTCCAAATTCCGTCCAGTGTCGGCGCCCGCAGTCACCCTGCCTTCAGAATAAGAATTGGAAATCATGCCATTGGACTCCCCCACCAAGCCACCAATCGCACCTGAATTGATGCCCGTTGAGACGTTACCCGAGGCATATGAATTGTTGATCTTTCCTAACAATGTGTTGCCACCCACTAAGCCTCCCACACGAGCTGCTGCATTGCTGGCAATAACCGTACCAGTATTGAAGCTTTTATCGATGGTGCCGCCTTCGTTCAGACCAACTAAACCGCCGATATTGGTAGCATTTGCAGAGGATGTGGTGCCCCCTATCAAGCCGACATTGGAAATATTGGCAGTAGAGGTTGTTTTGGCAAACATGCCCACCGAGGTCAGGCCTGAAGGATTGACCGTCAAGCCAGTGATGTTGTAACCCAAGCCTTGAAAAGTACCGCTGAAACCAGTGGCACCGAAGCCAATCGGTCTAAAGCCTGCGCCACTGCCCCAACTGGCCGTGGCAGAGGCATCGATGTGGCTGCGCAAGGCGTAGTAGCCCGACAAATTGCCTTCCATGCCTTGCAAAGTACCTGCGGTGGTACTGGCATAGGTTCCCAAACTGTTGATGAAGGTATAGATTTGCCCGCCGATAGAAAGCGTTGGGTTGCTGCCCGACAAGGTGATGTACTTTCCCACGGCAAGGTTGAACGTTCCCGTGGGATCGGCGTTATGGGTGACAGAACCTACGGTATACGTGGTTTTGGGTTGAATTATTAAACCAGCGGTGTCGCCCGTAGCCACGATATCGGAAGACACATTGACATCTTTGGTGGCGGTCAAAGTCAGTTTGGTGTTGGCGCTCCACTGGACGCGGTCGCTGATATTGACATTGCCGCTGCCAGAGCTGTTACGGCCAGCGGCACTTTGCAATTCCACATTGGTGCTGGCCAGTTGTGTCGCTAGTGCGCTGCCCGTCATATCGCCATTGGCAAACGCCACGCCGGTATCAGCTACTACTTTAAAGTCAGGCGGGTCAACCAACCAGTTACCGGTTTTGCCGTTGTTCGCCAAGGTGGTGATGCGCACCTCATTGGCAATCTTCACTTTGCCTGCCGAGGTTTCGATGAAGCCGCCGTCGCCGCCATTGGGCGCACTGGCGTCCAAGGTACCGCTAACCTCGGTGGTGCCCGATGTCATGTCGCCCATCAGCATGATGCGACCACCCTTATTGGCAATGGTTTGCGCTTGAACCGTGCCGCTGTTTCTCACCACGCTGCCCATCAACACACTGGCACTGCGTGCGGTCATCACCACCAAACCACCGTCGGCTCTCACCACGTGTTTGTTCTCTACCAAGGCGTCCATCACGCCTTCATCGATTTGCAAGGCGGTCAGGCTTTGGCCGCTAAAGACCAAGGTGGTTTTGTTGCCTCCCGCCATCGCGACGGTGCCTTCGCGGGCGATGATGACGCCCTCGTTGCGCACCTGAGGGGCGAGCAAGGCGATGTAGCCGCCAAGGGCTGCTTGCAGCGAGCCAAGGTTCACGATGCTGCCAGACTTACCGTTGCCCTCGAAAGTGTTTTTGCCGGCCATGAAGTCGGCGTTGCTGATGCCATGGGTGGTAACCAAAAGGCCACCGACATCCACTTGCGAGGTCGCCCCAAACAGCACGCCGTTGGGGTTGACGATGAAGACCTGGCCGGGGGCGTTGATGCGCCCCATGATTTGGCTGGGGTTGTTGTCAAGAACTCGGTTAAGGGTGACAGAGGAGGCGTTGGGTTGGTTGAAATTGACCTGTGCGCCCGAGCCGACGTTGAAGGTATTCCAGTCGATAGCGGCGCGTTGGCTGCTTTGCTGCACCGTCAAGGTGTTGCCCGTACTGCTGATGGCCGCACTCCCGCCCACCACCATGCCGCCTTGGGGCAACTGCGTGGCCGCAGGCACGGTTTGCGCATTGACCACGCCTATGCACAGCAAAGCCGTAGCCAAGGCCAAAATATGTAAGGGGTAGGGGCAGGGCTTGTTCATGTTCAAAACTGCTGTATCACCGACAACCAAAAGCGGTCATTGTGCAATGTTCCATCAAGGTCCAATCCGTTGGCTTGTGCCGCTGGGTTGTTGCCTATACGGTGAGCCCAAGTCATGCGCCATTGTGCTTGACCCCAGCGGTTGGGTAAAGATGAACCTACCCATAAGCCTGCGCCTTGCAAGTTGTAGGTATTGATACCCGAACCGGTGTTGAATTTGAGCTTGGTGACACGACCTGTATCTAGAAATCCGCTGAGTTTGAATGGGTATTTCTGGACTTGTAGCGTTTTTTGGTATTCCACTATCAGCAATTGTGCCGCATTGCCATTCGCCTCGGAGGAGGGGTAGGCGCGAACCCCTTGCATACCCCCCAAGGAAAACTTTTCACTTCCATCCAAGTTTTTGCTGGCCATTTGTATTTGGTAGGAACCCACCAATTGGGAGGTCGTACTCAAAGTCTGCTGGCGGTTCAGGTTCAAGCGCAATTTGGTAAAGCGTCCGGCGGTCATGCTGCTGCTGGCGTCGGTCGCTTCATTGGGAGAGCCTGATAAATCGACCAAGCCTCGGGTGATTTGCGCACCCAGGCTGGTCTCGCCCCCACCCATCCATTCGTCGCTGCGGTTGGCTTGCAAGCTGGTGGTTAGCGTGTCCATGAAATAGTCTGAAACCACACCAGCATTGGTGTTGTTGCGGTAAAACTTGCGATCCAAGGCAACTTGCATGCTGGCACTGGTCGTTCTGGTTCGCAGCAAAGGCACAGTCATGTCTGACCCCACACTATTGGCAGGGCCTTGCGGATTAAGTGCCAGATAGTCATTGGTCACCACCTTGTAGCGGCTGACTGAAGCATTCGCACCCCAGCGGCTGCCCCAGAAGCCCAATGGTTCGCTGTAAGCCAAGCGCAAATAGTCTGTGCCGTCGCTGTGCATGTATTGCAAGCTGCTGATGTCGGCACGACCTAAAGCGCCATAGCGGTTGAGTTGGGTGCTAATGCGGTTAAAGCCGGTGGAGACAGCGCCGGCGTTGTCCCAGCTGACTTGTCCGTCCCAAGCTTTACCTTCAGCGACTTGCAGCAAGGCCTCGGTTTCCCCCTCTTTTTCCCCCGAGCGCAAGCGCATATTGGCTTGTACTCCAGGCACTTCACCCAAGAGCAAGGTGGCGCGGTCAAGCTGGCTCATGCGTACCGCCTCGCCTTTGGGTTGGGCAGTTTCCACAAGTTTGACCAAATAATCAGGAGGCAGTTTGGTGCTATTTGGGGTTTCCAGCTTGGCGCCAGCAAACTTGCCTTCGGTGATGGTGATGAGAACCTCGCCTTCCGTGAGATCTTGGGGAAGCAAGTCAACACGGGCTAAGACGCCATTGTTTTGGTAAAGCTGAGCTACCGTGTCGGCGGCTTTTTGCAAATCTGCCAAGTCTTGAACGTTTGGAATAGCCTTTTTCAGCAGTTGTTCTAAGCGCTTAGAGGAATAAACCTTGTTGCCTTCAAATTTGAAAGCTTTGAAGACAAATTCGGTGCTGACTGGCAGCGCGGACGCGGCTGGCTTGGGCGTTGCGATTTGTGGCGGTTCACTTGCTGCTGGTGCGGATGCTGTGGCAGGCGTCACCACTTGGTTGGGTAAATCTGTCGATTGAACAGGGGCAAACTCATCGGTTTTGGCCGTGCTGGCTGGCTTTGGGGGCGGCAATGGCGGAAACTTGATCCAGCCGTCATCGGTTGCAGGGGTGACGGGGGGGGTGCTGCGAGCGGCTTTGGGCTTGTCGTTTTGAACCTTAGGTGCCGAAGGACCTGGGCGCGCTGGGAACTGCACCCATTCATCATTGCTGGTTGCCATGGCATGAAGTTCAGCAGGCGCGGGTGTGCCGCCACCCGTTTGCGCCTGCACTAGGCACGCAGCAGCTGTAAGTGAGCCCATAAGGCATGACTTGAAGGGTGGCAAGCGCAAGGCTTTCGAACGAGAAAGGTTAAAACGCAGCAAAAAGACCTTTCGGGCATGGAGCAACAGCTCTGAAAAGAAAATCAGTTAATCTTAGTTTCGGCACACCCGCTGGAAAATGAAGACCTAAGATCACTAGATATGAAAAAATTACCGATATTGTTGATTTTCCTGGGTTTTGCTGCCCATGCCGATTGGCATTTGGTGCATACCGATGCCTCTTCCGCCCGTTTTTTTGTTGATAAAGACAATTTGCTCTTTATCAACGGTTATCGCCGCGCTTGGATCTTGAACGATCTGGGTAAAGCCAATGGCCAAGGCACCGCGTCGTTTCGCTCTGTTGAAGAATATGACTGTGAGCAAGGTCAGGCTCGGGTGATGCAAATCCACGCCATGTCGGGTCCCATGGCCACAGGCAACTTGGTGGCCAGGCGCAGCGGCAACGGGCAGTGGCTAAAGGCTGAGGCCGAAACCATTGACAAGCACTTGATGGCCGCTGTGTGCACCTTGCCCTTAAGCGAGCCTCCAGCTCAGTAACCTGTGGCTGCGCCGTCGCTGCGCGGATCGCTGCCGCCAAAGCGGGTTTGCTGTGGACCTTCCAAGGTGATGCCGTGGGCGTGGCCGGCCAACTCGTTCCAAGCGCCCCAGCGGTTAAGCACATGGCCCTTGGCGGCCAAGGCGTCAAGATTTGCGCTGCCCAAGCGGCTTTCCACATGCAAGGTGTCGCGGGCTTCGCCTAAGGCAAAGCGCCCTGAGAGCCAGCGCGGCGCCTCTACCGCTTGCTGAATATCCAAACCATGGTCCATCATGGCGCTATAGGCCTGAAACTGGATTTGCGGTTGTCCATCGGCGCCCATGCAACCCATGACGCTCCACAGCTTGTTTTGGCGAAAACCAATGGATGCAATCAAGGTGTGCATCGGAATCTTGCTCGGCGCCAGCACATTGGGATGACCGTCTTGCAAAGAAAAATACGCGCTGCGGTTTTGCAGCAGCACGCCGGTGTCCAGGCTCACCACGCCAGAGCCAAATGCGCCATACAAGCTGTGAATCAGAGAAACCGCTTGGCCGTGTTCATCCACCACCGCGATGTACACCGTGTCGCCGCGCAAACTGCCGTAAGACGGCACTTGGTCCCAAGCCAAGGCCTTTTCATGGTTGATCAACAGGCGCCTTTGGTCTAGGTAAGCGTCGCTCAGCAACTTCGCCATTGGCATATCAGTGAAGGTGGGGTCGCCCAACCAGCGGTCACGGTCGTGGTAGCTGATTTGCTTGGCTTGAACCATCAGGTGGATGCGTTCGGGGTCATAAAAATCTTTTTTGTGCAGCTCAAAAGGCTCGACCAACTTGAGCATCTGCAAGACGGTAAAGCCTTGGGTGGGTGCAGGCGTTTGGTAAAGCGTCAGGTCACGGTAGCTGCCCACAAGCGGCTCGCCCCATTCGGCTTGCTGGCGCATCAAGTCCTCCGCAGTGAAAAAACCACCGTGTTGCTTGGACAGTGCAGCCAAGGCTTTGCCTGTTTCGCCTTGGTAAAAACCGGCTTGGCCCTGTTCTGCAACTGCTTGCAGGGTTCTGGCTAAAGCGGGGTTTCGCCGTTTGTCGCCTGTGCTGGGCAATGTGCCATCGGGCGTGAAAAGTGCAGACCAGCCTGGCTGGGCGCTGCAATCGGCTTGAGAGCGCTGCATCCAACCCGCCAAGCGCTGGCTGACGGGGTAGCCGTTGTGGGCGTAGTCAATGGCGCCTGCCAAGATACGTGGCAAACCCAATTTGCCATAGGCATTGTGAGCTTCACACCAACTCGATACCGCACCCGGTGTGGTCAAGGTGGCTGGCCAAATGCCTCGAAACGGCACCTCGCTCAAGCCTTTGCTTTTGAAAAATGCGGGGTCTGCGCTTGCGGCTGCCCGACCGCCGCCATTCAGGTAGCGCACTTTGCCTGTTTTGGCATCATGAATGAGCCAAAAAGCGTCGCCACCCATGCCCGTCATATGGGGGTAAATCACGCCCAGAACCGCAGCAGTGGCAATGGCCGCGTCTACCGCAGAGCCACCTGCACGAAGTACATCGGCGCCAGCGGCCGACGCCAAGCTGTGGGGGGAGGTGACCATGCCACGGTGGCTGAGGGTGGCCGGACGGCCAGTCTGCATATCCAAAACAAGCTCCTGAATGCTTGAGGTTAACCGATCACCCTTATTTTTTTCGAAACTCCCAAGGGGACATGGGTGCGTCATCTGCCCAAAGCCCCAGTTTGAGAGATTTTGATTTCAATTCGGTATCGCTGTAGACAGCTTGGTCAGATGCGGATTGTTCATTTTGATATTTCTTGTAATGCCAAGCTAGGCCTAACGACAGCTGTTGCAGGCAAATATCTAAATCACCTATGGTGACCTTGCCAACGATACGACCGTACTTGTCCTCTTTGTCGTATTCAATGCGCACCTGTTTGCTGTGAACAAGGCCGTGAAGACTTTGCTTGGATTTTTCACCAAAAGCTTGTTTTTTCTCTGGGGCATCTATGCCTTGTAGCCTGATTTTGTAAGTATTCTTTTGTTGATCTAGCACGGTGATGGTGTCACCATCTGCCACCCCAACCACCAAACCCTCAAGGGTTTTTGCGTGAACGAAATTTGATAAAAATAGTATAAAAATTAATAGAACTTTTTTCATGCCAAATACCTTTACGTATTTGACAAATTCTACAAACTTTTAGTTTTTAAATAATTTGATGAATTAATCGTGCAGAGCAACTATCAGTGTTATTGGTAGCTTTGCCAGTTAAGAAAACCTTATGTTTGGTGCTGACCTAATGAAGCTTCACTGTTGGGTTGGTTTGCTTGGTAATCATTCTTGCCAAGGTATAGAGCGAGGTTTTCAAAAAACCGTGGATGGCCAATTCATGCAATTTGTACAAAGACAGGTACATGACTTTTGCAAAATAGCCTTCGATCATCAAATTTTTGCCAATGAGGCCGCCCATCATGTTGCCTACCGTGCTGAATTTTCCTAACGACACCAAAGACCCAAAATCTTTGTAGCAGTAGGCCTTCAGCGGCTTGCCTGCAAACCTTCGCGTGATTTGTTGGTACACATGAGAAGCTTGTTGGTGCGCCGCTTGGGCGCGTGGTGGAACCAGTCCGGATGTACCGCCATGCCCATCAGGGTAAGGGCAGGCAGCGCAATCACCGAGTGCAAAAATATCTTTGTCACGCGTGGTTTGCAGCGTGTCGTGAACAACAATTTGGTTGATCCGGTTGGTCTCTAAACCGCCAATGTCTTTCAACAAATCGGGGGCCTTCACGCCAGCAGCCCAAACCACCAGTTCTGACTCGAGAATTCGGCCATCTGCCAGTCGCAGCCCTGTGGGCAGGACCTCAGTCACTTTGGCATTGGTGATAACTTGCACCCCCAAGGATTGAATCAGTTGCTCTGTGGCTTTGGACAGTTTCGGTGGGAGTGCTGGCAGTATGCGGTCGGCTGCCTCGATCAAGCTGACCTTGATGTCCTTGTCCGCGTCAATACGGTCAAGACCAAAAGCAACCACTTCGCGGGTGGTTCTGTGCAGCTCCGCTGCAAGCTCAACCCCAGTGGCCCCCGCACCAATGATCGCCACATGCAACTGCCGTTTGTTGATGGCCTCTAGCTGGTTGTGCGCTCGGATACAAGCATTGACCATCTTCGAATGAAACTGTTTTGCATCATGTTGGTTCTCAAGTCGCAGCGCATATTCCTTCACGCCTTGGGTGCCAAAGTCATTGCTTAAACTGCCAATACAAATGACCAGCGTGTCGTAAACAATTTGTTGAACAGGCGTGACGGCCGTCCCATCGCTGTCCACATAGGGCGCCAAGTCTATGGTTTTGTTTTCGCGGTTCAATCCATTGAGTTCGCCAATTCGAAATGTGAAATGGTTCCAATGGGCGTGTGCCATGTAATCCACCTCATGGTCGCCAAAGTCCATGCTGCCTGACGCAATTTCATGCAGTTTGGGCTTCCAGATATGTGTGCGGTTTTTATCTACCAGCGTGACCAGCGCTTTGTTTTTTCGTCCTAAGGTTTTGCCTAATTTGGTGGCCAGTTCTAAACCGCCTGCGCCGCCGCCTACGATCACAATTTTGTGTATTGCTTTGTTCATTCATGTCCAATAGAGAAATCATTCAAACCGCAAGCGTCTTTGCCTTTAAGAAGCCACAGGGGTCGTGTTGCAAAGTTCAGCGCCAATCCGGTTTTGCCTGCTGCGGGGTGCAAGCTGCGGTCAAAGTGGGAAGTGGTGGGCATATAGCGAATTGCCACGCCTGTTCGGCGCAAACCTGATGTATTGGCTTTTGCACCATGGATCATATAGACATCGTGCATTGACATCTGACCGGGCTGAAGTTCTATGTCTACTGCCTGATCTTCGTTAAAGGTATCGTCTGCCAAGCGCTGGTTCAAAACCAGGTCGTTCCTGTCCTCATGCAAATGGGGGTGAAGTACCTGACCCTTGTGCGAGCCAGGTATGACGCGCAAACAACCATTGCTCTTCAAGCTGGGCTCTATCGCGACCCACACGGTGCAAGTGGCCAGCGGCCGCATGGGCCAATACTGTCCGTCTTGGTGCCAAGGGGTTTCAAACCCATGCGCAGCAGGTTTGCAAAATACTTGGCAACCCCAAAGCGCCACATTGGGACCAATGATTTCTGCCACCATTTCTACCAAAGGTGGGTACATGGCCAGTTCTAAAAACTTTCGGCTACCTGCAACCCCATCGTCGTTTTTGCCTTGTTGCTGGCCTTCAATATGCGCACTGACCAATTTTTCAGGTCTAACGTCGGGGTTGGTACGAATAAGCTCATCCAAGGTGGTTTGCAGATCCTTCACCATTTCTTTTGGCAGGCTAAAGCGTGGGATCACAAACCCCTTCGCTTGGTAGTGCGCTATTTCGGTTGCGCTGAGAATTGCTTCGGGCATAAATTTGCTTGTGATTGGCTGAGAAGGATGGTTTTAGCAGACTTTGTATACTGAAACCATGCAGCCCTTTCACTTGGCCTTTCCCGTTAGCTCGCTAGAAAAAGCTCGCTCGTTTTATGGCGAGATGCTCGGTTGTCCTGAAGGCCGCTCTTCGCCTGACTGGGTGGATTTCGATTTTTACGGTCACCAAATCGTTGCGCACTTAAGCCCCAAAGAAGCGCGACTCAACCACACCAGCGCGGTGGATGGACAAAATGTACCTGTGCGTCACTTTGGCATGGTGCTGACCATGTCGCAGTGGCAAGCTTTGGCCGATCGACTTCAACAAGCGGGTATCAAGTTTGACATTGAGCCTTACATACGCTTTAAAGGTGAAGTGGGTGAGCAAGCCACCATGTTTTTACACGACCCCTGTGGCAATGCCCTAGAGTTCAAGGCCTTCGCCGACCCCTTGCGGTTGTTTGCCAAATAAGCATTGCACTGCATGTCGGTTTCAGAGATTTACCAGCAGGAACTAGAAGCGCGGGGCTTTCACAGCGACCCAGCGCAACTGAGAGCTGTCGAGGCGCTGGACGATTGCGCCAAGGCATGGGCTGGCTACAAGCTCAAACGTGCCAACGCCATCAAAAAACTCATCAACCACCCGGATATTCCGCAAGGCGTTTATTTGTTCGGCGGTGTAGGCAGGGGAAAAAGTTTTTTGATGGATTGCTTTTACCAAGCCGTTCCCATAGAGCGTAAAACCCGTTTGCATTTTCACGAATTCATGCGAGAGGTGCACCGTGAATTGCATGAACTGCAAGGCACGGTCAACCCTTTGGATGAATTGGGCAGACGCATGGCCAAGCGTTTCAAGCTGATTTGTTTCGATGAATTTCATATTGCTGACATCACCGACGCCATGATCTTGCACCGTTTGCTGGTGGCGATGCAGGTCAACGGCATTGGGTTTGTCACCACCTCGAACTTTAAGCCCGACGAACTCTACCCCGATGGTTTGCACCGTGACCGCATGCTGCCGGCCATTGACTTGCTCAATGCCAGTATGCAGGTTATCAATGTTGACAATGGCACAGACTACCGTGGTCGCATGTTGGAGCAAGCGCAGCTGTACTTAAGCCCTTGTAACGATGCCAACGAGGCTGTGATGCACCAAACTTTTGACCGCTTGGCTGAAACCCCGGACCAAGATGGGTTGTTGCTGATTGAGTCACGCAAAATTTGGGCCAAACGCCGCGCTGGTGGTGTGGTGTGGTTTGATTTCAAGGTCTTGTGCGGTGGTCCGCGCTCACAAAACGATTTTTTGGAAATTGCCAGTCAGTTCCACACGGTTTTTTTGAGCGGTGTGCCACACATGGAAGTGCGCATGGCCTCGGAGGCCAGACGCTTTACTTGGTTGATCGATGTGCTTTACGACCGCCGTGTCAAATTGGTGTTGATGGCCGAAGTTGAGCCCGAAGCTTTGTACACCGAGGGGCCGATGTCGCACGAGTTTCCTCGCACCGCTTCTAGGCTGCGCGAAATGCAGTCAGGCGCGTTTTTGGCGCTGGGGCGGCGCTTGGTGGATACTTCCTTGACATGAAACATTTTCGATCTGGCTTTTTCGCCTTTTTGCTGCTTGGTACTGTGGTATCAGTACATGCGCAAGACGGCTTGGTGCAGGGCTTAGATTTGACAGCCGAGCGCGAGCGTATCAAGGCCGAGCGCAGTCAAATGGAGGCTGAGTACAGCCAATCCCTTCGCGCTTGCTACCAAAAACTCAACGTTAACAGCTGCAAAGACGATGCATTCAAAATTCGGTTGCAAAAAACCAATGCGCTTCGGTACCAAGAGCGGGTTCTGAACGACCAAGACCGCAAGCAGCGCAGTGCAGCAGCTTTGCAAAGCATCGAAGAAAAAAACAGCTTGGAGACACAAACCGAGGGTGCCGAGCGTCGCGCCCGTAGCACTCAGCAGCACCTTGACAAGCTTGAAAGCAATCTTGAAAAAAACGAAGCCCGTTTGGAAAAAGAAGCGCGTGAAGCTGAAAATTTAGAGAAAAATGCAAATCGCCAGCGGGAATTGAGCGAGCGCCAACGCGCTCATCAAGACAAAGTGGAGGCGGCCAAAGCCGAGCGTGAAAAGCATCTGCAAAAAATGCAAGCGGCCAAAGAACACCGCGAGCAAGTAGACCGTAACCGTGTGCAGCGTGGAACGCCGGGGGCTGCCCCGCTGCCTGTTCAACCTCTTGATAAGCCATGATGGGCCAGCCTTGACAAACCCTTTGTCGGATGCGGTCAAGGAAGTATTTGGCTCCTTGGGACCGCTGGCCAGATCTAGCCCGCATTTCAAACCCCGCGCCGGTCAAACCGCCATGGCCATGGCGGTGGCCGATACCGTGGCTGAGGGTGGCTCCTTGGTGGTCGAGGCGGGTACAGGTGTTGGCAAGACCTTTGCCTACCTTGTGCCTGCGTTGCTCAGCGGCGAGCGGGTGTTGTTGTCGACCGCCACCAAAACCTTGCAAGACCAGTTGTTCGCCAGAGACATCCCCGATTTGCTCGCTGCATTGGGCTTGCCTTTGCGTTTGGCCATGCTCAAAGGCCGCGGCAGTTATGTCTGCCAGCAACGCTTGGCCATGGCACAACAAGCTGCTACTTTGCCTGACCGAACCTCTGTCAGAACCTTGGCGCAGGTACAAACGTGGGCCAACACCACTCGCACAGGCGATTTGGCTGAAATGCCCACGCTCGATGAACGCTCGCCCCTGATTCCCTTGATCACCTCCAACCGCGACAACTGTTTGGGCTCAACCTGCAGTTTTTGGAAAGAGTGCCATGTGAATGCCGCCCGCAAAGAGGCCATGGCGGCTGATGTGGTGGTGATCAACCACCATTTGTTTTTTGCGGATTTGGCCATGCGCGAGGGTGGCATGGCCGAGTTGCTGCCCAGTGTGAGGGTGGTGGTGTTCGATGAAGCCCATCAACTCAATGAAACCGGCATACAGTTTTTGGGTCAACAACTGGGCTTAGGGCAAATGCTCGATTTGGCCCGAGATATCCTTGCTTGCGGTTTGCAATTGGCCAAGGGCTTGGCTGATTGGCAAGGCGTGGTCGGCGAGTTTGAGAAGTCTTTGCGCGACCTGCGCCTGCTGATTGGCAAGCACCCGCCCAACACCCGCCTGCGGTGGCTGGCAGGCTACCCGCAGGGCATCAACTCCCAAGACTGGGGTGACGCCATGCTGTTGTTGACACAGCGGTCTCAAGGGGTATTGGCTTCATTGGAAGTGGTGGCAGATGCCGCACCAGAGTTTGTTCGCTTGCATGAACGCGTGAGCGATGTCATCGGTTTGATTGCCCATTTCTCCCAAGAGTGTCCAGCAGGTTCTGTGCGTTGGTTGGAGGTGGGTGCGCAAGCACGTTGTATGGAGGCGCCTTTGGACATTGCAGATGTGATGCAAAACCGTTTGCTGCAAACCGTGGTGACAGTGCCAGATACGCAAGGCAATGCGGTTGATTTACCGCGCAGTTGGATTTTTACCTCGGCCACGCTGGGCGACGACGAGCGTTTGACCTGGTTCACCGAGCCCTGTGGTTTGTCGCAAGCAACGGTATTGCGTGTTGAAAGCCCTTTCGACTACGCGACCCAAGCTTGGCTTTATGTACCGCGCGACATGGTGTCACCCAAAGACGCGCAACACAGCGCCGCCGTAGGAGAAGTGGCACTGCAAGTAGCCCGGGCTTTAGGCGGACGTACTCTGGTGCTGACCACCACCTCACGCGCTTTGCGAGCGATTGGCTTGCAGTTGCAAACTGTATTGGGCGAAACCGCAGAGATGGAGGTTTTGGTTCAAGGGGAAAGCCCTAAACGACAATTGATGCAACGTTTTCGCCAAGCCATTGAGCCAGGAAGGCAAGGCTGTGTGCTGGTAGCGACGGCGAGTTTTTGGGAAGGCTTTGATGTGCCGGGCGACGCTTTGCAAGCGGTGGTGATCGATAAGCTTCCTTTTCCACCACCCAATGACCCAGTGGTGGAAGCACGCGGGCAACGCTTGGAAGCGCAAGGGCGCAGTTCGTTTAATGATTATTTTTTGCCAGAAGCCGCAGTGTCACTGAAACAAGGCGCAGGACGCTTGATTCGACGCGAAAGTGATAGGGGCTCATTGGTGGTTTGCGACAACCGCTTGGTCAGCACCGGCTATGGCAGGCGTTTACTGGCGAATTTGCCACCCATGCAAAGGGTTCAGACTCTGCCAGAACTTTTACAAGCCTTGGCGGGTCTTACCAAAACTGATACCAACGCTTGCTAGGTGTTGGCGGTGGCGGGGCTTTGTCGGTGAAATACTGGCTTTGCGGATAAGAACTCTCGAGCACCCGAATGGTGTCTTCCTTGAGCTTGGTCAAACCCAAGGCTTCATAAGAGTCGATCAAAATAATCAGAGCGTCTTCCACTGCTGCAATATTTTGGTAGTCGTTGAGTGTGGTTTGTGCGCGGTTGATGGCAGCCACATAAGCGCCTTTTTTGAAATAGTGACGAGCGACTTTGATCTCGGATTTCGCGAGCAAATTGACGATATGACGCATACGCAAGGTGGCGTCAGGGGTGTAGTTGGATTGGGGAAAGCGGGTCACCAGCTCTTTGTAGGCTTCGAAAGATTCGCGTGCCGCCATTTGGTCGCGTTCCGCCAAATCTTGCTTGAACCATTTGGAAAGCAGTCCTAAGTCATCATTGAAGTTGACTGTGCCTTTGAGGTAGAGCGCATAGTCAAGGGCTGGGCTGGCTGGATTGAGCTTGATAAAACGGTCAAGCGTGACGATGGCCGTGGCGCGGTCACCGTTCCTGTACAGCGCGTAGGCTTTGTCAAGCTGGGCTTGCTGTGCCAGCACGGTACCGGCAGCCCTTCCTTCGAGTTTGTCGAACAGGGCAATCGCCTTATCGTACAAAGCCCCGTTCATGCTGTCACGGGCTTCCTCGTAAAGTTCCTCTGGTTTCATCTTGAGGGTCTTGTCTTTTTCGTCGGCTGCGCAACCGAGGAGCACAAGCGTTGCCAACACCACCGATAATGAAAGTAATCTCAACACAGTCAACCTTTAGGCTTTGAATGGCATGCATTATCAACGATGAGCCCTACCCACAAAGCACCGCCAGCCCCCCCGACATTGGCTGAACTCGAAAGCGATGACCTCGCTATCGAGGTTGAAGTCCGCGAACTTGCCATCCCCACTGAATTGCATCGACAGCGCCTAGACCGCGCTTTGGTGAGCTTGTTGCCCGAGTTTTCACGCAACCATTTGAAGCACATGATTGAAGACGGTTGCGTCAGCTTGGACAATCAAGTGCTTACCAAAGTGGCGCATCTGGTCAAAGCGTTTGATGCCTGTCAGGTGCGCTTGCAGCCAACCGATATGTCGCAGGCCTTTGTGCCACAAGATTTACCCTTGGATGTGGTCTTTGAGGATGAGCATTTACGCGTCATCCATAAGCCTGTTGGCATGGTGGTACATCCTGCCCCTGGCAACTGGAGTGGCACCCTACTCAATGGCTTGCTGTTTTTGGATGCTGGCCTCAAATTGATTCCCCGCGCAGGTATCGTGCACCGCTTGGACAAGGACACCAGTGGTTTGATGGTCACCGCCCGTACACGCTCCGCCATGGACGCTTTGGTGCAAATGATCGCCGCGCGGCAAGTCCACCGCGAGTACCTTGCCATTGCTCACCGCCCTTGGCGGGGTGCGCTTTTGCGCGAGGTAGACGCACCCATAGGACGTGATTCCCGCCAGCGATTGCGCATGGCGGTGGTCGACTTGGCCAAACAGTCTGGCAAAACAGCACACACCAGTTTGCGGTGTTTGGAAAGCCAAGATTTGGGCTGTTTGGTGCATTGCACTTTGCACACCGGCCGCACCCACCAAATCCGAGTGCACATGGCATCCATTGGTCACCCCTTGTTAGCCGATACCTTGTATGGAGGCAGCCATACCGTAAACCTTCAGCGTCAGGCTTTACATGCTTATAAATTAGGTTTCCTCCACCCTATGACCGGCGAGTCCATGCAATTTCACAGGCCCTTGCCAAGCGACATGCAGCAAGCCTTGTCTGAATGGGGTCTGTCCGAGGTGCTCAGTTAGAATAGACGGTTAATTTTCCCTCGGAATACCTGCTATGAACACCTTGGATGCCAAGCGTGTCCTCGAAACCGCTCTGCTATGCGCCGCACAACCTTTGTCGGTGCGCGAGCTGCGCCAGCTGTTTAACGATGAGCTGGGCGCCGACACGCTCAAAACACTTTTGCAAGACATCCAAGACGATTGGACGCAGCGCGGTATTGAATTGGTGCAAGTTGCCAGCGGTTGGCGTATGCAAAGTCGTCCCGAAATGCGCGACTTCCTTGACCGCTTGCACCCTGAAAAACCTCCCAAATACTCGCGTGCCGCCATGGAAACCTTGGCCATCATTGCCTACCGCCAACCGGTGACCCGCGGCGACATGGAAGACATACGTGGGGTGACCATCAACTCCTTGGTTTTAAAGCAACTGGAGGACCGCGGCTGGGTTGAGGTCATTGGCCACCGCGAAACAGTGGGCAGGCCCATGCTCTACGCCACCACCAAACAGTTTCTAGACGATTTGGGGGTGGTTTCCCTTGACCAGTTGCCGCCCTTGGAATCCCCAGGTGCAGTGAGCGAGTTCTTCAACACCACCGAGGAAGTCGACCCCGCCCAAATGCCAATGCCTCTAGAGGACGTAGCTGAAACCTTGGCTGAGACCTTGCAGCCCTCTTTGGAAGAATTACCACTAGATGCCTCTGATGAAAGTCCTGCGTGAGCGACGACACCCCTAAGTTACACAAAGTATTGGCCCAATCTGGGCTGGGTTCTCGCTTAGAGATGGAGCGACTGATCAGCGAAGGTCGTATCACGGTTAATGATGAGCTTGCCCATGTGGGCCAGCGCATACAGTTTGGCGATCGCATCAAGGTCAATGGCAGGTCGTTGCCCGTGCGTATTCAAGCCATGCCTGTTCGCGTTTTGGCTTACCACAAGCCGGTGGGTGAAATTGTCAGCCGCGATGACCCGCAAAACCGTCCTACGGTTTTTCGCAAACTGCCTCGTCTGTACCAAGGGAAATGGCAAGCCGTGGGTCGCCTAGACCTCAACACCGAGGGCTTGTTGTTGTTCACCAGTTCGGGTGAACTGGCCAACAAGCTGATGCACCCGCGCTTTGGCCTCGAGCGCGAGTATGCGGTTCGGGTTTTAGGCGCATTGAGCAATATTGAAAAGGAAAAGTTGCTGTCTGGCGTCAACCTGGAAGACGGTATGGCTCAGTTTGGCAGCCTGGAGGACGGGGGCGGCGAGGGCGCCAATTGTTGGTACCGCGTCACCATCCAAGAAGGGCGCAACCGTGAGGTGCGTCGCATGTTCGAGGCGGTCGGCCATGCAGTCAGTCGCTTGATTCGCATCCGCTATGGCAAGATGGTTTTGCCGCGTGGTTTAAAGCGTGGCGACTGGATGGAGTTAGACGCCGCCGATATTGATCAACTCACCCGAAGTGCAGGCGCATCGTATCTTGGCACGGCTAAAACGCCGCACCAAACCACGGTTGCAAAGCCCAGTTTGCCCAGACGTCCCATCGCCAAAACCGGCAAAGCAAGCCCTTCTCGCGAGTTGTTTATTGGTGCTGACAGCTTGGCCCGTCAGCGGCGCGACCAAAAAACCGCACTCGCTAGATCCAAGCCCAAACCCCGCAAGGCTAAAATCTGAAATTTTCCGGATCTGTCTCACCCATTTTTTGATAACTTTTGGAAACCTAACCATGGCAATTGAACGCACCCTCTCCATCATCAAACCCGACGCTGTGGCCAAAAACGTCATCGGCCAAATTTATTCGCGTTTTGAAGGCGCTGGCCTGAAAGTCATCGCCTCGCGCATGGCGCATCTCAGCCGTGGCGAAGCCGAAGCTTTTTACGGTGTTCACAAAGCGCGTCCTTTCTTCAAAGATTTGGTCGATTTCATGATTTCTGGCCCCGTCATGATTCAAGTTCTTGAAGGCGAGAACGCGATTTTGAAAAACCGTGACCTCATGGGCGCTACCGACCCCAAGAAGGCCGATAAAGGCACCATCCGTGCCGATTTTGCAGACAGCATTGACGCCAATGCGGTTCATGGTTCTGATGGCCCCGACACCGCCGCCCATGAAATTGCCTTCTTTTTCGCTGGCATGAATGTCTTTGGCCACTGATATGCGTTGCCCCTGCTAAGCCATGAAGACCAACCTGCTCGATTTCGATCTAGACGGTTTGGTCGCTTGGTGCTTGGCGCAGGGGGAAAAAAAATTCCGTGCTGTTCAGCTTTTCCGCTGGATCCACCAAAAAGGCGTGTCTGACTTTGCGCAAATGAGCGACTTGGCGCAAAGCCTGCGTACCAAGTTGCAAGTCAACGCTGAAATTGTCCCCCTCCCAGTTGTCAGTCGCCACGACTCAGCGGACGGCACCATCAAATGGATGTTCGATGTGGGGCAGGGTAACGCCATCGAAACGGTGTTCATCCCTGAAACCGACCGAGGTACCTTGTGCATTTCTTCCCAGGCTGGCTGTGCCGTAGGTTGCACGTTTTGCTCGACCGGCGCACAGGGTTTCAGCCGTAACCTCAGCACAGCAGAAATCATTGCACAACTGTGGTTTGCAGAGCGCACTTTGCGCCATGAACGCGGCGTGGACGAGCGGGTCATCTCGAATGTGGTGATGATGGGCATGGGTGAGCCCTTGCAAAATTACACAGCCTTGGTGCCTGCGCTCAAAACCATGCTGGATGACCACGGTTATGGGCTTTCACGTCGCCGCGTGACGGTCTCTACCTCGGGTGTGGTGCCCATGATGGAGCGTCTCGGCCTTGACTGCCCTGTGGCTTTGGCAGTGTCTTTGCATGCCCCGTCGAACGCCTTGCGCGATGAGTTGGTGCCTCTCAATATAAAGTATCCATTGGCGGAGTTGCTGCAAGCCTGCCGCGACTATTTAGAGCATGCCCCGCGTGATTTCATCACCTTTGAATACTGCATGCTCGACGGCGTGAATGACACCGATGTCCATGCCAATGCTGTGGTCGAGTTGGTACGTTCGCGTAACGCAGAGCCCTTGCCTTGTAAGTTCAACCTGATTCCCTTCAACCCCTATCCCGCTTCGGGCTTGACGCGCTCTGCGCCCGATAGGGTCAAAGCCTTCGCAGCTATTTTGAGTGAGGCTGGCATCGTCACCACCATTCGCAAGACCCGTGGCGACGACATTGCGGCGGCTTGCGGCCAATTGGCGGGTGAAGTCCAAGACCGCACTGATGTGTCGGGTAGACGCGCCAAGACCATTCGAATTCATGCTTGATACGGCAAAATCAACCCATGACCTTTTCTGACCAAGCCATTCCCTTTTCCATCCCCACTAGGCACAACAGCCTGCAGGCGCAAATCCGCTGGGGCGACCACTTGGTCACTGTTGGCGGTGATGCGCCCGTGCGGGTGCAGTCCATGACCAACACCGACACAGGTGATGCCATTGGTACCGCCATACAGGTGAAAGAACTGGCGCTGGCAGGCTCAGAGTTGGTTCGCATCACAGTGGACACACCCGAATCTGCCAAGGCCGTGCCCCATATACGAGAACAGCTCGACAAAATGGGCATACACGTGCCCCTGATTGGCGACTTCCACTACAACGGGCACAGGTTGTTGACAGAATTTCCAGACTGCGCCAAAGCTTTGTCCAAGTACCGCATCAACCCTGGCAATGTGGGCAAGGGTGACAAACACGACAAGCAGTTTGCCCAAATGATCGAGGCCGCTGTCAAGTACGACAAAGCCGTGCGCATTGGCGTGAACTGGGGCAGCTTAGACCAAGAACTGCTGGCCAAACTCATGGATGACAATGCCTTGCGTTCCAACCCTTGGGATGCCAAACAAGTGATGTACCAAGCATTGGTCACCTCGGCGCTGGAATCGGCTGAGTTAGCCGAGCGTTTAGGCCTGTCGCGTCAGCAAATCATCCTCAGTTGCAAGATGAGCGGAGTGCAAGACCTCGTGGCGGTCTACCGTGAGTTGGCCAAACACAGCAACCATCCCTTGCATTTGGGTTTGACAGAAGCCGGTATGGGTACCAAAGGTACCGCAGCTTCTAGCGTGGCTTTGGGTTTGCTGCTGCAAGAAGGCATCGGCGACACCATCCGCGTGTCGCTTACGCCTCAACCTGGCGAAGCCCGCACCCAAGAGGTGTTGATCGCCACCGAAATTTTGCAAGCCTTGGGGCTGCGCACTTTTGTGCCCAGCGTCACCGCTTGCCCAGGTTGTGGGCGCACCACCAGCACCACCTTCCAAGAACTTGCGCAGGAAATTGATGTTTTTTTGCGCGACAAAATGCCGGTGTGGCGCAAGCAGTACCCCGGTGTAGAGGGTCTGAAAGTGGCGGTCATGGGTTGTATTGTCAATGGCCCAGGTGAAAGCAAGCACGCAGACGTCGGCATCAGCTTGCCTGGCAACGGCGAAGCGCCTGCGGCACCCGTCTTTATCGATGGCGAAAAAGCACTAACCTTGCGAGGCGACAATATCGCCAAAGAATTCCACGACATTGTCGAGAACTACATACATAAAAAATTTGCGGTCAGCGCCTAGGCGTACCGCCTTCAAACACCATGGCTGACAAATTAACCGCCGTCAAAGGCATGAACGATATATTGCCGCCCGATTCGGCGCGTTGGGAGGCGCTGGAAGCCGCTGTGCGCGAGGTCATGCGTGTACACGCCTACCGCAACATCCGCACACCCATCGTCGAGCCCACCGCCTTGTTTGTTCGCGGCTTGGGCGAGGTGACCGATATTGTTGAAAAGGAGATGTACTCCTTTGAAGACCGCTTAAACGGCGAGCAACTCACCTTGCGCCCTGAGTCCACCGCCGGTGTGGTGCGCGCTGTGGTTGAGCACAACTTGCTTTATGAAGGCGGCAAACGCTTCTATTACATGGGTCCCATGTTTCGCCATGAACGTCCTCAGCGGGGCAGGTACAGACAGTTCCACCAAATTGGCGCTGAAGCGCTGGGGTTTGGTGGCCCCGAGGTGGACGCCGAATTGATTTTGTTGGCCCATGCGCTTTGGCAGGCTTTGGGGCTGAAACAAGTCCGCTTGGAACTCAACAGTTTGGGGCAGCCGCCAGAGCGTTTGCTACACCGTGCGGCGCTGATTGCGTATTTCGAGCAACACGCCGATAAGTTGGACGAAGACGCTAAACGCCGTTTGCACAGCAACCCTTTGCGAATTTTGGACAGCAAAAACCCCGCGATGAAAGCCTTGAATGACGCGGCCCCCAAGTTGCTGGACTTCCTGGGGGAGCAAAGTCTGGCGCATTTCAATGCGGTCAAAGCCATCTTGGACGCCAATGGTGTGCCTTTCACCATCAACCCGCGTTTAGTGCGTGGCATGGACTATTACAACCTCACCGTATTTGAGTTCATCACCGATCAACTGGGCTCACAGGGAACCGTGTGTGGGGGCGGTCGTTACGACTACCTGATCGAGCAAATTGGCGGCAAACCTGCCCCCGCTGTGGGCTGGGCTTTGGGTGTGGAACGGGTGCTCGAGTTGCTGAAAGAGCAGGGCGCATTCAGTTTGGAAACGGCGCCTGATGTTTATGCCATCGTGCCCGAAACAGCCGCTTTACCAACGGTCTTGCCTGTGTTGCAAAGCCTTCGCGGCATGGGTGTTTCGGTGCAAATGCATTCCCCTGCCAACAGCAATGAGGGCATGGGCAGTATGAAATCGCAGTTCAAAAAGGCTGACAGCAGTGGCGCCAGTTTTGCACTTGTTTTTGGCCCAGATGAGCTTGCCCAGGGGCAGGTAACGGTCAAGAGCTTGCGCGACGGGCAGGGCGCTCAGCGCACCGAGACCTTGGCCGATATTCGCGGTTGGGGCCTCAGCCTACAATCCGCACTTTAGTTTTACTGCAATATCAGGAAAATCATGGCTTCGCATCTCGATCTTGAAGAACAAGAGCAACTCGACCAAATCAAATCTTTTTGGGCCCAATGGGGCAACCTCATCACAGGTGTGGTTACTTTGGTGCTGGTGTGTTTTGCCGCTTGGAACGGTTGGAACTATTGGCAGCAACGTCAGGCCACGCAGGCCGCTGTGTTGTTTGACACCTTTGAAGAAGCCAGTAAGCAAGGCGATTTAGCGCTTTTAGCGCGCTCGCTCAGCGACTTACAAGATCAGTTCCCCCGCACCACATTGACGGCCCAAGCATCCTTATTAGCCGCCAAAACCTATTTCGACAAAGAAAAATTCTCGGAAGCAGAAAAACCTCTGTTGTGGGTGGTGGACCATGCTTCCGACCAAGCTTACGTTGCCTTGGCAAGTCTGCGTTTGTCTGCCTTGGCTATCGAACGAAAAGACATGGCCAAGGCCCGCAGTTTGTTGGAAGGTAAAACTGCCCCCACGGGGTTTCAGCCGCTCTTTGATGACCGAATGGGCGATATTGCGCTGATTGAGGGCAAACACGAAGAAGCTAAAACTCGTTTCACCAGTGCTTATAAAGGCATGGATGAATCCACCGAATACCGTCGCTTGATCGAGGTCAAGTTGGGTACCTTGGGTGTCGATGTCGCTTCACCCGAGTTCAAAAAATGAAGGCTGTTGCCATCAATCGCTGGGTATGGGTTGTTTTATTAGGTATTGTCCTCACGGCTTGTGGAGCCTCTAAGCCCAAGCCAGCACAAATCTCCGCCATCAAAGCCGATAAGCCTATTCAAGCTTTGTGGCAGTTCAAACTTGGCAGCGACGTCTCCTTCGTTCAAAGCTTGCAAGCAGTACAAGAACGTATGGTGCTTACTTCGGATAATGGCAGGATCGCTGTTGTCAATGTGCGCAATGGACAAGCTGTCTGGCGTTATGAACTTAAAACAGCCCTAAATACCGGTGCAGGTTTTGATGGTGAACATGTGGCGGTGGTCACCCTGAATAACGAATTGGTGTTGCTGAAAGACGGCAAAGTTGTGTGGCGTAACCGTTTAACCTCTCAGTCCTACACCCACCCAATGGTAGCGGGTGAGCGTGTGTTTATGATTATGGCCGACCGCTCGGTGCTGGCTTTTGACTTGGCCACTGGGGTGCGCCTGTGGTTGCAGCAACGCCCAGGTGAACCCTTGGTGCTCAAGCAAAACGGCGTGCTCTTGCCCTTTCAAAACACCTTATTGGTCGGCTTGGGCGGTCGCTTAACTGCTATCAACCCTGACAACGGTCAGTTCAAATGGGATGTGCCTATTGCCAATCCTCGCGGCATCAATGATTTGGAGCGATTGGTGGATTTGGTTGCCAAGCCTTCTCGCGTTGACAACTCTGTCTGTGTGCGTGCATTTCAATCGCAAGTCGGTTGTGTGGATGCCTTGCGCGGCAGTGTTTTATGGACCCGATCTTCCGTCGGATCGCATGGCGTTGACGGCGACGCAAAGACACTGATTGGTACCGAGTCCAACGGCATGGTGCAAGCTTGGAGCCGCACCACCGGCGACAGGTTGTGGGACTCGGACCGTTTGAAGTACCGCGAGTTAACTGGTCCATTGTTCACTGCCAAAGGTATCGTCATCGGCGACAGCGGCGGTTGGCTGTACCTGCTGTCTTCAACAGACGGCAGTTTGATCAACCGTGTGCAAACCTCTTCGGATGGTTTTGCGTCTACGCCCACTGCTTTGGCCGACGGGGGCTTTGTGGTTTTGACACGCGACGGCTTGCTGCAGGCCTACCAACTTCCCTGATCAGAGGGCTTCGCTGTGAAACCGGTGATTGCTTTGGTGGGCCGCCCCAACGTGGGCAAATCGACCCTGTTTAACCGCATCACCAAAACCCGTGACGCCATCGTTGCCGATTACGCTGGCCTCACGCGAGACCGCCACTACGGCAATGCCAAACACGGCAAACAAGAATTCATTGTTATCGACACCGGTGGTTTCGAACCCACCGCCGAGAGCGGCATCTTCAAAGAAATGGCCAAGCAAACCCGCCAAGCCGTTGCGGAGTCCGATGCAGTGATTTTTGTGGTCGATGCCCGCCAAGGCATCAGCGCCCAAGACCATGACATCGCCAATTACTTGCGCCGCTTAGGCAAGCCCTGTTTGCTGGTGGCCAACAAAGCCGAGGGTATGCAAGAAGGGCACCGTTTGGTGGAGTTTTTCGAGCTTGGCTTGGGTGAGGTCATGCCCGTGTCTGCCGCCCATGGTCAAGGTATTCGCAGCATGTTGGATTCCTCCCTGGGGGCGCTGCACCTCCCCGACGAGGACGAAGAGGATGACGGTTCTCCCAAACCCCTAAAACTAGCAGTGGTTGGCCGTCCCAATGTGGGCAAATCTACCCTGATCAATACTTGGCTGGGTGAAGAGCGCTTGGTGGCCTTCGACTTGCCAGGCACCACCCGTGACGCCATCCACATTCCTTTCGAGCGTGAGGGCCAGCAGTTTGAGTTGATTGACACGGCAGGACTGCGTCGAAAGGGCAAGGTCTTTGAAGCCATTGAAAAATTCTCGGTGGTCAAAACCTTGCAAGCGATTGAATCCGCCAATGTGGCTTTGCTCTTGCTTGACGCCACCCAAGGTGTCACCGACCAAGACGCGCATATTGCCGGATACATACTAGAGACTGGCAGGGCGGTGGTGTTGGCAGTCAATAAATGGGATGCGGTGGACGCTTACCAGCGCGACTTGCTCGAGCGCTCCATTGAGAGCCGTCTGGCATTTTTGAAGTTCGCCAAGCTGCACCATATATCTGCCCAAAAACGACAAGGCTTGGGGCCGGTTTGGAAGTCCATAGCGCAAGCCCATTCCGCTGCCATGTGCAAAATGAGTACCCCTATATTGACGCGGTTGCTGTTGGAAGCCGTTCAATTTCAGTCGCCCAAACGAGCCGGTATGTTTCGCCCTAAATTGCGCTATGCCCACCAAGGCGGCATGAACCCGCCTGTGATCGTCATCCACGGCAATTCACTCGAGCATGTCACCGATGCTTACAAGCGCTTTTTAGAGGGTCGTTTTCGCAAAGCTTTTGCGCTGGAAGGTACGCCTTTGCGTATTGAGATGAAAACAGCCAGCAATCCCTATGTGGACAAAGATTAACTGGCTGCGCGTCTCAGTCAAAGGCAAGATACTGTCATGAAGCAATCCCAAGGGTTCTGGAATAAAACTTTGCAACGTTGGGTGCCGGGCAAAGAGTTTTGGGCACAGCACCCACGCCTTCAGCCCTATGCGGACAAACTGTCTGACCCCCAGCTATGGCGTCTGCAGCATGAGGCTGTTGCACGAGGGGTCGCTGTGGGGCTTTTTTGGGGGTTTGCCATTCCAGCAGCTCAGCTCTTGGTCGCCGCCGTTCATTGCGTGAAATGGCGTGCCAATATTCCAGTTGCAGCGCTCATGACCATGGTGACCAACCCCCTGACCATTGGTTTTTGGCTTTGGTTGGCCTACCAACTTGGCTCAAGGGTATTGGGGGATGAAGTGCAGGCAGATGTTTCGATGTCCCTCTTACCGTCACAGTGGCTGAGTGAGTATGGCTTGCCAACGCTGGTGGGTATGGGTCTGTTTGCTGTTGGAACAGCCATCAGTGGTTACCTAGTGGTGAAATTTTCTTGGCGTTTGAATGTGGTCATCAAGCGACTCAGAAGAAAACAAAACTTTTGAGATGGATGGAATAAGTGGAGCTTTGACTGTGGTATGTTCTAAATATCAAACAACACGGAGAATATCGTGAATCAAAAAGGGCAACTTTTACAAGACCCGTTTCTTAATATCCTGCGCAAGGAACATGTGCCTGTTTCCATCTATTTGGTCAATGGCATCAAGTTGCAGGGGCAGATTGAGTCATTTGACCAATATGTTGTCCTTCTTCGAAATACTGTCACCCAAATGGTTTACAAACACGCCATTTCGACCATCGTGCCTGCACGCCCTGTGAATTTTGCGCAAGCCGACGGTGAAGACTCTGGGTCTGCGCAATAACGCCCCCTTTTCCTTCTCCTTTGTCTAACCCTCAGCCTGATATTCAAGCAAACACCTTGTTGGTGGGCGTAGACCTGGGTCTTCCACATTTTGATGAAGACTTGGATGAACTGGCACAACTGGCCAGCACGGCAGGATTGGTGCCCGTGGCGCGCATGACTTGTAAACGCCGCGCCCCTGATGCAGCTTTGTTTGTAGGCTCGGGTAAAGCGCAGGAAATCAAAGAAATGGCAGTGCTCCACGGTGCCTCTGAGATATTGTTTGATCAGGCTTTAAGCCCTGCTCAGCAACGCAATTTGGAGCGCTTGTTAGAGATGCCGGTCAACGACCGAACCATGTTGATTTTGCAAATCTTTGCCCAACGTGCCCGCAGCCATGAAGGTAAATTGCAAGTGGAATTAGCGCGTTTGCAGTACCTCAGCACACGATTGGTTCGTCGTTGGTCCCATTTGGAGCGTCAACGCGGTGGTATTGGCAACCGAGGCGGCCCAGGGGAAACCCAAATCGAATTGGACAAACGCATGATTGGCGAGTCCATCAAGCGCACCAAAGAGCGTCTAGACAAGGTGAAAAAACAACGAAATACCCAGCGACGCCAACGCGAACGTAACCAAGTCTTCAATGTTTCTTTGGTGGGCTACACCAATGCAGGCAAATCAACCTTGTTCAATGCCTTGGTCAAGGCGCGGGCCTATGCCGCCGATCAATTGTTTGCCACCCTAGACACCACCACGCGGCAACTGTACTTATCAGATGGCCAAGACCAAGGCTGCCAAGTGTCTCTTTCGGATACCGTTGGGTTTATCCGTGACTTACCCCACGGCTTGGTAGACGCGTTTGCGGCTACTTTGCAAGAAGCCACCAGTGCCGACTTATTGCTGCATGTGGTGGACTGTTCCCACCCAGATTACCCAGAGCAAATCGTTCAGGTGCAATCTGTTTTAGAGGATATTGGCGCCACAGATGTTGCCCAATTGCTGGTTTTTAACAAGGTTGATGCCTTGCCAAGTGACCAACAACCCAGATTGCTACAAGACATCTTCATCATTGACGGCTTGGCCGTGCCTCGTATTTTTGTCAGCGCACAAACAGGGGACAATCTGGACACTTTGCGTCAACGCTTGTTGCACACAGCATTACAGGCCACGGCGAGACCCTTATCCCTTAGCATTTCACCGTTAAATGCTTGATGCCAAAGTATGCTTTCAGGTTTAGGCACAATGGCGGCTTGCCACTTTTTTTGATTGATTGCGAATGAACTTTTCAACTTGGCTTTGGCCCATACGACGACGCTTAGCGGGTATGTTCAATTTGAACGATGGCCGTTGGGGCAGAGGCGATGATGCCAATCCGCAAAACAACGGTTCGACACCGCCTCCAGAGGGCCCTCAACCGCCCCCCGCAGACGATGGAAAGCGTCCGCGTCCCTCTGCGTCCAATGGTCCCCCCGATTTGGACGAACTTTGGCGCGAACTCAACCGCAAATTGAATAAATTCTTGGGTCAAAACCGCGGAGGTGGTAATCAACCCCCCGGTGGTGGTGGTGGCTTCAACCCTGATTTCAAGCAAGCCCGTGGTTTGCTGGGCTTGGTGGCCGCTGTTGTGGTCTTGATTTGGTTGGGAACAGGTTTCTTTATTGTTCAAGAGGGTCAGCAAGCCGTTATCACCCAATTTGGGCGTTACCACAGCACTGCAGGTGCAGGTTTCAATTGGCGCGTTCCCTACCCTGTTCAACGCCATGAAGTGGTGTTTGTCACCCAGATTCGCTCCCTCGACGTTGGGCGCGACACCATCATCAAGGCCACTGGTTTGCGTGAATCAGCGATGTTGACTGAAGATGAAAACATCGTTGAAATCAAGTTTGCGGTGCAGTACCGACTCACCGATGCGCGTGCTTATTTGTTTGAAAGCAAAAACCCGACAGATGCGGTCATGCAAGCCGCCGAAACTGCAGTGCGTGAAGTGGTGGGCAAGATGCGCATGGATGCTGCATTGTCTGAAGACCGTGAACAAATCGCACCGCGTGTGCGAAAAATCATGCAAACCATCTTGGACCAGTACAACGTGGGTATTGAAGTGGTGGGTATCAACCTGCAACAAGGCGGTGTTCGCCCGCCCGAACAAGTGCAGGCCGCTTTTGACGATGTGCTTAAAGCCGGTCAAGAGCGTGAACGTGCAAAAAATGAAGCCGAGGCTTATGCCAACGACGTGATTCCTCGTGCAGTGGGTTCTGCTTCTCGCTTAAAGCAAGAGGCCGATGCCTACAAGTCCCGTATCGTGGCGCAGGCCCAAGGTGACGCGCAACGCTTTAAGTCTTTGTACTCTGAATACCAAAAAGCGCCTCAAGTGACACGTGACCGTTTGTACATCAATGCCATGCAAGAGATCTACAGCAGCGTGACCAAAGTGCTGGTTGAATCCAAGCAGGGTTCCAATATGTTGTACCTGCCGCTCGACAAAATCATGCAACTCAGTGGCACGCCTGCCAATGCTGCTGCCAACGCCGCGGTAAACGCTGGCAACACGCTTGATGGCAATGGGTCGGTTCCTAGCCCCGCCATGCCTTCTTCCTCCCCAGAAAACCGTGGTCGTGACAGTCGTCAACGCGACCGCGATTTGCGATGAATTGCCAGCCATGAACAAACTAGGTCTTTACATTTCTTCCGCCATGCTTGCGTTGCTGCTGCTGAGTTCAACGATTTTTGTGGTTGATCAACGCCAATTTGGTGTGGTCTATTCATTGGGTCAGATCAAAAAAGTCATCACCGAACCTGGTCTGAACTTTAAATTACCCCCACCTTTCCAAAATGTCAACTTTATCGACAAGCGTCTGTTGACTTTGGATAACGTGGACTCTGAGCCCATGCTCACGGCGGAAAAGCAGCGCATGGTGATCGACTGGTATGTGCGCTGGCGTATTTCCGACCCATCGCAGTACATTCGTAACGTGGGCTTGGATGAAAAAGCCGGCGCTCAACAGCTCACACGCGTGGTGCGCAATGCTTTCCAAGAAGAAATCAACAAGCGCACTGTGAAGGATCTTTTGTCGCTCAAGCGCGAGGCCTTGATGGTGGACGTCAAGCGCGAGGTGCTAGAAATTGTCAAGGGTGAAAAGCCTTGGGGTATTGATGTGGTGGACGTTCGCATCACCCGTGCAGACTATGTGGACACCATCACCGAGTCGGTTTACCGCCGAATGGAGGCTGAGCGTAAACGCGTGGCCAATGAGTTGCGATCGACCGGTGGCGCTGAAGGCGAAAAAATCCGTGCGGATGCCGATCGCCAACGTGAAGTCACCTTGGCCAATGCTTACCGTGACGCACAAAAAATCAAGGGCGAGGGAGACGCCGAAGCTGCACGTTTGTATGCAGAAGCGTTTGGAAAAGATCCACAGTTTGCTCAGTTTTACCAAAGCATAGAAGCCTACAAAGCCAGCTTCAATAAAAAATCGGATGTGATGGTTTTAGACCCCAGCACCGATTTCTTCAAAGCCATGCGCGGTAGCGGTGCTGCTAACGCTGGCGCTGCCAAAAAATAAATCGCCCGGTTCAGATGGACAGCCACACCTTGTGGGTTGCTCTGGCTTTGGTGCTCATCATCGAGGGTTTGTTTCCCTTCGCCTCTCCGCAGGCGTGGAAGCGTGCATTTTTGGCCCTTATGCAAATGGACGACGGTCAGGTTAGATTCATTGGATTGAGTTGCATTGTGGTGGGCATGCTGCTGCTTTGGTGGCTGCTCTAGTGTCCCAGTAGAATCCTTTTTTTAACAGCCATCCCCCTCATGACTGCTTGGGTCTTGCCAGATCACATTGCCGATGTTTTGCCCTCTGAAGCCAGGCACATCGAAGAGCTCAGGCGTTTGTGCTTAGACACTGCGCGTGTCTTTGGCTACGAGCTTGTCATCCCTCCTTTGATAGAGCACATTGAATCTCTTTTGTCTGGCACTGGCAGTACGCTCGATCTGCAAACCTTCAAGATGGTCGATCAGTTGTCTGGGCGCACTTTGGGGCTCAGGGTCGACACCACGCCACAAGTCGCTCGCATTGACGCGCACTTGCTTAACCGTGCTGGTGTCACCCGTCTTTGCTACTGTGGCCCCACGCTACACACCCGTGCGCCTGGCCCATACGCCACCCGCGAGCCTTTGCAGTTAGGCGCCGAAATTTACGGCCATGCCGGTTTGGAAGCCGATTTGGAAATCTTGCAACTGGCCTTACAGTGTTTGCAGGTCAGCGGTATTTCTTCTTTCCATGTCGATTTAAGTGACGCCCGTATTCTTCCCGCGCTGTTGCGTGGGCAGGGCTTGGCGTCTTCTCAGCAAGAAGCGATTGGGCAAGCCTTATCGGGCAAAGACATCAGCGCCATGCGCCGCATTGGCGCTTCATTGCCTACTTCTTTATGTGAAGCATTGGTGGCCTTGGTACAGCTTTACGGTGGCCTAGATGTTTTAGATCGCGCCGAGGAGATCTTTAAGGACTGGCCAGAGGTCTTGCTAGCCCTTTCGCAGATGCGCTGGTTGGCCACACACATACATGGTAATCAAGTCAGTATCGACTTGGCAGATTTGCGCGGAGCCACCTATTACAGTGGCCCACGTTTTGCTGTGTTTGTACCTGAAGCCAGTGATGCACTGGTGCGTGGTGGTCGCTACGATGAAGTGGGTGCATTGTTTGGGCGTAAACGTCCTGCTGCAGGCTTTAGCCTCGACATCAAAGCCTTGGTTAGTTTGATTCAGCGCCCCGTTCCGCAGGCCGCGATTCGCGCCCCTTGGGGAGAAGATGAGGGATTGCATCAATCCATCACCCAACTTCGTCAACAAGGCCACACAGTGGTTTGCATGCTGCCTGGACACGATAGCGAAGTGGATGAATTTCACTGTGATCGAGAACTGGTTCTCCTCAAGGGTCAATGGACTCTCCAGCCCTTAGCCTCAACTTGAATCCCTAAACCATGAGTAAACAACACGGTCGTCATGTCGTCGTCGTAGGCACCCAGTGGGGCGATGAAGGCAAAGGTAAATTGGTCGATTGGTTGACCGAGTTTTCGCAAGGCGTGGTGCGTTTTCAAGGTGGACACAATGCCGGTCATACGCTGGTCATCAACGGCGTAAAAACCGCTTTGCATTTGATTCCCAGTGGCATCATGCGAGCAGGTGTGAAGTGCTACATCGGTAACGGTGTGGTGTTGTCTTGCGGAAAATTGCTGGAAGAAATCCAAGGCTTAGAAAAAGCGGGTGTAGAGGTCCGATCGCGTTTGCGCATCAGTGAAGCCTGCCCGCTTATTTTGCCTTTTCACGCTGCTTTAGATATTGCACGCGAAGCTGCCCGTGAACAAGGTGGGTCTGAAAAAATTGGCACCACAGGGCGAGGCATTGGTCCAGCTTATGAAGACAAAATTGCGAGGCGTGCTTTGCGTGTGCAAGATCTCAGGCACCCCGAGCGCTTCGCCAGCAAATTGCGTGAACTCCTTGATCTGCACAACCATGTGCTGACCACGTTCTTGGGTTCTGAAAAATTTGTATTCCCTGACGTACTTAAACCATTTATCCAAAACGGCAAGGTGCAATACCAGCCTGTGTTTGACGAAGCCATGGCCCATGCGCAGCAAATTTTCCCCATGGTGGCGGACGTCTCGCGTGAGCTCAATGATGCTCACCATGCCGGTTCTAATTTGTTGTTTGAAGGCGCACAAGGCACTTTGCTTGACGTCGATCACGGCACTTACCCTTTTGTGACTTCCAGCAATTGTGTCGCTGGCAATGCCGCCGCTGGTTCTGGGGTTGGTCCAGGCCTCTTGCATTACATCTTGGGCATCACCAAGGCCTATTGCACCCGTGTAGGCGGCGGCCCTTTTCCTACCGAACTAGACTGGGATGTGGAAGGAACACCAGGCTGGCACATGAGCACCGTAGGTGCTGAAAAGGGCACCACCACTGGGCGCTTTAGGCGTTGCGGTTGGTTTGATGCGGCCTTGCTCAAACGCAGTGCGCAAGTGAATGGATTGAGCGGTCTGTGCATCACCAAGCTCGATGTGCTGGATGGTCTGACTGAACTCAAACTCTGCACCGCTTACGAATTAGACGGCACTAACACAGACATATTGCCTATGGGCGCAGATGACATCGCCAGATGCAAGCCTATTTACGAAACCATGCCAGGTTGGAGCGACAGCACTGTGGGCATCACCGATTACGCCAAACTTCCCCCCCAAGCACGGGCGTATTTGGAACGCATTGCGCAGGTCACTGGTGTCCCCATCCATTTGATTTCTACCAGCCCGGACCGTGACCACACCATCATGGTTCGTCATCCTTTT
>Ga0209444_10000213_pt1 | contig 31554 bp, 30 predicted proteins | sample LauGreFaBDMM15DN_2_FD_188215 | JGI IMG/M metagenome (GOLD analysis project Ga0209444, IMG submission 188215) | Freshwater lake microbial communities from Lake Michigan, USA - Fa13.BD.MM15.DN (SPAdes) (version 2) | ecosystem: Environmental > Aquatic > Freshwater > Lake | place: Lake Michigan... | reverse complement strand
GCAAGCCGCCCACACGGTCGTTTTTCTCGAACACGGTGACCGCATGGCCGACACGCGCCAACTGCTGCGCCGCCGCCAATCCCGCAGGACCCGCACCGATGACAGCCACTTTCTTGCCTGTTTTTTGGGCAGGCGGTTGGGGCTTGACCCAGCCCTCAGACCAACCCCGGTCGATGATGGCGTGCTCAATCGACTTGATACCCACCGCGTCGCCATTGAAATTGACCACGCAAGCGGCCTCGCAAGGAGCGGGGCAAATGCGACCGGTGAATTCAGGGAAGTTGTTCGTGCTGTGCAACACGGTCAAAGCGTTTTGCCAGTCGTTGTTGAACACCAAGTCGTTGAAGTCGGGGATGATGTTGTTGACGGGGCAGCCGCTGTTGCAAAACGGCGTGCCACAGTCCATGCAGCGTGCCGCTTGGGTTTTAGCCTGCTCAGGGCTCAAGCCAATGACAAACTCTTTGTGGTGTTTCAAACGCTCGGGCACGGGCTTGTAGCCCTCTTCGATTCGCTCAAACTCCATGAAGCCAGTAATTTTTCCCATGATGTATGTGTCCTTTGTGAGCGCTTAAGACTTGACCGTGGCTTTTTTGGCCTTGGTGGGTTTGTCGGCCGAGGCGGCCGCCGCCAATTCACCCAAAGCGCGTTTGTATTCGTTGGGGAAGACCTTCACGAACTTGGCGCGGGCTTGTGCCCAATCGTCGAGCAATGCACGAGCACGTTTGGAACCGGTCCAGCGGTGATGGTCTTCGAGCAACTTTTTCAGTTGAGCCTCGTCGCTTTGGCCGCGGTGCAACAGGGCTTGCGGTGTGTCAGCAGCTTGGGTCTTTTCGTCCAACACCTTGTCCAAGCTGACCATGGCGGTGTTGCAGCGGGTGCTGAACTGTCCGTCTTCGTCAAACACATAGGCCACGCCGCCGCTCATGCCTGCTGCAAAATTGCGACCGGTGATGCCCAGCACCGCCACGGTGCCGCCGGTCATGTATTCGCAACCATGGTCGCCGGTGCCTTCGACCACCGCCGTTGCACCCGAGAGGCGCACTGCAAAGCGTTCACCGGCCACGCCGCTGAAAAAGGCCTCGCCACTGGTTGCGCCATAAAGCACGGTGTTGCCCACAATGATGTTTTGGGTGGACTCGCCACGGAAGTCGATACTTGGACGCACCACCACACGCCCACCCGACAAACCTTTGCCGGTGTAGTCGTTGGCGTCACCAATCAAATACAAGGTGATGCCTTTGGCCAAGAAAGCGCCAAAGGACTGACCGCCCGTGCCCTCTAACTGAATGCGCAACGTATCGTCGGGCAAGCCCTCGGGGCGCACTTGGGTGAGCGCACCTGACAACATCGCACCGACCGAGCGGTTGACGTTGCGGGTGACTTCCATGAACTGCACCTTCTCGCCCTTGTCGATGGCGTCGCGGCTCTTCTCGATCAACACCTTGTCGAGGGCTTTGTCTAAACCATGGTCTTGGGTGTCGGTGTGGTGCATGGCCGTGCCTTGGGGAACGGATGGCATGGCCAGCAGTCGACCAAAGTCCAAGCCACGGGCTTTCCAATGCTCGACGCCTTTTTTCATGTCGAGCAAATCGGCGCGGCCAATCAAGTCGTCAAACTTGGCGATGCCCAGTTGCGCCATGATGTGGCGCACTTCTTCAGCTACAAAGAAGAAATAGTTCACCACATGCTCGGGCTTACCAGAGAACTTTTGGCGCAGCGCCGGGTCTTGGGTGGCAACGCCCACAGGGCAGGTGTTCAAGTGGCATTTGCGCATCATGATGCAGCCCTCGACCACCAAGGGCGCAGTGGCAAAGCCAAATTCATCGGCCCCCAACAAAGCACCGATGGCCACATCGCGGCCGGTTTTCATTTGCCCGTCGGTCTGGACCCGAATGCGACCACGCAAACCATTCATCACCAAGGTTTGCTGGGTTTCAGCCAAACCGATTTCCCATGGGCTGCCCGCGTGCTTGATGGACGACCAAGGCGACGCACCGGTGCCGCCGTCGTGGCCAGCAATCACCACATGGTCGGCCTTGCACTTGGCCACACCCGCAGCGATGGTGCCAACACCCACCTCGGACACCAGCTTCACGCTGACATCGGCATGGGGCGCGACGTTTTTCAGGTCGTGGATGAGTTGCGCCAAGTCTTCGATGGAGTAGATGTCATGGTGCGGTGGGGGTGAGATGAGGCCCACGCCGGGCACCGAATAACGCAAGAAACCGATGTACTCGGACACCTTGGTGCCGGGCAATTGACCGCCCTCGCCCGGCTTGGCGCCTTGCGCCATCTTGATTTGGATTTGGTCCGCGCTGCTGAGGTATTCAGCGGTCACACCAAAACGGCCGGAAGCCACTTGCTTGATTTTGGAGCGCAGCGAGTCGCCAGCCAGCAATGGCAGGTCCACCTCAACTTGTTTGTCGCCAATCACGCTCTTCAAAGTCTCGCCCGCTTTAATAGGAATGCCTTTGAGTTCATTGCGGTAACGCGCAGGGTCTTCGCCGCCCTCGCCAGTGTTGCTTTTGCCGCCGATGCGGTTCATGGCCACGGCCAAAGTGGCGTGGGCTTCGGTGGAGATGGAGCCCAGCGACATGGCGCCGGTGGCAAAGCGTTTGACGATTTCAGACGCAGGCTCGACTTGGTCCAAGGCAATGGCTTTGGCCGGGTCGATTTTGAATTCGAACAAGCCGCGTAGCGTCATGTGGCGACGGCTTTGGTCGTTGATGAGTTGGGCGTACTCTTTGTAGGTGCTGAAGTTGTTGGCACGGGTGCTGTGCTGCAACTTGGCGATGGCGTCGGGTGACCACATATGGTCTTCGCCACGGGTGCGCCAAGCGTATTCACCCCCCGCGTCGAGCATGGTGGCCAAGACGGGGTCGTTGCTGAAGGCACTGTTGTGCATGCGGATGGCTTCTTCGGCGATCTCAAAAATACCAATGCCCTCAACACGGCTGGGTGTGCCGGTGAAGTATTTGCTGATGGTGTCGCTGTTGACGCCAATGGCTTCGAACAACTGCGCACCGCAGTACGACATATAGGTGGACACGCCCATCTTGGACATGATTTTGGACAAGCCCTTGCCAATCGCTTTGACATAGTTGTAGATGGCTTTGTCAGCCGACAAGTCGCCGGGCAACTCGGCGTGCATGGCCGCCAAAGATTCCATTGCCAAATACGGATGCACAGCTTCCGCGCCATAACCCGCCAGCACCGCGAAGTGATGCACCTCGCGGGCGGAACCGGTCTCTACCACCAAACCGGCGCTGGTGCGCAGACCTTCTTTGACCAAGTGCTGGTGAATGGCCGACAAAGCCAAGACCGCAGGAATCGCCACTTGGCCCGCGTTGATGGCGCGGTCGCTGATGATCAAAATATTGTGGCCGCTCTTTATATGATCCACCGCTTCGGCGCACATTGATGCCAGCTTGGCCTCCACGCCTTCGTGGCCCCATGACAGCGGGTAGGTGATGTCCAAGGTAGCGCTTTTGAACTTGCCGTGGGTCATGCTCTCGATGTGGCGCAGCTTGGCCATGTCTTGGAAGTCCAGCACGGGCTGGCTTACCTCTAGGCGCATGGGTGGGTTGACTTGGTTGATATCGAGCAAATTGGGTTTGGGACCGACAAACGACACCAGCGACATAACAATGGCCTCGCGGATCGGGTCGATCGGCGGATTGGTCACTTGCGCAAACAACTGCTTGAAGTAGTTGTAGAGCGATTTGTTTTTGTTGGACAAAACAGCCAAGGGGCTGTCGTTGCCCATGGAACCCAAAGCCTCTTCGCCATTGGCCGCCATGGGTGCCATGAGGAATTTGAAATCTTCTTGGCTGTAACCAAACGCTTGTTGGCGGTCCAGCAGCGAGATGCCGCTTTGCTCTGGGGTGCCCACGGGGTGCTCGGCGACATCGTCTAAGCGGATGCGCAGGTTTTCAATCCATTGCTTGTAGGGCTTGCTGTTGGCCAAGCCAGACTTCAACTCTTCGTCATTGATCATGCGGCCTTGCTCGAGGTCGATCAAGAACATCTTGCCGGGCTGCAAACGCCATTTGCGCACGATCTTGCTTTCGGGCACGGGCAGCACGCCGGACTCGGAGCCCATGATGACCAAGTCGTCGTCGGTGATGCAGTAGCGTGAGGGGCGCAGGCCGTTGCGGTCCAAGGTGGCGCCAATTTGGCGGCCATCGGTGAACACGATGGAGGCGGGGCCATCCCAAGGCTCCAACATCGCGGCGTGGTATTCGTAAAACGCACGGCGACGCGGGTCCATGGTGCTGTGGTTTTCCCACGGCTCGGGAATCATCATCATCACCGCTTGGCTTAAGGGGTAACCGGCCATGGTCAGCAACTCCAAGCAGTTGTCAAAGGTGGCGGTGTCGGACTGGTCGGCAAAGCTGATGGGATAGAGCTTTTTCAAATCGTTGCCCAACACAGCAGATGACATCACGCCTTCACGCGCTTTCATCCAGTTGTAGTTGCCCTTGACGGTGTTGATCTCGCCGTTGTGCGCCACATAGCGGTAGGGGTGGGCCAGCGGCCACTCGGGAAAGGTGTTGGTGGAGAAGCGCTGGTGAACCAAACCCAAAGCGGAAACGCAGCGTTCGTCTTGCAAGTCTGTGAAATAGGTGCCCACTTGGTCAGCCAGCAACAAGCCTTTGTAAATGATGGTGCGACTCGACATGCTGGGCACGTAATACTCTTTGCCGTGCTTTAAGTTCAGGTGCGAGATGGCGGCGCTGGCGGTTTTGCGAATGACATAGAGCTTGCGCTCCAAGGCGTCTTGCACGATGACGTCGTTGCCACGACCGATGAACACTTGACGGATGACAGGCTCTTTGGCGCGCACCGTGGGCGACATGGGCATGTCCGCATTCACCGGCACATCGCGCCAGCCCAGCAGCACCTGGCCTTCGGCACGGATGGCGCGCTCGAGCTCTTGCTCGCAGGCCAAGCGGGATGCGTGTTCTTTGGGCAGAAAAATCATGCCCACGCCGTATTCACCAAACGCTGGCAAGTTCACGCCTCGGGCGGCCATGTCGGCGCGGTACAGCGCATCGGGCAATTGGATCAAGATGCCCGCGCCGTCACCCATCAATTTGTCGGCACCCACCGCACCCCGGTGGTCTAGGTTTTCCAAAATCTTCAGCGCTTGGCTGACGATGGCATGGGTTTTCGCCCCCTTGATGTGCGCCACAAAACCCACGCCACAGGCGTCGTGTTCTTGGGAGGGGTCGTACAAACCATGGGTAAATCCGGGCTGCATAGGGTTTTCCTCAGTATTCAGGCAGGTCTGCAAATGTAGTGCAAGCCAAGCCAAATTTCAAACAAATTAATTGGGGTCAGATCCCAATTAATTTTAATTTAGGCGTTGTAATAAATAATTGGGGACAGATTAAGATGGTTTTTTCCCAAAAGGCCGGCCTGCTTTGGCGGCATTGACCCGCCTGGGCGTTTGCTTTTGCAAGCCTTCAACAAAAACATCCTCTCCCAAAGCCCAACCGCTCAAAGCTGAGGATGTGAGTGCCTGCTGCTGTTTTTGATCAATTCCCGATTGAACCATGGCCGCGTAGGCCGCCTCGCGGGCAAAGGGTGTATTGCCCATTTCCCAGTACAAAGGGTGGGGTGAGAGCCAGGCTTCGTTTTGCCGGCCTATGTAATGCCCGTGGCTGGACCAAAGATAGTCTGCGGCCTGGGCCACCATGCCGGCACGCACTGGGTTGAGATCGATATAGGCCATGCAAGCCAAGAAATAGCGCTCAGTTTGTATCAGCGCAGAACGGTAGCGCCCCTCCCACAAGGTGCCGCTGCGCCCATGCCGCTTATTGAAATACAACACATACGAGCGCCCAACGGCTTGCATCATCTTGGGCAAACTGTCGTTTTGCAACGGGGTGAGCAATAAATGCAGGTGGTTGCTCATCAATACATAGGCATGTATTTGTACTTGCTGCTCTTGAGCATTGACCTGCAGCAAAGCCAGCGTTCGCTGAAAGTCAGCGCTGTCCATGAAGATGGCTTGGCGGTTATTCCCCCGCAAAATGATGTGGTGCGGGTATCCGGCAAGGGTGAGACGGGGTAAGCGGGCCATGCGCCCATATTAATTGGAATCTGACCCCAATTAAGCATCTAAACTTGTGGCATGGTTACACCCAGTACGACGGCAACCCCAGCAGATAACCCCATGCTATGGGTGTACTGCTTGTGCGCACAATGGTGTGGCACTTGCCGTGAATACCAACCGCTGTTTGAACGCTTGGCGGCTGAAATGCCGCAAACACGGTTTGTCTGGGTAGATGTGGAGGAGCACGACGCACTGTTGGGCGACCTCGATATTGAAAACTTCCCCACCTTGCTGCTGCTCGACGCGCAACGCCGTCCCTGTTTTGCAGGCACCGTGTTGCCCCACGCAGATACTTTGCAGCGCATGTGCCAAGCCGCCCTTCAAGGAGACTTCGCACCCATAGCTGACATTGCTTGGCAAAAAGTGGTCAGCGGCCTACCTGACGCTTAAATAGGGGGAGATGAGAATATTCATGGACTGTCCTTTGGGTTGAGGACAGCTCAGAACAGGCAACTATCGCGCTATTGCCTGGTTCTTATTGCTCAGTTTCTAGGCTTAGTGAGGGATAGCGTAAAGCTTGTACATCTTTCAAACCAAATTCTTCTAGCAATGCCTGCAAACGCACAGCTGAAGTTCGCTTTGGCTGGCCGGTGAACTCTGCCAAGATGAGTTCATTTTTCATGCTGTGCTCCCAGCCCACCAACTCGGTGACAGTCACTTTGTAGCCCTTCGACTCAAGGTACAAACAGCGCAGCACATTGGTGAGCTGGCTGCCCATCTCACGGGTATGCAGTGGGTGACGCCACAACTCGGCCAGCGGCGTACGCTGCAAATTCAGCGCCTTGTTGTGGTTGAGGGAGCGTGCCAGTTCAGCTTGGCAGCACGGCACCAAGACCATGTATTTGGTATGTTTGGCCAAACCAAAAGCAATGGCGTCATCGGTGGCGGTGTCGCAAGCGTGCAGCGCGGTGACCACATCGATGCTTGCCGGCAAGGCTTCACTGTGCGCAGACTCAGCCACGCTCAGGTTAAGAAACGTCATGCGCTCAAACCCCAATTGCTGCGCCAATGCCTTTGACGACGCGACCAATTCGCTGCGCGTCTCAATGCCGTAAATGCGGCCCTTGCCCAAACCTTTAAAAAACAAGTCGTAAATGATGAAACCCAGGTAAGACTTACCCGCACCGTGGTCGGCAAGCGTGGGACCCTGCTCGCTGTCGGGCAGTGCAGTGAGCAGCTTTTCGATGAACTGGTAAAGGTGGTTGACCTGCTTTAACTTGCGCCGAGAATCTTGGTTGATCTTGCCCTCACGCGTGAGGATGTGAAGTGCCTTGAGCAGCTCGATGGACTGGCCTGGACGCAGGTCTAGTTGCAAAGTGGGGTCTTGGTGAGCCTTAGTCATACAACCTCGCTTGCATCCCTAAAGCCTGCCAACCCGCCATGCCCATCTCGCGCAGCAAAGCGGTGTTGCGGTCGTAGATCAAGGCGGCATCGGGAAAGGCTTCGACGGCGCGGCTGACGCTGTCTTCGCGCAGCAAATGCAGCGTGGGGTAAGGCGATTGGTTGGTGAGGTTTTCCACATCGTCGGGCTCAGTACCCGCAAACTGGTAGCCAGGGTGAAAGTCGGCGAGTTGCAGAACACCTTCCAAGTCCAGGCCGCGCAGCACTGCTTCGCAGTCGAACAAAAACTCATTGAAGTCCATAAAGTGGGGTAACAGATAGGGCGCAATCAATAACGTGGTGTCCAGCGTTTCGGGGTCAGCGTCCACCAAGGTTTGCATCTCGGTTTGCAACAGAATTAAAACCTGCTCAGGCTCGGTGAGTTCGGTCACCACATAGCGAACCTGCCCTTTGGCCATCACCGCTTTGGCAAACGGGCACAGGTTCAAGCCCACCACGGCGCGGGTCAACCACAGTTGGGTATCTTCCACGGCGATGCGTTCGGTGTCTGCGGGTTGGTGCATGGCAAAGGCTTTCAGTGAGAGGGAGCAGGCAGTTGACCCACCAAGCGGGCGTGCTCACGGCTGGCAAAGCGGTCGGTCATGCCAGCGATGTAATCGGCAACAGCTCGGGGGAGGTTGTCACGCTTGGCGTGGCCCTCGGGCATTTCTTGGGAGCGGGACAAGTAGGCGGCGAACAATTCGCCCACCACTTGCTTGGCCCAATCGGTGGTTTGCATCACCTGTGGGTGCCGGTACAAATGGTGGAGCAAAAAAGTTTTCAGCTGCGTCGAGCGCTGTTGCATAGGGGCAGAAAACAGCACCAAGGCAGGCGCAGCACGTACCGCTTCCACGCTCTCAGGCGCGTGATGTTCAAGGGCGCTTTGGGTGGCTTGCAACACATCGTAGACCTGATCGCTCAACATGCGCCGAATCGCTTCGTACAGCAAGCGTCGCCCCGATAAATCGGCAAATTCGGTTTGAACTTGACGGCGGTAGTCATCAAACAAGGCCACGTCTTCGAGTTGCGACAAGCTGATGAGGCCCGAGCGCACACCATCGTCGATATCGTGGGCGTTGTAGGCCATCTCGTCTGCAATATTGCACAACTGCGCCTCTAAGCTCGGCTGGCCTTTTGTCAAAAACCGCGCAGCCACGCCGCTGGGTTCTTGTGCTTCTAGCATTTGTGCGTTGCGCACCGAGCAGTGCTTCAAAATGCCTTCGCGGGTTTCAAAGCACAGGTTCAGCCCATCAAACTGCGGGTAACGTTCTTCCAAGCCATCCACCACGCGCAGGCTTTGCAAGTTGTGCTCAAACCCCCCATAGGGCGCCATGCACTCGTTCAAGGCGTCTTGCCCCGCATGGCCAAAGGGTGTGTGGCCCAAGTCGTGCGCCAAAGCGATGGCCTCTACTAAGTCTTCATGCAAACCCAGTGTGCGGGCCATGGAACGGGCAAGTTGCGCCACCTCCAAAGAATGCGTCAATCGGGTTCGAAACAAATCACCTTCGTGGTTCAAGAAGACTTGGGTTTTGTAGACCAAGCGACGAAACGCGGTGGAATGCACGATGCGGTCGCGGTCGCGCTGAAAAGCGTTGCGCGTGGGTGCATCGCTCTCGGGAAAACGCCGTCCCCGCGAGCAAGCAGGGTCACATGCGTAGGTTGCCAATTTCAACGGCAACAAGCCTGCACCACCTCGGACACCAATGCATCTGGCGCGCCGCGCACCACCGCCGTACCAGGTGGATCGATCAGCACAAAGCGTATATCGCCTGCCTCGGCTTTTTTGTCCACCCGCATATGGTGCAAATATGCCTCGGCCCCCAAATCGGGGCCCACGGTAGGTAAAGCGGCACGGGCAATGAGGGCGGTGAGTCGTTCAGTGAACGCCGCGTCTACCAAGCCCAAACGGTGAGACAACTGCGCGGCCATGACCATGCCGCAGCCCACCGCCTCGCCGTGCAGCCATTCGCCAAAACCCAAACCCGCTTCGATGGCGTGGCCAAAGGTGTGACCGAAATTCAAAATCGCCCGCAAGCCCGATTCGCGCTCGTCTTGGCCCACCACATGCGCCTTGATCTCGCAACTGCGTTGCACCGCGTAAGCCAAAGCTTGCGGGTCGCGTTGCAGCAAAGCGTCTAAGTTGGTCTCAATCCAATCGAAAAACGCCATGTCGGCGATGGGGCCGTATTTGATGACCTCGGCCAAACCGGCGCTGAGTTCACGGGCCGGCAAGCTTTGCAAAGTGTGTAAATCGCAGACCACGCGTTCGGGCTGGTAAAACGCGCCGATCATGTTTTTGCCAACGGGATGGTTGATGGCGGTTTTGCCACCCACTGAAGAATCGACCTGCGCCAGCAAGGTGGTGGGCACCTGCACAAACGGCACACCCCGCATATAGCAAGCCGCCGCAAAGCCTGTGATATCTCCAACCACGCCGCCACCCAGTGCAAACAAAACAGTTTTGCGGTCACAGGCGTTTTCTAGCAGCACATCGAAAATGCTTTGCAATGTTTCCCAAGTTTTGTAGGCCTCGCCATCGGGCAGGCTGAGGGTAAGTACCTTGGGGTAGTGGGCGGACAAACTATGCTGTAAATCTGCGGCGTACAAGGGGCCTACCGTGTCATTGGTGACGATCAAGGCAGTGGCTGCACGAGGCAAGCCTTGCCAAGCGCTGCCCAAAGACAGTAAGCCCGCGTCAATGCTGATGGCATAGCTTCGATCGCCCAAAGCGATGCTGACTTGGCGGTGGGTGTCATGTGGCATGGGGGGGTGTTTCTGCCACAGGCAAAAGTCCGGCGAGCTCTAGTTGGCTCATCACCATGGTGACCATGGTGGGAATACGCGGGCGGTGAGATTCAATCACGTAATGGGCGGTTTCTTGGTAAAGCGAATCGCGCTGGGCAAACAACTCTCGCAGCTTGGCCTCGGGGTCATCGACTTGCAACAGCGGGCGTTGGCGGTCGAGACGCAAGCGGCGAAAAATTTCCTCGGGGCTGACACGCAAGTAGCACACCGTGGTGCGCTCGTGCAGCAAAGCCCGGTTGGCAGGACGCAGCACCGCGCCGCCGCCGGTGGCCAGCACACCCACAGCTTGGCGGGTGATGTCATCCAAGGTTTGGCTCTCCACGTCACGAAAAGCGGCTTCGCCTTGGCGCTCAAAATATTCTTTGATGCTGCAACCCAAGCGCTGCTCGATGACGTGATCAGAGTCGACAAAGGCGCAGCCGATTTTGCGGGCGATTTGTCGCCCGACTGTTGACTTGCCGCTGCCGGGCATACCCACCAAGGCCAACACGATAAATACTTCCTCACTGTGCTGATGCACGCTGCGGTAGCATTTTAGGGCTTAGAAATATCAGCAACTCTTGCTTGCTGCGCTTGTTGCTGCGGTTACCAAACAGCCAACCCACGCCGGGCAAATCTCGCAAGCCTGGCACACCAGCCAAGTTTTGGTTGTCGCTGGTCTCAAAAATGCCGCCAATCATCACCGTGCCGCCATCGTCTACCCGCACTTGGGTGCTGACATGCTTGGTATCGATGGCAAAACCCGCAGGCGTGCTTTGACCCACGCTGTCTTTGTGCACATCCAAGTCCATGGTGATGCTTCCCTCGGGGGTGATGCGAGGCGTAACCTCCAAGCGCAAATTGGCTTTGCGAAAAGCGATGGAGGTAGCGCCATTGCCCGCCGAAACTTGGTAAGGCAGCTCGGTACCTTGCTCGATCACCGCCTTGGCTTGATCAGCCGTGACCAAGCGCGGGCTGGCCACCACCTTGCCCAAACCCTCGGCCTCCAGCGCAGACAGCTCCACCGACAAGCGCAGCGTTCGGGCGGGGTCAAACAAGGACAAGGCCAAAGTGGCGGCTTCTTGGCCCTGCAAACCCATGGCAGGCAGCTGCAACAAACGGGCGTTGTTGTCACCGCGACTCAAACGCACACCCAAACTTCTGGCAAAAGTGTCCGAGGCTTCGATGATGCGCGCCTCAATCAGCACCTGCCGCTGAGGGATGTCAATGCGCTCTACTAACACTGCAACCTGCGCCAACTTATCGGCCACATCGGTGACAAACAACTGGTTGGTTCGCACGTCGACCAAGGCCGAACCACGCGCGCTCAGCAAACGCGGTGCAGGGTTGTTGCTGACCACGCCGTTGCTGCTGAGCAAAGGCACCAGCAGGTCGTGTGCTTTGGCGTAATTGAGTGTGAAGGCGCGTGTTTGCACCGGCTCTAGGGCTTGCATTGCCACGCGACTCTCCAGCATGGCCTTTTCTCTGGCGGCCAATTCAGCAACCGGCGCGATCCACAACACGTCTCCCAATCTGTGTTGACCCAAACCCTTGGTTTGCAGCACGGTGTGCAGCACTTGGTCCCAAGGCACTTGGCTCAAGCGCAGGCTGAGCGTGCCGCTCACATTGTCAGCCACCACCATATTGACACCACTGAAGTCGGCAATCAGTTGCAGGGCTGTGCGTAACTCAATTTTGGAAAAGTCCATGGACATGGGCGCGCCGCTGAACACCGGTGGCACGTCGGTCAGTGTCTGTGACTGAGCGAGGGGTGCACCCATCAGCGCAAAGCAAAAGGCAAAGACAATACGGATGAGCGACTTCATGGTGCCCCCTTGACTGGCCAACGGCTTGACCGCGCTTGCCACTGGCCTTGGTTGTCGGCGACCCACTGGCGCAGCCACACATGGTCGGTGCCGACCTGTGTCACCTCCCCGCCATGCGCGCCCAAAGCTTGTCCGGCCTGCAAGGTGTAGAGCAGGCCCTCGTGGGTGAGCAATGCGCGAGATTTACCCCCTGAACTTAGAGCACCCAGCCACTGCCATTGCGACAAGTCGGCATCGGGGAAACGGGTTTGGCCCTCAACCGTTGGCGCAAGTGTCGGCAAGCCTTGGGGCAAGCCAGTCGCATCAAAGGGATTGAACAAACGCGCAGGCATGTGCCCATAGGACAGTGCAGGTGATGGGGGCGGTTTGGCGCTCAAAGCTCCAAAGCGCTTAAGAGCATGCTCTGCATCGTCTTGGTTCTGCAGTTGCAGGGTCAAGTGCGGCGCGGTATTGGCCGACTTTTTTTCGCTGTCCGCGCTGATCACAAAAGCGTTGACTCTCGCTTGCGGAGCCTGCTGCGCAAAAGCTTGCCAAGCCACCAACAGCTTGGGCAAAGTGCCGCTCCAATCGCGCCATTCCTGCTGATGGGTATCCCTGTTGCTTGTCGAGATGCTGACCCACGCTGGCCAATCTTGTCCAGAAGGGTGGCGCATGGCCTGCAAGGCCGTCACTCTTTGCTGGTGTTGGTCCAGTTGCTGTTGCAAGGTTTGCAACCGCAGCAAAGCGTCCTCTTCGCGCTGCAGTGCCTGCCACCATGTCAACCAAGCTTGGCCCGAGACTTGCCAACTTAACCAAAGGCTCATCAGCAACGCCATGGTGCTGAGCAGCAGGCATTGCGCCGACAAAGGCCAAGCGTGCAAGACCCGCCAATGGCTGCGCCACTGTGGCCACCAGTGGGCACCCCATGTCCAGCGCGGGCTCATGAACGAACCCCTTGGGGGGCAGGCGAGCTGAGCTCAAAGGTATGTAAATCCCACAAGCGTCCTTGTGGGCAGCGCCAGAGCTGACTGGACAACGGCGTAGGCTGCGCCTTGACAGCGATGCCATGGGCTTGCAGCTGGTCTTGCCAATGCTGTACCTGCGCCGCGTTAAAGGCGCGCACTTGAAGGCGCCATTGGCCATCGCGCCATTCAACTTGGCTGAGCTGCAAGCCGCGCGGTGGCACGCTTAAAAAGTCGATGAATGAACGCCACGCTTGCCACCGTTGCTGTTGCCATTGCGGCCAAGCCTGCTGTACCTGCTGCGCTTGGCGGTGGCGGGTTTGCCAAAGCGCGGCGTCTTGCAATTTGGGTTGCAAAGCTTGCTGCTGAAGCTGCCAGGCAGACATGTTTGCCTCATGAGCCGCGTTAGCGTTTGCCAGCCAGTGGTCAATGGCAAACACCATGGCAAATGTGACCGCCGCGGCCAGCAAGCCGCCGATTTGCCAGCGCTGCAATACCGTTTGTCGCTGGCGCTCACGCCAAGGCACCAAATTGAGCGCCCTCATGGGGCCAGCACGCCCAAGGCCAAGCCACCGGCACGCGCTTGCAACTGGGGTGCCATCCCCTGCGCGGCCTGCCGACTGACTTCGCTGCTTTGCAGTTGCCAACGCGCCTCAGCCTGCCATGCTGGCTCGAGGCGCATCAACCACAGACCTGCCGCCCGACACCAGTGCTCGCAAGCAGCCACCCAAGCGCGTTGCGTGGCCAAGACCTCAACGTGCTGTACCGATTGCGCTTGCATGGCTGCCACCAGCCACGCGGGACGCTGGGTTTGGTTCGCAAAGGTCGCCCCATCGGGGGCTGGCAAGGTGTGAAAGTCCCACACCGTATCCGCCAAGGGCCAAGGCAGTTGCCGAGTCAGTTCCGCCTCGATGGCTTTGACCTGATCGCGCACATGCAAACCGCTTTGCAGCGTCAGGCTGAAGCGGCGCAGCCGCGAGTCTTCAATTGACAGCGCCGCGTCTTGGGCCTGACAACCGGCCTTGTGGCGAGCGTTGCGTAACCAAGCGGGGTCGGGCCAACCCGTCAACAGGCTTTGGTGGGTCTTGGGTGCATCTTGCAAAGCCAGCCAATGCCAGCGCTGGATGTGCAAATACCCCTTCACGGGCGCGCTGGCTTGGGCCAAGGCCAAGCCATCGGGTTGGACCACCACGCCCAAACTGCGGCGGATGGAGCGGGGAAAGAGTCGGCGCATAAAACCTCCTGATGAAACATGGCAGCAGGTTGTAAATCCGACCCCAAGGGCTTGGGTTAAGCTGGACTGGCGAAGTTTTTACAATGCACTTACACACATGAACGCCCTCTAGCGGCACACCACTCCCATGCCCCCTTCCTCCAAGACTCCCGAAAGCCCTCACGCCGAACCGGTCAAGTCCTCCCCATCCACCTTGTGGCAGGTGCTGGGCAGCTTCTTCATCTGGGGAACAGGTCTGGGTGTGGCGGGTTTTCTGAGCGTTGTTTTGCTTGTAGGCGTCGCGCTTGCCATGGCATATCCCCAGTTGCCTGACATCTCCGATTTGGCCGACTACCGTCCCAAGTTATCGATGCGGGTTTTTTCCGCCGAGGGCAAAGTGATTGGCGAGTTTGGTGAGGAGCGGCGCAAACTGGTGCCCTTCAAAGATATCCCCGATGTGCTCAAGCAAGCCGTGCTCTCCATTGAGGATGCGCGTTTTTACCAGCACGGCGGGGTGGACTACATCGGTTTAGCCCGTGCCAGCTTGGCCAATGTGGGTCGCGCTAAAAGCCAAGGCGCATCCACCATCACCATGCAGGTGGCGCGCAATGTCTACCTGTCATCCGAGAAAACGTTCACCCGCAAAATTTACGAGCTGTTGCTGACCTACAAGCTTGAGCATTTGCTCAGCAAAGACCAGATTTTTGAAATCTATTTGAACCAAATTTTCTTGGGCCACCGCGCTTACGGGTTTGCAGCTGCTTCCGAAACGTACTTTGGTAAGCCCATTCAGTCCTTGAGCATCGCTGAAGCCGCCATGCTCGCTGGCCTGCCCAAAGCACCCTCGGCCTACAACCCCATCAACAACCCCAAACGCGCCCGCTCACGCCAGCTCTACATCATTGAGCGAATGCAAGAAAACGGCTTTATCACCAAGGCGCAGGCTGATAGCGCCAAAGTCGAAGAACTGAAAATCCGCAGCGTCACCACACCCAACACCACCCATGCCGACTACGTGGCCGAGATGGCGCGCCAACTTATGTTTGCCCAATACGGCCCAGACAGCTACACCCGCGGCCTGAATGTGTACACCACCATCAAAGCCGATGACCAAGAAGTCGCCTACCAAGCGCTGCGTCGCGGCATCATGGACTATGAATTACGTCAGGTCTACCGTGGACCTGAAAAATTCATCACCCTGCCCATCGACCTGCGCGAGCAAGAGGATGCCATCGATGAGGCCTTGATCGACGCTGGTGACAAAGGCGATTTGCTCGCCGCTGTGGTGCTTGAAGTCGCCCCGAAAAAAGTACGCGTCATGCGGCAAAACAGCGAGGTGTTGGAAATCACGGGCGAAGGTTTGAAACCCGTGCAATCGGGCCTGTCCGACAAAGCACCACCCAACATCAAACTGCGCGCGGGTGCAATCGTTCGGGCGGCTAAAAACGCCAAGGGCGATTGGGCTTTGACCCAGTTGCCCGAAGTCGAAGGCGCGTTTGTGGCACTGGACCCCACAGACGGCGCGATCCGTTCGCTGATTGGTGGTTTTGATTTCGACAAAAACAAATTCAACCATGTCACACAAGCGTGGCGTCAACCAGGTTCGAGCTTCAAGCCATTCATTTACTCGGCCGCCCTGGAAAAAGGCTTCACACCTGCTACTCAGGTCAATGATGCGCCGCTGTTTTTTGATGCCAGCGTCACCGGTAGCCAAGCATGGGAGCCGAAAAACTACGACGGCAAATTCGAAGGCATCATGCCACTGAAAACCGCTTTGGCTAAATCTAAAAATATGGTTTCTATTCGCATTTTGCAAGCGGTAGGCCCCAAAGAGGCACAAAACTGGGTCAGCCGCTTTGGTTTTGAGTCTGAGCGCCATCCGGCTTATTTGACGATGGCTTTGGGCGCCGGATCGGTGACGCCTTTGCAAGTGGCCTTGGGCTATTCGGTGTTCGCCAATGGTGGCTATTTGGTCAAGCCCTACTTGATCTCCAAAGTGACCGATCCGCTGGGCAAAGTTTTGTCGCAATACACACCCATCGAATTAGATGAGCGCTCACGCGCGGTTGAACCCCGTAATGCGTTTGTGATGAGCCATTTGCTGCAAGAAGTCACCCGTTCCGGCACCGCCTTTCGCGCCCAACAAATGCTAAAGCGCAACGATATTTATGGCAAAACTGGCACCACCAACGACTCCATGGACGCGTGGTTTGCTGGCTACCACCCCACACTCACGGCAGTGACGTGGATTGGTTACGACACCCCACGCAAACTCGGCGACCGCGAGACCGGCGGGGGGCTGAGCCTGCCGGTGTGGATCAGCTACATGCAAAACGCTTTGAAAAATACGCCCATCACCCCTTTGTCCGTGCCAGCTGGCGTGGTGTCTGAAGGCGGCGACTGGTTTTTCCAAGAGTTCACCCACGCCACTGGCGTGACACATTTAGGTATCGAAGGGCATGACGCCACAAGCGAAACAGGCGCTGACGCCGAGAAGAAAAAAATTCTCGATATGTTCAAAGAATGAAAGTGCAGCCTCTTAGGTAAATGCCAAGGCCAAGCCCGACTGTTCGCTGGCATCCAGGGTGAGTCGCTGCCAAAACTCCCCTTGGCCTTTGGTGTCTTGCCAGTGTTGTCCATCAAACCGGAAGTGGTAGCCACCACTGCGAGCAGCCAGCCACACTTCTTGCAAAGGCTTTTGCAAATTGACCACGATTTGACTGAGGTTGGTGAAAGTCAATGTCACCATGCCCCCGCTGCGCTGGCTATCGATATCGGCATCGGTGATGTCGTTCAAGTGGTCACAACACTGCTCTAGGCGCAGCAGCAAGGCTTCGGCATGGTTCAAAAATTCCTGATCGGTCATTGGGTAAGGCGTCGCGTTCGTGGAGGTTAAGGGGGATGGCTACAATTTCAACCATGACAAGGCAGATTCTAGGCAGACGCACCCTCCTCGCTCTCAGCATGGCTTTTGGCTTGGTGGCGTGTGGTCAAAAGGGTGCGCTCTTTATCCCCACCGATCCGCAAGCAAGCGAGCGTGCCGTGTTCCCGCAAGTCTTGGTACCCGACAGCCGACCTGCTCCCCCTCCTACACCGCAGCCCTGAGCGTCTGCGGCATTAGCTAATCTTTATGACCTCTCTCGCCTTGCCTGGTGCACCCTATTTTTCACGCCATGAAGGGGTGCTTTTTTGCGAAGAACTGGCTTTGCAAGCTTTGGCCGAGCAACACGGCACGCCGTTGTTTGTGTACTCCAAGGCCGCCATGCTGGGCGCTTTGGCCCCTTACCAACGTGCTTTCGCGGGGCGAGATGCGCAGGTGCATTACGCCATGAAGGCCAATTCCTCCTTGGGCGTGTTGCAAGTCTTTGCCCAAGCGGGTTGCGGCTTTGACATCGTCTCAGGCGGAGAGCTTGCCCGCGTATTGGCTGCGGGTGGCCAAGCGGACAAGGTGATTTTTTCGGGCGTGGGCAAAACCCGCGCCGAGATGCGCCAAGCGCTCGATGCCGGTATCGCTTGCTTCAATGTGGAGAGCGAAGCGGAACTCGATGTTCTCAGTGAAGTTGCGCGCTCGTGCGGCAAAGTCGCGCCAGTCAGCATCCGCGTCAACCCCAATGTGGACCCACAAACCCACCCGTATATCTCCACGGGTTTAAAGGGTAACAAATTTGGCATCGCCCACGAAGACACCTTGCGTGGCTATCTGCACGCGGCCTCTTTACCGGGCTTGAAGGTGGTGGGTATCGACTGCCACATTGGCTCGCAAATCACCAGCGCAGGGCCTTACCTCGACGCTCTCGATAAGGTGCTGGACTTGGTAGAAGCCATCGAAGCCGCTGGCGTTCCCATCAACCACCTCGACTTTGGCGGAGGCCTTGGCATCGATTACAACGGCGACAAACCGCCCGCCGCCGATACGCTGTGGGCGCAACTGCTCGCTCGTTTGGATGCACGCGGCTTTGGCGGTCGTCGCCTCATGATTGAGCCTGGGCGTTCACTGGTGGGCAATGCCGGTGTGTGCCTGAGCGAGGTGCTTTACCTGAAACCCGGCGAGCAAAAAAACTTTTGCATCATTGACGCCGCCATGAACGACTTGCCGCGCCCTGCCATGTACCAAGCGTTTCACCGCATTGAGCCCTTGGCAGAGCGCACAACTGCAGCCACGGTGTACGACGTGGTGGGTCCCGTGTGCGAAAGTGGCGACTGGATTGGCCGCGACCGATCGCTGGCGGTGCACGCGGGTGACCGTTTGGCAGTCATGTCGGCAGGCGCCTATTGCATGAGCATGGCCAGCAACTACAACACCCGCGGACGCGCCGCCGAGGTGTTGGTTGACGGTGACAAAGTGCACATCATCCGCGAGCGCGAGACCGCGCAAGACCAAATCCGTTCAGAGCGATTGGTTTAATCAGCGACTCTGAACAGCTTTCCACACCCGCCAAGCCAATAGGGCGCCTAAAACAGCCGCATAGACACCCACTTCAGCGAAGTCGTTTTTGCCTGCTCGCATCCAGAAAAAATGCAACACGGCCAATACAGCCACTGCGTATACCAAGCGGTGAAGGGTTTGCCAGCGCTTCACACCCAAAAGGCGAATGGCTGCATTGAACGAGGTCAAGGCCAGAGGCAGCATACAAATCAGTCCGCCAAAACCCAGCCAAATAAAAGGTCGCTTAAGGATGTCGCGCCAAATGTCATTGAATGCAAAACCTTGGTCAAACCAAGCGTAGCAAAGCATGTGCAAACAGGCATAGGCAAAGGTGCTCACACCCAAAGTGCGACGAAAGCGCAGCAGCGCAGCTGTGCCTGTGAGTTCTCGCAAAGGCGTGATGGCCAGCACCACACACAGTCCGCGCAAGGTCCAATCCCCAGTTTGTCGGGTCAAAGCCTCAGCGGGGTTGGCGCCCAAAAGATCGTTGAATGCAGCATAAATCAACCAAGCGGCAGGCAGCGCCAAAAGCAACACCAGCAAAGGTTTAGCCCAAGGCGACAACAAGCGCTTGCGCACATTCATGTCGGTCACCGTCAGATTCAGAAATTCTTGCTCAAGTCCAAGCCGCTGTACAAAGACGCCACCTGCGCTTCATAGCCGTTGAACATCAAGGTTTTGCGCTTTTTGTTGAACAAGCCATCTTCACCAATGCGACGCTCGGTGGCTTGGCTCCAGCGGGGGTGGTCTACATTGGGGTTCACATTGGAATAAAAACCATATTCGTTTGCAGCCGCTTTGTTCCATGCAGTGGCGGGTTGTTTGTCAGTAAAACGAATTTTCACAATGCTTTTGGCGTTTTTAAAGCCGTATTTCCAAGGCACGTTCAAGCGAATCGGCGCGCCATTTTGGTTGGGCAGAACTTCTCCGTACATGCCAAAAGTCAGCAGGGTCAGGGGGTGCATAGCCTCGTCCATGCGCAGACCCTCGACATAGGGCCACTCCAACACCCGCGAGCCTACATTGGGCATGGTCTTGGGGTCGGCCAAGGTCACAAACTCGATAAATTTGGCACTGCCCAAGGGATCGACGTGTTTGACAAGCGTGGACAAAGAAAAACCAATCCACGGAATGACCATCGACCAACCCTCTACACAACGCATGCGGTAGATACGCTCTTCCATGGCGCCCAACTTCATCACCTCTTCCAATCCCAAACGCATAGGCTTTTTCACCAAGCCCTCGATTTCCAAGGTCCACGGCTTGGTCTTCAAGCTGTGGGCATTGCGGGCGGGCTCAGACTTGTCGGTACCGAACTCGTAGTAGTTGTTGTAAGTGCTGGCATAGGCGTAAGCCGTGGGCACCTCCAGCGCCAAGGCATTGTCAAGCGCAGAGCGTTTGTTGGGCAAGGCTGTTAATTTGCCAGGCACCACTGTGGGGGCTGGGCTGTTTTGTGACCAAGCCCCGCCCACGCTTGTGAGCAAACCCAAACCCAAACTGTGTTGCAGCAAGGCACGCCGGTTCAGGTAGTCGGCTTTGGGAGTGATATCGCTGGGCAAATCGGTGCTGGCAGCGTCAGGGGCTAAGCGAATCAACATATTCAGGGTCTCCAAACAAAAAGGGCCGACATCACGTCAGCCCTTGTGCAGTTAAGTGAAAAGAAAAGTCTACTTTAAACCGGCGATGTAGTCAGCCAAGGCTTTGATTTCCTTGTCATTCAATTTAGCAGCAACTTGGCCCATTTGCAGGCTGTTGAGGCGCACACCATCGCGAAACTGGGTAAGTTGCGAGGTGGTGTACTCAGCGTGCTGGCCAGCCATGCGGGGGTATTGCGAGGGAATGCCCGCGCCTGTGGGGCTGTGGCAACCGGCGCATGCAGGTATTTGGCGATCGGCAATGCCACCGCGGTAGATTTTTTCGCCCAAGGTGGCGAGGTCTTTGTCTTTGGCAAAGCCGGGCTTGGCGGTTTTAGTGGCGAGAAAAGCACCAATATTGCGGGCATCCTCTTCGCTCAAAGAGGCAGCCAAACCAGACATGATGGCGTTGGCGCGCTTGCCCGATTTGTATTCAACCAATTGCTTGGCGATGTATTCAGGGTGTTGCTGAGCAAGTTTGGGATAAATGGGTACGCCGGAGTTGCCATCAGCGCCATGGCAAGAGGTGCAAACAGCGCCGTACAAAGCACCGCCTTTGGCTGCGTCAGCTTTGGCGGGAGCAGCGGGTGGGTCGTTGGCAAGCGCTAGGCTGGTAACAGCCAACGCACTGGCAGCAATTAGCAATCGGGCGAAAAAAGTCATGGCTTCTATGGGTTATCAGTTCTGTGAGAGATTCTACAATGTAGCCCTGTTCGCCTCTTTGGGCGTTCTGGAAGAAACCCTTTGGCCTCAAGCTCACCCCCGCTGGACGACGCACAGGCGCAGCGCATCAAACAGGCCGTGGGCTGGTTGCATACCGCTCGTTTTTTGACCACCGCCGCCCAGCTGCACCACCTCCCTGCCTACGACCAACCCGAAATTGCGTTTGTTGGGCGCTCTAATGCGGGCAAATCCACCTGCATCAATGTTTTGACACAGCAACGGCAACTGGCCTATGCCTCTAAAACGCCAGGGCGCACCCAACACATCAACTTGTTTGCACTGGGTCGGCAAAATCTAACCGATGCGGTGCTGGCCGACTTGCCAGGCTATGGCTATGCTGCTGTGCCCAAGGCCGACAAAGTGCGCTGGCAACGCGTCATGGCCAATTACCTGATGACGCGGGACAACCTGAAAGGCGTGGTGTTGCTGTGCGACCCACGCCTAGGTTTGACCGAACTCGATGAAATTTTGCTAGAAGTGATTCGCCCCAAGGTGGAAGAGGGTTTGAAGTTTTTGATGCTGCTCACCAAGGCAGACAAACTCAACCGCAGCGAAGGCCAAAAAGCTTTGTCGATTGCCAAACTGCAGTCCGGTGGCGGGCAAGCCCATTTGTTTTCGTCTCTGAAAAAACAAGGCGTTGAAGAGGTGAGCATGGAGCTGTATAGCTGGACCCATACAGCACCCTCGCCCGAGCCCACAGCAGCGCCCACGCCCGTTGTATGAAGCAGCAAATGTTTAGCCTCTCCAACGGCATCACTTTGGATTGCCGTATCGCTGGCGCTGAAGGCCGCCCGCTGATACTTTTCTTGCACGGCTTCCCAGAGGCTGCATTTGTGTGGGACGGGATGCTGAATTTTTTCTCTGCGCCAGAGCATGGTGGCTATTTGTGTGTGGCACCCAATTTGCGCGGTTATGCAGGGTCTAGTGCGCCCAGCGATGTCGCAGCCTACCGCGCCAAACATTTGGTGCAAGACCTGGTCGCATTGAAAGACCTGTTGTCGCCACAACAGCCCTTGGCTTGCTTGGTCGCCCACGATTGGGGCGGCGCGGTGGCTTGGAACATGGCCAACCAACACCCCGAGTTGATGCGTCAATTGGCCATCATCAACTCCCCACACCCAGGCACTTTTTTGCGCGAGCTTCAGTCCAGCCCCGAGCAACAAGCCGCCAGCGCCTACATGAACTTCCTGATTCGACCCGACGCAGAAGTCTTGCTGGCCGAAGATGACTACCGCCGCTTATGGGCTTTTTTCACCAACATGGGCGCGCTGGACGGACCCTACGCTTGGTTGACCGATGAAGTCAAAGCGCAGTACCGAGAGGTGTGGTCGCAGGGGCTGACCGGGGCGCTGAACTACTACCGCGCCTCCCCACTGCGCCCGCCGCGCGAAGCCGATGCAGCTGCTGCGGCCATCACCTTACCCAAGTCCATGTTAGATATTTTGGTGCCCACCTTGGTGTTGTGGGGTATGCAAGACATCGCCTTGCCACCAGGCTTGGTCAATGGCTTAGAGGACTACATTCCAGACCTGACATTGCAGCGCATTGCAGATGGCAGCCACTGGCTGGTGCATGAACAGCCCACTTTGGTTGCGCAAAGCTTGTTGGCGTTTTTACACAAAACTTAATCTGTGCCTGGCGGGTACAGCGAGGCTTCGTCGTTGGGGCGAGACTTAAATCGCTTATGCACCCAGTAGTACTGCGTGGGGATAGCGTCAATCCATGTTTGTAAACGCTGGTTCATCAAGGCGGTGTCGGCTTGCACATCGTCTGTGGGGTAATCAGTCCATGCGGTATGCACCTGCACCTCGTAGCCGGTGGCAGTCAAGCGGGTGGTGACTGGCACCACGGGTACCTGCCCCAAGCGAGACAATCGCGGCAGTGTCGTAACTGTTGCAGTAGCCACGCCATAAAACGGTACAAAAATAGATTCTTCCAAGCGGAAGTTCATATCGGGCAAGAGGTACAGCAAATCACCTTGACGCAAGGTGCTGACAATGGCTTTGAATCCATCCTCTCGGCGAAACAATCGCACCTGCCCGAAACGCTCGCGCCCATGCAGCACCCATTCATCGATACCCGCCGAACGCTGAGGCGTGTAGATGGTGGAGAAGTTGCGTTGCAGATGCAAACACAGCGCGGTCCATCCCGCGTCAAGACCTACAAAATGCGGCGCAAAAATAAGCGCTCCCTTGCTTTGCTGCAAAGCCTGCACCTCTCCCACCATTTGCAAGCGACTGGCAACCAACTCAGGGCTGCCGTTCCACAACCAAGCGCGGTCTAACCAAGCTTGGGCAAACAACACCATATGTGCTCGTCCCATTCGTCGCTGCTCTTTTGCGCCTGCTGCAGGGAAGCACAAAGCCAGATTGGTCAACACCACTTTGCGCCGCTTACCTGCAAGCAACCAAAGTACGTTACCCAGCACAAAACCCAAACTGCGTAATAGCGGCAAAGGCAACCAAACTAAAACCCGCATAGCCCAGCGCACCAATGTGTCCATCGTCAGTCGCCTGCTCGCGGTTGTTTGTCCCGCGCATAGCCCCACAGGTACTGGTCGGGGCGAGACAGCACCATGTGCTCGATGGCTTGGTTCATCAGCAAAGCGGCTTGTTCGGATGAGGTACCTGCATGGTTCAAGGCCTGCAAACTGGGGGGTAAGACATGAAACACATAACGACCCGCATCTAAGCGCTCGCACCAAGCCAGCAACACCGTGGCGCCGGTTTGCTGAGCAAGCTTGGGTAACAAGGTCATGGTGTAAACCGGTCGTCCGAAAAACGGCGCCCACACCCCTTGACCCTCGGGTGGTACTTGGTCGGGCAAGATGGCGGTGAAGCCCCCTTTGTGTAAATGCTTAACCAAGGCGCGTACCCCACGCAAAGAAGCGCTGGCGGTTTTAAAGAACTGCCGCTGCCTTGACATTCCCACCACCTCTTGCAACCACGCTTTGCGCGGGGGTCTGTACAAAGCCAGCAAGTCGCCATGCAGGGGGCCGAGCTTTTCTGCCAAGGCTTGCCCGCCCATTTCCCAGCAGCCTAAATGGGGCGACAACAAAATCACGCCCTTGCCTGCTTGCATAGCCTCTTCGAAATGACTAAGCCCTGTCCATTGCACTCGCGGCAACACCGATTGGCCCTGCGCTCTGGCCCACAGCCACGGCAGTTCAGCCACCATCTTGCCGGTGGCCGACACAGCAGCACGGGTTTGCGCCCAAGTCAAACCTGCAGCTCCAATTTGGTGATGAAACTGATTGCGGTAGGAAGGCGACACAAACCACACCACCCAACCCAAGCCAGCGCCCAAGCCCTGCATCCATCGCAAAGGTACCAAGGCCAGAAAACGAAACAAACTTGTCATTGAGTATGCAAATGCGTTTGGCGAACAAGACTCCAAAAAACACTGTGCGGTTGGTTAGAATAACTATTGTCGCTGAGTTAATGAAGCAACTTGCAGGGCGACACACTCGAAAGAGTCGGCTGGTTTTCAGCCATCTGCTAAAGCGTTAGCCGAACTCCTTGTTGAGGCAACGCGTTAATCAACCACAGGAGCATTTTTATGGCGAACGACTATCTATTTACATCCGAATCCGTCTCTGAAGGCCACCCCGACAAGGTGGCGGACCAAGTGTCGGATGCCATTTTGGATGCCATCTTCAAGCAAGACCCACGCAGCCGTGTGGCTGCAGAAACCCTGACCAACACCGGCTTGGTGGTGTTGGCGGGTGAAATCACCACCAATGCGCATGTGGATTACATCCAAGTAGCTCGCGACACCATCAAGCGCATCGGTTACGACAACACCGAGTACGGTATCGACTACAAAGGTTGCGCGGTCATGGTTTGCTATGACAAGCAATCCAACGATATCGCCCAAGGCGTGGATCAAGCATCTGACGATCACTTGAACACCGGTGCGGGCGACCAAGGTTTGATGTTTGGCTACGCCTGCCAAGAAACCCCTGAGTTGATGCCCGCGCCCATTTACTATGCCCACCGCCTGATGGAGCGCCAAGCCCAACTGCGCCGTGACGGCCGCTTGCCTTTTTTGCGCCCCGACGCCAAAAGCCAAGTGACCATGCGCTATGTGGATGGCAAGCCCCACAGCATCGACACCGTGGTGCTGTCGACCCAACACAGTCCAGACCAATCCGAGTCGCAAACCAAAATGAAGGCGTCTTTCAATGAGGCCATCATCGAAGAACTCATCAAGCCCGTGCTGCCCAAAGAGTGGCTCAAGGACACCAAATACCTGATCAACCCCACCGGCCGTTTTGTGGTGGGTGGCCCGCAAGGCGACTGCGGTCTGACCGGCCGCAAAATCATTGTGGACACCTATGGTGGCGCTTGCCCCCACGGTGGTGGCGCGTTCTCGGGCAAAGACCCCTCCAAGGTCGACCGCTCAGCGGCTTACGCTGCCCGCTATGTGGCCAAAAACGTGGTGGCTGCCGGTTTGGCCACGCAGTGCCAAGTTCAAGTGGCTTACGCGATTGGCGTGGCCCGCCCCATGAACATCACCATCAACACCCACGGCACTGGCGTTATCGCTGACGACAAAATCGCCGCGCTGGTGAACGAGCATTTCGACTTGCGCCCCAAAGGCATCATCCAAATGTTGGACCTGCTGCGCCCCATCTATGAGAAGACCGCCGCTTACGGCCACTTTGGCCGTAATGAGCCCGACTTCACTTGGGAAAAAACCGACCGTGCAGCCGCACTGCGCGCTGCTGCTGGTTTGAAATAAAACTTAGGCGAGGCGCAAACCGTACTGACGGCACAGCGTCTCGCGCTGACCCGGCGCAAAATTGATAAGCGCTGGGTCGTGTCCCACGGCATCTAAGAGCCTTGGGTTCATCACCGCGAACCACAGTGGCGGCACATAGGCCAGCAAAAACATACCTGCATAACCGCTTGGCAACTGCGGCGCATCGTCAAAATGCCGCAGGGCTTGGTAACGCCTTGCCGCGTGGGCATGGTGGTCGGCGTGGCGCTGCAAATGGAACAACATCCAGTTAGACATCACATGGTTGCTGTTCCAAGAATGGCGCGGCTGGCAACGCTCAAAACGACCATCGGCTTGCTGCAGGCGAAGCAAACCGTAATGCTCGACATAGTTGGCCGAAGTCAGCTGGAAATTGGTCCAAGCGGATGCAGCCAACAAGAAAGGCAAAACCTGCCAACCCAGCCACAGCATCAAGAGCGCCCACAGCGCAAAGGTGATGGCCAAGCCCTGCAAAATGTGGTTTCGCACACCCCACACAGCGAGCCCCTGATCGCGCAGGCGTTGCGACTCCAGTCGCCAAGCTCGCACCGCACCACCAGGCATTTCACGCCACACAAAGCGCCAAATAGACTCGCCCATTCGCGAGGATGCGCAGTCGTGCGGTGTGGCTACCTCTGAGTGATGGCCGCGGTTGTGCTCAATGGTGAAATGCCCATAGCCGGAAGGGGCCAAAGTGACCAAGGCCAACCATCGCTCTAAGCGATGGTGTTTATGCCCCATCTCATGACCAAGGTTGATGCCAAAGCCGCCCACGGCACCGGTGTTGAGCACCATGGCCAGCCATGCATACCAAGGCAAGTCATGGCTGGCCACAAACCAAGCGGCGAATACAAAAGCCCCCCACAGCACTGGCACCAGCGCATAGGTGATGAAGCGGTAGTAGGCGTCAGCTTCCAACTGCGCCACAGCGGATTCAGGTGGGTTGCTGCGCTCTTCGCCCAGCAAGGCATCTGCCAAAGGCACAGCCAAATACAAAAATACCAAGGGCCACAACAGCATCAAGGGGTTGCCCTGCCACAGCATCAGCAAGGGCCCCAAGCCAATCAGGGCAGGAACACCCAAAGAAAACCACCATGCCCAGCGCTTGGGGTCGCGGTAGACCTCAGGCGCGGGGAAGGTGTTGACAGACATGAGTGTTAGTTTAAGCCAGCAATGTAATGACCTAGGTTTTCAATGTCTTGCTCGCTCAAAGTGCTGGCGACGCTGGTCATATTGCCAGCGTCATTGGTTCGGTTTTTGGCTTTGAAGTCTTTCAAAGTTTTCACCACGTAATCGAAGTTTTGTCCTGCAACTTTGGGGATTTCATTTTGACCAATGAACTCGCCCAAATGGCACATGGCACACAAAGTTTCATCGGCCTTGGCTTTGCCCAAGGCGGCCTTGTCAGGATCAGCTTTAAAACCTTTGCTGCTGAGCTTTTGCTTGGAAAAATAGTTGGCCAACTCTTGCATTTCGGGGCGTGTGAGGCCTGCGGTCATGGGCGACATGATGGGGTTTTCGCGGCGACCTTCTTGGAAGTCACGCAGTTGCAGATAAATATAGCGGGCGTTTTGCGCCGCCAAACTGGGCGTGCCAGGCATGCTGGAGTTGCCGTTCACACCGTGGCAACCCAAACACATGGCTGCCTTGGCAGGCATTTCATCGGCGGCCCAAGCGGCGCCGTTCATTAGCAGGAAAGAAACCATCAAAGCAAAAATATTTTTCATACACCTTCATCCGTCGTCTAGAAAAAAGGCCTGAGGGCACTTTCGTGCGCCGCAGGCCTTAGGGCTCAAAGCTCAGCTGAGCTTAGGGCAGTGAGAACACCACCACAGAATTACCACGCTTGGCATCGATCTGGTTGTTACCACCAGAGGCCACGGCAACGTACTGCTTGCCACCCACTGAATATGACACAGCAGGTGCATTCACACCGGCGCCAGTTTGGTATTCCCACAATTTTTTGCCATTTTTGGCATCGAATGCGCGGAACAGACCATTGGCCTCGCCGTTGAACACCAAGTCACCAGCGGTGGCCAAAACGCCGCCAATCAAAGGCTGTTCAGTGTCAAATTTCCATGCCACTTTGCCAGTATCGATATTGACAGCAGACAAACGACCGGTTTGCTTTTCGCTGGGGATGGTCTTGAACGCACCGCCCAACCACAGCTTGCCGCCGGGGTACTTAGAAGCTTCAACGTGGTAAGTCATGGGTTGCAGCAAGTTGGCTGCATAAGCCAAACGGGCTTCGGGATGGATAGCCATGGGGCTCCATTCAACACCACCATTGGCACCCAACATCATCTTGGCGCCTTCTTTGGTGGGCAATGTCCACATACCATCTTGGGGAACCATGGCTTCAGAGAAGCGGATCAGTGCGCCTGTGGCACGGTCATGCACATAGACATGGCCGGTTTTGCCAGCATGGATGGCCACTTTGGTCATCTTGCCGTCTTTGCCTTTGGCTTCGGTCAGGATGGGAGGTGACACAGCATCCAAGTCCCATACATCGTGAGCGACGTACTGGTAGTGCCATTTGTAAGCACCAGTGTTCAGGTCCACAGAGACGATAGAGTCGGTGTAGAGGTTGTCACCAGGACGCTCAGCGCCGTACAAATCGGGAGAGGGATTGCCCACCACGAAGATCACGGAGTTGGTTTCGAGGTCAACTGCAGGTGCCATCCATACGCCACCGCCAAGGGTTTTGTAGAAATCGCCGCCTTGCTTGGCCAACTGTGCTTTTTCTGCGTTGATGTCGCGCAGCATATTGCGGTTGGTGGCATCGTTGACAGCCCAAACACCTTCATGGCCTTTTTCAGGGATGGTGTAGAAAGTCCATTGCAAAGCGCCGGTTTTGGCGTCGAAGGATTTCACGAATCCGCGGATACCGTATTCGCCACCGTTGGTTCCGATCAGGATGCGACCATTGACAGCCACAGGTGCCATGGTTTCTGAGTAGCCTAATTCGGGGTCGGCGATTTGGGTTTCCCAAGCCAACTTGCCGGTCTTGGCGTCCAAGGCCACCAATTTGGCGTCCAAAGTACCCATGAAAACGTGTCCGCCCATGATGGCTACACCACGGTTGTTAGGTCCGCAGCAATAGGTGGTGACGGGACCCATTTTGTGTTTGTAATGCCAGAACTGTTTGCCAGTGACCGCATCGATGGCGTACACATGGTTGTAGGAGGTGGTCAGGTACATCACACCATCAATCACGATGGGCGCTGTTTCCATGGACTCCAACACTTCAGTTTGGAAAGTGAAAGCAGGACGCAGGTTTTTGACGTTGCCTGTGTTGATTTGCTTGCTGGGGTAATAGCGCGTTTGCGCATAGTTCATGTTGGAGTGCAGGAAGTTGTTAGCGTCCTTGTCAGCAGCTGTGAGCTGAGACTGTGACACGGCGACTGACTTACCGGTATCCGCTTGGGCTACACCTGAAGTCAACACGCCGATGGCCAAACTGGCCAGCGTGAGGGAAATTTTCTTTCCGAGTTGTTGCATTGAGAACTCCTTGAGCCTGATGGCCAATGATTGAGAAACTAAATGTATAAAGAGAAAATTGATCAAATACACATTTAGAAAGTCTGGGCATTTCATTTGCGATAACCTTGTGCTTTCTGAACACAACGCAGTCACAAGGAAAATTTCCCATTTGCTGATCTTAATCACGCTTGAAGTTAAATGTCATAGCGTAAAGACCTACCTAGGGAAACCCCTTAAGACCTCAACAGCCTAAAGATATGAATATGAAAAGAACATACAAACACTCTCTGACGCCTTTTTCCAGCCGATTGCTCGCTTTTCTTTTTGCCTGCTGCGCGGGCTTGTCCGCCCCAGCATGGGCACAATCGGAGTCAAATCCCAGCGTCAATGCACAGTTATTGGTGGCTGCGCGCAATACAGACGCTGAAGCGGTGAAAAAGAGTTTGGACCGAGGTGCAGCCCCCAATTCCCGAAACCGGCTGGGCAAAACCTCGCTGTACATCTCGATTGAAAAAGACCGTATCGATATTGCCAACATGCTGATTGATGCTGGGGCGGACGTGCATTTGCCCTCCTTGGAGAAGGTCACCCCGTTGATTGCAGCCAGTTACGCGGGCAGTTTGCCCCTTGTTGATTTATTGCTCAAACAGGGCGCCAAGCACGAACCCACTGACCGTTTGCACAAATCGGCGCTGGTCTATGCAGCGGGCATGGGGCACAGCACGGTGGTTGAACGCCTGCTGCAAGCAGGTGCACCCATCGACCAAACACCGGTGGACGCCCTCACTCCCTTGATGTGGGCCGCAGGACAAGGCCATGTAGAAACCGTCAAACTGCTGCTGGCCAAAGGTGCAAACAAGTTGCTGAAAGACGAGCGCAACTTAACGGCCTTGGACATGGCCAAAGAGGCTAAACATGCGCTTGTAGTGGGCTTGCTTGAATAAAGCCGCTATTGATTTGGCTCGTTGAAACAGCTTTTTTCTACCTCGTCGTACATGGCCGCTCGCTGGGTGTCGCTGTGGTAAATATTCCAAATTTCGTCGGCAATGGCGCGGGTAATGGCTTTGAACTCCAAGTCGCAATGGTGTTTTAAGCTGTCTGCAAAGGTGGCACGGCGGTTTTGCCAAAGGTTCTCGCGCATGATGAAGACATAGTGAACCAATTCGTGGCCCACGCCCCAAGTGACCATCTCTTTGCTATAGCCCTCGATGGTGCGCGGCGCAATGCTGATCTGCATGATGTTGTCAGGGAATTGGGGGGTCGGGTATTGAAACCCCATGCGGGCAAATGGCGGCACATGCCAGTCAAGCACCAACGGGGGTGGCGGCAAAGCGGCGGGCGCATGGGTGGTTTTTTTCACAAAGCCCCACAGCCTGGTGATGACGTCAAAGTCTATTTCGGGTGGTGTCACCTCGATACCCGTGATGGCATCCCCCGCCCACAAAGGCGTATTCAGCCCCCAGATGAGCAGGCAAGCGGCGAAAGAAGACTTTTTCATTTCTAGTTTTTTCCCAGCGGTCAGTTTGCCGCACTGCTTTGCCTTGTTGCAAAAAACCCTATATTCCCCTTGGTTGAAAGGGTTATGAGTTGAATTATTTGGTGCTCAATTCAATGTTTTCTTGACTTGCATATTGAATTTTGAAGGTTTAGCCTTATCATTAGCACTCTAGTCTGGCGAGTGCTAATAACGCACAAGCTGGGCAGGTAGCCCGCACATCTTGTGCATCTTTATCCACTTGAGTTTCACCTAGGAGAACCCATGAAACTTCGTCCTTTGCACGATCGTGTGATCGTCAAACGCATCGAAAGCGAAACCAAAACCGCCTCCGGTATCGTCATTCCTGACAACGCTGCCGAAAAACCCGACCAAGGCGAAATCTTGGCCGTCGGTCCTGGCAAGAAAAACGACAAAGGCGAATTGAGCCCTGTCGGCGTGAAAGTGGGCGACCGCGTGTTGTTCGGCAAATACAGCGGCCAAACGGTCAAAGTTGACGGCGAAGAGCTGCTCGTCATGAAAGAAGAAGACTTGTTCGCAGTGGTTGAAACCAAATAATTTTGCGGGACAGACCGAGTGAGGCGCGCAGCGCTTGGTCGCTCTGTCCTCAACTGATTAATCAATTTAGGAGCTAAAACATGGCAGCAAAAGACGTAATTTTCGGCGGTGAAGCCCGCGCACGCATGGTTGAAGGCGTGAACATTTTGGCCAACGCGGTCAAAGTAACTTTAGGCCCCAAAGGCCGCAATGTGGTGCTCGAGCGCTCT
>Ga0209444_10000212_pt1 | contig 31594 bp, 26 predicted proteins | sample LauGreFaBDMM15DN_2_FD_188215 | JGI IMG/M metagenome (GOLD analysis project Ga0209444, IMG submission 188215) | Freshwater lake microbial communities from Lake Michigan, USA - Fa13.BD.MM15.DN (SPAdes) (version 2) | ecosystem: Environmental > Aquatic > Freshwater > Lake | place: Lake Michigan... | reverse complement strand
GCGATAAGCGTCGCGGCCGTAGCGGTTTGTAAGAAGTTTCTACGAGTTGGTAAGGAATTCATAAGCTGGTTGTAATTGTCATGAACTTTTACACAGAGTCGAGCAGAAATCTTTCAAATGAATAGCGAAAAATCCCTCATTTTTTCAATGAAAGCTTTCTACGCTGTGTTACGTATTGGGTCAAACAATGCAATCCACAAATCGCCGCCAATTTCTCCAAACTTCCACTTTTGCCGCACTCAGCGCAGCTTCATTCCTCAAAGCACAAGACGCATCCACTTCGCCGATCAAACTCGCGCTCAAGTATAATATGGTCAGCTTCGATGCTGATTTGGCGAACAGTTTCTCGATCCTCAAGGAAATCGGCTATGACGGCGTTGAGCTCGATGCACCAGGTGGGCAGAATAAAATCGAAGCGCTCGCAGCCTCGAAGTCGTCTGGCCTGCCGATTCATGGCGTGGTCGATTCGATCCACTGGAGCACTCGACTTTCCGATCCTGAAGAAACTGTGCGCGAAAAAGCGCTCGAAGGTCTGCTCACCGCCATTCGTGAATCTCATTCGGTCGGAGGTGCTAGCGTTCTACTAGTGCCGGCTGTGGTCGATGACAAAACCACGCATGATCAGGCATGGGAGCGCTCGATCGCTCAGATCCGCAAGGCTTTGCCCTTGGCGAAGGAGCTCAACATTCAGATCCTTATCGAAAACGTCTGGAATCAATTTCTTTACGATCCGAAAGGAAACAACGCGCAAGATGCGAAGTTGCTATGCGACTACATCGATGAAATCAACTCGCCACTCATGGGCTCCTATTTCGACATCGGCAATCATCAAAAATTCGGTAAGCCCGCTGAGTGGATCGCGCAGCTGGGCAAGCGCATCGTCAAACTCGACGTCAAAGATTGGGGCGTGAAAGGTGGATTCGGAAAAATCGGCGAAGGTGATGTCGCATGGGCCGATGTGCGTGCAGCATTGAAACAAATCAACTACAAGGGATGGGCGACCGCTGAAGTGGCGGGTGGCAATCGCGAAGTATGTGCGGAAATTTTAGCGCAGATGAAAAAGCACCTGTTAGGACAAGGAGCGTAAATGTGATCAGTGATTTCTAGCTAGACATTCTGAGTCAATCAAACGTAGAATTACTGCTATGCACTCACTAATCCGTTTTTTTGCTACCGTCGCCCTCGCAATTTTGCCGCAGTTGGCCTTCTCGGAGGAAGCTCCCGCTCATCCGGTGAAACCATTGCTTTGGAAAATCGAGGGAAAAGGGCTCAGCAAGCCTAGTTACTTGTTTGGCACCATCCACTTGGGAAGTGGACCGCTTGCCAAGCTTCATCCCGCGGCGGAAGCCGCGTTTGAGCAATCAGACGTGTTCTACACAGAAATTCCATTTGATCAAAAAACGCAGTTAGGAGCGACTCGCCTGCTGCTCCGCAATGATCAAAAAACTCTCGTTCAGTCGATTGGAGAGAAATTGAAAAATCGGCTCGATGAGGAACTCACAGCCATCAATCCTCAGCTGGATTCTGAACCATTTCAATCCCTCAAAACCTGGGCCGTGGCTGCGACTTTACCGATGCTCAAAGCGCAGATCGGTGGAGAGCAAGCCATGGATGGCACTCTATGGCAGCGCGCGGAAGCAGATGAGAAAAAAACCGACAGCATCGAAACCGTGGAAAGCCAACTGGGCGTGTTTGATGCGTTCAATGAAGAAGAGCAAATCATCATGCTCTCAGAAACGCTCAAGATGATGAAAGAAGATCGTCTCGCGAAAAAAGATTCCATGCAGGAATTGATCGACGATTATGTAACGGGAGATTTGCAATCATTGCAAAAAACGCTCGATAAATCACTCGATGAAATGCGCAAAGGTGAGCACAAAGAATTAGGCGAACGTTTTTACAAAAAACTTCTCACGGACCGCGATGCGAGCATGGCGGAAGTGATCGTAAAAAAATTGACAAACTCCCCCGGCGACTGTCATTTTTTCGCGGCAGGAGCTGCTCATTTTGCTGGAGATTCAAGCATCCGTGCGCACCTAGAAAAAGCAGGATACAAAATCAGCCGCATCGAGAAATAAGAAAACTCCCTAATCCTCGAATTGATCATCGAGTTGAGAATATACCCGCGGTGTAGATTTTCCTCACAAAAACATCGTTCTTTACGCTCGTGCCTTGCTGTGCTTGGCTGTGTCTGCCATCATGCGCTGCTTTTACTCACAAGACTTCGAATTAACTCTGCCATCGGGCCATCCTTTTCCGATGGAAAAATATCGTGTCTCCAAGGATATGCTGTTGGAAGGTGGAATCATCTTGCCTGAGGAAATCATCGAAGTAAGCATTGCCGACTCGCACATCCTTCAACGTGTGCACGACCAAGATTACGTCAATCGCATTTACAGTTGCGCCATTGATCGCAAAGAAGAAATGCGCCTCGGCCTGCCTGTGACGCCTCAACTTTATACGCGCAGCGCGACCGAGGTGGAAGCCACGCGATTGACCTGTCGTGCGGCCCTCGAAGAAGGTGTCGCCGTTTGTCTCGCTGGCGGCATGCATCATGCGTTTCGCGAACATGGCGAAGGCTATTGTGTTTTTAACGACGTTGCAGCGGCGATTCGAGATTTGCAAGATTGGAAGCCGAACATCAAGATCATGGTGGTCGATACCGATGCTCATCAGGGCAATGGCACCAACGCCATCCTTGAAAGCGACCCTCGTGTTTTTACGTATTCGATCCATGTCGGCAACGCCGAGAACCGCAAATTCAACGGCTCAATGGACGTCGAAACCGTGCGCTACGTCGAGGGCGAGATGTATTTGAAACAACTCTTTTCCACGCTCGCCGCAGCGCTCGATACCTTCGTGCCGGATTTGGTAATCTGGATCGCTGGTGCGGACAATCATCGCAATGACCGCTTTGGTCAAATGATGCTCTCGCTGAAGGATCTGCAACGCCGTGATGAAATCTTGCTCAAGGCCTTCATCCGCAATCGAATTCCCGTAGCAGTACTCTATGGTGGCGGTTACAATCGACAAGCGGAATTTACCGCGAAGATTCATCGCAATACGGTAGCGATGGCGAAAAAAATTGCGACAGAGTTTCGAGGCATCTAACCTTTAATTTGATCATGATCCAACCAACTACTATCGCCATCGTAGGTTCTGGTGCCATCGGATTGTATTACGGTGGTCGTCTTGCTGAGGCCGGCCATCGGGTGACGTTTTTGCTCCGCAGTGATTACGCTGCAGTGCATGAAAAGGGATTGCGGTGCGAAAGTGTGCATGGTGATTTTCACCTACCACGGGTATCCATAGCGCGCGATTCCGCAGAGATTGGTGCTGTCGATCTGGTTATTGTGGCATGGAAGGCAACTAGCAATGATTTGTTAGAAAAAGTTCTACCGCCCCTGCTGCATGAAAACACACAAGTGCTGACCTTACAGAATGGACTGGGCAACTGTGAAGCCATCGCGTCAGTCACAGGACCCGAGCGGGTGATGGCAGCATTGTGCTTCGTATGTATCAATCGCATCGGACCGGGCTCGATTCGGCATACTGCTGGAGGACGCATGGCCATTGGCGAATTTTTGCCTAACGCATTGAGTCGCAAGGAATGCGTAGCTGAGCTTTTATCCGCGGCAAAAATTGATACTGTAGTCGAAGAAAACGTCGAGGAAGCGGTGTGGAAAAAACTTTTGTGGAATGTCCCGTTCAATGGACTCTCGATCGCTGAGGGCGGCAAGACGACCGATCAACTATTGGCTGACGATGCAATTGTTTTAGAAATACGAGCATTGATGAAAGAAGTCATCTCGGCAGCACAAGCCCGTGGATTTTTGTTAGAAAAAAAACTGATCGACTGGAACATTGACCGCACACGCCCGATGGGGGCGTATCGTCCGAGTAGTTTGATCGATTGGCAAGAAGGTCGCGAAGTCGAGATCGAAGCGATCTGGGCCGAGCCGTTGCGTCGAGCCGAGGAGAGAGACTTGCACTTGCCACATTTGAGTCGCTTGCTCGCACGCATTCGCGCGGCTTGTACTTGAATTTTTGTGTGTCCTTCGAGTTACATACTTTTCCTTGCACCTGACTGATTAGGCTCTAAGATTTGGCATATGTTTCAGACGAACACTTCGAGTTCTAAGACAAGCCGTCGCGATTGGCTGAAAGCGCTTTCGTTAGGTGGTGCTGCGGCGATGCTGCCGTCATGCCAAAAACCTGCGGCGAAATTAGCTGGCGCTCCGGCGAAATCGGATCGTGTGCGTGGAATTGTTTTCATGGTCTCCGATGGTATGAGTCCCGGGGTCTTGACGATGGCGCAGGCATTTTCTCAGCAAATCCGCCAGCGTGGCACACATTGGTGGGATTTGATCAATCAGCGTTCCTCAGCACGAGGCCTGATGGACAATGCCTCTGCAAACTCGTTAGTGACGGATTCTGCTGCGGCATCGACTGCATGGGGCGGTGGCCAACGTGTAAAAAATGGCATGATCAATGTCTCGGTGGATGGCAAAGAAATCACACCCATCGCTGCAATTCTAAAGAAAAAGGATGTGCGCATCGGCTTGGTGACCACCGCATCGGTGACGCATGCCACGCCCGCAGGCTTTGCGGCATCGGTGAAAGAGCGCAGTAATGAAAATTCGGTCGCGCAGCAATATTTGAATCGTGTGGATGTGATCCTCGGTGGAGGGTCGCAATTTTTCGATCCAAAAAAACGGAGCGATCGTGCGGATTTGTTCGAGGAGTTTGGCAGTGCGGGTTATCAGGTGGTCAAAAATCGCCAAGAGCTGCTCGACGCCAAAAATGAAAAATTGCTAGGCACATTCTCACCCAATTATATTCCCTACACTATCGATCACGAGCAATCTCCTGAGCTACAAGCTCAGGTGCCGTTGTTGGCGGAAATGGCAGAGGCGGCCTTGTCGCGTTTTTTGTCCTCCGGCAAACCGTTCTTGTTGCAGGTAGAGGGAGCGCGAGTCGACCATGCTGCACACTTGAATGACATCGGTGCCTTGTTGCGTGAGCAGCTGGCCTTCGATGATGCTGTAGGCAAGGTGCTAGAGCTATGTGCGGCACACTCTGATATCCTCGTAGTTGTAACTTCGGATCACGGCAATGCGAATCCTGGCCTGAATGGCATTGGTCCTAGTTATGGCGAAAGTAATCGCTGCTTTGAAAGCATCGCGCGCATGAAGCAATCGCACGAAATGTTGTTCGCACGCTGGCGTCAAAATCCGCAACAAGACATCAATGCACTCATCAAGGATTCGTTAGGTTTTACCTTGCAACCGGATGAAGCCCATTGTCTCGAAGCAGTGTTGACTAGCAAGCCGATTGTTGAGTGGAATGATCTGCTAGAAAACCCTGAAGGACAACTCGGGCAGTTTGCAGGCAATCATACTGGTGTCGGCTGGACGGGCACCACGCATACTTCTGATCCGACCATCGTTACCGCCACAGGCCCACAAGCTGAGCGCTTTTCCGGGATGGTCGTGAATACTGATGTGAACGTGCATTTGCAGGAATTGTTAGGCTGAAATTCCTTGCCAAGAAAAAAGCCACTCGTGTGAACACGAGTGGCTTTTTTGCGTAAATGAGTGAAGTGATCCTAGCGATCCACACGAGCCGATCCTCCGTCGACGAGTTTTTTCACTTCATCGAGCGTGGCCATGGAAGTATCGCCGGGCGTGGTCATGGCGAGAGCGCCGTGGGCTGCTCCGTAATCAACGGCGAGTGCGGCATCGTTGAATTCAAGGAAACCGTAGGCGAGGCCGCTGGCAAATGAATCACCGCCGCCTACGCGGTCGTAGATTTCCATTTTAGGGCGTTCAATCGATTCAAAAAACTTGCCATCGTGCCAGCAAACAGCAGCCCAGTCATTGACGGTGGCGCTGTGGACATCGCGCAGGGTGGTGGCTACGACTTGGAAGTTGGTGAAATCTTGCACCACACACTCGATCATATTTTTAAAGTGATCGACGTTGATACCCGTGATGTGTTCACTCACCCCTTCTACCTCAAATCCGAGGCATGCGGTGAAATCCTCCTCATTGCCGATCATGACGTCGACATAGCGAGCGATCTCGCGGTTCACCTCTTGCGCCTTGGCTTGACCACCGATGGATTTCCACAGGCTGGGACGATAATTCAAATCGTAGGAAACGATTGTACCGTATTCCTTGGCCTTCTTGCAGGCCTCTAACACCACAGCGGCGGTGGTCTCCGAGAGTGCGGCAAAAATGCCACCCGTGTGAAACCAGCGCGCGCCATGTTTGCCGAAAATTTCATCCCAATTGATGTCACCCGGCTTGATCTGACTCGCGGCGGTGTTGCCGCGGTCGCTAGTACCTTTGGCACCGCGCAGTCCGAATCCACGCTCGGTGAAGTTCAGGCCATTGCGCACATCACGACCGATGCCATCGAATTTTTTCCACTGTATAAAACGGGTATCGACGCCGCCTTGGAGGATGAAATCTTCGATCAAACGACCGACATCATTTTCGGCAAATGCCGTCACCACAGCGGCGCGTTTGCCGAAGCACCGACGCATACCGCGAGCGACATTGTATTCGCCGCCGCCTTCCCAGGCTTGGAATTGGCGGGTGGTGCGGACGCGACCATCACCGGGATCGAGACGCAACATGATTTCCCCGAGGGAAATGATATCGTAGGCACATTCTTCAGCGGATTTGATTACTAGACTCATAGTATTTGATTCGGTAGATAAGAGGAAATTACTCAGCGGATGAGACGACGCCGTTGGCACAGAACACCGGGCCGCTGTTGTTGAGGAAATTGACCAGATTGTTCAATGACATCAGCGCTTGGCGCGGTACGCTTTCATAAGTGCGTGAGCCCACATGAGCGGTGACGATGGCCTTGGGATGACGCAGCAAAGGATCATCGGTAGCGGGTGGCTCCTGCTCCATGACATCGGTGGCGTAGCCAGCAAGTTGGCCAGAATCGAGGGCTTCCATAATCGCCGCAGCATCGGCGAGTTCGCCGCGACCCGTGTTGACGATGACAGCTCCTTGAGGCAACAAGGCCAGACGTTCGCGATTGATCAGGTGCTTAGTATCAGCCGCGAGCTTGGTGTGCGGGCTGATGATGTCGCAGGTGGAAAAAATCGAGTCGATACTCTCATGGCGAATCACGCCATATTGTTCGCAAAATTCTGTCGGCCAGAAATTACCGTAGCCGTGCACTTCCATACCAAATGCTTTAGCGCGGATGATCACCTCTTGACCGATGCGACCTAAACCAATGACGCCGATTTTTTTCGACCAAAGTTCATGGCCGGTGAGGCGCAGCCATTCACCCTTGCGCGTGGCATCGACGCTCGGAATGAGATTTTTCACCAAGGCCAAGAGCAAGCAAAAGGTGTGCTCGGCGACGGTAGTGTGATTTACACCTGGGGTAAACATCACCGGGATTTTCATCTCTTTGGTAGTGCCGAGATCGATTTTGTCGAGTCCTATGCCATACTTGGAAATCACTTTCAGGCGTGGTCCGGATTTTTCCAAAACGGCGCGAGTGATGGCGTCGTCGCCGCAGAGAAAAGCATCGAACTCTCCAGCTAGCTCCAACATTTTTGCTTCGCTGAGTGGACCGCGCTCGCGCACGATCTCGAAGCCCTGCGACTCAAGAAGCTGATGATGCGGCCCTGGGGTGTCCTGAAAACTACAAGTGGTAACTAAAACGCGTGACGACATAATCTGTATGACAAGTTAATGTCCTGCGCAACCTACTTCGTCAAGAAAATTGCGAAAAAATCGTCAGAATTCGGCTCATTTTGACGTAGGAAGCGCGCAATCTCATATATTTCTGGCAGCAAGCTTGTTTTTTTTGAAAAACCAGCCAAATTACTTTTTGTAATTTCACAATTCTATGAAAAAACTATCAACCTTGCTTCTATTGCTCGCTTGCGCTGCCACCGCTCATGCCGCACCTCCAATCAAAATTGAAGTTACCGCGAACGACCAGATGCGTTACAGCAGCAAAAAGATCGAGGGCAAAGTGGGCGTAGCCATGGAAATCACGATCAAACACATTGGCAAAATCCCCAAGGCGAGCATGTCTCATAACATGGTGATTCTCAAACCTGGTTCTATGCCGCCCATGATCTCGATGAAATGTGCGCAGGCCAAAGACAACAACTACATCGCCACCGATGCGGAGAGCAAGGCTGCCATCGTCGCATATAGCCCACAACTCGGCCCTGGTGAGTCTCACGTCATCAAATTTACCCCCAAAGAAGCTGGTGACTACAAGTATTTCTGCTCCTTCCCGGGTCACTTCAGCGAAATGCACGGCGTGATTGTGGTGAAGTGAGCTTGAGACGCCAGACTCACAGACACAAGAGTTAAGATTTGAATACGAAGTAGAACTGCCAATCAACGAGTAGACTGAGACTAAGTAGGATGATCCTCCTGATCAAAACTGATTACCACAGAACGCTCTGATTCTTGAATTCTGGAAAATTCTGTTTGTATCGGCCCGAATGAGCGAAAAACTGGGATCATTCTTGAGACCATAGTCATCGAATTGATCCCTTGAAATTGTTGGCTGAAGTTCTTACCTGCGCATCGTCATTTTCTCATTCCCTTTTCCTCAAAACTACGCTATCAACGCGCCCCGCCATGCAAACTACCGTAGGTCTCATTTCTCTAGGCTGTGCCAAAAATCTCATCGACTCCGAAGTGATGATCGGTCACCTCGCGCAGGCGGGTATGGTGCTCACGCCTGATGCAGAGCTCGCCGATGTGATCATCATCAACACCTGCTCATTCATTGACATGGCGAAAACCGAGTCGGTCAATGCGATTTTCGAGGCCGTCAAAGACCGGGCCGAAAACGCAGAGCGCTCGCGCCAAAAAATCATTGTCGCGGGCTGCCTGTCCCAACGCTTTGCCAAAGATCTGCCAGGTATCATGCCGGAAGTAGATGCCTTCATCGGCCTCGACCAAATCACCAAAGTCGCGCCGATCATTGAAAATTTGTTAGGCAAAAACAACGCCGATGAAGTGCAGAAAACCGAAGGACCTTCAGCTACCGAGGACCCACGCGATTTCGTCACGCTCAAGCCACAATACATTCCCGACTACTCGACGCCGCGGATGCGTCTCACGCCGGATCACTTCGCCTACGTGAAAATCGCCGAGGGCTGCAATCACACCTGCACCTTCTGCATCATTCCGCAAATCCGTGGTCGCCATCGCTCGCGCACGCAAGAATCCGTAGTCAATGAAGTCAAAGCGCTCGTAGCATCCGGAGTCAAAGAAATCAACCTGATCTCGCAAGACACAACGTATTTCGGTATGGACCTCTGGGATGAATCCCGCCCGAAGCCTAACTCTCCCGTGGATTCTACCAAAGGCCATTCTCTCGCCAGCTTATTGCGCGAGTTGAATGAAATCCCCGGTGAATTCTGGATCCGCTTGCTTTACACGCACCCAGCGCACTGGAGCGATGAGCTCATCGAAACCATCACGCAGTGTGACAAAGTAGCAAAATACGTAGACATTCCCCTGCAACACATTTCTGACCGCATGTTGACTGCCATGAAACGCGTGACCTCAGGCGACTACATCCGTGATTTGCTGCGTCGCATGCGCAAAGGGATTCCCAATCTGGGCATTCGTACGACATTCATCGTTGGTTTCCCCGGCGAGACCGAAGAAGATTTTCAAGAACTACTCGATTTCATCGAAGAGTTCCGTTTCGAGCGAGCTGGCGTTTTTTCCTATTCCAAGGAAGAAGGCACACGTGCCAACAAGATGGATGGCCACATTCACCATGCGACAAAAAAATCTCGTTGGAGCCGCTCGATGAAAGCGCTGCAACGCATCGCCAGCGAAGTGAATCAAGAACAAGTCGGCAAGTCCGTGAAAGTCCTCATCGAGCAGCCCGGAGTCGGCCGCACCGAGTGGGATGCCCCCGAGATCGACGGCTCTGTTCATGTGCCTGAAGACATACCCGTGGGCAGCTTCGCCACGGTAACAATCAAAGACTGGCGCGGCTACGACCTCGTCGCGGCTCGATAAAGTGGCGGCGGTTTGCAACCGCAATGCCAGATCAACGATTTTTGAAAGGCTTGACAGAAAATCATGCAGCTCGCTTGCGGTTGATTTTTTCCGCGCTATGATTACCGTCTTGAAGAGAAAAGCGACAGAGAGAGTGGTGGTGGCAGAGTTGCTCGATCAACTGGCAGCTGATGATCCTCGCGCCCTAAAATCGCGTCGTGATTTACGGATGATCAATTTTTTGATGGGAAATGAGACGTGGATACTGCGGCAACTCCACCGGCATCGCAAAGTCTCTGAGCTTGGCATTGTTGAACTAGGGGCCGGGGATGGTTCCTTTTCTCGTCGCATCCACCGACGACTGCCGATGGCTGACCTAGCGGCCTACGATTTATTGCCGGAGCCAATTGGCGTGGAAGAGGGAATTTTTTGGCATCAAGGAGACGTGACGCTAGAGAAGCCGATGCAGGATTTTGGTGTGTTGGTGGCGAATTTGTTTTTGCACCATTTTCGCGACGAAGATCTCTCGTGGTTGCGAGCGTGGATGGCACGCGCTCAGGTAATGATTTTCAATGAACCACTGCGTTCCAAGCTAGCGCATCGCTTGGGCAATTTGCTGCATCCATGGATCAACGATGTGACGCGACACGACATGCATGTGAGCATTGATGCCGGATTCCATCGCGGTGAGATTCCCGCACTATATGCGGACTGCGCGAAGGATTGGGCGATTGTCGAGCAAGCCCATTGGAAAGGAGCGCTGCGTAGCGTGTGGGTGCGGAAATGATGGTTGATGCGCACAGAGTAATCGATATTGCGGGTGGTGGTCTTGCTGGACTATCGTTAGGAATTGCCTTACGCAATCGGGGTGTGCCAGTGCGTTTGCATGAGGCCATGAGTTATCCGAAACATCGCGTTTGTGGGGAATTCATTTCGGGAGTTACGAATAAAACACTTTCCTTTTTGGGTATTGAACGATTGTTCGATCACACGCTGCTTCATCGCGAAGCGACATGGTGCAATGCGGACGGAGTGCTATCATCTTTTCGTTTGCCGCAAGCTGCCTATGGCATTTCTCGCTATCGTCTTGACGAGCAGTTGTGCAGCTTGTTGCGGAGCATGGGAGGAAAGGTAATGGAAGGATCACGCATCGGTGCCGAACATCGTGCTCGCGAAGGCACAGTGTGGGCAGTAGGTCGCAAGCCGACCAATCAAGCGCAATGGTTGGGCTTGAAGATGCACGTGCGCGGCATCGAGCTGCGCACAAGTCTGGAAATGCATTTGGGAGACTGGGGTTATGTCGGCTTAGCGCAGGTAGAGGATGAATGGGTCAATGTGTGCGGATTGTTTCGGATTCGCCCTGATGTGCGTGAGCGTCCACAGGATTTGTTGATCGAATATCTCAGACGCTGCGGTTTGGTAGAGTTGGCGGGCCGGCTTACTCGGGCCCATCATCGCGAAGGATCGTATGCCGCAGTAGCGGGTTTTTCGTTAGGTCGACAACAACTACAATCAGGTACTTGCTCGATCGGCGATGCCGAAAGCATCATTCCGCCTTTTACAGGTCATGGAATGAGCATGGCCTTGCAATCGGCAGAATTGGCGGTCGAGCAATTAGTGGCCTATGCGCAAGGGATCACGGACTGGGCAACCTGCACACAACACATGAGAGCATCACAGCTGCGACACTTTCGCCGTCGGCTTGGTGTGGCGCAGAGTTTTCATTTTGCTTTGTTTGATCCGATGTGGCGTCGCCCCGTGGAAATTCTTGCCCAGAACGATTTACTTCCTCTCCGTTTGTTATTCTCTCTTACTCGATAAATTTTTATGTATCTGCAATCCATCGCATCAGCTAACCCGCCCCATTCAATCAGTCAGCCTGATTGTCATGCCATCATCAGCACGAGTGAGTGGCATGCGGCACTTTCACAGCGATCAAAGTTGTTGCTTGAAAAAGTGATGTTAGGTGGCTCAGGCATTGATCATCGGCAGTATGCGATTGATGACATCACGCAATTGTTTGGAGCTAACGCCCAAGAGTTGAATGAGTATTTTGAGCGTGAGTCCAGAGACTTAGCTACGGAAGCACTAGAGAAAGCACTGGAAAAAGCGGAACTCGCGGCCCATGAGATAGATGCCGTTTTTTTATGTACTTGCACTGGCTATTTGTGCCCGGGCGTAACCTCGCATCTAGCAGAAAAAGTTGGTTTACGCGATGATGTGTATTTGTGCGATCTCGTAGGCCTTGGCTGCGGTGCGGCAATTCCCACAATGCGTGCGGCACAGGGATTTTGCGCGCAGCATCCTGAAGCAAAGGTGGCAGTGATTGCAGTGGAGATTTGCTCTGCTGCCTTTTTCGTGAACGAAGATCCGGGTGTATTGATCAGCCTGTGTTTGTTTGGCGATGGGGCCTCGGCATCGATCTGGAGCGGCCTAGGCCACGCTGATCAATGGCAAGCAGACCATTTCACAACCACTCATCGACCAGAACATCGCGAGAAAATCCGCTTTAAAAATGAAGGTGGAAAATTAAAAAATCAATTGCACCGTAGTGTTCCACAACATGCCGCAGAGGCTGTAGCAGAGCTTTATGCACAGCGCAGTGGCGATCCGAATCATGCACTAACACATTCCGGCGGGCGCGATGTAATTGATGCTCTTGAGCAGGTGTTGCCCTTTCGTTTGAATGAAACACGGAATGTATTAGCACTTCATGGCAACATGAGTAGCCCATCCGTTCTCTTTTCGTTAGAAAAGCGACTCGCGCAGGGTGGCGATGACACACACTACTGGCTTACTGCCTTTGGGGCGGGATTTGCTGCACATGCCTGCGAATTGAAGCGAGGTATGCCGCTACCATCAGCAGATGCTTGAATCGTAAAATCCGCTCTGTTTAGAAACCTTGGCATTTCTGTGACTACGTGGAATGACAAACTCAGCGACAGCTAAAAAACATTTCACGATCGGAATCAATTGTCCCATCGAAATTGTCATGCAGAAACTTTGTAGGCGCAGCCACTTTTTCGCATTATGCCAGCTTCCCGCTTTGACAACTTGGCCCGGCTCGCGCATACTAGGCGTGCACTACCATGGCTACTCCTAAATTATTTATCCCCGGTCCTATCGATGTTTCTCCCGCTACCTACGCGGCCATGTCCCGCACCATGATTGGACATCGCGGCTCTGATTTCGAGGCTCTCTATGCCTCCACTCAGCCCGGTTTGCAACGACTTGCCGGCACCAACCGCCCCGTTTATCTCTCCACCTCGTCCGCTTGGGGCGTGATGGAAGCAGCCTTGCGCAATCTGACGCAGAAAAAAGTGCTCACGCTCTGCAACGGAGCTTTTTCTGACAAATGGTTCGACGTTGCGAAAAAGTGCGGCAAAGAAGTCGAAAAACTTCAGTTCGAGTGGGGCCAAGCGATTGATCCCGGTCAACTGCGCACCAAACTCGCCGAAGGTGGGTTCGACACCGTCACTTTCATTCACAACGAAACGTCCACAGGCGTCATGAGCGACCTCAAACGCATTGCGGAAGTGGTGAAGTCCTTTCCTGATGTGCTGCTCATCGTCGATACCGTTTCCTCGTTTTCCGCCGTGCCGATGGCGATGGACGAACTCGGCATCGATGTTTTGCTCGCAGGTGTGCAAAAAGCCATGGCCCTGCCTCCTGGCCTTGCCGTGTTTGCGATTTCCGAAGCTGCCCTTGAGCGCGCCAAGTCCACCAAAGACCGTGGCTACTACTTTGACTTCGTCGAGTTTGAGAAAAATGCACTCGCCAACAATACCCCCTCCACCCCAGCGATTTCGTTAATTTTCGGCCTCCAGCACATTCTCGAAAACATCGCCGCCGAGGGCATGGAAAATCGTTTTGCTCGTCACTTGAGCAACAACAAAATGATTCACGACTGGGCTTCTCGTCACAATTTCCAACACTTCGCGCCCGAAGGATTCCGCTCCGTTTCCCTGAGCTGCTTCCACACGCCCGAAGGATTCGATCAATCGAACTTCATCAAGACGCTGAAAAACAAGCACAATTTCATGATCAACGGCGGCTACGGTAAGATCAAAGGCATCACCTTCCGCATCTCCAACATGGGCAACGAAACCACGGAGACCATGCAGGAGCTCATCGATGGCATGGATGATGTGTTAGGCTAACAATTCATTGCTTTATGCAAATCCATGTCTCGATCGATGACCAGTTGCTCACCTTGTCCGATGGCGATGAGGTGCTGCGCGCGTATCCCATTTCCTCCAGTGAAAAAGGCGTAGGATTCAAGAACGGTAGCTATCGCACGCCGACGGGACAATTTCGCATCTGCGAAAAAATCGGCTACGAGCAAGCGTTTGGGACGATTTTTGAAAAGCGCGAACCCGTCGGACTGTGGGCAGCGGGAGATGCGGTCGAGGGCGACTTGGTCACCTCGCGCATCCTCCGCCTTGATGGCATTGATGCGCAAAACAAGAATACCTTAGAGCGCTGCATCTACATTCACGGCACCAACCATGAAGAACTGATCGGCATTCCCGCGAGCCATGGCTGCATTCGTTTATCGAACATCGATGTGATCGAGCTCTTTCACCTCACGCCGCTCGATACCGAAGTTTACATCGAGGCACCAACCCGCAAGCGCGGTAAGATCGCCTTTTTCGACTGCGACTCTACGCTATCAAGCATCGAGGGAATCGATGAACTCGCGCGCGAACGTGGCGCGGAAATTTTCCTGCAAATCGTCGATCTCACCAACGCTGGCATGAATGGCACCGTGCCACTGCACGATGTGTTTCCACGCCGTATGGACATCCTTCGGCCCGACAGAGACACCTGCGATGCGGTGGCTCAGCGCTACATCGACACCATCGTTCCCGGAGTGCACGAGACGCTGCAAACCTTGCGCGATGAAGACTGGACGATTGTCATCATCAGCGGTGGTTTCGCGCCATTGATCGAACCTTTGGCAAAAATGTTAGGGATTTCCTTCATCGAGGCAGTTCCCCTGCGCCATGACGAGGCAGGCCATTACAACGGCTATGGTGCGGATTTCCCCACCACCCGCAACGGCGGTAAGCCGGAAATCATTCGCGAATGGAAACAAGCCATGCTACCGAAAACTACGATCATGGTCGGTGATGGCATTTCCGATCTCGAAGCTGCGAGCGAAGTTGATCTTTTCATCGGCTTTGGCGGCGTGGTGGCACGAGATGCCGTAAAACAACGAGCCGAACAATTCGTCGAATCGTTTTCAGAAATCGTACCACTGGCGAAAAAAGCAGCAAAGAAGAAGTAGCTTCACCTTTGAAATAGCTGTCGATCAAATCCTATCCCGCAAGCGATGGATTACCCTGCGTGCCATTTCTGCTTGTGTGCGGAAATCAGTAGTGATTCGCAGATCGTCGCACCCCCGCAGCCAAAACGTATAGGCCCACTGACTGGCTTGCCCCGCTGCATTAATCCGATAAATCGGCCAGCGATTGCCTAAATTTCGCACTATGCGACGCAATAAAATCCGCGTGCTGCGCGTAGCTCCCATCGTCCGCAATTCATCGCCCAATTCAGGCAAAGCGCGGACGCTGGTGGTGCGATTCACTCGCAGTAGAGATGTAAGTTCAGTAGCCGACACAGGATCACGTGCGCGCAGCAATTGCGCGCGAATGTCGCGATACAAGGTGGTCGTCCTAGCCATAATCCGCTCGAATTACGCATCATAATTTCAAAAATTTAATGAATAAAAAGATCTTAAAAAAGTAATTATCTAAATTAAATGCAAAAACATATAAAAAACGCATCGTAATTTCATCAAATAAATTACTTCGCCAATGGCGCGGTTTGATCGGGGGTGACGAGCCCCGGAGGCAGTTCCATGATCTGAATGTTGCGAAAGTGGATCTCTGCACCCTCGGCTTCAAGGTTGAGATACCCCTTACGTTGGGTTGCTTCACTGACGCCGTTGACGACTTTCCCATTCACCGAAAGTTTAATCACGCCATCAATGCAGGTGACGATGTAAGTGTTCCATTGATTGTGCGGCAGGCAGCGATTCTCTAGGGACATACTGCGTTCGCCGCGGGCGTTGTCGGGCTTTGTCGTCATGCCCAAAGTACCCCAAACCTCGCCATGCACATAAGCGATCGGTGCTGGCTTACCGTCTTTGTCGCGATGTTGATTCGGCCAATCCAACTCCAACATCTGCACCTCCACTCCTTTTGGCAAGGGGCTGCCTTTTGCGGGAAATGGATCGCTCCAGACAAACACGCCGGAGTTACCGCCGGGCTCCTTGTGCATCCATTCAATGAGCAGGATAAAATTTTCATACTGCTTTTCTGAGCGCATCACGCCGATCGGCTTGCCCGTGCAGACCAAGATGCCATCTTTGACGGAGAAGGTATCTGGCGCCGTATTCACATTCACCCAACCACTGAGATCGCGTCCGTTGAACAAAGAAACCCACTGCGGCAAGGCGGAGGGTTTCGAGGCATCCTGAGCCGAGATAGTTGAAGCCAGAGCGAGCAGAGAAAAGAAAAATGAGCGAGTAAATGCGGCGATCATGAAACACCCTACTGGCCCAAACGGGCTGAAATTTCAACAATCGTCGCAAAGCGCTATAAGGAATTCGATACAATTCCCTGAGATAGCGCAGTAGATCGCGGGAGTTAACCATGCCGACAAATTTACCGCCTTCGACTACGGGCAAGCGATGGAATTACCCTTTGCAAAGAATTTCTGCGGTCGCGTGCAGCGTAGTCTGTGAAGTGACCGTGATGGGATCGCCCGACATCACTTGCTCGAATGTAAACGTGTGGTCTAAGCTGGCATCGACTGCACGCTCGTCGCTGCCAAAAGCATCGCCGAAGCTTACGCGTAACAAGTCACTCCAGGAAATGATGCCTTACAGCTCATCCGCACTGACAATGGGGAGATGATGCACACCTATTTCCGCCATCGTTTTGCGAGCTTGCGAGACGGCTTCACCGTGATGAATGGTTATCTGTTCAGTAGACATTAATTTGCAAATGGGTTCGTTATTTCTCATAACGGCAATAAACTAGCACCAGGGCTCACAGCTTGTTCTGCTTGCCTTGCTCGATAACACGCATCTTTTAACAAGCTCATTTATACAACGAAAATCATCTTGCCAAGAAACAGAGTGGAAAAGCTGAAAAAATGTGGCATGCTCCTTGCGTGAGCTCATTTCATCCACCGCGCGAGCATTTTCCGATCCTGCACCAGCAAGTCAACGGAAATGCTTTGATCTACCTCGATAACGCTGCTACCACCCAAAAGCCTTTGGCCGTGCTTGATGCCTCTCGCCAATACTACGTAACCATCAATGCCAACATTCATCGCGGCACACACAAGCTCGCTCGCGCCGCCACAGAGCACTATGAGCAGGCACGCCAGACCGTAGCGCGCCACATCGGCTGCCGCGATGCAGCAGAAATCATCTTCACATCAGGTGCTACAGATTCGATCAATCTAGCTGCATTCACGCTTGGCGAGACCTTGCAGCCCGGCGATGAAATTTTGATCACCACTCTGGAGCACCACTCCAACATCGTGCCTTGGCAAATGGCTTGCGAGCGCAGTGGCGCAACTCTGCGCGTTATTCCCTGTGATGAAGCTGGTGTGCTCGACCAACAAGCTTTTCACTCTCTACTCAACGAGCGGACCAAGGTGCTTGCCATGGGCTGGATCTCCAATGCTTTCGGTACGGTGCATCCAGTCAGCGAAATGATCGCGGCGGCGAAAAAGTTCGATTGCACGGTGTTGATCGATGCCGCACAGGCGCTGCCGCACCTGGAGATCGATGTATTTCTGTTAGGCTGTGATCTACTTGTTTTCTCGGGTCACAAGGTCTATGCACCCACAGGGATCGGCGTGTTGTGGGGGCGACGTGAGCTGTTAGAAAAACTTCCACCGTATCGCGGAGGTGGTGAGATGATCAAAGAGGTAAGCTTTGAGCACACGACATACAACGATATCCCCTTCAAATACGAGGCAGGCACGCCAAACATCGAGGGTGTGATTGCACTCGCAGCGGCTCTAGACTACCTGGACAAAATCGGTAAAACTGACATTCAAGGGCACGAGACATCACTGATGCGCGCAGCTGAAGAAGAGCTTCTGACCATCGATGGCATCCGCCTTTTCGGTCCGCCCGATCGCTGTGGCGCATTGTCATTTGCGGTGGAAAATGTCCACGCCTATGACCTAGGAACCTTCCTCGATCAAATGGGAGTCGCCGTGCGCACGGGACATCACTGTTGCCAACCGCTGATGGCACGCTTTGGTATTTCTGGCACGACACGAGCCTCGTTCGCGCTCTACAACACACTGGATGAGGTAAAGGCATTCGGTGAGGCAACACGCCGCGCCGTAAGAATGCTGCGATAGGTTACTTAGAATGCTAAGGTTCGGCTTGTTGATAATTTAGCTCGAATTCAGAGGTTAGAACCGCGAAACAAAAAAAATAAAGATGATCATTTGAATACGAAATCCAAAGTTGATGGTTAATTCATGCCTTGAAAACAACTGCTTGGGTCTGATTTCAATCTGATTCTACTGAGGGCTTGTTGATCTCTAAAAAACACATTTTCCGATTTAAGACTCCATTGCATCATACCTTTAGATAATCAGCGAAATCAGTTGTTCAACTTCGGTTTTTGCGTTTAGTGGGTTTTTGTGGCCAATTATGACAATCGCATGACAGCGAATACATACTGATGAATTCAGCGGCGCTCAAGCATGCCACCGAATTGTGCACTACCTTCACCAGGCATCGGTCGATTCCATGGCATATTACTTGCATTAGATTGAGGCGGCACTGCTTTGCGCTCTTTTTCTTGAGTGACACAAGAAGTTATGGAAAGAAAAGGCAAAACGAGAAGAGCGGAAGTAAGAAGCAATTTCATAAGCGTAGGCATATGATACAAAAAAACCTCCCGGACGCAAGTCCGAGAGGTGGAAATTTTTTAACTGCGATACGCTGAGGAATTAGCGGCTAGCAGGAACGGAGAGGATCACGCTGTCACCTGCTTGGATGGTCGCGCCTGGAGCAAGGCTCGAGGTTTCGATCTCAGCAATGGTTTGTGATGGCTCAATGGAGGTAGGGTTGATACGACCAATCAATACACCATCGCGCTTGACGAGCAATTTGGTTTGCGGTGTAAAGCCCATATTACTACCGGCACCGATGACAACGAAGCCCCAGTCTGCTTCAACAGCTGTGATGACCGCTTCTTTGGCATTGCTGCTGATTTTTTCATCACGCTTAGCTTTGCGAGAAGATAGGTCAGCGATGTTCTCTTTGTTTTGGGCGACATCTTTGGTGGCAGCAGCAACCAGTGTCTCAAGCTCTTCAAGCTTCTTGGTCTGATCTTTTTTGTTCTGCTCAATTTCAGCAATTTTCTCGCCGATGTTGTCGGCAGTCACACCAGGAAGAATTTTCTCGGCTTCGCTGATCAAGTCCTGCTGCTGCTTCATTTCAGCAGCTTGCTCTTCGAGCGTAGCATCGCTTTCCGCAAGCTGACGTTGCATGGTTTTTTCCGTGGATTTGGCAGCATCAAGTGTAGCTTCCTTTTCGGAAAAGTCTGTTTTGGATTGATTTAGGCCGTCGTTCTCAGTAGCAAGCTCAGCTTTAGCTACTTTGATGTTATCGCCAAGTTTTTTGTTGTCAGCCTTAGCGGCTTCCCACTGGGAGATTTGCTCCTGATGCTTCACGTTGGCTTGTTGGGCAAAATAAATGCCGCCGCCGCAGAGGGCGATCACGAGGATGTTAAGAATAGCTTTCATGTGTGATAAAGAAATGGTTTTTGTTAGTGAAAGAGCGCTTATTGAAATGGATCAGCTTCGGCAGCAGGAGCAGCATCAGCTTCGGCAGCAGGAGTTGCTTCCTCCGCATCAGCATCGACATCAGCAGGCGCTACTTCATCAGCGGGAGCAGCATCAGATTCTACAGGAGCAAGATCGACAGCGGCGTTGGGCTTGGGAGCCGCTTGTTTGGCTTGAGCTGCGCGAATTTCATCACCCACCATCAGGACGGTATCAGCTTGAACTGAGCCAGGAACGATTTCCGCAGCTGCAGTTCCAGCTTCAACAGTTTTGACAAGAAGTGTCGCTACAACCGAACTATCACGCACGACTTCGAGAGTGGAACCACCGACGACACCTGCGTTGTTGCCAACAGGCAGCGTTACGAAGCCGTAGGTGTCAAAGATCGAGCTGATTCTGGTGGCAAGCTTAGGATTGGAAACGTTAGCATTGCGCCAATCATTTTCTTCCTCGTAGGACTCAACAATTGCCGCAGTGCGAGTTTTTTCCGCAATCATGTTGTTGAGCTTGGAAATGGAGACATCAATGTTGGATTGGAGTTCAACGAGCTCATCGTTCATGCGCTTCATTTTACCAGCAAGCTCTTTCAGGTCGCCCATCTCCTTAAGCTGCTCCTTAAGAGCGTCCAATGCAAGTTTCTGTTCGCTGACTTGAGCTTCTTTAGCCGCAATGTCTTTTTTGAGCGCATCAAGTTTTGCTTGCTGAGCTTCGACTTCTTCACCTTTGGCCTTGGCGAGTTCCATTTGCTCTTCTTTCTGAGCTTTGGTCTCGTCACGCTCTTCCAGTGTGCTTTTCAGTTTAGGACGCAGCGTATTATCGCGTGTGCTCTCCTCCTTCTGACGGTCCGCGATTTTTTCCTTATACGCGCCCCAGTTTGAATATCCGAGAAATGCGGATACGGCGAGCACAAGTGCTGTTAGAATTCCAAGAGTAGTCTGCATAGGGTGTTTTACTTAGATGTGATTGCTGAAATGTGAACTGGTGATCTGCCGCCGACAATAAGTCGAATTTAGGGCAGAGCGCAACAGGAAAATTGGAAAATTGCATCACGACTTTACAAAGCAACCACAAAAGGCCATCAATTTCGCAGATGAAGTCCATTCTACGCGTATTTTCCTACTTGAAACAGTATCCTTTTCATGCATTTGCTCAACTCGGATGCGCGATTGGTATGACACTGGCGACCTTTGTTTTTCCGAATGCGACGCGTCACGTCATCGATAACATCATTCCACACCCGCAGCGACATACCGAATTCGGCTACTGGATCGCGCTAGCTTTCGTCGGATTCCTGTTGAAAGACGGCCTCAATAGCTTGCGAATCATGGTGAACAATACCTTCGAGCAAAAAGTGATTTTTGACATTCGCTCGGATCTTTATGAAAAAATCCAACATCTTCCATTGCAGTGGTTTGATACGAGACGCACCGGTGATGTGATGACCCGAGTGGTGGAAGATGTCACAAACATGGAGCGAGTGCTGATTGACGGAATCGAGCAAGGCTTGGTTGCGCTCTTGCAGGTGCTTGGCGTGGGAGTTTTTTTGTTTATCCTGAATCCGACGGTGGCGCTCTGGGCGACGCTACCAGTGCCGTTGCTGGCAGTGGGTGCGTGGTTTTACTCCACTAAAGGACGAGACCGCTATAAGAACCAACGCGAAGCCTCATCAGATTTAAATGCCTTGTTGCACGACAATATTTCCGGAATCCGTCAAATCAAAGCTTATGCCGCCGAGCGTGAGGAGCTCGCTCGATTCAATCGTTTTTCCGATATTTTACGACGAGCCAACTTGCGGATGATGAAGTGGTGGGCGCTATATTCTCCCGGGATGTCATTATTGCGGATGACGGGTTATGTGTTAGTCTTAGCCTTCGGTGGCCGCGCAGTCATGGAGGGCACTCTATCACTCGGTTCCTTCACTGGGTTTTTGCTGTTTTTGTCGCTTTTCTATGAGCCGATTGATCGACTCAACTCGCTCAACCAGATGATTCTCTCTGGGCGTGCTGCTGCCGATCGGGTATTTGAGATCATGGATACCGACGATGAAGTCAACGCCAACCGCGGAGCAGAACTCCCTGCAAATCTGCGTGGTCATGTACGTTTTGAGAATGTGAGTTTCTCCTATCAAAATCAACCTACTTTGGAAAACATCACCCTCGAAGCCAAACCGGGACAGACCGTAGCTCTCGTCGGACCGACGGGTGCAGGCAAGACCACCATTCTCTCGCTGCTGGCGCGATTTTACGAAACCACCAGTGGACGCATCACGATGGATGACATTGAGCTCTCATCACTATCCAAAGCATCACTGCGTGATCGCATGGGCTACGTAACCCAGGAAGCCTTCCTTTTTAATGGCACTGTACGCGAGAATCTGCAATTGGCCAAACGCGATGCGAGCGATGAGGAAATGTGGAATGCGCTAGAAGCTGCTCACGCTTCTCCTTTCGTAAAAGAATTACCGCAACGTCTTGATACCAACGTCGGTGAGCGCGGCGTGAAGTTATCCGGAGGAGAAAAGCAACGCCTTTCGATCGCACGTTCCCTACTCAAGAATGCGCCGATTCTTTTACTCGACGAGGCAACTGCCTCCGTGGACTCAGAGACCGAGCGTTTGATCCAATCCGCGCTGGATCATTTGATGAAAAATCGTACTTCATTCGTGATTGCCCACCGCTTGTCGACGATTCAAAACGCCGATGTCATTTTCGTGTTGGATGCAGGTAAAGTCATCGAGCAAGGAACTCACAACGAACTACTCGCGCGGAATGGCAAGTATGCGGAGCTTTGCAAAAAATCCTTTTTACCTGAAAAGGAATGATCAAGGTGCCGTGCGAATGCGGAAGTATTGCTGGACAGCTGGTGAAAGGGAAAAAGTATGCGATGTGGTAGGGCCGTTGGCTGTTATCATCGCGCCAAGATCGTTCCATGCTTGAAGATTTTCCGATCTTTGCAATTGATAGTTCACGCCATTGACACTTTGCCAGGAGATCGAAGCCTGTGTGCTCGTTGCATTGCGGGAAAAGCCTAGAATTTTGAGAGCGGATGCCGCACTGCCTGGATCAGTCTGCGCGGCAAATTCTTCCTCGTTGGTGAATCCATCGCCATCAGGATCTGCGGATGCTAAGTTACTAGATAGACTGGAATAACTGCTGATCCAGAATTGGTAGGGACTAACAACTTGCAACGATAAGGGCTGAGAAGTAGCAGTTAGATTCACACTATCGATAGCCACCGCCGTATAGACAGGGTTGGGCAGTATTGGTGTCTGGATAAAACTGAAAGGTGGAGTGGTGTCTGTCGCTACGACTACTCCATCGAGTTGTAACTCAACGCGATCAACATTACCTAATGTATTGACGGAGACTTGCACGGGTTGATTTTGCAACACAATCTGTTGATTCGATGGGCTGACAATATTGACCTGGGGAGCGACCAGACTGCTTCCGTGAATTTCCAGCTCCGCGGCTTGCAACACGCCTATGGCCCCGGCATCGAGATCCGCCACACGCAATGTCCATGTCCCCTGCGATAACTCGCCCCAATGCCTCACTGAGCTGAAGGTCCAATTGGAAAAATTATCATCACTGTCATCAGGGCGCAGTTCTGCTAGTTTGCTAGTCATGCCAGAAGGTGATGTCAAGGTCACAGCGATATCACCACGGTAGCTGTGCGCAATATTTACTTTCACAGTCACTTGCTCAACGCGCATATTGCTCGGAACAACGAAGCTACGATTAACGCCCGTTGGATTGCCATCAGGTATAGCAACGCTCAACGCGGTTTGAGAGGATACAATCGGAGCTACACGCGCAGGACGATTAACCCAACTTGCGGCTAGATTGACTGCTGCCGTGGCATCGATCAAGCCTGCTCCATAGTTGTGATTGAAATGATAGCCCGCACTATTCAGCGCCCATTCGCTTTCACTGATGTTGATTTTTTTTGCTGAACGAATCAAAATTTCCTGCACATCACGCCATCCGAGATTTGAATTTTTTTCTAACATCAACGCCACGATTCCGGCAGCAGTAGGAGTCGCAGATGAGGTGCCGCCAAAATCATTGGTGTAATCACCAGTGCTGTAGCCCAAACTACCAGCGCGATCGATCGTGGTAATGCCTACAGCATCCGATGCTCCATCAGACGGCGACACTACGACAATGTTGCTGCCACGCTCGCTGTATTCAGATCGGCGCATTTTGCTGTCCAAAGCGCCGATCGCAATCGTATAAATCGAATTTGCGTATCCATCGAAATTCGAATTGTCCATCTGCCCGCTTGTGTATCCACCATTGCCGCCAGCCCAGAGAAAAATGGCTCCTCGATTGCCTCGCCCACTCGTGGTCGAGGTTTGCAATGCTGCACGGGTTAGAGGACCAGGCTCCTCGAGGGTATAACCATCATCCGAAGGCCCCCAACTATTGCTTTTAATGTGAATGATGTCGTTACGGTAGGCCAATGCCTCAGCCTCCATGGCATCAGTCGTGGCGCCAGAGATCAGCCGCAAGCCGACAAGAGTTGCCTCGGGAGCCGTGCCTGTCACGCCGAGTCCGTTATTGCCACGCGCCGCAGCATTCCCTGCGCATGCTGTGCCATGGCTATCGTCAAAAAGTGCGGGGTTCGCATCATTGTCATTACCATTCCAATCCTTATCATTTGCAGTATCAATATTGGCAAGAAGATCAGGATGATTTGTCTGCACTCCATCATCGACGATGCCGATGCGTATCCCAGCACCTCTCACGCCTCCCGCTTCACCGAAGCGCCAGGCATTTTCCACATTCACATCGGTACCTGTCACCACGCTGGATTGATTTTGAAACTTCAAATGCCACTGAGCTCCCAGCAAAGGATCATTGGGTAGAGCACGCTTGCTTTGCTGCTTCGCAAGCTGTACTTCTACTAAGGGGTAATTACTTGTTAGAGCGAGATGTTGCGAAATTTCCAAAGCTTGCACAGGATCGGCAGCTGAAAAAATGGCAAAGCCTGGAGCATACGATGGCTCATCTTTCAAAAGCAGACCGCTTTGCTCTGCCGCTTGCTGAGCTGTGGTGTTAGGCGGAAGCTGAATGGTGATCTCGGCAGTGACGAGACGACGCTTGACGGCATGATCTCCAGCGCCTTCTGGCAAGAGAATCGGATACCATTTTCTGCCGTTGGAAAGATGCTGACTTCGCTCGACAAGAGAACTGCGCGTAGCTGGTGGATTCAGTGATATGTCAGATTCTATCCCGTCGGCGTCTGCTACAACAATCTGATCCAAAGACATGCAATAGCGAATTCCAGCAATCTCACAGATTGGCCGATGTTCATCGGTGATTGCTGCCATAGTCTCCAATCGTCTGGCGGGTTCTTGCGCGCCCTCGTCAAGATGAGGATGAGGATCGTCAGAGGAAACACAAGTAACAAATACGAGCACAGCACATGCTGCTAAAACTAACGTGAATATCAAACAACGTTGTGGAGAGAATTTCATAATTTATATGTTCAAACGCATTACATCATATTTTCGCGATCATTGCAACCAGATTGATCTATGGCTTTTGATCGACTCGCGATGCGCCAGAGAAAAAACCGTGACTGCATCGATGGCCGCATCAGGGAGGATCAAATGCAATGAGGCGTATTTATTTTTCCAGACGGAAGAAACAAGTAGAGGCCTACCCACCAAATCTCAATTTCAACTGAAATATTGAATAAAAATGATGTTTCTCCGCAACAGTGGTGCGAAAAAATCACTTATTCGGAGGCGACGGAACGTAGCTGCGTGGATCATCGGGCCACGCATGCTTGGGATATCGCCCAGCAATGTCTTTTTTCATCTGAGCATATCCTGTAGCCCAGAAGCTATGGAGATCTTTGGTCATCTGCCAAGGCCGCTGATTCGGTGCGCAAATGTGCACCAACACAGCCTGCTTACCGCCACAAATCCGCGGCGTTTCCCAGGTGCCAAAAAGATGCTGCACCCGCACCGCAATGAACGGATCACCCTCGGCCGGGTAGGTGATTTTCGCCCTGCGATCGTGTGCGAGCTTCACCCACTCCGGTGCATATTTTTCTAACAACTGGTGCTGCTGATAGTTCAGCCAATCGTTCAATACAGGCCAGACTTTCGCCTCTTTGATTTCTTTATAGGCGACACTACCATGGCAGATTTGCGCAATCGCAGCCACTCGGTCTTCGTGAGACCATCCGGGCAGTCCAAGCTCGGGCATCACCCGCGCGATCAAGTTCAAACGAGCCGTCCACTGCTCGACACTCTCGTCCCAATTTTTTAGGGTCAGCTCGCCCGAAAGCACACGCTCAGCAAGCATTTCGGCCGCCATGCTGAGATTGACACCTTGATCCTGCTCTTTGCATTCAAGGCTAAGATCGCGAAATTTCGTCTCCTTGCGCGCAACAACCCGCTTGCGCATTTCATCGTAGGCGACACCATCAGTCATGACAATTTCATCAGGAAACAACTCGCGCAACCAATCGATGTCAATCGCGGTGGCTCGACGCAAATGCACTGTGGTTTCGCGTCCTTCCACCTCGGTCATTTCCGTCGCGATGAATGCCTCAGCATTTTTGGCGATCGATTGATCATCCAACTTGCCACGACGATTCCCACTGACACGACAAGCCAGAGTACCTGCATTCAAGCGGATCGCCAACTGATCACTAAATGCCGCCAGCATCGCATGCCCAATGGCTGTTTGATTGCCAAAAAAATCTAACGAACTCACCGGCCAAGAAAGCTTTTTCGCAAGCGCGAGCAATCGATCATACCCCTGCGCCAAATCGCGAGCGGCACGCCCTGAGATGCCCGCCGAGCCGCATGCCTTCGGATCAAAGTTGAGATTTTGGGCCGATTGCAGCGCGTAGTATTCTGCCGCGAAATCCGTACCCACACCGGGAAAATGAAAATCTTTGCGCGAAACATTCCCCTTGCCCGTGAAGATCATTTCGCCCTGCACCGCAGCAGCGATGAAACATGCCTCCGCAACACAGCCTTGCTCCAGGCCAGCCAACATCAGGCGTGAAAAACGCGGTGGCACGGGCATGCAAGCCATCACTCGACCATGCTCAGTGAGCTTGCCCTCGGCATCGGTCGCATCCAATTGCGCTAACAAAACCAATGCTCGTTGTAGCGATGGCTCCAAGGGCGCATCCAACCAACGAAAATTGGCTAGATCATCCACGCTTGCGGCTTTGAGCAATAGCATGGTTTCGGCGAGATCGACCCGATGAATCTCGGGAGCATCAAAAGCCACGCGGTGGGCATGACCATTTTCACTCCACAAGCGATAGCATTGTCCTGGCGATGTCCGTCCTGCGCGCCCCGCACGTTGCTCGGCCGAGGCGCGGGAAATTTTGTGAATGTGTAAGGTATCGAGACCGCGTCTAGCATCAAACGAAGATATTCTTGCAAGGCCGGAATCAATCACCGTGCGCACGCCGACAATCGTCAACGAGGTCTCAGCGACATTCGTTGAAACAATGATCTTCGGGCGTTCCGATGGCGCGATGGCCATCTCTTGTGCCCGCGGATTCAGACTGCTATACAAAGGAAAAACATCCCAACCACGAGTGAATGAAGCATTTTCTAACAACTCGCAGGTTTTACGAATCTCATAAGTCCCAGGGAGAAACACTAACACATTTCCGACATCAGCCGAAGCCATCGCCTCCTTTGCCACTGCCGCGATGCGCTCCCAAATGGGCGTGTCACGCGGCGGAAATCCACTACGCACCGGGGCAGGTGCACGTTCTGGACGATAGTGCACCTGCACGGGATAGGTGCGCCCACCTGTCTCTAACGCAACTGTTTTCTCGCCAAGATAATCGGCTAGACCCGCCGTCTCCAGCGTCGCACTCATCACCACCACCCGCAAATCCTTGCGCGTGCTATCTTGCAAATTCAGACATCGTGCCAATGCCACATCAACAGCGAGGCGTCGTTCATGAAATTCATCGAAAATCACGGTGCTTACACCACGCAACTCCGGATCATCTTGCATCCAGCGCTGAAACACGCCATCTGTTAGATAAATAATGCGCGTATTTTTCCCATATCGCGTATCGAAGCGCACTGCGTAACCTACGTGCTGCCCGACTTCCCCTGCGCATTGCTTGGCGACCCACGTGGCAAGTAATCGCGCCGCCATGCGTCTTGGCTCGATCACCAAAGTCACTTCGCTCGCATCTTTCGACGTAAGAAATGGCGGTACGCTTGTCGATTTGCCGGATCCCGTCGGAGCCTTCAGCAAGATGCGGCATCCCGGCACAGCGGCCTTTACCAAGGTATCGCGGATCTCATCAATGGGCAGTGACATCAGTGGTAAGAAAAAATCGATTTTTTTGTTAGAACCGGAAATTTTCTCCCAAGTAGTTTTTGCGCGCAACGGGATCGTTGACGATTTCATCCGATGTCCCTTGCAGAATGACTCGACCATCGTGGATCAAGCAGGCGCGATCGACGATCGATAAAGTTTCGCGGACCGAGTGATCAGTGATCAAAATCGCCAATCCATCCTGATCACGCAGCTCGCGCACAATGCGCTGAATGTCTTCCACAGCAAGCGGATCAACGCCAGCGAATGGTTCATCTAGCATGAGCACCTTGGGATTCGAACATAGCGAACGGGCAATAGCTAATCGACGTTTTTCTCCACCGGACAAGGTGATGGCGAGTGAGCGAGAAAGGCGCATGATGCCGAAACGTTCTAGCAATTGATGAGCTTCCGCAGCGCGTTGGGCGCGATTCAGATCGCCGCGCGTTTCCAAAATAGCTAACAGATTATCCTCGACGGAAAGGTTGCGAAAGACCGAATCCTCTTGCGGCAAATAGCCAAGCCCGAGCCTAGCGCGCAGATGCATCGGCAAGCGCGTAACATCCTTACCATCTAACATCACCGTTCCTTGATCGGGATGCACAAGACCCGCAATCATATAAAACGATGTCGTCTTACCGGCTCCGTTCGGGCCTAACAAGCCGACGATTTCGCCAGCTTCGACGCTGAGAGAAACGTCATTGACCACGGTGCGTTTGTTATACGATTTACTGAGATTGCTGGCGATGAGAAGTGACATGGGTCAATGCAAAAAAAATTATTTTGTTGGCAACGAGAATCGACCATTCCAGCCTGCGGATGTTTTGAACTCCTTGGTGTCTTTGTTGAACTCCAAGAATGCATCGGGGTTTTGTGATTCGAAGCGACCTTCTGTGCCTTTTTGAAATATTAATTTGCGTCCCGTAATCCTCACGACCCGGGTGTTGGCATTGTAGGAAACCTGGTCGCCGGAGGCAAAATTATTCACACCATTTTTGTCCGTCGCTTCGAAAGCAACGCCACCCTTGCCGCTGATGTCACTGACCTTACCAATCGAGATCGACGATTTTTTTTCCTCGTTGGCTGCTTTTTTCGCCTCTTGCTTGGCCTTTGTTTCCTTGGGAGCAAACAATACTTTCACTTCGCCATCGACGGTCATCGCGTAATCAGGATCGCGCACGGTAATTTGTTGCAGCAAGGTCAACGAGGAAGTCGCGCTGTGGAAAAACATGCCGCCTTTGCAAGCAAAGCCCACGGTATCAACAGCGGGAGTAAAAGCTGGCATCTTTTGGGCTGGTGCCACGGGCTGCGTGGTATCAAGCGGCAAAGGAGTAAGGGTGATCGGCGCAATGGTAATCGAATGAAGCTCGGCGAATTCCTTGAGCTTAGCATCAATTTCAGCGCTGCGCCCGGTGACGGAATAGATCGATTTTTCAGCAGTAGGCTGATCCTTCACTGGCGATTCGGCAGAAGCAGCAGGCTGTTGCGCGGGGCTTTGGGCCGCAGCAAAGATGGTCGCCATCAGCGCTGCATGGGTGGAGGATTTCATGACGTTATGTTCTGGTGGAGATGGATTGAGAAAACCCGAAATAGGCCCCGGGAAATAGGCGGTGGAATGCGGTTGTTCCTGACCAACTTCCGTGATCAGACCTTGGCTATGGAAGACAAAATTTTGCGCGACGACCCGCACGGCATCATCACTGCGGAGGAGTGATGTGGTGAGATTGTAGATGCAGGAATGGATTGAAAAGTATGTATCGCCTAGCGCTTGGGTCTTTTCGCCATCGAGCACATGGAGGCTGAGTTGGTTGGCATTGATCTGGTCGAGAGACTCGATGCCCACACGCTGAGCACGCACCACCATGGTCAATTGCTTGCTGGGATTATAGCGAGGAATGAGAAGATCCTTAATGACCGAGCCAGGCTCCATGCGCTGCAGCACCTCACGGAAGGGATTTCTTTTTTCATTAGAATCGATTTCAATGGCTGGTATGAGATCTTTTTTTGCAGAAACTTTTTCACTGCGACAAGCTGGGGCGATCAGGGCGACACATACCGAAGCCACAGGCAGAACCCAACGTGTGGATCGACCTCGAAGACTCGGAACGTGTCGGGCAAAATCAGGCATGAGCGGCGTGGTGCAAGGCTTGCAGTTTGACCAATAGGGCCTCCATTTCGCCAAGCGGAATTTGGTTAGGACCATCAGAAAGCGCCTTCGCAGGATTCGAATGCGTTTCCATGAACAAGCCATCGATACCCGTGGCAATCGCCGCGCGAGCCAAAACGGGAGCGAGTTCGCCATCGCCACCCGTGGTGCCGCCATTGCCACCGGGACGTTGCACCGAGTGTGTGGCATCGAAAATCACCGGAATGCCTTCCTTGCGCATCCAGTAGAGTGAGCGCATGTCGGCGACGAGATTGTTGTAGCCAAAGGTAGTGCCGCGCTCGGTGAGGAAAAATTTCTCACAGCCGAAACTGCGCATTTTATCGGCGATGTTTACGGTGTCCCATGGAGCAAGAAACTGACCTTTTTTGACGTTGACCACACGACCGGTTTTGGCAGCAGCTTCGAGCAAATCTGTCTGACGGCAGAGGAAGGCGGGGATTTGCAAAATGTCGATGAACTCAGCAGCGATCTCGGCTTGTTCGGCGGTGTGGATGTCGGTGGTGACCGGCACATTGAGCTCCTTCGAAATCTCGCCCAAAATGCGGCAACCTTCGGCAGGACCAGGTCCGCGGAAGGAACTGACCGAGGTGCGATTGGCTTTATCGAACGATGCCTTAAAGACAAACGGCGTGTTCGTGCGAGTGGTAATTTCTTTCAATGCCCGGGCCATTTCCCAAGCAAAGGCCTCGGTCTCCAGTGCGCAGGGGCCGAGAATGAAAAAAGGCAGACCGTGACCAGCCTGGATGTTATGAAACGAGAACGGATGAGGAACGGGAGCGAGTGACATTACTGGTGTTTCTGATAGAGTGTGCGGATGTTTTCCAGAGCAGCTTGGAGCAGTTTTTTCTCGTTGCTGGTGAGATTGTTGACGGTCTTGGCTTCGAGCATTTCGAGGCAATCGAGCACGGATTTCGCTGCGCGAAGATTCACGGTTTTCTGGCCAGTGGCAGGATGCGGAATTTGCCCGAGGAAGAGTCCAGCATTTTGCGCCTGGAGAAACAGGAATTCGTCAAAACGGGAATCTGGCTGAGGATCATGTGACATGAGAGCGCAGTCTAGCGTCAGATTGGCCGTCGGGAAAGCATGAATGTGAGCCAGATCAAAAAAATTACCCGTCGCTTGGAAAAAAACGAGCGATCACTAGCGACCGTAGTTGCTGCCGTAGTTGCTGCCGTAGTTGCCACGATTCGGCTGAGGGGTATAGCCACCACCGCCGTAGTTATTGTTGCCTCCGTAAGGTTGGCCAGATTGGGCTT
>Ga0209444_10000205_pt1 | contig 32175 bp, 29 predicted proteins | sample LauGreFaBDMM15DN_2_FD_188215 | JGI IMG/M metagenome (GOLD analysis project Ga0209444, IMG submission 188215) | Freshwater lake microbial communities from Lake Michigan, USA - Fa13.BD.MM15.DN (SPAdes) (version 2) | ecosystem: Environmental > Aquatic > Freshwater > Lake | place: Lake Michigan... | reverse complement strand
AGTTCTGGAAGCCAGTTCTGGCAGCCAGTTCTGGAAGCCAGTTCTGGCAGCCAGTTCTGGAAGCCAGTTCTGGCAGCCAGTTCTGGAAGCCAGTTCTGGAAGCCAGATTTTGTCTATATAAAGATTATTGCTTCCGTGCTCCTCATTTCTTGCATGACCACGTCTTTCTACGATGAGAATAGCATTGATGTTCTCATTTCAATCTTAACATTGTGCACGGTCACCTCGCTCTGCAGGCTTTCTCAAACTTGTCATTTTTTGCGTAAATTGATTCTTGAAAAGCGAAATGAATTCTGCACCGCGCGCTTGAATTTTTTAAAAGATGACAAGGAGAATTTTTGGAAATTACTACGTGTATTTGGAGGACTCCCGCTCTTGGAGGCAGCATCTTTGATGAATTTAGTAGTCGACATCAACAAGCCGATGATCCTGAGAGCGCAAAGTGGAATGGTAGAGAATCTGGTAAAGAACAACAAAATTGTCCTGGACGAAAATTGTTACGGAGCTTTACAAAATATCATTTGCCTTCAAGTACAATTACAAGCGGTGAAACTGATTGAATATTTCTGGGACAAAGGTGTTTATCCGTTTGAGGATAAAACAAAGGAATGTCACTTTTACGAAACTACCGAGAGGTTGTTTTTTGATACAGTTGTCGGCATGCAGTGTATCTTGACCGTGTTCTCATACCAATTCAGTGAAAGTCAAGTCGTCGCCTGGCTAAAAGAAAAGGTTGACATCCCTCCCTCACTCACTTGTTTCTGTCATTTTGAATTTCAAAACTGACATTTCTGTCATTTTGAATTTCAAAACTGACATTTCTGTTTGGCAGAATTTCAGTGAAGGCTTCGTGGAGCGCATTCGTCACTACAAGATCATGGGAATCAGTATCATGGAGATGATGTGTGACTTGATGAAGAATGGCCAGGTGGAAAATATTTTCGAGCCGAATTTTTTTGTCACGAAACTTCAATTATTTGTAGACTATCCATTGATTGATGGCAGGGACGGTGAATGCGAGGTATCTCGTTTTATACATGAAATTTTGCTAATGATTGCAAAGGCGTATGAGTCAAGGTGTGCCTTGGATGACGGGTCGACGTTGTTCGACTTCAACAACTTGCGCTACAAGTTCACGGCATTTTGGAAGGAGGATGAATCGAAGTACGAAGCTCAAATATATGTCGAAACGAAGGACAAATCAGAGGGTGCTTGCGCTTGAAAGAGCTAGATTATTTCGTGTAGTTCAAGAGACTGGGTTGACAGGGTGCTGTTTTTGGATAGTATATGGTGTAGAAATGAGGTTGAAAGATGATGTTCTCTAGCCAATGATTTTCGTCCTTTTGTGACCAAAAATCAGCCTTCCATATGTTATCTTCGTGTAGCAGAGGTTGTAAATTGGTAAAGTGATTGCACAGCATTGTTTTCTCTCCCAAGCTGTTGTTTTTGAACGAGTTCACAGGCTTTATGTGATCGAGCGCTGTGTTGGTGATATTCATAGGCTTTGTTGGGTGTAACTTGTTCCATGCTTCGCGTTTCATGGCGAGATTGCATAGAACCTCCTTCCACGAAGAAGCCCCTAGGTAGGTCAATATAGACATTCTTTTGGCCACATTGAGTCTCTTCAAAGCACGGAGGACCGCGTTCGTCAGTCTTTTCCGCATGTACTCCTCCTCTTCACATATTGGACATACGGTAATTTTGTGCAAGTTGCACGACGAGTGCTTTGTGACTTGAGGGGAAGAAAAGCTCTTCTTCCACAAAAAGCGTTTGTTATTGATAGTTGCCGTCTTCGGCGAATAATTCGAGAACGCCTTCGAGGGCATAGAGACGGCGCAAACAGAGACAATTAACCAGGGAGGGGTGCACTTGAGTATAGACATGGTATCGCCCTTCTTTTGTTTATCTTCCTCAGGTAAGATGTTTTTTTGTGTGGGAGTGACGGGATATCCAAGTGTCCGGATAGGGCACATACTGCTCTTTCTCCGACAAGAATATATAGCAAGGTTCTTTTATTTGATGGAGTTCGGGGAATTAGAATGTGACACTAACGCTCTTTCTTGTGCAGATTGGAACCACCAAGGGCACGGGAGGAGACGTGCTGATTCTCGAGGAAGCAGCTTACTGCGACGAGGGCTTCTTCTACGAGACTGTTGCTCCTATCCTCTCTGTCGGCAGCGCGTCGCTGGTGGCGATCTCGACACTGACCTCGGAGATTAACTTCTACACGAGGCTCATCCAAATGGTCGACCCTGCGACGGAGCGCCCACTCTTTGCCATCCGCTGTATCGAGCTGTGCTGTGATCGGTGCAAGGATGAGGGAAAGCAGACAGAGTGCGTGCACATGCTGCACCTCGTGCCGATGTGGCAGAGCGAGGAGCGGCACCGCAAGCTCAAGATCATGATGCAGGACCGCCCCGACCTCATCCAGTCGGAGCTCGCGGGGCTCGCCTTCGACAGTCTACAGCAAGTGTTCCGCAAGAGCGACATTGCAATCGCGATGGATCTCACTGCCTATATTCCCGAAAACAACCCTACCGTTTTCGTCGTCGTCGACCCGGCTGCTGGCGGCCCGCAGTCGGACTACGCCGTCGTCTCGATCAGCCGTTACCGCGGGTGCATCACGGTAAGAGACCTCCCGCACAAGCTCATGCGAAGGACCATGCGTCCGCGCAGGCATGGACAAAACTGGACGGGGTGGACTCTTGTTGGCTCATGTACGTGCACACCAAGTGCTTTCGGAGATTCATAAAAAAATTGGCGATCTTCTGCTGCTGCGCCTCCGTTTCACTCTGCATCATGCGCTCCTTCACTGTCATGTCTATGTTCAGTAGCACAAAGAAAAAAGACAGTGTTTCTGTGCTTGACATGTCACTCGCGAGGCACTCCTCGATTGCCAGCACTGTCGGATGCTCGCTGGGCACGCCGTAAAGACTGCAGACATTCTGCAGACTTTGCGAGCAGAATTCCTTGCAGAACTCTTGGTTGATCGGCAGCAGTACTCGTGAAATAAGATGCGGGAGATGATCTCGCTGCGAATCTGTGTTTGCTGACTTGCGTTTTTTGTTGCCGTGGCAGGTCGTCGGAATCGACATACTGATGGGTTGCAAAGGTTACTTTCGAATACTTTTGTTTTTTTGTCATGTATTCACGCCTGCGCGCCCGGCATGCATTCTGTGCATCACGCGCTGACACTCCTGAGCATGGAGCAGAGCCCGAGAAACAGTTCGCGCTTCTCGAGCGCCATGTTCGGCGACTCAAGAACGAAGAGGCGCTGCAGTTCAGCGAAATCGTCATCATGGTGGAGCGTAACCTCGGCTTCGAGGCAGAGCACCACCAGCGCGCCTTGAACGGCCTGCCGCACACGCGCTTCCGCATCGACCACAATGCCAACCGCTACGGGATCCTGACAACGGAGGAAGTCAAGTACGGCATGATGACGCTCTTCAACAACATGCTGAGAGACCAGCGCGTCGCCTTCCGTAACCCGCTGCTCAGCGACGACCCCGTCGCTGCCCGCCGCCGCATCAAGGAGCAGATGCAGGTGTACTCCTTCCAGTACAAACAGGCAGTCAACTGCTTCGGCAGGCAGCGCGTCGCTCTCTGCGGCAAGGTCGGAGGCATGAAGGACGACGTCGTCATCGCTCTGCAGCTTGCCGTGTACTACAGCGCGAGGCCGGAGATGTACAAGTGAGTGTTTAATGTCACTGAGGTACTTTGTTGAGGCGTGACGGTATACACGGTGCGAGATCAAATGTTTTTCCAGTGTTTATTAAAAAAGAATCGCGTATCTGGCTCAGTCGCGCGGTAGATCTGGCTCAGTCGCGCGGTAGATCTGGCTCAGTCGCGCGGTAGATCTGGCTCAGTCGCGCGGTAGATCTGGCTCAGTCGCGGCCGGTAGATCTGGCTCAGTCGCGGCCGGTAGATCTGGCTCAGTCGCGGCCGGTAGATCTGGCTCAGTCGCGTCTTCAGGCCATTTTGCTTGACAGCTCAAGCAAGGATACCGAGCGGTAGGACGGCAGCAAGGATGAGAGCGCACCATGTAAACTCCCAGCACTGTAAATTGCCGTGCATATTGTGCCCACCCTCTCATTTTGCGGTTGGAAGTGAGATCTTCGAAATACACACTACGGGGAGTCCCGTTCGTGCGGAAAAAAAGCACATGGTACACCTGGTCCTTTTTGTGGTAGCAATCCACAAAACCAACCCCTTTGGTCTTGTAAAACGACTTGAGGGTTGCCAAATGCCGAAACCTCCAGTTTGAAGCGATGTCGAAGCCAGCGATCTCCTTGCAAAAACGCTTGCACTGCAAGTTGTACACGTGCAGCAAGACTTTGACCATCAAGCCCAAGCTCATGCCTGGCCATCCTGCTGCCTGTTCTGTAAGGCAGTCCTTTTCTTGCCACTCTGTTTTCAACTCCGCAAGATCACTATCGGACGTCAAGTTGACATCGACTGTTTTGTCAAAAGAACCGGCAATTTTTACGACGACGAAAACGGCACAACAGCCAGTGTTCAACTGCCATTCTCGAATTTTCTGCAAACGCATTCGCGCGGTCATGTACGGTCGTTTCATTTCGCAATGCAACGACCTTATTCTTTGTTCTTTTATAGATATTTTACGCCTAAACGACGGCGGCATAAAGGACGACGTCGTCATCGCCCTGGAGCTTGCCGTGTACTACAGTGCGAGGCCGGAGATGTACAAGTAATAGACCTAGCAAGAAGAAAGAAGAAAATAAAATAACTGAATGAGATTGAAATTTGTGCTAAATGATGGCAAACTTCAGGCTATGCTGTGCTCTTTTACTGTTATCCACTGCAACAACACTGCACAGTATTCCTGGAACACCTATAGTCTTGAATGTCAAACGCACTTCAAGCGCACTTCAACATCCCGCGATTCTGGCATTGAAGCCTCTGTACCCACCCAACATTAATCCACAAAAAAAATTCAACATGCAAGGAGATAATGTGGTAAATGAATCTAAAACAAACAGCAAAGTTATACTCCTGGAAAGCAAAGTTATGCTGTTAGAAAAAAAAGTTTTGCGCCTTGAGAAAATGATTGCTGCCACTGTAGAAATTTTGCAAAATTGTGATGATACAGCCCTGCTTGAGAAAAACACTTGTTCCTCAGTTGTATACAATGAAGCACTCACGCAAACGCGTCCTCTACGCTTGCTTCGTGCCGAATTGAAGATTATAGAGGACAAATTCATTCTTTGATATTTTGGCTAATATATCTCTTTAATAAGAATAAAGTCATTTGGAAGCACATGTGTGTGAAATTTTGCGCACGTCCTGAAGAGACATACCTGTTGCTAGTTTTATACTTCTTCCTGTCTCAGATGTCCCTAGTCAAACGCTGCTCAGTTCAGCTGCGCATTAGTCGCGAGACGTGGAAGGACAGGAGAAGGACAGAGCAAGCGATGGCGACCATGACGACTCCGTCGTATGTTTCGCTGTTGTAGGCGATCCGAGCGCCCTGCACAAGGACCATGACGAGGGTGAAATCTGTGCTGCGCTGCTTCTCGAGTGCGATGACCATCACGTATATGCTGAGGAAGATGAGCACGGGCTCGATGAGTAGCAGGTGCAGCAGCGCGAGTCGAGAGAGACTGGATGTGTATGCGAGCACGTCAGCTCGTGTTTCCGGCGACGAGTAGAGGGCGCTCACGCACATGACCAGTACAAACGTGGGGATCGACCTCCGCGCGTCGTAGAGAATGCCCTTGGTCGCGCCCTGATTGATGAAGCCTGTGAAGGCCACGTCGGCGCTGATGCCGGTCCAAAAAACGCCGCTGCAGAAGGCCGGCAGGTAGAGGTTGATGCGCAACGCCGTGTCGAGGTCTTCGGGGGCGCGCCAGCGCACGGCGCCGAGTGCCATCACGATGAGGAACATGGCCATGTAGAACAGAAACGCCAACTTTTGTCTTGGCGGGCTGAGAGCAGTAAAGATCTGGCACCTGCATTCCTTGCTCAGTGTGTTCATAATCCAGCCACACACGAGCCCGCTCACGAGCACGAAGTTAGAGTCGTGGGTGGCAAAGTTGAAGCTCAAAAAAGTGTCCCACAGCACGAGGCCTATGAAGTTGACGTACAGGACATAGAGGTCCAGGTTGGTGCTGTTTTCGAACACGATGTTCAGAGGGGGATCGTCATATGACGCCCCCGACATGGTCTCGGTGAGAGTCTCCGCCGCAAACTGCATGTTTCCAGAGGCCTTGCAGGACATGTTGCTCGCGGCCTCGTGCCTCTCGTGCTCGGGATCCTGCCACTCCGCGTCTGACAGACTCTTGCTCGCGATCTGCTCCCGACGGAAACTTTTCTCGCGCTCGTGAGACAGTTGCTCGTGCAACTGCTTCGCCCGCAACTGCTCGTCTGTCCACTGCTCCCCAGCATGCGCTCGCTGCTTTGTGTTCTGAAGCGTTGACGGATCACTCCCGTCAGTCTCTACCGGAAGATTTACGAGTACAAACGAAATGTCGTCGCGTTTCACCACGCGAATGAAATAGAGGAATACAGAGTGTGACGCAAGAATTGTGCACACCACGAGAACCTGGTACGCGGCCAGCATCGTCCTGGAGTGTATGCCTGTCATGCGTATGTCGTCGACCGTCATTCTGAGATTACCAGCCATCATAACGGCAACATACAGCGTGAGCTGCACGATAAAACTGGAGAGCATAGCTCTTCAACATTAAATATTGATGATGCTCGAGACAAAATATTCAGGTGTCTCAGTCTCGGGTATAAGTCACTTGGTATCTATGGCGGACTTTATTTGCAGTCCACACGAGTACTTCCACCCTGAATTTATTGAATTTGTGAGACAGGAACGTATGTCGCGGAATCACAGATGGATAACTGCCATCATCCACGGACAAGGCGGCAGGCATGAGCACATTTTCATCGATCGCAAGGAATGGTGTCTCTGCCTGGACAAACACCATGGCCACGACCAGCGCTACCTGGTTATTTTTAAGGACGAAAGCCTGAAAACCATCCGAGACTTGCGCGGGAAGCATATGCCCTTGCTCAGAGAGATCGAATGCACCGTCATGCGATGGATTGAGGCGCATCACCACCATAAATACTACATGTACTTCCACTACATGCCCAGCGTTTTCCAGCTCCATCTACACGTAAATTCCAACACAGTGCACATAAACAAACATCGAGCCCATCATCTCTCATTCGTGATGCAAAAACTAGAGAAGAATCACGAGCATTTTAAAACAGCACTCATTCTTACAAGCTGGTGCAAGACTATGAGAAAATTCAAAGTTAATCACAACTACAGTTTGTGGTAAATGTATCAGAAGTCTTCAAAATCTGAGCTTTTCACATGTTTTCGAGACCATCAAAGATCTTGCCGAATTTGCTTGCAGGTCAGTGTTGCAGAAAGATTTCCTGTCATCTTCCATTTTTTTGATCTGCGCTAGTCGAAACATAATCGTCGGATGAGCGTCCAGACGAGTGACGTACTGGTTCATGGTCCCACAGACAATGGCTTCTAACGTTCGATCACCTGCAGAAAAGTCTGTCACTGGTAATTGCGTTAATAAACTGTCAACATTCAATCCCTCGACGCCCGCGACCAACATCCCAAAAGTCTCTGCGATGTATTTCCATGCCCTATCGTTATATAATTCACACATCATCGTGTACATAAATTTGTCGGCACTCAACTCCATGGCTACGGAATATTGCTGAAATACCGTCTTCTGACTGTCACATAGAGAATTTTTGTTGTACGAGCCGTCGTTTTGCAAGGCGTTCCAAATTCTCCAACCCAAGTTTACGTGGCTCTGCTGAAAAATTAAGTGGCCCAATTCATGGAACAGCACAACATGCGCAAGGGGACGTTTTTCTTTTAAATTAAGTTTTAAAAGCTTCACCAAACTAGAACTTATGATTATGTCTGGCGTTTGGCGCGGTACTTCAAATGAGCTCGCATTCGGGCTTGGATTACATTGAAGGTAAAAGTTGGGGATTTGTGCAAAAATTACACGGTCCTCTTTTTCGTGTACTGTTTGTACGGCCTCTTTCAACGCCGCAAACAAATGTGTATACTGATGTTCTCCCAGCATTATCATATTTTGTGTCATCTCGATCTGAAAGATTGGAGAGGCAGGATATGCACCTTCAATTGCAGAGTATGTGTCGGTCATCTCCTTAATGAATGTTTGGATCGAATCAGCTTTTAATGTCTCATGACCGTAACTCGAACTCATTTTCTTGATTGTTTCCAATGTTTCATTGCGAGTCTTCATATACCACTCCTGTTTTATACCACTTGTTACACTCTGTGCCTAGGAATTTGCGTTGGTGTACTCCTCGTAAAATTCTAGTCTCTGCTTCATGTCTTCAATATCTGCATTCTGTATTTTAAGTGTGGCTTCGGCCTTCAGCAGCTTGGTCTTTGAACACGAAGGATATGTGCTATGTGGGGTGATTTTCCGTAGGTTGATCACTTGGTGAAAGCGTGGGTTGTTCAGTAACCTGCGCCGGTAGAGGTCGCAGAGGATGCGCACGTCGTCAGCGCAGTACGAGAGCAGCGCGTCCCACTGCCCCGCGTGCGCGAACTGGATGGCCTGGAGCCCGCTGCCGGACTTGACGGGGACCTGGTTGTGCTGGCAGAGGAGGTTGAGGCTAAAGGTGTGCGCGGGGCCGAAGAGGCCGAGGCGGGCCGCCTCGAGGATGTCGGTGGTCTTGAGGAGCCAGGCGGCCGTGGTCTCCTGCGAGAGCCTCAGGGCCGCGTGCAGGAAGGGGATGTCGAAGCGCACGCCGTTGAAGGCGCAGAGCGAGTCCGCGGCGTCGAAGGCCTCGACGAGCTCCCGTTCCAGGAGGCCCACGTTCTGCGGCTCGCGCGCCCGCACGCGCCCGAACTCGTACGCGCGCCGCTCGCCCGTGTGGAAGTCCTGCGTGCAGACGACGGTCACGACGCTGCTCGCGGGGTCCAGCCCCGTCGTCTCGATGTCGAAGGCGAGCATTTCGTGCGTAATCTGGGCCGCTGCTTCAAGCAGCTTGTTTTTTTTGCCTCACACCGGCGGAACACTAGAAGTGCACCTGCGCGTGTGAGGTTGAATGCGTCACTGTGCCAAACCGTTGCCAAAACGGTATTGCTCTTTCAACGTAGTCTGCGCCAGAGACGCCGCGTTCCTTCAAGAGCGACACAAGAACAGTGGCGAGGCCTCTGCGACGCACTCTGGAGGCGACCCAGAGCAGGTCTATGCGGTTGTTGTCGACAGCGCAGAAGACGGGAAAGCGGTAGTAGGTCCTGCCCGTTTCAACTGAAGTCATGAAGCGCGGGTCCTCGGGCGTGACGTTCTTGAACATCTCGTCCGTCTCAGGCATGCACAGACCGTACAGATTGCCCTTGATGAAGGCCTCCAAAATGGTGCTCTGATTGTGTATGAAACCATCACCACGCCCGTTTTGTTCCCAGTCCTGCAACAACTCCTTCTGGATAACGAAGAACCACTTCAGTGTGTGGTTGTCAAGTCCGTCCTCGGCGAAGTTAAACAGCCGCACGTCGCCTTCGATATCGAGCATTTGTCGATTTCTCGACTGCGGGTGTCGTCGACTGTCTGTCCGCTGTACTTGTGTCGGGATCGTGTCTTCAGGCTCGCAGTCGGGCGGCTCGCAGTCGGGCGGCTCGCAGTCGGCGCGCGGCGGGGCGCAGTCGGCGCGCGGCGGGGCGCAGTCGGCGCGCGGCGGGGCGCAGTCGGGCGGCTCGCAGTCGGCGCGCGGCGGGTGCATCGTAGGCATTGGCAAAATGCCTAGCGCCTGCAAACGCTCCGCCAGTTGCGCGCGGTGTTGCGCCTGCGACTTTTCTTGAAACTCTTTGATGACCTCTACATGATGACCGAGCATCTCCTTCATACGCAGCATCTCACTTTGACGAGCCGCATCAAGGACTAAAGACATGCCCGCTTGCATTCAGATATACACGAATGCCGCGCATCAAGCATCTTGTTTTTTCTTCTTACCGAGTATTAAAGTATGAGCAGCCATGTCTCTTGCGCCCATCAATCTTCGAAGCATTTCAGGCATAGTCGGCACCTCGAGTCTTGGCGTCGTGTCAGGTCACAAACACAAATCATGCCTCACAATGCTCTCGAGCACGTGCTGTCACTTGTCTAACCCAGCCTGTCTGGAGAACCTGACGTGCCTGATGAATCCTCCCATGCTCGCCTCGAACACCGAGACGCTGTCAGGTCTTTCCAGTCTGATAAAGCTGTCGGAGGGCTGGGACGACGACAGACACGCGCACGCGATGGCGTCCATGTACGGGTTTCATATCTAGGTATTGATAGGAGGTGTCGCTAACATGTATAAAACAAAGTACATCCTATGACACGAGTTGAAACCCTATTGAGAGTCACAGTCAAAGACATGTTGAGAGTATTTTATGCCCCGATTTGGGACTTGGCGAGGCTATGTCAAGCGTCTGCCGTGGAGCGCGATCTTGATCCTACTCGGGCTTTGTATGATCCAAACAGCATTGCTCCAGTTGATCTAGAGCATACATGGAGCTGGTGCTGCACTGAACCAGTGATACTCATGAAATTGTGGTCAGAGCTGTACAATCTGAGATTGGCAGTGTCATACGAAAGAAGACAACAACTTGCACCTCAAACGTTATTGGACAGTTGCAAGTATGTCTACAGTATATTGGGGACTCTAGCACAATTGATAAATTCAAGACTGGCGAAAGAGTACATGGACTATATTTTATTCATAGATGCTAACACATACTACAGAGGCCAGATATTGTCAAAGTATGAGTCTACATCCGAAGCTATAAGAACCCTGTACGAAGAAGGCATGTACTCCCAAGCAGTGGCAAGGTACATCAAGGCACGGATCGACGAAGAACTTGATCGTCCCTCCGAGCACGCCAGACGGGCAATGGAGGGAAGGAGGCCGTCGCCACCTTCCGAGCATGCCAGACGGGCAATCAATCAGCCGAGCTCTTAGGAGGCGTCACCAGCGCGAGGCTGACGACGCGCTGCCGGAGGATCGGCTCCAACGCCGCGTCGGGCTCGCCCTTCACGTTCACGAAGCGCATGGCCTTGCCGCGCTGGTCCTCTACGCGGAGCGCCTTCTTGGTGCCATTGCTGCGCACGTAGACCACGTGCATGTGGACCTCGAGCATGTACTGCGCCCTTGTCTTGAAGAACTGAGCGTTCTTGAGCAGGGACTTCACGGTGATGGGCCCGCGCCCGTGCACGAGCTCGTGGTGGCTCATCGCGACGGCACATCCGAAGTGCTTGCAGATGCGCGCGCGCTCCATTTCGTTCGTGCCCCCGACCCAGTTGCCGTTGCGGCTGTCCAGCAGCCCGTTCGCAAAGCACGTACTTCGGAAGGCCTCCACGTCTGCCGCGGATTTCAACCGGATGCCGGCGCACTTAGCCGCCGCGTATAGTCCGCATATCGGCTGCTTGCCCGGCGCCCGGGCCTTTTTGTTCCGGCGCAGGCCCTTTTCGCACCGCTTGGGCATGTACGTCTATCTGGCAATGAAAACCCATATCCATCAAACACTTTGTACTCTGACTTGATTTTTTATGGGAATTTGGAACGATACTGTATTTATGACTTGATTTACATGTCTGGTACCGTGGACCATTACCTAATAAAAACATCCGCGTACAAGGGCGCTGAAGAGATTGTGGAAGGACAGGAGCAGGAGACAGAGGAGTTTGCCGAAGTCCGGAATGAATTGGGTCAATTATATAACAGGTACTGTGCACTGCAAAAGAAGATTAACAAGGTGTGTCCGACATTTGAGGACTATGTTTATCAATGCATGAAAAACGGACTATTTCATCAAATAGTTGTTGCTCATAAATCTCGTAATCATGAACTTCTTGATCATGAACTTCTTGATCATGACCCGGATCAACCACGACGACGTGAATCCGATCCTGATTCCAAAAGAATGACAGAACAAGAAAGAAGAAATGCCAGAGATAAAAAATACCAGAACCGAGACCCTTTCGAGTCGGGGTCCTCCGCTGAAGAGATTGCATCGAATCCTTACATTGTGCACACAGCAGGCAAGACACTAGATGTCCTAGATCATATTGATGAGGAAATCCATCGCGCACACCAATACCAGCTGCAAGTGATCATTGCCACCAAAAAGCTTCCTTGGGAAAAGGACAGCCCCTGGACTGAAAGGAGATGCGAGCCTTATTGGCCGGTGCATTATGCCGTCGAAATGTACAATAGGACACTGCAGTGGCAAAACGAAAACCCGCGAACACAAGCGGATTGGACTGTGGAATTGTGTCGTAGGTTGCACGGACTGATATCTCCCATTTTCGCACAGGACATAAATGACTGGGATTTAGTGTGCTGGCAAGTAGCGACAGTACGCGAGGGTCATGTCAAGATTCACAGTCTTGACAATCGGTATGAAGTGATCTTTACTTTCACATCTAATGCGCAAGTGAAATTGTTTTACACTGGGCCAGTGGAGATGGCACGTTGCGATGTAGAGTAGCTGGTGCAGAGCGCTTGCATCAGGCGTGTCTTCACGCTACGATTGCGCCAGTCGTTTCGGATGTGTTCCGCAGCTGTTTCGATGTAGAGTAGCTGCTGCCAGGCGGGCAGTGTGTTGCGGTCCCACACCACGCCTCGCTTCGCCAGGGCTTGGATGAGTGTGGGCGCGTTGCCTGCAGTCGCCCAGAGCTGGACGAAATTTGAGTTCCGACACCAGATCTCTTCGGAGAGCAGGACGTCCAGCTGTGTGTCGAGCTTCAGAGACTGCCATCGCATGCCAGCGCGTTCTTTTAAGCATGATTATGAGGAGACACAGTCTTGTTCAGTGCTTTTGTTTTTATTAAAGACTATTGAACTCGAAGTCTAAAGATGCTCCTCAGCGAAGCCTCCCTCGCACACGCAGTGGCTGGGCTGGGAGCTGCCCGCAGGAGAGGTGCTGTGCGCGGGACAGTGCAGGAGGGTGTCGTTGAAGCAGATGTCGTTGGCGCGGCACTGGACGCACGGGGCGGTGAAGTTGATGGCGCACGGCTGGCCGGTGTTGTTGATGAAGGCGCCTGTGTCCGTGCGCGTGCAGCCGCGCCAGTGCCCCTCGCGACAGAAGCAGCCATCCGGGGAGGCGGCTCCCGGGGCGCTGGTGGAGTTTTCAGCGCAGGATTCGACGACCGCGCCGCCCGGGCAAAAGCTGCTCGGCGGACACTTGTTGCAGGCTGTCTGGTTGATGAGTGAGTAAAAGCCCGGGACGCACGCGCACTGCGCCTGCGTCTGCGCGCCTGCGATTGAGGAGGAGAAGGGGGGGCACGAGAAGACGTTTTCGCCGCCCGCGCAAAAATTTCCGGTTTCACAGGGGATGCGTTGGTCGTAGACGGTGATTTGAAATTCGGACACGAGTATCACAGACGGCAGGTATCGCTCCTCCGCGTCGATCGAGAACTGCTCCAAAGTCGGGACGGTGACGGCAGAGGCGTTGTTGACATTCAGGTATGTGATTTCAAACTCAACCTCGACGTCGCCGCTGAGCAAGCGGCGCAAGAAGGACAAGAGACGACGCCCGAAGTGCTCCGTGATGCTGGCAATCCTCACGCTCTCCGGCTCGACTCCGGTGGTATGCGCCACGCTCTCTATGTACATCTGCTGCAGCGCTGGCGTGAAGTCGCTGATGGACATGTCGATCACCAGCGTCACCTGCAATATGGTCGAGGAGGTCTGCGCTGCGCACTGGAAGCCGGGCTGGCAGCTGCTGCAGACAAAGCCCTTCGCGCCCGGGGTCTCGTTCATGGCCTTGTACAAGCCGGCGGCGCAAACGCACTTGCGGACATCGTACACTCCCACGAGCTCGTGGTTGGAGTTCTCGGGGCACGGCGCGCACGGCGCACTCAGGTGTCCTGAGAGCTCCACGTCTTGCCAGGTGGACGGAGGACAGGGGACGCACGCGGACATTCCCGAGGCGAGCGCGACGCTGCCGCTGGGACACGTAGCGCACAGGGACGCTCCCACGCTCGCGGCGAAGGTGCCGGGGGCGCAAGCGTCACAGACTGAGGCGTTGGCGGCGGCGGAGTAGGTGCCGGAGCTACAGGCCGCGCATGTGAAACCAGGAGCATCTGCCCGCACGACAAAGCCTGGTTTGCAAACGCAATTTCGTTCGCTTCGAGATCCGGAGGGGCTCCCGGCGCCGGGCTGGCATGCGAGGCAGATCCCGACAGAAGTCGCAGGATCTCTTGCGTAATACGTGTCAGCATGACACTCCTCGCACTTATAAGTGCCGTTGCCCGGAAGCAGAACAAGGCCGTCGGAGCACAGGCAAGCCTCGGGGGCGCCGCTGCCGGGGAGCGAGGAGCTGCTGGGCGGACACACGCGGGGCTCGGCGGACGCGGGCGGGCAGTAGTGGTCCGCGGGGCACGGCACGCAGCTTCCAGCGCCGAGCGGGGTCTTGTAGGTGCCAGCGGGGCAGGCCACGCATTTTTCTAAATCCCATGCGTTGTATGACGCGTCGTAAAGGGATGCGTTGCTGAGGGAGTCGTTGGTCAAAGATTCGTTATATTCGTTTTTCCAAATTAAGACAGCAGTCTCTGGGGGATTTGTCTCTAAGACTTCAGTGTAAACTTTCATGAATTCAAAAGTTGAATCATCAGCCCACCATGGATAAGGTCTGTTCTGAATTAGTGATAGTCCACGATAATAGGGTACTCCATCGTGAACCCAATCTCCAATTTGTACAAAATCCTTGGTATTTGCCACGCCAGGATTCACAACTGGCGTCCATCGATCTAGAGTGTCAAACTGTGTAAACACCGACGGATTGCTGATGATGTAGGCTCTTAATTCGTCAATCGTCGGCAAACGCCGTCCGGCAGCGACCGCCTCGTCGTACGCCTCCTGCCAACCGTACGGACTTTCGCCGACCCTGAAGAAGAACTGCAACGTCGGGGCTGGGGCTGGTGTTGGTGTTGGTGTTGGTGTTGTGCTCAGACTGCTTTCGAGCGAGCGCTGCGTGTAGCCCGGCTTGCATACGCACTCTGACTCGTTCAATGCTCCTGGGAATGCTGTGGACGAGTTTGCGGGGCACGATGCGCAGCTGATGTTTTCGAGGCTTTGCTTGTAGAAGCCCTCCTTGCACAGCTGGCACGCGTCTGTCTGATTGTCAAACCGAGGCCCGCAAAGGCAGTCGAGCGCGCTGGAGGCGTTGGAGAAGTCGTGCGTGCTCGAGCCGGGCGGACACTCGGTGCAGTTCAGGCTCTCCTGCTCGAGGAAGAAGCCGGCGGGGCACGCCACGCACAAGAGGGGGTAGAAAACCTTCTGGGGAGTGGTCTCCGGAGGAGTGGTCTCCGGAGGAGTGGTCTCCGGAGGAGTGGTCTCCGGAGGAGTGGTCTCCGGAGGAGTGGTCTCCGGAGGAGTGGTCGCTTGCGGAGTGGTCGCTTGCGGAGTGGTCGCTTGCGGAGTGGTCGCTTGCGGAGTTGTCTCAGGCGGTGCATCACATGTCGCTGCCCCTGCTGTAGACGTTTCGCCTGTAGGACAAGACAAACAGACACCACCAGTTTCATTATTCGAATACTGGCCAGCTGCACACCCACAGGAAGCACTGCCAGGATTTGAAAATTTGCCTGCTGCACACTGCAAGCATTCTCCTGGTATTTCAGAAATTGTCATAAATCTAAAGGTCGCAGTCACAGGCTGGTACGTGTTGGCGTAACATGCCACGCAGAGCTCGTTGAAAACCCTGAAGTCTGACTCTGCGCTCAATTCGTAATTTTGATAGTCAACATCATAACCCGCTTGTGCATATCCAGCGTTGCACGTACACTGTTGTTGCTCTCTCGTGTCACCAATTCCGTTTGCGAGACTTGGATTTTGAAAAAGCCAAAGAGGATCGCTGGTGCTATGTAGTGGACAATCCACACACCTTGTAAACCCCGGCATCTCATTACCAACTACCCCTGATTCTGGATACACTTGGTTTGTTACAAAGTCCCAATCGCTGCTATATTTCCCGATCGGACAAAGCTTACATGATTCCACGCTTAAGGAACCAGTGTCATTGTTATACGTGCCGTAAGGACAACGTTTGCATGTAATGACATTTTGGAACAGTTCACTGTAGTGTCCAGGCCGACATGGAGTAGACACGAGAATATTGTTGCCCATACTGTTGCCATGTGCTACACAATAATATAGCAAGTTGTCCGGAGCATCTGCATCAACAGTAAAAACTGTTTGTGCTCCGGAAGTACCGGGTGTACCTGTAGTTGTGACTCCAGTAGTATATGAAGTGCCAGTGCTGTCTTTGAATGCAATCTGATGTCCAGCATTCGAAGAGTGACTTTGATCAAACGTATACACTCCGCTGCGCAGAATGTTGAGAATTGGCTTGTTCACAGCATCAATCGCAAACACATTCCCATTTTCATTCACAACAGTAATGACAAACACTTGTTGAACAGTGGTCTCCGACGGAGTTTCGCCGAAACCGACGTGCGCGAGGCAGCAGAGAAAAAGGTAGTAGAGAGTGCGTTCGGCTGACGACATTCTCAGACTCACGTAAATAGTTTATTACGAGCATGGGTTACAAATGTAGACATGTCACATACTGTAAATATATATTTTTCATACTCTCGGTGCTAACAAACAAATCCTTGTCTTCTACATTTTCATTTGCTATGATTACCGCTGGCGGAGAACTTCGATCACCCAAATATACTTTGTGTTGTATCAGGTCAGGAATCGCAAACGTCGACGCTTGTATGGTCACAGTCTTATTTTGAAAATCACGGTGGATTCCGAACTTGTTCTCATATTGTTTTTTGATGTATATATCCGCTTTGATATCTCTGTCCCTCTTGTCCTGTATGTCTCGTATCTCTTCTGGCAATCTTGTGTCAATGATATTCCAATTGACAAAGTGATGTTGGTAAGTTCTGACAAGCGCAAAAAATGCTACATTCATTCGAAGTGTGTACTGCTTGCAGGCATTGTGGTAACTCAGAAATCGTTCTTTTTGCTGATCAGTCAATTTCTTTTCTTTGAATTCCTGATAAGTCTGATATCCAAACGTTTCACAAAAAGTATTTAACCCATCTGTTGGTTCTTTAATTCGCAAGCACTCTGACGGTAGAACAAAACAGCGCATATTATTCGAGCGGTTTTGTAAACGTTTTTGTTGCAGCTGCGATGCTGTCAAATTTACATCGTGGACAAAATGGAGGACTGCTTCCCATTGAAACACACCATCAAAAAACATTTTTTGAGCATCATCAGGATCATCATCATCATCAGACTCATCATCATCAGACTCATAATAATCAGACTCATAATAATCATCATCATTATCATCATCATCATTATCAGACTTATACTTATCATCATCATCATCACTTTTAGAGGACGCTTGCTCGCTCACTTTATTCTCTTGCGTTCCATCATCAGGATCATCATCATCCCAATTATCCTTTACATGAACACTGTTAGAGGACGCTTGCTCGCTCACTTTCTTCTCTTGCGTTCCATCATCATCACTTTTCTCTTGCGTTCCATCATCATCACTTTGAGAGCTTTTTTCCTGCAAGGGGTCAAAGTCCTCGGGTTCAAGTCTGTCGAGCTGCTTCTCTGTTGCAACTATCTGATTCTCCAGTTTCTCTTGCCCAGACTCATATGCACGTTTCTCATCTGCTAGCCGGGCTTCGAATTTATCTGTTTGATGTTTCAAGGCATTTGTGTCTGGGTACTGTCCCGCCCTGGCGAGCGCTGCCTTGGTTGTTTCGTTACTAGCTTCAAATTGTGCTTTCGCTGTCAATTCCCTCTGTCCCTCGTTGAATATATTCATCTGCTTCTGGGCCTTAAGTTCGTTCAGCGTGTCTTCAAGCATTGTTCGTTTTCGAAGGTATTCAAATTGCGCCGTTTTTGGTATTCTTGGTGTCTTCTTGTAACGTACAGGAACCTTCCTGGACTGATGCCTGATGCCGGGAAGCATCCGCTGACGTACAGCAGCAACCCAAGCCTGCATATGCCGTATCTCGTTTTTTTTGAATAATTTTACCATGAGGATCCACCATGAATTTGAAAGTAACTCTCCGTTAAACCAAAATGCCATCCTTGTAATGTCTGCTGGATTTGCAACATTGTGATCGAAAACATCACGTGCTGAATGGTGTTTTGTTGAGAAATAGATCTTTCCATCGGCTGGAGGAGAATTGCTAGTTTCAAAAATAATATTTTGGTGGTTTAAAGCACGAAGTGCCTTGATGAATTGAGATTTGCAAAGATGCCAGTTATTCCAGGCATGCGAAACAACTTTATTCCAAGCTACTGGATCAAAACAACTAGCGTGCTCGGTTGCATGTTTGGACATTCTTTCTGACAATCCGTTCAATGACCCCCTCCTCCAGATCGTAGTGAAACATTGTAGGATTGCGGCGTAAATCACCTTGCCAGTTTTCTTCGAGTCATCCGCAGACGCCAAAGGGCCTGCTGCGAAATCATGAAGCGCTTTTCTTAGCGCTTGTGCTAGTGTATCGTTTGCTGTTAAAGCCTCCGCAGACGTGGCTCGTGGATCAGCTTCGTATTTGTCTTTATTTGTCTTCCATGCTTCGCATGGATTCCACCAACCCGCTTTTTTTGTATTTGTGTTTTGTGTCTCATTTCCAATCTGACGACGTTTTGCATTGCTCTGGCGTAAGGTGTGCTTATCTAATTGAGATTTCCGAAATTTATCGGATTTGTTTGCTTTCGTATGTATTGCTAATGTCTCGTTTTTTGCTTTTTGTTCAACTTCAATTTGTGTGTTTGCTCCATTAATTTGGAGGTATATCCAATTAATATTGAAGCGTCTGATGTGCATTGCGCACGTGTCCGAAAAGTTGAGTCCTCGGTCGTTTTCTGACGTTTCTGGATAATGTTGGGTTTTCATATAATCATACTGTGTCACTCTGCGGATAATTTCTGGTGCATTTTTCGGAGATTTTTCATTGGCCACTGCGGAAACTAATTTGTCCTGAAGAAGTATGGTTTCGTCCGTTAATAACTTCCCCCACTTGTGAATGATATCCGCAGCGATGTCCTCATACGGTTTTGACAAATCTGATGACAAATCTGATTTCTGTGAAATTGGCATAAATTTCTGTATAAGTTCCTGCATAAATGATGCTGGAATTTCGCCGCACAATATGCCGTAAATTTTTTTTAAATTATGCATTATCTGAGAGGCCGCCTCCGCCTCCGCCTGCGCCGCCTTCGCCGCCTCCGCCGCCTCCGCCTCCGCCTCCTCCCGCATCGCCTCATCCGTCGTTATCACTCTCTCCAGCAGTGTGTAGTGGTTTTCGCCCGTGTACAGCAAGCACACAGGCTCCTTATCCTTTTGTTTATCTCTAATCCCATTCCACACGGATGTCAATTTTAAAGATTTCTGGTCAGATTCAGACTTCTCAAATACATGAATGGGATAGTTTATCACATCGGGCATAAACGCCAAAATAAAATCGTCTGCCCATGACTCTTCAGGTACTGGTGTGAACGTTGCATTCCATTTCATATTTTTACAATATAAATCAACAGAACGGTTATGTTTCTTAATCTGATGTTCAATGGTTCCTTGCATTGTAACATGGCCTATTCCGCTTTCAGCATAGGCATTACCAAATATTTCGGTTGCTGATGTCAAACTGTTTCTCCTCACTTGCTCAGCAGATTGCACTCGGAGCCAGTTTATCTTGTCTATATCAGTTATAAGACCGTTGGTCTTCAGTACCTCTTGTCCATGTCTATCACGAGCAATTGCACTATAGAAGCAGTTTCCGTCTGCCGCAATTGCAATTTTCTTGAATGTGAGCGTAACTCCATCTGATTTTGTGTATTGCAAGGTCGTGATAGCTAATGGCCTGCTCCAACTTCCTGGTGCAGCCGACATACAACACCTCTGCGTAAATACTTAGCGTCATGTAATCATAACAAAAAATAAAGTGTCTGAATGTGCACATGCTGGCCCTGTCGCATGGAAGGCGAGAGTCTTCTGCGCAGCGCTGCAGGCGACACGCAGCCACGCTCGCAGCACGAGCTCCACGCGCTCGCGAGCATGGTGGTGGCTAGTCTGCCCTTCCCGCCGCTGCCGGTGATGGTGCTGCAGGGCGAGGACGGCGCGGACGGGATGGCGTCGAGCTTCGACCTGCTCCAGACGGCGGTGACGAACTGGCAGCTCGGGCTGCGGCCGGCGGTCGAGGGAGTGGAGGAGGTCGCGCGCAGCAAGCAGGCGAGGCTCGAGAGGCTGCAGCGGGACATGGCGGCGCATTACGAGGTTGCGGCTGGCGCGACCTGCACCGAGGAGTGGGTGCAGGGGGCCTACCAGATCTACTGCACCGCGTTCCGGGACTACCTTCTCGATCACTATGCAACGAGCTCGCGCGACCTGCGCTTTTACCCAACGGCCGCAGTGGCGACGGACTCGGTGCTCATGCAGCAGGGCACCTCGCAGTGGCAGGCGAGTCGATTGCTGGCGGGAGACTGGCGCCGCCCGAAGCACGACGACGGCGCCGCCGTCTGGCCCCGCAAGAACTCGGGAGTTTGCTTCAGCAGCTACAGGCAGATGCTGCGCGCGTACGCGCTGGACCTCGCGACCCTGCCAGCCTGATCACGAGGCACGCGTTGCTCAATGACTGTTTTTTATTGTGTTTTTTATTAAGAACCGTCTCTTTCAGAACGCAATGTATCGCCTGGGGTTGCTATCCTGTAAGCGTTCATACTTAGCTTTTAAAGGGTCCTCAGCGTTGTTGAATTCGACGTTCAGCCACTTGACGGAGGTGTTCGTAATCATGGCGTCGAGAATTGACTTTCCAAGCACCGGACAAAAATTGGCGCTGACATCCAATCTTTCCAACACGTTGTTTTGAATCAAATCAAACAAGGCCTTTGCCGCGTCCGGCCCTAAGTTGTTCATCCACATGTCGAGGTTTCTCAGACAATTTTTTGGCAGGGATTTGATCACCAGCGCCGCGGCCTCATCCCCTAATTTGTTATACTCGAGCTTTAAGCACGTTAGGGACGAATTGTTCCCAAGGCCCTTAGCAAGTGCAGTTCCTCCCTTTGCCCGCAAGTCGTTGCTCACCAGGTTGAGCGTTAAGAGTGTGCCATTTACCCCCAGAGCCGTACCCATCGCAGTTGCTCCTGTCGGGCCGCACGGTCCATCTACGGCGCTTCCGGCTCCGGCTTCGAGCAACAAGATTTGGAGTCGCTTGTCATGTTGCAAAACGTCGCACACGCATACCACTCCTGCTGGACCGAGCTTATTATTGGAGAGGTCCAGCGATTGCAACCTCAGCGATTTCTGCCACAATTGGCAGAACATGCTTACTCCTGCGAGTCCCAACCCTATCCCGTCGAGGGTGAGAAAAGTCAGGGGGCCCAACTCTAACGTCTTTTCGAGGTGTTTTGAAAGGGGTGCCTGAGTGCCAACCCCGCCGGGGAACTTTTTTGTGACGATGAGTGTCACAGGCGGCCTTATTCTGAGCAATGCTCTCCTGATGCTCGGGGAGGTACGCAAAAGTTTCCAGAAACTATCACCGATGGGCAGCAGCAACTTCAGGTCTTCGTCCGGTAACACATGCAGCAAGGTCGTGAGTAGGTCAAACCCCACCATGCTGGTGGGGCTGCTAGTTCCAATCTTAAATATAATGTTTCGCAGAACTACAGAAAGTCCACGAAGCGATAGTACAGGGTGTCTAAAAGGCTCTCTGTGCCGTTCATTGCGTAGGAAACTATCGTGCAAAGGCAGGCGGAGCACTCGCCCGAGAATAGAAAAAGGAGGACGTGCGGGGAAAGGTGCATGCAGTCTCGCGGCAGATGGCTGAACATAACTGGGAAAAAAATCATGCTCAGCACGCTGCACCAGCGAATGACGGAGCTTGCCAACAAAAGCTTCCTGTTGCACGAGACCGCCTTCCAGAAACAGAAAAAGAAGTAACAGCTGCAGAACTGCAAACAGAAGCATGCGTGTTCTGCTGAGACTGCGCCAGAGCGCATGGCACCAATGAGCAACATGTAAGAGCTCAGAAGAAGCAACATCTCTGAGACAAAGGCATTAGTGTGAACTCTGTCGGCAACACTCATACAAAGAGACGGACCAAGCAACACAAATGCTAGAATGGTTTGTGTAGTGAAGAACCATAAAGTCGTTGAATGTACATCGAGAGACGTGCTGACGTCCGGTTGTGTGTTTCTTTGTTGCCAGCACTTGATGCCGTCGTATACCAATATGGAGGCTTTGCAGTACCACGGCAACGTGTGCAAACAGAACATGTTAGACATGTCATATAACCAAGACTTCGACGATAGTTAAAATTAAGTATTCACATAACATCACAGCAGCGCGCACACACTGATGCTGTGCTGCGCGGCGACCATTAATTTTGTGTAACATTTATTAAGGTCCGAATGTGTCAAGACCCCACCTCATCTTTTAAAAACTGGAAGATGGCCTCGGGGACTACCAACACGGTAGTGACGAAAGATGCACAAAGGTGCATCCTCATCATCCAGGACTCCCCGGGGGAGTCCTGGGCGATGAGGTTTTCGTACATCGTGTAGGTGAAGTACTGTGTGCACACACTAAAAAACCACACGGCACATCCGAGGTGATTGCTCGGCAACCTCTCATGCACCTTGGGACACAAGGCCAGCAAGACAACAACCTTTCGTTTGAAAGGTTGTTGGCTGGAAAGAATTTTCTGAACTGCCAGCACGACCACGAAGACCAACCCCATGAATCCGAAGAAGCTTTCCCATGGTGTTCTTCTCTCCCACCCTTGAACGAATGCGGAGAGTTGAACCCCGAAGACGACCCCCTGGAAGGACGCCCAAAGCGCGAAATGACTGGCGGAAATGTCCCCCATGTCCATAACGATGACCATGGCGCAGAACACTGCGAATTCGCCCACAAACTCCGCCTGCGTAAAAAGGGGGGTCTCCGTCGCATTGGTGCCAGCCTCCGAAAACAGAAATTTAAACACGTTCCTGGTGTGCGACAGCAGCAACATTTGGGGGAGCACGTGCTTGATGTATGGGGCCCCTAGGGGTTTGAGGCCCCGCCAGCGATACAAGAACAACAGGGCGATCAAGGGGATTATGAGGTACACCCCGCAAAGATAGTAACCCACATAGAATGGGGTACCCAAGGGGTGGTGCCAACACATGCTCAAAACTTGCCAGACCGCATGCAGCTTGTCCACATAGTTTTGCAGCGCTTTGTGCTCATCCGGGTACAGATACTGATGCACATAACCCACGGTCCTGATGGCCGCTACATACCGAGCGCGCATTTATGCACACTCGGCTGTTCCACGAGTTCTTATATAGTTACATTGTAGATACTTCAGCGAAGCCGCTGACGCAAGTGCAGTTTTGTGCCATGCTGCTCATCCTCTGAGAATTGCTGTGCATAGGACAGGGTGTTCTTATTCCATGCATACAAAAGAAGTTTTCGCCGCATTCGAGACACTTGTTGTCGGAGAGGAAAAATCCAGGGAGGCATTGGCAGTCTGAGCGTTCTGCGGAGCCTGCTGGCGAGCTGCTGTGTTCCGTGCATTTCAGCTTGAGCTCGCGGCCCGGGCAGAAAGAGTTTTCTGTGCATGGAGTGCAGGCTGATGACACTGACCTCTCGAATCCCGGTGCGCATAGACATTGGTCGGGCAGCGTAGCGGCCGGAGCTGAGAGCGTGTGCTCAGGACACTCCGAGCAGATTTGCTGTCCTCTGCTGCTTTTGTACTTGCCTGGCGTGCACGCCGTGCAGAGGACAGTCACGCCCGTTGTATATCCGGCATCGCACTCACAGGCTGAGCCCGGGGTGTCATTTCCACTGTTCACCGGACACTGGCGGCATGTGTTCTTCCATGTGTCATGGTGAGGAGGACAGGGCTGGCATCCCGCGTCTGCAAGAACGTGACCTACCGGGCATCTGCAAGCGTTGCCCGTTGTCGCGCCCGTCCCTTCGGTGTCAGTCCCGAGCGGGCAGGGAACGCAGGAGTTGTTGCCGACGAAGGACTTGTACGTGCCAGTCGAGCATGGAGCGCACGTGGAAGTCAAGTCGGACGCGGCGACCGCATGTCCCTCCGCGCACAAGCACTCGCTGGCCTCCACGGCTCCTTCGAAGCTCGTCGTCAGCGCAGGGCAAGCCGTGCACGCTTGCATGCCAGTTTCTGGCTTGAAGAAGCCCGCTGTGCAGGGAGCGCACGTGTGTGCGTGTACGGTCGAGCCCGGGGGGCACGTGCACGCGTCACCGTGCGCGGTCCAAGGAGACTCGCAGGTCGAGAGGCGGCCCAGGAACGGCGTCAGGTCCAGTCCCTCTGCGAGGACCGGGTCGTCGCTGGCGAGGACCGGGTCGTCGCTGCCGACGACTCGCAGCGAACACGCGCAGAGAGCCACGCAGAGGGCCATCGCGCGCCGGAGCGGCATGCCGGGGCGGGGCTTTATAGTGAACGTGCTCTATTCGACGTGGTATTTTCATAAAAATTACTGAACTAGCGATTGTTCCTGCTGCCAAAAATAGTATAGCGTGAAGTATATAAGAAGACACATACAGGCGGCCATGTCAGAGGATGTGGGACCGCCTGAAGAGAGAGTGAATGCCAGGGGCTATTACAGCAAACAATATGAGGAGTTCATGTCCAAATATCATCAACAATGTGATGATTGGGAAGAGTATTCGCGGGATCTTGTGCGTGAGCAAGCCAAAGGCGATGGTGGAGACGGGCCAGTGCCCCAGAATCTTCTGGCTACCAATCCAGTTATGCCCCCCGATCACCGAGACCCCAGAGCGGGTTATAAAGCTCGCTTGAGGCCTGACTACGCGGGGATGAAGTTTCTATCTGATATATTCACAAGGCATTCAAAGGCATTGCCGACTGTGCCCGTGCAGGACATATTTCCGGGTAGAGAGATTTTTCTTGGCTCAGACCAGGAACTGTGCGGCCTGCATGTCCAGGCGGAGGTCCGCTGTGGGGTCTGGGTGGACCCAAATGTCTCGTCGGGGATACAGGAAGTGCATTGTAGCCTGAAGTTGCTAAATGGAATTTGGTTTCTCAAAGCGTACGAAGAGACCAAACACGAGCGCCGTGTTCAAGGAGAACTTACGGTGAGTGTCCTTTGCGAGAATGACGACCCCATGCCGCTCAGGCACGAGGACACTTTCTGGGTGGGGCAATATCTCAAGATCGTGTTCGAGCAGAATTAAGGTTTCGCATAAGAGCGGGGGCATTTTAATAAAATTACTAAACTAGCGAGTGTTCCTTCTCCAAAGCGTATATCAGACACGCCGCTCATGGTCTGCACGCGCGCGAGTGTGTTGTTGTTGCTGTGTATGTGCCACCCCACGGCCAGGGGCGTGTCGAGTGTCGAATCGAGAACGTCCTGTCCCGGCCTCTGCCGCGTCCCGCCGGGCTACGAGGTGACATCGTCAGGCGCCAACATCAAGCCCTGCCCCGCAAACCATTACAACGACGGCTCGGCGAAGGCCTGCACTCCGTGCCCGGCGGGGACGCTGACGTACGAGACGGGCCTCACGCACGTCGCGTCCTGCGCGTGCCGGGCGGGCTACCACCGCCTTTCCGGCTTGTGCACCGCGTGCGAGCTGGGCTCCTACAAGGCAGAGGCAGGAAACGGCGCGTGCGTCGCGTGTTCGCCGTTCGAGACCACGCTGCAGACTGCCCGCGCGGACGCCGCGGACTGTGTATGTCTTCCGGGGTACGAGCGCGTGCACAGCGCATGCCAGCTGATGGAGTGCGCGGCCGGCAGCGCGCTTGTGCTCGCCGGCGACGCGGCGAGCTGCCAGTGCGCGCCGGGCTATGGGTTCCAGGGCACCATGGCCAACGGCGACGTCGCCTGCGCGGCGTGTGGCGACGGCAAGTTCAAGGACAACGTGGCCAACGCCGCCTGCGCGCCCTGTGGTGTCTTCACCGTCTCCTCCGCCCCCCGCGCCAACCGCACCGCCTGCGCCTGCGCGCCCGACTACGAGCCGGGGCAGAACGACGGGCCGGACGTGCCTGGCGGCACCTGTGTGCCGGAGTGCGGCCCGGGCACACACGGGCGCCACGGAGGCTGCACACTGTGCCCCTCTGGACACTTCAAGCCTGCCAGGGGCCCGGAGTGCAGCAAATGCCCGTCGCCCAGAGTCGCTGCCAGCAGCGGAAACACGCAGGAGGCCAGGTGTTCCTGTCCGCATGACACGATTGACGTCGCTCAAGAGGACATGGCTGTCGTCGAGGGTCTCGGGGGCTTCATCGCCGATAGCGCCGAGTCTCTCTCGACAGCACTCGGTTCGCTAGTGCTCCCCGCGAACGCAAGCCGGTCTCTCTGGCGCCTGAGCATCAGCGGCGCGCACAGCTCGCTTACAGTGACTGTGGGCGACCAGGTCGTGTACGATTGCGGCCGCGGCTCATGCTCGAGCGAGACGGCGATCAACTTGCAAGGCATGCGCGGACGCGTGAATGCGACGTGCACAAATGCGGCGCGGGGAGAGACTCGCATGACCCTCCTCTGGTACACGCGCAGGGAGGTTGTGCTGGCAGCCGGAGCTGTCGTTCAGGCCTGGTGGCCCGCCGCCTTGCCCCAGGCCGAGGCGTGGGCCGCGGCCCGCCGCCTGCGCCCGGGCGACACCGTCTTCCGCGCGCGCGACGTCTTTAGCAAGAGTGTCTCCGTCTGCGCACCGTGCCCCGCCGGGCTCCGCTGCGCCGCGCACGTCAAAAATTATTTCGATGCTATTTAATTTTAAATCGTTTTTGATAAAAAGAAGAAACGTCTGCGCATTTTTACGTGCTTCGGTGTCAATCAGGACACTCCGTGTAGCAACTGAAGCACTCGGTGTCGTTGACGCGATTGTTGAAGGAGCCCGCAGGACACGCGTCGCAGCTTGTAGTCGTACGGTTCCAGATGTACCCCTGTTCACACAGACAGGACGTAATCGACGTTAAATTAGTTCCCAACGTCAGCGAATTGACGGGACACTTTATGCAACGCAAGTGTCCTTCGGGCTTGTAGAAGTTGGGTTGACAGCGAGTGCAGTTCCTTGTATTCTCGAACGCCTCGGAGCCCGCAGGGCATTCTTTCACACAGATGTCATTGTCCCTGTTGAACCCATTATCACAAATGCAATTGGAAATGTTCTGCGATCCCCCCTGTGATGTCGAGAACACGGGACATGGTAGGCATTCCTGATTGCCCTTGAAGTTTTTGTATTGATTTGGCGCGCAATCCACAACGGTACGTACGTCGACATGATTAACTGTAGGGCCTTCCGATGTGACAGTGAAGCCTGATTGAGAAAATGCATTCTCAACGGCATCTGCGTCTTGTAATGATTCGCTAACAATTGTAATAGTGTCGTTGGTAACTGAGATCGCAGCAGTGACCTCTGCAAATGCCGCCAAGAGTCGTCGAGCGCCGTTCCCATCGTCCTGGATTTTGATCTCCACAATGAAGACGTCTTCAATGTCGATAACACAGTTACAGCCTGTCTGGGCTATTTCCTGGACGCTTCTCCTGATCTCCAATCTCCGGTCAGGCGTGAAGTATGCCAGTGTGTATGGCATCACTAATGCTAACTGGACCGATGGCGCTTTCACCAACAAGCCAGTTTTTCCTTCGATTGCCACACACTCAAGCTCTGATGTTGCGGTGGGAGACAGCGTGCTTGTTTCTTCTCTGCATTTTTGACACTCTGTGTCTGTTCGCCCTCGGAAGAATGAGATGCCGCACGCGGTGCAGGGCCCGCCCGGTGTACCAGTGAATCCTGGCTGGCATGTGCAGGCTGAGACGTTCGACGCGCCGCCTGCAGCCTCAGTGTTAGGCGGACACGGGACACAAGCGCCGAAAAGCGAGTATGTGTCTCGCGGACAAGACGAGCAAGGGCCTCCGTTCGCTCCAGTGAACCCTGGGTTGCACAGACAAGCCGTTCTGAGCTGTGAGGCAGGCGGGGAATCGGAGTTGAGTGGGCACGGATAGCACTTCCAGCTGCCAATCCCCTCCTTGTACTCGCCGGCGTTACACGCTTTGCAACTTTTGGACTCCTTTGCATCTGATGTAAATTCATAACCATAACCTTGCTTGCATTCGCATTGCTGCGAATCGTCTGAGCCTGCTGAGCTGACCGTGTTTGACGGACATGTCGTGCATTTGCTATTGCCTGTAGAATTTTTGAAGGTGTTTGCGGGACAGGGCTCGCAAGAAGTGAAGTTGACATGCGGGGTTGTGTCTGCAGCACCTGTCGTCGCAGAGCTTTGAATGCGGAAGAGCCCTGGCACGCACGCGCAATCGTCGACAGTCTTTGCGCCCACCGCAGTTGTCGTTGCACCTTCGTGACACTGATGGCAAGTGTGTGGGTGTGCAGCCGCGTCGGTGTACTTTCCCAGCGGACAGGCAGAACACACCGTCGCATTGCTGCTCGGGTGCAAACTTGCAAACTCAAAGCCCGGTTCACACAGACAGTCGCTTCCGCTCTGGCTGCCCTGCTTGGAAAAAGAGTTTGGCTCACAAGGCAAGCATCCGTTCCCTCCCGTCCTTTCGGCCCAGCTTCCTGGCAGGGCAACTCCGAAAGAGTTTGCCTCGCAGGGCTTACAGCCGGCCGTCGAATCCAGGGCAAAGCCCACGACACACACGCACGCTGCGGCGTTCGTGCTCCCCGCCGTGGGCGTGGTTGCGTTACTGGCACACGTGACGCAGTCGGCCGATCCCGTGCTCTCTTTGTACGTGCCGACGGGGCACGCCTCACAGCTCGAGTGCGAGGCATCTCCCGAGTAGCCTGCGTTGCACACGCAGGCGGCGCGGTTGGAGCTGCCCTCGGGGCTCGCACTGAAGGCCGGACAGCCGTCCTCGCACTCGCTGGTGCCTGCCGCGGCCTTGAAGCGGCCCGCCGGGCATGGCCTGCAGATGCCACTGACGTTCCCGAAGCCAGCCGCACACACACACTCTGACGCGTCCGTGCGTGCTGGCCCGTGCGTGGTCGTGTTGGCCGAGCAGGCGGTGCAGGCCGCTGCGCCCAGTTCGGGCTTGTACTCCCCTGTCTCGCACGCCGCGCACGGCCCGCCGTCCTCCCCCGTGTATCCCGCGAGACAAAGACAGGCCTCGGGGTCCGTGCTCGCCGTCGGGCTGAGGGTGTACTGCGCGCATTGGGTGCAAGCGGCGCTCCCGTTGGCGGCCTTCCACGTGCCCTCGGCGCACGCCGCGCACGGCTCACCGTCCTCCCCCGAGTGTCCCGCCGCGCAGACGCAGTCCGTCCGCTCGGCGCTGCCCGCCGCGGAGAGCGAGGCGGCTGGGCAGGGCTGTGCTGGCAGATCGCCTCCTGGGCAGAAGTGGTCCGCAGGGCACGGCTGGCACAGCCCTGTGTCGGCGTTGCGCGCATGCCCGGGCTGGCATGTGCAGGCGAGGGCGCCAGCCTCGGTCTGTCTCCACCCGGGCAGCTCGCACGCGCACTGCGTCTCGCTCTCCGCGCCCACCGGGCTCGTCGCGCCGGGCGGGCACGCGAGGCAGCGCTGCTGGCCCGGCGACGGTGTGTACGTGCCGTTGGTGCACTGGACAAAGCCGACCGTCATGTTTCCGAAGTAGCCCTTGGCCGCCACGCAGTCCACATTATCAATTGTGCGCTCAAAGAGCGTTGTGCTACCGGACGGGCATCTCTCGCACTCCTGCTTGCTCACACCTTGCCTGTACGAGCCGACGACGCACGGGTGGCATGAAATACCGCCATAGCCCGGGACGCAGAGGCAGTCTTGGGATTGCACGGTGCCCACGGAGACCGTCGTGTGGTTTGCCTGGCATCGACAGCATTTGTCCTGCTGCACACAACCTTGAAAGGCATCAGAAGCGTTGCCAGCACGCTCCTTGAAGGTGCCGACGGCACACGCTCCGCACCAACCATCCTCTCCAAGTCTATACCCGGCCTCACACTCGCACGAGACAGCGGCCGAGTCCGAGCTGGGCGTGGCGTAGGAGGGACAGCTCTCGCACCGGGCGCTGCCCGCCCCGGGCTTGTACGTCCCGGTCTCGCACGCTGCGCACGGCCCGCCGTCCTCCCCGGTGTACCCGGCGAGACAGCGACAGGCCTTGTGGTCTGTGCTCGCTGTCGCACTGAGAGTGTTTGGCAAGCACTCGGTGCAAGCCGCGCTCCCAGAGGCCTCCTTGTACTCCCCCGCCTTACACGCCGTGCATTGCGCGTTGTCGGGCCCGGAGTACCCGGGATTGCACGTGCACACGCTGCTCCCCGCCGGGCTGGAGGAGTCTGCAGGACACCCCAAGCATTCCTCGGGCCCCACGGACGTTTTGAAGGTGCCCTGCAGACACAGCTGGCAAGGAGACCCGTTTGCTCCGGTGTATCCGGCATTGCACTTGCAGTCGGTGACCAGCGCGCTCCTGGACGGAGATTGCGAGTTGAGCGGACACTCGTCACATGTTGTCGGGTCCAGTTCGTCCTTGTAAGTGTTCTCTGGACACGAAGTGCATGAATCTCCGTCCGCCCCCGCAAATCCAGCGTCGCACTCGCAATCTGTCTGCCTTGTGCTTCGGGGGGGAGAGATCGCGTTCGAGGGACAGCTCGTACACGAGAGGGACCCGACAGAGCTCTTGTACGTGGACTCAGCACACCCAGAGCAAGGCCCCCCGTCGTCTCCCGTGAATCCCGCGTTGCACTTGCAGTCGGTCTCATCGTCGCTCCCAGGCAAGGACTGCGAAAACTGCGTACACCCCTCACACGCTGCGGAGCCAATGGCCTCCTTGTATGTGCCGGCTTCGCAGGCGATGCACGTCTGCCCGTCGGCGCCAGTCGCTCCGGCATTGCACTTGCAGTCGGTGATTAATGACGATCTGGAAATCGAGTCTGAAAGCGCGGGGCACAGCTGGCAGCTTGGACTGCCGGGCGGGGACCACTTGCCAGCCGAGCAGTCTTGGCACACCTCGATCCCCGAGGCTGCCACGGAAGCGGAATAGCGCCCCCCGGCACACTGAGAACACTCGTAACGCTTGGTCGCTTCGTAGTAGTATCCTGGATCGCACGCGATGCAGGCGTCGTGCGCTGCAGTCTGCCGGTACCCGGCCACGCAAAAGCACCTCTCGATGCTTCCGCTCCCGGCGACGGAGGTGGAGTTGCGCGGGCAGGCCTGGCACGTTGCTACGGACACTGCCGCAACTTCAGTCGAGTACGTGTTGGAAGGGCACTGTGCGCAGGTCCACAAACCTTCTTTGTAAGTGCCTGCCACACACGGCTCACATGGATACCCATACCCCAAACGGGAGATGTGGCCTGCAATGCACGTGCAATCATATAAGCTGCTGATGCCTGCAGTGGAGCTAGTATTCGCAGGGCATGGCGTGCATGCTGATGCGCCACTCACGTCGGAATACGTGTCGGTGGGGCAGATCGTGCACTGCTGCCCGACCGCTCCATAATAGCCAATCTTACAAGCACAGCAATTTGCAGAATGCTTGCATCCTGAGGCGGAGTTGGCTTTGCACGGTGAGCATGGACTAGAGCCCACTGTATCTTTGTACTGGGTGACATTGCAAGACGTGCACGTGCCTCCGTCCGGGCCCGTATACCCCTTGTTACACTTGCAGTCCTCCTTCTGGTCGTTCAATCCAAGAGCTTCTGAGTTCGATGGACATTGCAAGCATGTCAAGCTGCCGGGGGTGTCGGAGTACGTGTTGATCGCACACTGCTGACAGTTGTTCTGGATGCTGCCGTAGTAACCAGCCCTGCAAATGCATTTCGCGGACGAGTTGCTCCCGACAGGGGACTGCGCATACGGGTTACATTGCGTGCATGCGACTGAGCCGACTGTGTCCTTGTAAAAGTTTGCCTGGCACGCCGTGCACGTGCCTCCGTTTGGTCCGGTGTATCCAGCCTTGCACTGACAGTTGGTGCTAAGAACACTACCCTGCAAAGAGACTGAATTTGCAGGGCAGTTACTGCAGTCGGAAATTGAAGAGGCACCTGTAATTGCCGAGTAAGTATTTGCTGGGCAGGAAGTGCAGTTGTCTGATCCGGACGTTGGTTTGAACTTTCCCGCTGGGCACGCTGTGCAGCCTCCCTGATCAAGACCAGACCCCGTCGTGCCCGGACCACATATGGGTGTCACACAGATTGGGCCTTGCTGTATCCAGCCAGAGATGCACACGCACTGCGAAATGTTGGTGCTGCCTGCT
>Ga0209444_10000204_pt1 | contig 32180 bp, 27 predicted proteins | sample LauGreFaBDMM15DN_2_FD_188215 | JGI IMG/M metagenome (GOLD analysis project Ga0209444, IMG submission 188215) | Freshwater lake microbial communities from Lake Michigan, USA - Fa13.BD.MM15.DN (SPAdes) (version 2) | ecosystem: Environmental > Aquatic > Freshwater > Lake | place: Lake Michigan... | reverse complement strand
GGCGCCGGGAAATACTTGATTGGATGACTGAGAAAATCCATTGTACACCAGGTGTAAAAGAAAAAAAACAACTATCCAGGAGCGGCTGAAAAAGGTAGGGTTAATCGTTTTTTTTAGCATTGGAAATAATTTGATCGTAGTATGGTCAGGGTTTATTTTGACTTTATCTTGAATATATGCTTTTTATTCATTTGATTCAACAAAAGTCCAGCAAGCATAGAGGGGGGCTAAGACAGAGATTGCTCACTGATTAAAGTATGTATATCAAGATTTCCCATCACTGCCAATAGACCTACATCCAATAAAAACAATTTAAAATCTGAAAGAACAGCATAAGCAATCAATGGAAATCCGGGCTTATTACATCATGCTTTTTATCATCTTTTTCCCCTCTTTATTTAAACTTGAAGAATTTGAATTTGCATATCATTAGTATTATGTGGACCAAATGACACTTTTTCCTTTGTTTTTGTGTAACTCATGCCAATAAAACAAAGGAATATGATAAATAAGACAAGAAAATATTCGCATTTATCCGAAAATAGACAGAATCTGAAGGGAAATGCGGGGGCACCCAAATAGAAACAAATGCCGGGGCTTCGCCCTCTCTTTCTTTTTTGGGATTAGCTTCGCTGATCCCTTTGGGGGGAGCTTCGGGCTTCGCTCAAAACCCATGCGGCAAATGAGACCTCGGGATTGCCCTCGCTTCGCGAGGGCATCGGGGGTATCCACAAATTCTTCTCAAAACCCAAGCGACAACTGAGACTTCGGGATTGCCCTCGCTTTGCGAGGGCATCGGGGGTATCCACATAAAAACAAATGCCGGGGCTTCGCCCCTTATCATTTTTCATTGCTGTCGCTTTGAAAAATAAATTTTCCGCGCTCCATCAATGAAAAATGCCCCATAAGGGGGCATTTGTTTTTTGCGGAGACTGAGGGATTCGAACCCTCGAAACAGTTTCCCGTTTACACGCTTTCCAAGCGTGCTCCTTCAACCACTCGGACAAATCTCCTTCGGTGGATTGCAAAAATAAAAGTATTCACTCAGAGTCGGAAGATTTTTTTCGAATTATTGGTGGTTGCTTGCACAACTTCTTCAATAGGCAACCCTTTAATCTCGGCAATCTTTTCCGCAACATAGATCAGGTAGCTGCTTTCATTCCTTTTGCCCCTGAAGGGTACCGGTGTTAAATAAGGAGAATCGGTTTCAAGCACAAGTGCATCCAAAGGAAGTTCTTCCAAGATTTTTGCCAGGCCTGCATTCTTGTAGGTAACCACTCCCCCAATGCCCAGCATGAACCCAAGATCAATGATTTTTCTGGCCTGTCTTTCATCGCCGCCAAAGCAATGAAAAATACCCTTGATCTGTCCTTTGCCATGCTCAGCAATCAGCTTGATGCACTCGTCCATTGAACTCCTGGTATGAATGACTATCGGAAGGTCATATTGCATCGCCAAATTCATTTGCCAGACAAAAACATCCACCTGCTCCTGTTTGAATTCGGTTGAATGGTAAAAATCCAACCCTATCTCCCCGATGGCAGCAAAAGGTTGTTTTGCCAGCCAAGACTCGACCAAGTTCATCTCTTGCTGATAATTGGCAGTCACGTAACATGGGTGCAACCCCATCATCGGAATACACCATCCGGGCTGTGCTGCTGCCAGTGCCATCATGGCATCATGGGTGGAAGAATTGATGGCAGGCAAATACACTTTTTCTATGCCTACTGATTTGCACCTGTCAATGACAGCTTGCAAATCCTCCTCAAAATCAGGCAAATAGAGATGGCTATGGGTATCTATCATGTCAATTGGGGTTCAAAATTTGCAAATTTCACTCAAATACTTAGTATCTTTCTCCCAGTTTTCATAGGGTACGGATTAAAAACGGGCCAGGGTTTCTACTCAGGCCCTCCTTTTTTACAGGGTTCTATAACAATTTATCGTTAATTTTTTCACACCGAAATCCCTGTAGTTTACTTGCCTCCAGCAGTTTCTCCAAAGCAAATAACATATTTTTTTCTGCTTTTTCAGCATCATGAAAAAGAAAAATAAAACCCGGCTCAATATTTTTCAAGACCCGATTGGCACATTGCGCTGGATTTAGTTTCGCATCATAATCTCCGCTCAACACTGTCCACATGATGGTCTTGAATCCCTTTGCTACAATTGCGCGGGCCTGGCTGCCTTTGATGCGGCCATAAGGCGGCCTGAAAAGCCTTGAATCTATGCAGAGAGCAGCTTCAGTGATATTGGTCAAATAATCGGCATCATTTGTTTTCCACCCATTGAGGTGATGGAAGGTATGGTTGCCAATTGCGTGGCCTTCATCTACAATGCGTTGGTAGATACCAGGAAACCGTTTTACCCGATCGCCGATGCAAAAAAAGCTTGCTTTGGCGCCATGAGATGCAAGCATGTCTAATACCATGGGAGTAATCCTGGGATGCGGCCCGTCATCAAAGCTGAGGAATATTTCCTTTTGGGCGGTTGGTATTTGCCAAACCCTGTTGGGGAAAAGCCAGGTGACCATCCTGGGAATAAGCGCAGGAATGATCATGCCTTAGCCTGTTTAAATTCTTCTTTGGCCGTATCGTTCAATGTATTGATCAAAGACAACAAAGGTGTTCTTCCTGTTCTTTTCTCGGCACTGGTCACAAAAATAGATGGCAGTGTTGCCCAACGGGCACGCATCGCACCGGTAAATGCCTTTACATTGGCGCTCACCACTTTCTGGGTTTCCTTGTCTGACTTGGTGAATACGATTGAAAAGGGGACCTGCCACTCTCCCAGCTTGTTGATAAAATCGAGATCAATCTGCTGGGGTGAATGCCGCGCATCAATCAAAGCAAAAACATTGACAAGGGTTTCCCGCGTTCTCAGAAATCCTTCAATCATCTTCTCCCATTTTTTGCGTTGCGATGCAGATGCCTTGGCAAATCCATAGCCCGGCAAATCCACCAGGTACCAGTGAAACATGGGGGCATTGACTTTGGCCTTGCTGTCGATGGCAAAATGATTGATCAGTTGGGTTTTACCGGGGGTGGAGGATGTTTTGGCCAGGTTTTTTGTGCCGGTAATCATGTTGATCAATGATGATTTACCAACATTGCTTCTGCCAATAAAAGCATACTCAGGCCTGTCTGGCTTGGGGCAAGAAGCGGTGTCTGGGCTGCTGATGATATATGTTGCTTTGTGAATGATCATTGGTTCAGATTTACAATTCCTTTAAGACCCCTTGCACCGTTTTTGATTACTTTTGTAATGATGGGAAAATTTGCTCACGATACAGTCGTTCCGGATCAGGCCTCAAATTTACCGAAAAAAGAACAGGTGGCCCTCATGTTTGATGAGATAGCCCCAAAGTATGATTTTCTCAACCGTTTTTTATCTGCAGGAATTGACATCAGTTGGAGGAAAAAAGCGCTTTCAATCTTAAAAAGAGACAATCCCAAAAGGATACTTGATGTGGCCACAGGCACAGCAGATGTGGCCATCTTGGCAACAAAAATACTCGCTCCTGAAAAGATCATCGGCATTGATATTTCAACAGGAATGCTTGATTTTGGCAGAAAAAAAATAAAAGATGCCCACCTTCAGGAAATCATCGAACTGCATACTGGAGACAGTGAGGCCATTGGTTTTCCTGATGAAAGTTTTGATGCCGCCACCGTTTCATTTGGTGTCAGGAATTTCCAAAACCTGGAAAAAGGTTTGTCTGAAATCAACCGGGTATTGAAAAAAGGAGGAAAGCTGGTTGTGCTGGAGTTTTCAAAACCTTCTTTACCGGGGATTCAACAAGTCTACAACATCTACATGAATTTTGTTACACCCAACATGGGCAAGCTGTTCTCAAAAAGCAAAAATGCTTACCAGTACCTCAATGATTCGGTGCAACAATTTCCTGAAGGAAAAAACTTCATCAGGATTCTGGAAGCCGCAGGATTCAAGCATACATCATACAAAAGATTAAGCCTGGGAATATGTACCATCTATATTGGAGAAAAATAGCCGTTGCAGCCATCCTGCTGACAACTGTGTATTCATCCAATGCACAGCGGGCGGTAGAATTGAACTTGCCCGATCATGATAACAAACCCTATTATTTTGGCATTGTGCTGGGCTTCAATTCTTCTCATTACAACATCACCCATCACCCTTATTTCCTGCAGCGCGACACCATCAGTGTGGTAGAATCAAAAAACAGCAACAGGATTCACCTGGGCATCATGGCCAACCTGCAACTGACAAAACACCTTGATCTCAGGGCCTATCCGCTCAACCTGATCTTCAGTGAAAAAGTATTTGGCTATACCCAAAAGCTGCCCAGTGAAACCACAAGCACCGTTGAAAAACAAAGTGTGGAATCCATTGTGATGAGCTTCCCTTTTCAGATAAGGTTGAAAAGCGATCGGATCAATAATTTTCGGGTCTATACCCTTGCAGGGATGAAATATGATTTTGATTTGGCCAGCAATTCAGGTGCAAGGAATTCTGACAATATTGTAAAGGTCAACCAATCAGATTATGGACTGGAGGGAGGAATTGGGTTCCAATTTTTCTTCCCTTATTTCATCCTATCGCCTGAAATCAAATTCAGTTACGGGCTCTCCAATGTGCACAGCCGCGATGAAAGCCTTCGGTATTCCAATGTGATTGACAAGATGAACAGCAGGATGATCCTGTTCTCGCTTCATTTCGAAGGTGGCGGCACCAAATAATCCATCAATAATCGTATTCCCTTCTGTGCATGTTCCAACGCATCCCAACTGATGTGATCATGTTGTTGGGACGGCCTTCGATCTTGCGGTACACCAGGTTGGTTTCAAGGAATAGGTTTTCTCTGATTTCATACGCAAGCCAGAAACTGGCATTGAGGTTTTTCCTCGGTATGGGTGTTCCGAAAAAATATCCATTCTGCGGAAGGGCGCGTGTATCGTTGTCGAGAAAAATATTGTTTCCGAAATTTTTCCTTGCTGTGTCTGCACCAGATTGCCAGTAAATGGTCTTGGCCTGCATGTACCATTTGGGAGCCGGTTGAAACTTGAGGATGCCAATGTATTCCTTGATGTTGGACATCAATGGATGGGCAAGGGCCTGGTTATAATGGGTATAATTGGCCACCGTATCAAAATGAGAATATGTAAATGGCCTTATCCAATTGGTTTCCAGTTGAAGGTCTAGGTTTTTGACCCCCAGAAAATCAATGTATTTCATCCCCGCCTGAAAAGCCCATTTGTTTCCCCACCATCCTTTTTTCTCCCGGATGTATTTGGTATAGAATTCATCCAACATGACCTGCCCGTAGAGCTGGACATGCTTTGCCAGATTGGCTTTGGCATCAAAACCAATAAATGAATTGTCAGGGCTTCCGACGTTCAACTCAGCTCCTCTGATAAAGATGACAGGGTTCAGGTAGCTGAACTCAAAATGATCCTTTCGTCCAAATACCACCCCTTCAAACAAGCCCAGTGTCAGCCATTTGCCTGCATTGAAACTGATATGGTGAATGGAGGCATATTTTTTGGGATAGAGCGAATCTCCACCCAAACCATCCCTGGTATATTGTGGCGTAAGTTCCATGATCCGGCTCATGTAGTTCACCTTCCATACCCGCAGGTTCATGTTCAGAAAGAGATGGCTGTTGGAATGGTCGCTGATGAACAAGCTCCTGTAACCGTTTCCAAGAAACATCTTGTCAAATCCAAATTGAACATTGATGAATTTTGCTGCATTGAAAAACACCGTTCCCCGGGCATCAAAATAATCAAAGCCTGTCCCCTTGAAGATCCTGTAGCGTCCTGCACCGGGCACGGCCCTGAACCTGTTGACATCATTCCTCACAAAAACGGGAGGTTTTTCCTGGTTTTCAGTAAGGTAGGCATGAAATCCAACCTTTCCTCCAATCAAAGAACGCACCACGGCTCCCCGGGTATTGAGGTAAAGCAGTTCATCGGTTGCATCATCCTTCATGGCTTGCAGCTGAAGAACCGGATTGACAGAAAGGAAAAAATCCTTCTGGTTCACCCCGATCATGTTGGCGGGATCTTTGAAAAAACTGTTGAAGACCGGCTTCTTGCTTTTTATGCTAGAAACCCCATTGCTGGTCCATTCCAGGTTGTTCAATCTTGACCTGTTGATGTTGTAGCGGTCTACCCTTGAAAGGGAAATTTTGCTGGAACCAGCCCTGTCCAATGCGCTTGCCCACCATTTCCTGTTGAAGGGTTTGATGAATGAAAAATTCAAGAGGCTGTCGCCTTGCAATTTTATCTCCAGACGATCGAGTAAAATATACTCCTTGGACCCTTGTTGAAAAAGGGTAGACTGTGCATTCACGCAGAAAGGCGCAATAAATATCAGCCCGACTAAAAAGGTTTTGATAATTTGCAGCATAGATTTACCAATACTATAGCTCATGTCAAATGTTCTCATTAAAAACGTTCAGATTGTAAACGAGGGCAAGATAACCGTGTCAGATATCTTGATTGGCAACCAAAGGATATTGAAAATTGAGCAGGGAATTGGCAATAAATATAACGCAAGGGAAATTAACGGTGAAAACAAATACTTATTGCCCGGCGTAATCGACGACCAGGTGCATTTCAGGGAGCCCGGACTGACCCACAAGGCCAACATCCATTCTGAATCCATGGCAGCCGTTGCGGGAGGCACGACCAGTTTCATGGAAATGCCCAATACCAAACCCCCTGCACTCACACAGGAGTTGCTGGAGGAAAAATATGCCATTGCAGCCAACAGTGCGGTTGCGAATTATTCTTTTTTCATGGGCACCTCCAATGACAATGCCGATGAGGTGTTGAAAACAAATGAAAAAAAAGAAAATGTATGTGGTGTGAAGATCTTCATGGGTTCTTCCACAGGCAACATGCTGGTAGACAACCATCTTTCCCTGGACAGGATTTTCAGGGAATCTGAACTGCTGATTGCAACACATTGCGAGGATGAGCGCATCATCAAATCCAATCTTGAAAAACTGCGCAGTACCAAGGCAGTGCTGGAAGCTGCTGATCATCCCATCATCCGTGATGCAGAAGCCTGCTTTGAATCTTCCCTGATAGCCGTTCAACTGGCCAAAAGAAACAATACACGATTGCACATTTTGCATATCTCTACAGCAAAGGAGCTGCAACTGTTCACCAACCTGATACCGCTGGAAGAAAAACGAATCACATCCGAAGTATGCGTGCATCACCTTCATTTTACCGCGGATGATTATGCTACCCTTGGCAACAAAATAAAATGCAACCCTGCCATCAAATCAAAAGAAAACAAGGCCGCCCTCTGGGAGGCATTGTTGGATGACCGCCTGGACATCATTGCAACAGACCATGCTCCACATGCCATCGATGAAAAATCAGGCGGCTATGACCACGCGCATGCAGGCTTGCCGCTGGTACAGCATAGCCTTCAATTGATGTTGCACCAGCACCAACAGGGCAGGATCAGCCTTGAAAAACTGGTTGAAAAAATGTCTCATGCACCGGCAAAATGTTTTCAGATCAGGGACCGTGGATTCATCCGTGAGGGCTATTTTGCTGACCTGGTCTTGGTGGACCTGAACCAACCATACACCGTCAGCAAGGAAAATCTCCTCTACAAATGTGGCTGGAGTCCGCTGGAGGGATTCACCTTCCCTGCAACGATTGCCATGACTTTTGTCAACGGCTATCCGGTTTATGAAAATGGAAGGGTTGATGCATCCTATACTGGAATGCGCCTCCAATTCAACAGGAACTAAACACCATGCTGGTAGACAACATCACACTGTATGACCTTTCCATCTTCCACAGGGAGGATGAGCAATCCCTGTTCAACAAAATTGACCATACCAGAACCAATGCAGGCAAGGCGGAACTAAAAAAAAAATTTACCAGGCCTTTTAGTGATATACAGGATATCCTTCAGGTGCAGGAGATCCTCTCTTTCATTGGGGCAAGGCTGGATGCCTGGCCAACAAGGATCACCAACGGCACGTTGCTTGTCATCGAAAAATTTCTTGATGACCATCCAGATGCAATGCCCGAACAGCCCAACGCTGTAAATGCTTTTTTGTACAAATGGCTTCATCCCGCAGACCATGCCATGATCCGTTTCTCGATGCAACAGCTCTTTGAATGTATCAAAGGATTTGAAGCCGTTCATGCTTTTTTTTCAGCAGGCCCAAGACCAACAATGCTGGATGATGTATTGCAACAATCTGAAAAAATCCTCCGCGATCATAGGCTTAAAGGGCTGCAGTCCCTGCAAACATTCAATGCACTCAGCCCTGCAGAAGTTTTGTATTTCGGAAGGATTTTTCATGGAGAAATGGCTGCTGACCTTCAGACACTCATGGGTGTTTATGGACAACTTGATGCCTGGTACGCGATGGCCAAAGCCAACAAAGAACTGGGCTTGGAGCTTCCCCAATTCACTGAAGACGCAGAGCCCCTGATCAGTGCAAAAGGGCTCTGGCACTTGATGCTCAAAGAACCTGTAGGATACGATCTTGAAATGAATCCTCACGCCAATTTCATTTTTCTTACCGGTGCCAACATGGCCGGGAAAACCACGCTGATCAAGGCTGTTGGCCTGTCAACCTACCTTGCGCACCTGGGCATGGGTGTTGCCGCCAAAAGTATGAAGCTTTCCCTTTTTGAAGGCATACTCAGCAACATCACGGTAGAAGACAACCTCATCAAAGGCGAAAGTTATTTTTTCAATGAAGTGAGGCGGATCCGCGAAACCATCACCCGCATCAGTGACGGTAAAAAATGGCTGATCCTCATCGATGAACTTTTCAAGGGCACCAATATCCAGGATGCCATGAAATGTTCATTGGCCGTCATCAGGGGATTGATCAACATGCGCAACGGACTGTTTATTCTTTCCACCCATCTCTATGAGATTGGTGATGAACTGAAAGACCTGTCTTCCATCAGTTTCAAATACTTTGAAACCCATCTCACCGAGAATGAACTTCACTTCAGCTATCAACTCAAAGAAGGCATCAGCCAAGACAGGATGGGCTTCCTGATCCTTCAAAAAGAGGGTGTTGTTTCCCTGCTGGAAAACATTGGGAAGAACACCGGAACAGATGGTGAAAACAACAAAAAAATCAGCGGTTAAACCTTTTAATTGAGGATGATTTTCCCATTGGTGGCCCTGGCCACAGCCATAGCTTTACACCATGTTTGTAAAGACCTATGGAAGTGCCGTATATGGTGTTGAAGCAAAAACCATCACCATTGAAGTGAATTGGACTGCCCAGGGAAAAGAATACTGCATTGTTGGATTGGCTGACTCCGCCATCAAGGAGAGCATGCAAAGGATTGAAAGCGCCATCAAATCAAAACGGTTTGAAATGCCGCGCACGCGGATTGTCATCAACCTTGCCCCTGCAGACCTGAGGAAAAGCGGTACGGCCTTTGATCTTCCCATCGCCATCGGCATCCTGGCTGCCTCAGAGCAAATCACATTGGCAGAAAAGTTTGATCGCTATATCATGATGGGCGAACTCAGCCTGGACGGAGAGCTGCGCCCGATCAGAGGAGCCCTGCCCATTGCCATTCAGGCCAGGAAAGAAGGGTTCAATGGATTCATCCTGCCTGCCGCAAATGCCCAAGAGGCTGCGATGGTCAGTGGCATCAGCGTATACGGCATGAAGAACATCAGGGAGGTGGTTGCATTCATCCAATCGGAGGGCTCAAGCGCAGCGCCCGTATCCATCAACATACAGGAAGCATTCAATGCCGCACAGCAGGCATTTGAAAATGATTTTGCAGAAGTAAAGGGCCAGGAAAACATCAAGAGGGCGTTGGAAATCGCGGCTTCGGGCGGGCACAATGTAATTCTCATCGGTCCGCCCGGGGCCGGGAAAACCATGCTGGCAAAACGTTTGGCATCCATTCTTCCTCCCCTTTCCATGGAAGAAGCACTGGAAAGCACCAAGATCCATAGCGTGGCGGGTAAACTTCCCGAACATGCTACCCTCATCACCAAAAGACCTTTCAGAAGCCCACACCATTCGATCAGCAATGCTGGCCTGGTTGGGGGCGGCGCCAACCCTCAACCCGGAGAGATTTCTCTTTCTCACAATGGGGTCTTGTTCCTGGATGAACTCCCGGAGTTCAAGAGAAATGTGCTGGAGGTGATGCGGCAACCGATGGAAGAAAGAAGGGTTACGATTTCAAGGGCAAGGCTGGCTGTTGACTTTCCCGCATCATTCATGCTGGTGGCATCCATGAACCCCTGCCCCTGCGGATTTTACAACCATCCTGAAAAAACCTGCAACTGCCCTCCTGGCGCTGTTACCAAGTACCTGAACCGCATATCAGGCCCCTTGCTCGATAGGATTGACCTGCATGTGGAGGTGACCCCTGTTGCTTTTTCTGCACTGGCATCAAAAGAAACCATTGAAAGTTCTGCCAGCATCAGGGACCGTGTAATCGCTGCCCGCACAATACAGGCAGAGCGGTACAAGGGCAAGACAGGGATTTATGCCAATGCGCAAATGGGATCAAAGGAAATGAAAGACGTTTGCCAGTTGAATGAAGCGGGGCAGCGCTTGCTCAAAAATGCAATGGAGAAACTAAGCCTTTCCGCAAGGGCCTATGACCGGATACTGAAAGTGGCAAGAACAATTGCAGACCTTGCAAGCAGTGATAACATCATGCCTGAACATATTGCGGAAGCCATACATTACAGAAGCCTCGACAGGGAGGGATGGGGAAGATGAGCCGTGCAGCTTGGCCTTATACTGTCGGGGTTTCTGTTTCCTGTGTTGGTGCTTTGGGGGCTTCAACAGAAGGGAAAAACCTGCTTTGAAAAATCAGGATGGCAAATACACCACCAGAAATGGATGCATCTGCAATATTGAAAACAGGCCTGAAAAACATGAAGGATTCTCCACCCCAAAGTGGAAACCATGATGGAAAATAAGCGTCTTCAATGATGGGCATGTACAACATGTCTACCACCTTGCCATGCAAAAATCCAGCATACCCGCCTTGAAAACCATTTTGCCAGATGCCATGGGCAAGGTTCTGCAGATAGGGATCACTGGCTTCAAATGCCATGCCATAAAACAGGCTGTCGATCAGGTTGCCGATGGCTCCTGCATAGATGAAGGTTACACAGATGATATACCCTACATGGTATTTTTTCTTGATGATGTCCAGAATATAATAGGTGCCAAACCCAACAGCCACCAACCTGAATACCGTGAGGGCTATCTTTCCCCAGTCACCGCCAAGCTTCCATCCATAGGCCATTCCTTCATTCTCAATAAAATGAAACCGCAACCAGGGAATGGATTGGAACAGGACATTTTCCTGGCCCATGTGGTAATTGGTCTTGATGTATATTTTCAATGCCTGGTCTAACAGCAGGATCAAAAAAGTAAGGAAAAGGGCGTGTTTGAACTTCAAAATGCGGGTTTTTGCAAATATAATGATAAGCGAACAATGGCAGATGACCCCAAAAGATCATTCGCCCAAATAAATCCTCGGAACGCGCTGTGAAATACCGGTCATCATCTCATAAGGGATGGTGTCTGCAGCCTTGGCAACATCAACAATCGAATGACCATTCCCAAACACCAAGACCTCATCTTCAATGGTGATGCTGCTATCATCCGTTACATCAATCATTGTCATGTCCATGCAAACATGGCCAATGGTGCGGAAAGACTTCCCCCTGATCAAGACGCTTCCCTTACCATTGCCCAAACTTCGTGGGTATCCATCTGCATACCCAATCCTGATGGTGGCAACCCTGGTGTCATGGTTTACCATGGAATGTCTGCCATATCCCACAGATTCACCTTTTCTAACTTCCTTGATCTGTGCAATGGTGGTCTTGAGGGAAACTGATTCCTGCAGCGTCACCTCACTGTTGCCGGGATCGATTCCATAAAGCCCAATCCCTATCCTGACCATATCGTATTCAGCAGATGGATGCCTTCTGATGGCAGCGGTATTGGCAGCATGCTTGATAAAAGCATACCCAACATGTGCAGACAATAGATGGCAACAATGATCAAACCGTTGCAGCTGGATGCTGGTAAAATCATCATGGACCGGATTTTCAGATGCTACCAAATGTGTAAATACCGTCTTGATCTTGAATGCTGAAGAACTGCCCAACTGATCAATGAACTGAGCGATATCAGTGGGCTCTAAACCCAGCCTGTGCATGCCGGTATCGAGCTTGATGTGAACAGGAAAATAGCTGATGCCTTCCTGCTGTAAATAAGCATTCAAATGTTGGGCAAATCCAATAGAATAGATTTCGGGTTCAAGATTGTATTCAACCAGTGATGAGAAAGATGCTGGCGCTGTATTCATGACCATGATGGGCATCCGGATGCCTGCCTTTCTCAACTCAACGCCTTCATCAACATAGGCCACTGCAATATAGTTGACATGGTGAAACTGCAGCAGGCTGGCCATTTCAAAGCTGCCTGCTCCATAAGAAAAAGCCTTGACCATGGCCATGATTCTTGTGGCCGGTTTCAAACCTGCTTTGAACTGGTTCAGGTTTTGTACAACACTGGAGAGATCAATTTCAAGCCTGGTTTGATGGTTCTTGCTTTCCAGAAAATGACTCACCTTTTCAAAATGAAAGGACCTTGCCCCTTTGATCAAGACCACCTGATCCCTGAAGATTATCCCATTCAGCTGCTGCAACAAAGCTTCCGTATCCTTGAAATAAAAAACCTTCATGGACGGATGATCAAAGCAACTGGCAAAAGCATGGAATTGTTCTCCCACTGCATAGAGTGTGGTGATATTTTTTAACCGGAGGTAGGAGGCAACTTTTTCATAGGCCAGCAGGGCATCTCCTGCGATGCCTGATACATCTGAAAGGATGGCCACCCGCTCACGCGAGGGATGTTGCAGTCCTACAAAATCCAGGGCACTCATCAGGCCACTGAGGTCAGCATTATAACTGTCATTGATGATGGTTGATCCATGCTGTCCCTGTTTCATTTCCAGCCGCATGGAAAGCGGTGGAAGATCATGCATCCGTGGAATGACCTGGTCTTGCAACCCCAGGTGCAGACAAATCGCAAAACAATGCAACGCATTTTCAATGGCAGCAGGATCGATATACGGAATAGAAAAACCGTGGTTGGTTCCTTTGTAATCAGCAGAGACAATGGTTCTTCCTGCTATTGCATGATAGGAAACCAAAACATCTGCACCAGGATGGGTTCCCCATGAAAATGCAGCTCGCAGGCCGCCCTCCGAGAGCATTTGCTGAACTGCCTCATCCACCCATGGATGGTCCTTGCAATAAACCAGCAAATGGCAACCGCGAAACAGTTGCAGCTTTTCTGATAATTTATCCTTGATGGAAGCAAACCCTTCGCCATGGGCCTCCCCAAGATTGGTCAATATGCCAAGATCCGGACGGATCATTTGTTGAAGCCTGTCCATTTCTCCTGATTGGGAAATACCTGCTTCAAAAATACCCAGCCCATGGGTCTCCTGCATCTGCCAAATGCTGAGCGGAACACCCAACTGAGAATTGAAACTGCGTGGAGACCTGACAATGTTTTTTTCCTGTTGCAACAAATGATTGAGCCATTCTTTTACAATGGTCTTGCCATTGCTGCCTGTAATACCAATCACAGGAAATTTAAATTGCTTTCGGTGAGCAATGGCCAGCTTTTGCAGGGATGCCACAACGTTATCCGTCAATAAAAACCTGGCCTCAGGAAAGGATGCCAGATCAGGAACAGTGGAAACCACAAAATTCCTTACCCCTTCTCGGTAGAGCTCATCGATGTATTGATGCCCATCGCCCTGCTCCGTCTTGATGGCAAAAAACAAGGTTGTTGGAGGAAATACAATTTTGCGGCTGTCGATCAGCAAATGTTCTACAAACGTCTCTGATGGATGCCCTAGTAGTGTAGTGCCCATCAAGCTGCTGATATGTGCGACAGGATGGACTTTCATGGTGGTTATTTTCCCTGTATGGCCTTTTTTCTGTTTACCCTTATGGAATACAAAACAGCACCTGCCAGGCATGCGATGATTACGCCCAAAGAAACAAGGATGTTGATGTGGATGCCAAAAAATTCAATCAGCATTTTTACGCCAATAAAGATCAAGACAACCGCAATCCCTTGTTGCAAATAGTCAAATTTGTCTACTGCACCCTTCAACAAAAAGAAAAGTGACCTCAAGCCAAGCAGTGCAAAAATATTGGAAGAATAGATCACCAAAATATCGTCCGAAGTAAAATGTGCTTTTGCATTTTCCCTGACCAATGAAACCACCGTAGGAATCGAATCAAGCGCAAAAGCAATGTCCACTGCCGCCAACATCAGTACCACAACAGCCAGTGAAGTAAAATAGAATTTCCCATGATGATTCACAAAATACCTGCCCTTGGGCTCAATATCGGTCACCCTAAAAAACTTGTTGATCACTTTGTATATTTTGGTCTCCCCTGGGTCAAATTCAGCCTCATCTTTTTTGATGAACAAATGATACCCAGTATACAAAAGAAAGAAACCAAAAACATATAGAATCCAATGAAACCGGTCGATCAATTCAATGCCCACCGCAATGAAAATGATGCGGAAAACAATCGCTAAAAGAATGCCAATCAGCAATGCTCGGCCTGCATCTGTTTCCTTGACCCTGAAATACGTGAAGATCAGGATGAAAACAAAAATATTGTCAATACTCAATGACCATTCCATGAGGTAAGCCGTGAAAAATTTGGTGGCCACCATGGGTGTTTTTTCAAACCATAAAAAAATACAGAACGCTACAGAAAGCCCAACCCAGAAAATGGTTTGCCACATGGCCTTTTTCATGCTGATAGAGGCATTTTTTTTGCTCATCAGTCCAAGGTCAAGCGCCAGTGCGCCCAAGAGCACAATGCCAAAAGTCAGGTAAGTAATCTGGTCAACGGTCATGTTGAAAATCAATTGTTAGGGAACAAAGATAATCATTCCCGCATGCCAAAGGATTATCCCCGCTTGGCATATTTTCTTTTCCGCAAAAAGCCATACACAAAATACAATGCCAGTGGAAAGGCAAGCGGCAGAAGGATGTTGAGCATTTGCCAGAACAACTTGTCGTTTTCCAGTTGTTCCTTGTCCAACAAGCGCAACCTGAACGTCTTTGACCGGGCCTCCATGATGGAAGCACCTCCTGTGAGGTAAAAAAGGCAGTTGCTGATGAAATCACGGTTGGCAAACTGTTGCCGGGTGTAGCTGTTCATGCCCATGGCCATGGGGCCATCCTGCTGGCTGACAGCATTGGTCAAAATATCTGCATCTGAAATAACAATCATGCTGTTGTCTGAAGGGGCAGCAGAAAGAAATGGCCTTTTGTATTCAACCGCCAATTGCTGCAGATCAGCTGATGAAATCCTGTTGGCCAGTGCAGAGCGGAATTTGCCTTCGAGCAGCACCGCCACAGCCTTGTTTTTTTTATTGAACTGTGTAAGGTCTTCTTCCGTCTTGATGCTTCTCCACTCTACCAGGGCCGGCGTTTGCAGGGTTCGGGAATAGGAAGATGAACCCAGGATCACCTGCTTGCGAATGCCGGGTGCTGCAACGGTATCAATGGTTTGCGGAAAGGAGGAAAGCACAAAATCAAGGTTCTTTGAAATGGGATGGTCCCCGGTATTTCTCAAGAGCGGTGCATAGGGCCAGGGCAAGAGTTCAATTTGTGGTTTGTCACCAATGCTGCCAATCACCGATGGAACCTTATCGCATTCCAGGTCTTGGAGCAAATCCCGGTTGATCCGCACGCCGTATTTGAACAGCTGTTCGTCCAGCTCCAACCCCATATCAAAGGCCACAAAAGACCCGCTGCTGCGCTGGAGGCTGTCCATGCTGGCATAGAGATTGTCTACCGCCCAAAGTAGTTTGCCGCCGTGCATGATGTACTGATCAATTTTCAATTTCTGTGCCGCATTGAATGGCCTGGTTGGTTTTGCAATCACCAGGGCCGCAAATTCATCAGGAATATAGGCAACGCTGTCAATGGGCAAAATCCTGAATCGATGGTCCTTCCTCAAGACTTTTTCAACCAGGTCGTAAACACCAAGGTCAAGGGGTTGGCCATTGCCAGTCAGGTATCCCACCAATGGAATGGTGTCACGCGTCAGCAACATCATGGCCTTGGCCAGCTTGTATTCCATCAGGGCTTCGGCATTGTTCAGGGATTCCAATCCGTTGAGGTTGCTTTGGCCTTCCAGAAAATCAATGCCAATGGCGCCGTTGCTGCCCGTCAATACGGCCCCAGGAAAAACCAGGGTTTCCTCGCGCTGCTCCCCTTGTTTCTCTTGTGCTTTCACATTGGTAGGGTTGATGCCCATCCGTTGGAGGGAGTCAAACAAGATGGCTCGCGCGGTATCTCCCAGGCCTTCGCCAGGCCTTTCAAAAACAACCTGAAATTTTCCGTTGCTGATGGACCTGAACGATGAACCCATTTCTTCCGCAGCATTGGCCAGCCTTTTGAAACCAGCAGGAATGTCTCCCTCCAGGTAAACTGTCAATGCAAGCGGTTCCGCCAAACTGGCCACCATGGCCTTGGTTGAAGGGGCAAGCGTAAACCGCTTCTCTGCAGTCAGGTCGATCCCTGTATGAAAAAAATAGGACAAGAAGTTCACTGCTGCGATGACCAACAAGGGCAAGAACCAGCTGCGGATATTTTTTATTTTTCTGCGCATCACTTCTTTAATTTGATGTTGGTGATGGTCAGGCAGATGAACAGGAATATCACAGACAGAAAATAAACCAGGTCTCTGCTGTCGATGAAACCCCTGCTGACATTTTCAAAATGATATTTGATGCCGATCAATGAAATGTAATACCCCACAGCCTTCCATGCTTCTATGGTGGCAAGTGATGAAAACAATGCATAAGCAACATAACAAAGAAAAGCACTGAGCAAAAATGCAGTGACTGCATTTTGTTGGATGCTGCTGGTGAAAAGTCCAATCGCCACATAGATGCCACAGAGCAGGTACAATCCGATATAAGCACCCGCTATTCCACCGGTGTCAATGCCATCCGTGGAGAGTGCGGCAAGGCTGTAGACATAGACCAGGGTGCACAACAAGGTTATCAAGACCAATGCCATTGCAGCCAAAAACTTCCCCAATACAAGGTCCCTGATAGGCAGTGGCGAAGTTTTCAAAATTTCAAAGGTGCCGTTCCGGTATTCATCACTGAAACTTTTCATGGTGATGGCCGGTATCAAAAAAAGCATGATATAAGGGGCGATGGCAAAAAATGAATCCATGCTGGCATAGCCGGCATCAAGGATGCCCGATTCAGGAATGATGAACAGCAGGATGCCTGTAATCAATAAAAATACCCCAATGGTCAGGTAGCCCAACAAGCCACTGAAAAACTGGCGCAACTCTTTTTGGATGATGGTGAACATATTCAACTGCAAGATTACAAGAAGCCGTGAAAATAACAGAAAAATCATGGTGTAAAAACCTTTTTAAGCAAAAGCTCTGTTAATACCTTGCTGTCCAATCAATGTGAAAGGGTATGAAAAGAGGAGAATGGATCATGATGGCAATGTGCATGCTGGCGTTTTCAGCATCAGCAGTTGGACAGAAAAAATGGGATGGGGAGGGCCTTGACAGCCTTTGGAGCAATGCGCGCAATTGGTATCCGGATGGAATACCCTTGCCCACCGATGACGTTATCCTTGACAATGAGCGGGTTTCCGGAATGTACAAAATCATGTTGCCCTCAGGCCTGACTGCGGTAACCGTCCATTCCCTTTCCATCCTGCCAGTACCAATCAGCTCCATCATTGTTGAGCTGCCCAGTACCAATATTGCTTCACCTGCACTGACCATTGCCTCAACTGGAACTGCACTCAGGATTGCAAAGGCTGGCATTTTCATCAACAACTCCGGCGCCAGTTCCGGCAACCCCATCCTGTTGAACGGCAGTTTTTCTATAGAAAATGGAGGCCGGTATGTACACAGAACCCAAAGGGGCAATGCCACCATCGTTTCAAAACTGGTGCTTGAACCATCCACATACCAGGGTATTTTTGAATTTGATGTTCCGGGCAATGCTGGCTATACCCTCTCCATTTCTGGCAAACAATTCGGGACGCTCTTGCTATCATCCGCGTCTGCAGGAAAAAAATCATATACCGGCAGCGGTATAAGTGTGCTCCGCATTTACGGAGACCTCGAGATCGGAGACAGCAGCAGTTTCACGTCATCACTCAACAACACAATAAGCATCATGAACAACCTTCTTGTAAAAGGAAGGCTGGCAATCAATCCCTCCCTGGCAGATACCATCAACAGGACCCTGGAATTCAATGGAGACAGCAGCAGCATTGCAATTACAGGAAACTGGAGCTTGGGCAACAATTTCAACCAGGTGCTGGTATCGAGGGGATGCTTTCAACTGAAATCAAATGCAAGAATGGACAACGCCAATGCTTCCTTGAAAATAGCCCCTTCAGCATCCATGATGATGGGCCCCTACTCCCTTGCTGGATCAGCAACCATGGTGGCTGACAGTGCGGCTACACTGGGTTTTGGTGCGGCAGAAGGGATTTCTACAGACAGCACCACTGGAAATATCCGCCTGGAAAACCTATCGCTTCATCCCAAGACCAACCATGTTTTCTACGGAGAGGGAACCCAACAAACGGGTGGTCGCTTCCCCAACATGGCAGCATCGCTTTCAGTGAATAAACCCAGCGGACAATTGACCCTCAGTTCTCCCCTGCAGGTTACTGATAGCCTACAATTGGAGAGAGGAAATCTCATCACCGATAGCAACCATATCCTTAGCTTTTCAGGCAGTAAACTACAGGCTGGTATCAATGGTTTTGTAACCGGCCCTTTCAGGTATTGGGCCAACAGCGCCAAAGACTTAACATTTCCTGTGGGCAAAGCCAATTATTATGCGCCAGTGATCCTTACCAAAAAAAATACCGAGCCCACATTGTTTCAGGTAGAATACCAGGCCATGGGCCATCCCTTTGCAGACAGCGCAATGGCATTCCCTGTAAAGTCTGTGAGCAACAGTGAACACTGGACCATCCAAAAGATTTTCCCTTCAGACAGCCTACCAAGCCCAGATATCCTAAGGCTCAAGCTGGGGTTGAACAGCGCCAACAACATCATTGGCCAAACCTTGCTGGTAAGAATGGCATCTGCTGCTGTCAGGTGGGAACTGCTTCCCCTGTATGCCGACAATACCGTTCCCTCTACAGTGGCCAGCGCACCCACCATCCTTAGCACGGGTATTTACACGTTTGGGAGCATGTTTCCCTCGGCCTTACCCATGGAAGGCTTAGCACTTTTTCAAAAAGAAAGGAATGGCTTTACGCGGTTGCGGTGGACAACTGATATCGATGAAACAGTAGCGCAATATGTGATAGAAAAAAGCGCTGAAATCGGACCTTATGTTGCCATTGATTCAATCCCCTCCAAGAATAAACTGGGAAAGGTCAGCTATTCATTTGACCTGCGCTCATCACGCATCAGAGGAAATTTCATCCGGCTCAGGTCAGTGGACAAAAAAGAAAGGGTTGTTTACTCCAATCTGCTCTACATAAAGCCAGCCAATGAAATGATGATGGTTTTTCCGAATCCTGCCAGCAATATGCTCAGGATAGGGCCCATCAAAGAACCACAGGCAGTGGTTCAGCTGTTAGGACCAATGGGGCAAATCATCCAAGCAACATCATGGATGAATGACAATCACCTAGAGATCGACGTCAAGAAACTACCGCCTGGGAGCTATTATTTGATGCTGAACGTTGATGGAGCAAAAAGGGTATTCCCCTTCATTAAACAATGAAAAATGAACGCTGTAAGGTTCGATCAAACGGAAAAGCTTTCCCCGCAAGCACAGGTGCGGCTGGCATTCGGATTCATGAAATGAAACCCTTTGCCGTCCAATCCGTCTGAAAATTCCAGGGTGGTACTGAAAAGATACAGGATGCTTTTTCTGTCAGTAACCAATTTCATGCCCTTGTCCTCAAAAACCTGATCGCCGGCCTTCATCTCATTGTCGAAGTCCATTTTGTAGGTAAGACCGGAGCATCCTCCACTCACTACACTTACCCTTACAAAAAAGTCATCCCCCTTGCCTTCTTCAGCAAGCAGGTTTTCTACGCGGGTCTTCGCTTTCTCACTGATATAGATACCAGACATCATCGCTGTTGCTTCCATATTGCTTCCATTATTATGCAAAGTTACACTTTCCGTGGATTTCAGCAGATTTGACAAATGAATTGTACTTTTAAATATCACCCACCCCATTCCATGAACAAAATTGAACATATCGCATTTGCCGTCAGCTCCCTTTCCAATGCCATCCCCCTGTTTGAAAAATTGCTGGGAACCCCCTGCTACAAGACAGAAACGGTAGCAACGGAGAACGTCAAAACAGCTTTTTTCAAAACAGGAGAAAGCAAGGTGGAACTGCTGGAAAGCCTTACAGAAGATGGTGTGATTGCCAAGTTCATCCATAAAAAAGGGGAAGGGATGCACCATGTTGCCTTTGCGGTTCAGGACCTTGCCAGCGAAATCCTGCGCCTCAAAGCAGAGGGATTTGCATTCATCAATGAAGTTCCCAAAAAGGGTGCAGACAACAAACTGATCTGCTTTCTTCATCCCAAAAGCACCAATGGCATCCTGATAGAACTTTGCCAGGAAATTGATGTGGAATAGGCCACTTAAAAAACTGTGCCCGGTAATAGTTAGGCCAAATTCAACTTATCCACTGCATTTTGTGCAGCAATCTGGCTGGCATCTTTTTTATTGAAAGCCTTGCCCTCGGCAATCACTTCGCCGTCAACAACTGCCCCTACCCTGAACAGACGCCTTCCGCTTTCCAAGCGCTCTTCCAGTGTTTCAAATTCGAGCATTTTCCCACCCTTGTTGGCCCAGCTGTACAATTTGTTTTTCTGGTTGATCTCAATATTTTCAAGTTCTTCCATGAAAAGATGGGGGATGATTATTTTTTTGATGACCCAGGCCTTGGTTTTTCGGTACCCTTTATCGATATAAACAGCACCAACAAGGGCTTCAAGGGCATTCCCAAAAATCTGGCTGGACTTGAGGGAATTGTCGTGTTTATTGAAAGAAGTGATTTTTTTCAGCCCCATCTTGATGGCGATATCATTCAACATCTGCCGGTTTACCATCTTGCTTCTCATCTCGGTAAGAAAGCCTTCCCCTTTGTAGGGATATTTCATGAAAAGATAGTCTGCAACAATTCCTCCCAGAATGGCATCTCCCAGGTATTCCAACCTTTCGTTGTTTTCTGAAGTTCTTTCCTTTACTGATCGGTGAGAGAAGGCTGCAATATAGAGGCTTGCCTTGCCCGGAACAAAACCAAGCAGGTTGCAAAGCTGATTGAGAAAATGCCTTTTTTTTCCGCTACTAAAAATATAATATAACCTGTAAAGCAACCGAGGATGTTTATCTGTTCATGCGTTTGTGGCCCTCCCACAATCATGCTGAAAGGTTGACGACATTAAAGATACTTCTTTACAATGATAGATGCATTGTGTCCACCAAAACCAAATGTATTGCTGAGTGCAGCCCTTACGGTTCTTTGTTTTGGCTTCCAGAAAGTAAAGTCGAGTTTAGGATCCAACCCTTCATCATCGGTAAAGTGATTGATGGTTGGAGGAACGATATCGTGAACAACTGAATTGATGCAGGCAATGGCCTCAACAGCCCCTGCAGCACCCAACAGATGCCCTGTCATGGATTTTGTTGAACTGATGCTGAGGTTATATGCATGCTCTCCAAAAACGCCCAGGATTGCCTTGGTTTCAGCAATGTCTCCAAGCGGTGTTGATGTTCCATGTACGTTGATGTAGTCGATGTCTTCGGGTTTCATTCCCGCTTCTTCCAAAGAGGCCCTCATCACATTGAGCGCTCCCAGTCCTTCAGGGTGAGGGGCTGTGATATGGTGTGCATCGGCAGTGGCGCCTGCACCGGCAATTTCGGCATAAATGGTGGCACCACGGCGGATGGCATGTTCCAACTCCTCGAGTATAACGGCTCCACTTCCTTCTCCCATCACAAATCCATCCCTGTCTTTATCGAATGGCCTTGAAGCGGTCTTGGGATCATCATTGCGTTCGCTGAGGGCTTTCATGGCGTTAAAGCCTGCTACACCGGCATCGCATACAACGGCCTCAGAACCACCGGCAACCATTACATCTGCTTTTCCAAGCTTGATGTAATGAAAAGCCTCGATAAGGGCATGGGTTGAAGATGCACAGGCACTGACGACGGCAAAATTGGGCCCCCTGAAGCCATGGCGCATCGAAATATGCCCAGCGGCAATATCAAGGATCATTTTAGGAATGAAAAAAGGGTTGAACCTTGGCGTTCCATCTCCTTTGGCATAGGCCATTACTTCTTCCTGAAAAGTAAGCAAACCGCCTATTCCACTGGAAAAGATAACACCTGTTCTGTCTGGATTGACATTGTCCTTTGTAATTCCGGCGTTTTTGATGGCCTCATCACTGGATACAATAGCCAATTGGGTAAAACGATCAACCTTCCTTGCCTCTTTTCTGTCGAGATAGGCAACTGGATCAAATCCCTTTACCTCACAGGCAAATTGTGTTTTGAATTTAGAAGCATCAAAGAGTGTTATGCGGTCTGCCCCAGATACACCGCCCAACAAGCCATTCCAGTAATCCTGTACGGTGTTGCCAATAGGGGTGATAGCACCAAGTCCGGTGATGACTACTCTTTTCAATTCCATAAATAACAATAATAATGAGGGAGTACCTATTACTTTGCGTGCTCTTCCAGATACGTTACCGCTTGACCTACAGTTGTAATGGTCTCAGCTTGTTCATCAGGAATGGAAATATTGAATTCCTTTTCGAATTCCATGATCAGTTCAACTGTGTCCAGAGAATCTGCTCCGAGATCATTCGTAAAAGAAGCCTCAGGTGTAACTTCGTTCTCATCAACACCAAGTTTGTCAACAATAATTTTCTTTACCCTTGTTGCAATGTCTGACATGATTTTATTTTTTGGTTTATTGGGGGCAAAAATAAACTATTTGAGGTAAAAACAAGTCTTCTTGCCAATTTCTATTCATTTATTTTTGAAGCCAAAAATATCACAATTCATTGATTATCAACAAATAATGCTGTAGTTAGAAAAAAAAGTTATTTATCCACTGTTTTAGGACAAAAAAGAATGGCTGAAGATGTTTGTAATTACCCAAAGAATTAACTTGTAACATGGCAATTAAAATCATAGACCACGGTTCCAAGGAATACGATCAGATGATTGAACTGAGAAAATCAGTATTGAGAAAACCATTAGGGCTCACTTATTCCACAGAAGATCTGGAGAGGGATAAAAATGATTTGCTGATTGGAGCCTTTGAGGAAGATGATATCCTGGCCTGCTGTATACTCACCCAAAAAGAACCGGGCACCTTCCAGTTGAGGCAAATGGCCGTAGACCAGAAGATGCAGCGAAATGGTGTGGGTGCAGCCATCATGTATTTTGCTGAAAACCTGGCCAAAGATGCCGGAGGAAAAGAAGTCATGATGCATGCCAGAAAAACAGCCATGGGCTTCTATGAAAAACTGGGATACGCTGCTGTTGGGGATGAATTCAGCGAGGTAGGAATTCCTCATGTGGAGATGAAGAAGAACCTGATCTAACCTTTTTTGATATGCTCCCTGAAAATTTTCCTGGCAGTATCGAGCTGATCCTGCTCAAGGAATGCATCTTTGGGAATCAGGAAAAATGATTTGCTGTCAAAGTAGAGGTGAAAAAATCCTGGAGTCTCGTAGTAACTGCTGAATTCTCTCCAGGCCCAGCTTTTCTGACCATTTTCGGTTTCAATAAAAAAATGGTTCTCTTCAATAGAGATGGTAAACTCATCCTTAAATGTCTTGCTCTTGCGGTAAATCATGGCGGGGAGCCAGATCCAAAAGGCCACCATCATGGAGATCCACAAAACCGAACTCATCAGAAAAGGCAAGGGAGAAATCAGCTTCATTGCATAGAGCACGGCTGCCAATAACGCAAACACATTGACGAGAATCATCAACAGTTTGATCTCCCTCCTGGAAATGAAATGGTACCGCAGTGCCTGCAGTACCATTCCTTTGTTGTAACGTATGTTCAGTTTCACGTGTGCGTTTTAGCTGCAACCCATGCTGTTTCCACAATTAAGGCATTTGTAACAGGTTCCACTTCTCACGGTAATGTGTCCACAGGTTGAACAAGCCGGCGCATCGCTTTGCATGCTCTTCATGAATTCCTGTGTGCTGTTTTCAGCCTTCACCGCTAAAGGAGCCTTCTGTGCTTTTGGTGCAGGTGCTGCGCTGTTGGTGGCCACTACCCTAACATCAGAGAGCTCAGGCTTTGAATCACTTTCAAACCTTGGGGTGTTGTCATCCCAGTCATCGTTTCCCGTATTCATCACCTCTGGCTTGTCCAGCACATGAACCAGGTCTGTTCTGCCAAGGTACTCATAGGCAAGTGCGCGGAATACAAAGTCTACAATCGAAGTGGTTGATTTGATGTTTGGATGATCCACCATTCCTGCTGGTTCAAACTTGGTGAAAACAAATTTCTCAACAAACTCTTCCAAAGGAACACCATACTGCAAGCCCACAGAGATCGAAATCGCGAAACAGTTCATCAGGCTGCGCAGTGTGGAACCTTCTTTTGCAAGGTCAATGAAGATTTCGCCCAACGTATTGTCACTGTATTCACCTGTTCTGAGGAAGATGGCCTGTCCATTGATTTTCGCCTTCTGGGTATAGCCCCTTCTCTTGGCAGGAAGTGTCTTGCGCTCTACGATTCTTGAAAGCTGGCGCTTCAGTTTTGTATCTGGTGAAGCCTGCATCCTTTTCTGCAATTCACTCAGCAACTCTTCAACAGTAAGCTTGCTCACGTCGATGAATGGGCTATCGGTTGATGCAATGGCGGCTGCTTCAGCGTCCTCTTCAGTGGCTTTGCTGTCGCTCTTGTTGCTCAGTGGCTGGCTGAGTTTAGAGCCATCACGGTAGATGGCATTGGCCTTGAGACCGAGCTCCCAACTGAGTTTATAACAATCAGATATTTCATTGACCGTAGCTTCATTGGGAAGGTTGATGGTCTTTGAAATGGCACCACTGAGGAAAGGCTGGGTTGCAGCCATCATGTAGATATGGCCATGGGCATGGATATAGCGTTCGCCTTTCTTGCCACATTTGTTGGCACAATCAAAAACAGGATAGTGCTCAGCCTTTAGGTGTGGCGCACCTTCGATGGTCATGGCTCCGCAAACAAAATCATTGGCTGCATCAATCTCAGCACCCTTGAAACCAAGTGCCTGCAACATGTTCCAATCAAAGTTGAAATATTGCTCTGGTTTGAAACCAAGGCGTTGCAAACACTCTTCACCAAGCGTATAGACGTTGAATACGAATCCGACTTCAAAAGCGGCCAGGGATGCATCATCCAATTTCTTGATTTCCTCGGCGATAAATCCTTTCTCGCTCAGGGATTGGTGGTTGATGAAGGGGGCTCCTGCAAAAGAAGCAGAACCTACTGCGTATTTGATGATGGCATCCTGTTCTGCTGCTGAATATTTGAGGTTGTCCAGGGCCTGTGGAACCGATTGGTTGATGATTTTGAAATAACCGCCACCAGAAAGTTTTTTGAATTTCACCAGGGCAAAATCAGGCTCAACACCAGTGGTGTCGCAATCCATCACAAGGCCGATGGTTCCGGTAGGCGCAATTACCGTTGTCTGGGCATTGCGGTAACCATATTGCTCTCCAAGTTCGACTGCATCATCCCAGGCCTTGCATGCTGCCTTGAGCATATAATCAGGACAATCTTTTGCTTTTATGCCAAGGGGCTTGATGCTGAGGCCAACATAGGCCTGGTCTGCATCATAGGCTGCTGCACGGTGGTTTCTCATGACCCTCAGCATGTCTTCCCTGTTCTCGGCATAGCGAGGGAAAGGTCCGTGGATTCTGGCAATCTCTGCAGAAGTCTTGTAGGCAATACCCGTCATGATAGCAGAAATAGCACCAGCAATACCCCTTGCTTCATTGCTGTCATATGGAATACCACTCACCATCAGCATGCTGCCGAGGTTGGCGAAGCCAAGCCCGAGCGTACGGTAATCGTAGCTGAGCTGTGCTACTTCCTGGCTTGGGAATTGTGCCATCAGCACAGATATTTCCAACACGGTTGTCCAAAGCCTTACTGAATATTCATATCCTGCAACATCAAACGTGTTGTCTGACTCATTGAAAAACTTCCTGAGGTTGGCTGAGGCAAGGTTACAGGCAGTATTGTCAAGGAACATATACTCGCTGCAGGGGTTGGAAGCCCTGATGGGTCCACCCTGAGGGCAGGTATGCCATTCGTTGATGGTGGTATCATACTGGGTTCCTGGATCAGCACAACGCCAGGCTGCATAGGATATTTTCTCCCAGAGGGCTTTTGAAGATACTTTTTTCATGACCCTGCCATCCATGCGGCCGGTCAATTCCCAGTCTTCCCCTTTTGCCAATTTCTCAAAAAACGCATTGGGTATCCTGACAGAGTTGTTCGAGTTTTGTCCGCTCACTGTTTTGTAGGCCTCTCCTTCATAATCACTGGAATACCCTGCAGCAATCAACGCAGCCACTTTCTTCTCCTCCTCCACTTTCCAGTCGATGAAGGTTTCGATTTCTGGGTGATCAAGGTCAAGACAGACCATTTTGGCCGCCCGGCGTGTTGTACCACCACTTTTGATGGCACCCGCTGCGCGGTCACCAATCCTAAGGAAGCTCATCAGACCTGAAGATGTTCCACCGCCACTCAGTTTCTCTCCTTCTCCTCGCATGTTGGAGAAATTGGTGCCCACACCCGAGCCATATTTGAAAATCCTTGCTTCGCGGACCCAAAGGTCCATGATACCCCCTTCATTCACCAAGTCATCATCAACACTGAGGATGAAACAGGCATGGGGTTGTGGACGCTCGTAAGCGGAGGTTGATTTTTTCAGCTGGCCATCTACCTGGTCAACATAATAATGTCCTTGTGGCTTTCCCTTGATGCCATAGCATTCGTGTAATCCAGTGTTGAACCATTGGGGTGAATTGGGAACACAGGCCTGGCTGAGGATGGAATATACCAGCTCCTCATAGAAAACGGTTGCGTCTTCTGTTGAAGCGAAATAGCCATAACGCTCTCCCCATACCCTCCAGCAATGTGCCATGCGGTGTGCAACCTGCTTGGCAGAAGTCTCCCTTCCAAGAGAACCGTCAGCCTGGGGAACACCCGCCTTCCTGAAATATTTTTGTGCGATGATGTCTGTAGCGATCTGGCTCCATTGCTTTGGAACCTCAACATTGTTCATTTCAAAAACAACCTCTCCGCTGGGGTTGCGTATTACCGAGGTTCGATAGTCGTAATCAAACATTTCATAGACTCCGACCTTGTCTGAAGTGAACTGTCTTTTGAACTTCAGGCCTTGTATATTGGTGCCGCCGGTTTCCTTTGATTTGTTGTTTGCCATAACGCTAGAATGTTAAATGTTGGTGAAATCTCCCTACTTTAAGGGACAGACTACGAAAATATCTACCTATTGCCTTATTTCAAACCCTTAAATATCAACACCCTGTTGATAACTGCATTAATCCGCGATGGCATTGGATTTGGAATTTTGTTCACTATTTTGTAAAAAAATATTTGGCAATATTCCGGAAAATCAATATCATAAAGTTGGGCAAAAAAAGAAATCAGTTGGTGACAAAACTCACGCAATGAGCATGATGAAAGATTATCTTCGATCTCTAAAAATCATCAGTACTTTGAAAACATACAACCGCTTCATTGTTTTATTTTTCCTTGTGTTGGTTTCCACATTAGCAACTGCCCAACAAAACAAATTCAGTGGCTGGGGGATGACGCTCAATACAATCAAATTGAGTCCAACATTCAGCCTGGTTTTTGACAGCCAACTGCGTTCAAGTGACCAATGGAAACAGCCTGAGACATTCATCCTCAGGCCAGGATTGAGCTATGTTTTGAACAAAAATGTTTCCCTGACTGCAGGACTTGCATTGATACACAATTGGAGAACAATTCAAGGCGTAAGGGATGTGGTTTCAGACAACAGGTTTTGGCAACAATTGGGAATCAACAAGCAAGTAAAAAAAGCAGTACTGCAACACAGGATCAGGATGGAAGAAAGATGGATCCCCGTATTGAAAGTTGCTGGCAATGATATTGTAAAATCAGACCCCAAGTTCAATGCACGATTCAGGTACTTCACCAGATGGTTAAGCCCTTTCTCAAAAACAGAAAAACTGACAAAAGGCATGTATTGGGTTGCCCAGAATGAATTCTTCTTCAATGCTGTAGGAGCAAGCCATGCCAACCGAAAACTGTTCGACCAGTCAAGAAGCTATGCCGGAACCGGTTACCGCCTGAGCAAACATGCCGACCTGGAATTGGGCTACATGTTTGTCTATGCTGAAGGCAGGAACAAGGAATATACCACCAATAACATCATACAGCTTTCCAGTTTCCTTCGTTTATAAGAAAGTTTTTCGCACATTTGCAGTAGAATAGCCCCACAAAATGCATCAAGCCGTTTACACTACAATACTGGAAAACAAAAACAAAGGAAAAAAATCCTTTGCTGTATTGGTTGATCCAGACAAAACATCTGTTTCGAAGGCAGATGAATTGATTCGTTTGTGCACGGAGGCCTCGGTGGATTTCATTTTTGTTGGCGGCAGCCTGGTGGTCAGCGACCATCTCGAGGAATTGGTGCAACATATCAAAAGGGAATGTTCTATTCCAGTGGTACTTTTCCCTGGGAGTCCATCCCAGGTTACGCCCTTTGCAGACGCCCTGCTCTATCTTTCCCTGATATCAGGAAGAAACCCAGAGTTGTTGATAGGCCAGCATGTAGTTTCTGCCCCCGTTGTCAGAAAAAGTGGCCTTGAAGTGATGTCTACGGGATATATGGTGATTGATGGTGGGGCTCCAACAACGGTTTCTTATATTAGCAATGCCAACCCCATCCCCTCTGACAAGAACGAAATAGCAGTTTGCACGGCAATGGCTGGTGAAATGCTTGGGCTCAAACTCCTGTACATGGATGCGGGTAGCGGGGCCAGGAAGCCTGTTCCAGCTGCCATGATTGCTGCAGTTTCATCCCATACCGCCATTCCACTGATCATCGGCGGTGGCATAACCACATCAGAAAAAGCATACGAGAACTGCAAAGCAGGGGCAGACATCATTGTGGTGGGCAATGCCATTGAGAAGGATCCTGCACTGATCAAAGAAATCAGCCAGGCCATCCATGCCAGCACAGCATCAGACCAAACAGTCCCAGTGCATTAAACTTATCCCTGATTTTAGCTTTTTTTCTAAAAAAATCAGTTTATTTGCAGTTCACAATTTTTCTTTACAAGACAGACACAGAAAAATGATTAAAAACCTGACCTCATCATCAATAGCAGAAACGGCTCCTGCCGCTTCCATGCGTTGGGTTTTTGCTGTACCAAACGGAACAGTTTTTTTACGCCGACCGATTCCATTTTTGGTACGACGTTGATAGATACCACCCCAAAGTCCGACACAAGTCGTTTTCCCGGTTCAGCCCTAAGTGGCTTCATCCGGCAACAGTCAATTTTTTCAATTCGCCGCACCAATGGAACAGCAAAAACAAGTTTTTGATATACATATCGCAAGTGAGCAGGATTACGGTTTTGCCGAAGAGATTTGCCTGGAAATGGAAGAATCTGCAAAAGCCCGTGGAACAGGCATAGCCAAAAGAAGCCCAGATTATATCCGTCAAAAAATGAGCGAAGGGAAAGCGGTCATTGCCCTGTCGCAGGCGGGAGAATGGGCAGGATTTTGTTATATTGAAACATGGGGGCATGGAGAATATGTAGCCAATTCCGGGCTGATTGTAAAGCCCGCACTGAGAAAAAGCGGATTGGCCAAGTTGATCAAACATACCGTATTCAAGCTCAGCAGGTCCACCTACCCCGATGCAAAAATATTCGGACTCACCACAGGGTTGGCCGTGATGAAAATAAATTCTGAACTGGGATACGAACCCGTTACCTATTCAGAACTCACACAGGATGAGGATTTCTGGGCCGGATGCAAAAGCTGCATCAATTATGAGATCTTGATGAGCAAGGAAAGAAAAAATTGCATGTGCACAGCGATGCTCTATGATCCCAAAGACCATTATGAGCCCGAAGAAACCAAACAGTTTTTTGAGGAAAATGCAAAAGGCCTTGAGCGGTTGCTCAGGTTCAGGGAATGGAAACTCCTGAAACCTTTTCTTAAAAAAGATGAGAAGTCTTCCAAGTTGTTGAAGAGCCTCCTGTCACCATTTTTCAATTTCTAAAGCAAGCGATACCATGTCAAAAAAAGTAATACTCGGATTCAGTGGCGGATTAGATACCACCTATTGTGTGAAATACCTTTCTGAAGAGAAAGGATACGAGGTGCACAGCATCATCGTCAATACTGGCGGCTTTACAGAAGAAGAACTCACACATATCGAACAACATGCACATGCCCTGGGTGTTGCATCCCATACCACTGTAAATGCCGTAAAATCCTATTATGACAGGATCATCCGGTTCCTGGTTTACGGCAATGTGCTCAAAAACAATACCTATCCCCTGAGTGTGAGTGCTGAGCGCCTCAGCCAGGCCATCCATATCGCTGAACATGCCCAAAAACTCGGCGCTGACGCAGTAGCCCACGGCAGCACAGGAGCAGGAAATGACCAGGTCCGGTTTGACATGGTCTTCCACATCATGATTCCGGGCGTAGAAATCATCACCCCGATCCGAGACCTGAAACTGAGCCGTGAACAGGAAATTGAGTACCTGCAATCCAAGGGTGTCAACATGAACGCTGAAAAGGCCATGTACTCCATCAACAAAGGACTTTGGGGCACAAGTGTGGGAGGCAAAGAAACCCTTTCATCCAAAGGCATGCTCCCTGAATCGGCTTGGCCAACACAGGTAACCAAACAGGATGCTGAAGAGGCTGTGCTTGGTTTTGAAAAGGGTGAGCTTGTTTCAGTGAATGACAGACCATTCGAACATCCCTCCGAGGCCATTCAATACCTTCAATCCATTGCAGGACCATACGGCATTGGCCGCGATATCCATGTTGGCGATACCATCATCGGCATCAAGGGAAGGGTTGGCTTTGAAGCTGCAGCACCCATGGTGATCCTCAAAGCACACCATGCATTGGAAAAGCATGTACTCACCAAATGGCAGTTGCAATGGAAAGACACCCTTTCTCAGTTCTATGGCAACTGGTTGCATGAGGGACAGATCATGGATCCGGTGATGCGCGACATAGAAGCATTCCTTGAACATTCACAGGAAAATGTAACAGGAAAAGTATTTGTTCAGCTGATGCCATACCGGTTCCAGGTAATCGGCATCGAATCTTCCTACGACCTGATGAACAGCAAGTTTGGCAAGTATGGTGAAATGAATGCAGGATTCACGGGCAATGATGTAAGGGGCTTCAGCAAGATCTTTGGAAACCAGACCATCATTTGGAACGCTGTGCAAAACGAGAATAAAAAAGATTAAATTCAAACCCATGAACAACAAGATCAGGATCGGCATCATCGGCGGGGCAGGCTATACGGGCGGTGAATTGATTCGACTGCTTCTTGTACACCCCCACGCAACGATTGCCTTTGTGCACAGCAAGAGCAATGCAGGCAATCCCTTGCACGATGTACACCAAGACCTTTTGGGTTCAACTGATTTGCTTTTTTCCGGAGACATCAACAGTAACATCGATCTGCTTTTTCTTTGCCTGGGCCATGGCGAATCCACCAGGTTCCTGCAAGAAAATACCATTGAAGCGGGCATCTGCATCATTGATTTGGCGAATGATTTCAGGCTCAATAAAGATGCCCATCAAGGAGACAGAACCTTTGTATATGGCTTGCCGGAAATCAACCAGGCCAAGATCGCCACTGCAAAAAACATTGCCAACCCAGGTTGTTTTGCAACAGCCATCCAATTGGGATTGTTGCCGCTGGCCAAAGCAGGATTGCTGGGCGAAGTATATACCACAGGCATCACCGGTTCCACCGGTGCCGGGCAATCCTTGAGTGCCACCAGCCATTTCAGCTGGAGGGCCAACAATATCCA
>Ga0209444_10000203_pt1 | contig 32226 bp, 38 predicted proteins | sample LauGreFaBDMM15DN_2_FD_188215 | JGI IMG/M metagenome (GOLD analysis project Ga0209444, IMG submission 188215) | Freshwater lake microbial communities from Lake Michigan, USA - Fa13.BD.MM15.DN (SPAdes) (version 2) | ecosystem: Environmental > Aquatic > Freshwater > Lake | place: Lake Michigan... | reverse complement strand
TTCCTTTGTGGGACAAGATGTCGAGTACCGCTTCCGTAAGGATGGCACCTATGAAACATTGCCTCGGTCTGGTGCGCAAAAGCGCCCCGCGAACGGTGCGGCAGGTGAAATCGACAGTACCCCAACGAAGATTGGCAAACCTGCGCAACGTTGGGTGATCTTGCTCGGTGGATGTGCTGCTTTGTTTGCTTGGCTGTGGTGGCAATCGAAACATAAAAAGATGCAGTCCATACAAAAGTAGAATGAGGTCCGAGATCTACATTAAGTTATTCGACTCCATCCCAATTTCTCACATTACTATGAGCACACTAAGCATCCGAATACCAGATTCGCTTCATCGTACGCTGAAAAGTGCAGCGGAACAAGACGGTGTATCAATCAATCATTTCGTTAGTCTGGCTGTGGCCGAAAAACTTGCCGCATTGCAGACCTACAACTTGATTACCGAGCGCGCTGCTAAAGGTTCACGGGAGAATTTTCTCGCTGCCATGTCGATGGTGCCAGCAGGAGATGTGAGGGAAGGTGATGAAATTCTTCCCAAGGGCAAGAAGTGAATCATCCACGATCTTGGTAGCATGAGAATTTCCTGAAAAACAATTCCGTCTTGTCCCTGCTCTCCGCTATGCTACCTTCGCGCTGTGCCGAATGTTGTACGAGTCGAACCGATTGCCCTGATGCCCACGCCGGCAGGCTGTGCGGTGTTTTTGGGCGATGGGAAAAAAGTCATCTCCTTTTTCATCGATCCCTCCATCGGCTCGTCGATCAATGCAGTGCTAGCGGGGGAGAAACCAGAACGACCACTCACGCACGATTTGTTTTTGCTGACCATGGATAGCTTCGGCGCGAAGCTTCAGCGCACGGTGATCGTCAGCATGCATGAGGAAATTTATTACGCGCGGGTGATTTTCCAGGTCGAGAATGAGTTGCAGGAAAAAAAGATCGTCGAGCTCGATGCGCGGCCCAGCGATTGCATCGCGCTTTCGGTGCGCGTCGGTGCGCCGATTTACGTCGTCGCGGAGCTCTGGCAGAGCTTAAACGATGTTTCGCAGACCCTCGAAGACATGCGCCGCGATGCCGAGGGCACATAAGAAAAAGTTTGCGCTTTACCAGCAAGGACGACGAACCTTACAGTGGCTCTTTCCCGCTTTATGACTACTGTTGAAGTGCATTATCCTTACTGGTGTTGGGCGACATTTTTTGTCGTCGTTTTCCTCGCCCTCTTTGTCGATCTCGGCATCGCGAATCGAAAATCTCACGTGCCCTCGCGCAAGGAGACTTTCATCTGGAGCACCGTCTGGATCTCACTCGCCTTGCTTTTCAATGGCTTTGTCTACTGGGCCGTCAGTCATGCTAACGGACCTGATCTTGGTTTCCTCAAGGCCAAGGAATTTCTCACCGGCTACTTGATCGAGCTCTCGCTCTCCGTCGACAATCTTTTTGTTTTCTTGCTGATCTTTGGTTTCTTCAAAGTGCCCAAGGAGTTCCAACACCGCGTGCTGTTCTGGGGCATCATCGGAGCCTTGGTGATGCGCATGATCATGATCTTCACAGGTGCCGAGTTGGTTGAGCGTTTCCACTGGATTCTTTATGTATTCGGCGCCTTCCTCTTGTGGACAGGATTGAAAATGTTCGGCTCCGATGAAGATGGCTTCAATCCTGAGGAAAGCCGCATGATCACTTGGATCACACGCTTTGTCCGCATCTCACGACACTACGAAGGCAATAAATTTTTCGTCACCATGGATGGCGTTCGCACAGGAACTTTGTTGCTGCTGGTTCTCATCGTGGTCGAGCTCTCCGACGTGATGTTTGCCGTCGATTCCATCCCTGCAATCTTCGGCATCACCACCGATAAATTCATCGTCTACACCTCGAACATTTTTGCGATTCTTGGCTTGCGGACGTTCTTTTTCCTGCTCGCCGATCTGGCGGATCGATTCCATTTGCTCAAGTTCGGCCTCGCCTTCATCCTGAGCTTCATTGGTGTGAAAATGCTTCTTCCTCTTGTCGCAGCAGGTGTATTGCGTTGGGGTGGAGCTGTCGGTGACGCGGGATTCATGCACTTCGTGCAACGCTACGCAAACCATGAGTTCCAACAAAACATGATCAACATCTCGCTCGGCGTGGTGGTTTTTGCGTTGTTCCTTTCGATCGTGCTGTCCTTGGTGATCAAGCCGAAAGAACAGAGCGCAGAATAATCGTTGTTGTCACCGATGCTGATCGCATTTCACAAGCCGTACGATGTGCTCTCGCAATTCACTCGCGAGCTGCCAGAGCATCACACATTGGCCGATTTTGGCTTGCCGAAAGAAATCTATCCCATCGGTCGGCTCGATCGCGATTCTGAGGGGTTGCTTTTACTGAGCGATGAAAAAAATTTAGTCGATCGCCTGCTCCATCCGCGTCACGAACATCCGCGCACCTACTGGGTGCAAGTCGAGGGCGAGCCGAACGAAACGCAGTTGCGCGATCTGCAAAATGGCAGCCTAGTGATTCAAGGACACCGAGTTGCCAAAGCCACAGCGCAGGTCATAGCACAAGAACCGCTCGGCCCACGCGTGCCACCAATCCGCTATCGCGCTGCCATTCCGACGACTTGGATTGCCCTAACCTTGATCGAGGGGAAAAACCGCCAAGTTCGGCGCATGAGCGCTGCCATCGGCTTACCAACGCTGCGCCTCGTTCGCGCGAGCATTGGAAAATTCCCGTTAGGCGATCTACCAAGTGGCACGTGGAAAGAACTCGATGCAGAGGAGCGTGACTTGGTGTTAGGCAGCGCTTAATTCTATAGCAGAAAAGGGAATGGTGAAATACAGCCATTTTAACGACGGATTTTACGGATTTACGGATAAGACTATGACTGATATTTGAAATTTTCGACTCAGTAAAAAGTTAATGAGTGATCGCTTCTTTCCTCACATAAAATCAGTATAATCCGTCAAATCCGTCGTTTCTATTTTCCTAATAAGGATTAAGCTTGGCATTTCAGCGGAGGCTGCTTTGATCGAGCCCGATGTTTCAGACCAAGCAACTTAGCGAAGAACAAAAAGCCACCATCCACCAATGGGCAGAGGATGGTGCGACCATGGCCGATATTCAGCGCCTCATCAACGAGACTTGGGAGATCCGCATCACCTACATGGATACCCGTTTTCTGATTCTAGATCTGGGCATCACGCTCAAGCAAGAGCTCAAAGAAGAGCCCAAAAAAGAAGAGCCCGCCGATGCGACACTCGATGAAAATTTCAGAAGTGTCCAAGTGGATCGCGATGCCATCGTCATTCCTGGCATGCTTTACAGTGGCAAGGTCGTATTCAGCGATGGCGCCCGTGCGATGTGGTATGTCGATGAAACAGGCCGCCTCGGTCTTGATCCGGATACCCCAGACTATCACCCGACACCCGAAGACATCGCCGTTTTCCAAAACGAGTTGAAAAAACTTCTGCGCTAACTTCAAAGACGCGCCTGATCACGGCGGCTGCGCACGAACAAAAAGCCCAACCACAACAGTGCCACCGCGGTGATCAGCCACGGAAAGAGCCAGCCCACTCGGACATAGATTGTCTGATCCGTACGTCGGTGCAAGGTTCCTTCCAAGATCGCATCTTCCATCATCGGCACCGTGGCGATGCGTTTGCCTGAGGGGTCGATGATTTGAGACAATCCAGACGAAGCACACACCGCCACCCAGCGTCTTGTTTCCGCCGCACGCAAGCGAAACAATTCCGCATGCTGCCAGTGCTGGCGTCGCGTCCAACGCTCGGCATCCAACGAGGGGACCAAAAACATCTCCGCACCATCTGCCGCCATGCGTCGCGCGATTTCCGTGTAGTCGTTGTCAAAACAGATCGGCGTGCCGATGCGTCCCCATGGCGTGTCGTGCGCGGCTGCGATTTTTCCGGGCTCGCCATCATTCATGAAATGCACCGGTCGATTTTTCTGATGCGTGCCGATGACGCCCGCTCCATCCACGCTTAATGCTTCATTGATGACAGTGCCTTCAGACGTCGCGCGATATTGCCCAAAGACAAACATCGCATTTCTCTCCGCAGCAAGTTGTTTCACCCGATCAAGCTGCGTGTTTTCATCACGACCAAACTTCGTTAACCGCACATCTGCCGAGGTCGAGGCCTCAGGCCAAATAAAAACCCCGTCGCGAAATTCGGATTTCTGCGCTTCCTCAAAGTAGGTGTAAAAATCCAAATTTTCACTCTGGTGCAATCGCACACGAACCGCCTCGCCATCACCCGATGGCACATGCGCGGGAAATTGAAAAATCACCATGATGCTCGCCACCACCATGAGCCTCACCATACGATGTTTATTTTCTAACAAAAACATCGCTGCGGCAAGGGTTGCGAGAAAGGAAACACCGTAGACCCCGATTACGGGAGTCAGAAAATTCGGACCCATCGCCGTTCCTGCCGTCATCCACGGAAAGCGCAACCAAAACCACTCACAACGAAAATACTCAATCGCCGAGTAACAGCACGCCACGCACAATGGCAGCCACCAAGCACGATTCCAGCGAGCCGAGAGCCAAGCCACGACACCACTTGCCACAGCAGGAAAGATCGCCAAGACCATCCACAATGCAATCGATGTCGCAGAGAAAATTTGCCACATCCACGACAAACTCACGCCATAGAGCATCAAGCCATAGAGGAAGCCCAAGCGCACGCCGACTTTTACTGAGACACCACGCAGCACGAGAAAAAACATCAGCAGCGAGAGCACCATCACCAAGCCCGGCGAAATCATCAGCGTCCACATCATCGCCGGCACCAAGGCCGCTGCGACAACTGCAAAAATTCGTTTCATGCATTCACTCTAGCGAAAGAATCAGTCTCGGCAAGAAACTTCCGAAAACGGTTGCGCTCGTTTTTTCTGCCTAACAAAATGTTTTACTCCTTCGGCTCCTCCACGTCTTTGAGCAAATGCACAGGCCAAGCGAACTTCGGGCTTTTGCTCGGATCGAAGCCTGCGAGATGTCCCTTCAAGCGCGTTTGTGGCTTGGTGTATCGCAGCTCTGTCTCACCGAAAATTTCCTTCAACATCGCAGCCAAACTTGGATCATAAGCCTCAAGCTCTGCGCGTGTGTTCACGTGATTGTGAATGCCATCGTTTTCGCGATTGTTGTCAAACCAACTCTGCACACCCTCCGCAAAATACTCACGATCATTGCTCCCTGCGTAGGTCCCTTTCCACAAGCCCTTCGCCAAGGCCTGATCGTAACACGCCTTGAGCTTTTCATCAAACTTGGGATCGATGCTCTTCAATCCGCGCAAATGAATGTTGTGCGCAAACTCGTGAATCATGATGTTTTCCGTGCTATACGGATCGCCCTCGAAGGCTAACATATTTTCCTCCGCACATGAGCACACGGGATCTGTTTCGGAACCACCCAATCCCCGTGCCCTTTTGTCCCAATACAATTTCGGCTTGAGCCATTTGTATTCGGGAATGTCCGTTGTGAACTCGGTCGATCCGATCACCACCATCCGCGAGCCATTCGCTACCATCGCTTTTCTTAGATCAGGACGCTTTGCTAGCATCAGATCGATCAAATACGCCGATTCCTTCAGTGCATAATCGTTGACCTTGCCAGATGCCACCACCGGATAGCCGCCGGCGCTGGTGTATTTTTCATAAAAGGCATCCAGTTTCATTTCCGCTGGTGGCGCCGTCACAGGATAAAGTTCTGCCGCTAAGGCTACCGATCCCAGAGATCCCAAAATCCAACTCAGCACAAGGCAGTCACGATGTTTCATAGCCTCATACTATCACAAACCGCTCTGCTAGCGATAAAGTTTTGTATCACCAAGGGCATCGGAAACCCCCAAATTCCGCGAAATTTCGTATTTTTCCATTGCACCACGCGGTTCCTTGTTTATAAATTCCCTCACGCATTCACCAAATGCCGCTGTAGCTCAGGGGTAGAGCAATTCATTCGTAATGAATAGGTCGTCGGTTCAATTCCGACCAGCGGCTCCATTTTTTCTCCCGACGAACTTTTTTCTCATGCCTGATCTCCGGTTCGAACTCGCGGCACAGGCCCAAGGTCACGTGCTGATTTGTGGCATCGATGAGGCTGGTCGCGGCCCACTCGCCGGTCCCGTATCCGTTGCCGCTGTGATCTTGCCCGCTGATTTTTCTCTTGAGGGACTCAATGATTCCAAAAAACTCAGCGAAAAAAAACGCGAATTTCTCTATCACGCGCTACTAGCCGATTCTCACGTCCGCTGGGCTCATGTCTTCGCTGATGCCGCCGAGGTCGATGCCAAAAACATCCTCCGCGCCACCCATGATTCCATGGCCGCTGCCGCCCTCGCGCTGCAAAAAAAATACCGCATCACCATCGATCATTGCCTCATTGATGGCCTGCCAGTCAAAAATTTTCCACTGTCCCACCAAGGCATCGTCAAGGGCGATTCCCACTCGCTCTCCATCGCCGCCGCCAGCATCATCGCCAAGGTCAGCCGCGATCACGTCATGAAACAATACGCCCAAGAGTTTCCCCAATACGGATTTGAAAAACACATGGGCTATGGTACAAAGTCACACCTCGCAACCCTCCACGCCCATGGCCCTTGTCGCATTCATCGTCGCTCATTTCAGCCGGTATCTCAACTCTCGCTGCCGCTTGACGCATCGTAATGGTGAACGCTGGTCACCCCAAGAGGTCGGCAATTACGGCGAACGCATTGCCTGCGCTTGGCTGCGCGCCCAACGAACCAAAGTTCTTTACCGCAACTACCGCGCGCCCCAAGGTGGTGAGGTCGATATCGTCGCCCGCCAAGGCGATCTGCTGCTTTTCATCGAGGTCAAAACCCGCCGCGCTGGCGGAGTCGGTCGCCCGCTCGATGCCGTCAACAGCGCCAAGCTCGAACTCATCGAACGTGGGGCAAACTCGTGGCTCAAGCTCCTCAAAAACCGCCGCATGCCCTGGCGCTTCGATGTCATCGAAATCATCCTAACCGAGGGCGAAAAGCCTCACGTCAACCGCGTCGAGAACGTCCTTTGAGCGATCTGTGCAGAAATGCCATACATTTTTTCCACCGAAGCTTGCCAAGTCGCCCGCGCCCTTGCACACTGTGTCACCCCTCACTAGCTCTCGTAAACCATCACAAGATCATGCCTGAAATCACCGATAAAGAACTGCCTCAGAATGTAAGAGCCTATTGGCTCAAAGCACTAAGTGCAATCGAAGTCAAAAATCACGCCTATGCCGTCACCTTGCTGCAAGCCGTCATCAAGGACAATCCTGGCTTCTTGCAAGGACGTGAACTGCTGCGCAAGTGCGAAGGCATTCTTACTGGCGGTCCTAAGAAAAAACAAAAGATCTTCGGCATGGAGTCTGGTGGCCCTGGCATGAAACTCCAAAGCGCTGTCAAAAAAGACCCCGCGGGTGCCGTGGCACTCATCGAGAAGGAACTCGAAAAAGACCCCTTCAACGATGGCCTCAACGATCTTCTCCACGAATGTTTCCTGAAAATGGAACTCTTCGATAGCGCCGCCTTCGCCCTGGAGACACTGCGTAAGAGCCATCCCGACAATACCAAGAATATGCACAAGCTTGCTATATTCTATCTAGAGCGCCAGCGTGCAGACCTCGCTGGTGATGTTTACAACGACATCCTCAAAGCCACGCCCACCGACTCCATCGCCGTCAAAGGCTCCAAAGACTGCGCGGCAAAACACTCGATGCAACGCCAAAAATGGGACGAGAATTCCAGCGTTCGCGATCTGATGAAAGATCAGACCGAATTCCAAGACCTCGAAACCGCCTCCCGTGCTGGTATGACCAAAGACCAGATGATCGAAAAACGCGATCGTCTCATCAACCGCTACAACGAGGATCCCAACAACCTCGGCAATGCCAAAGAGCTCGCCAATGTTTTCGAACAAATGGAAGACTGGGAAAACGCCATGACGTTTTATGATTGGGCCTTCACCCTCAGCAACGGTGACGCAGCACTCAAGAGCAAAGGTCGCCAGATGTCTGACAAACACATCGCCACCCAAATGGCCACTCTGCAAGCTGGTGTCGATGCCGATCCCTATAACGCAGAGCTGCGCGCGCAGCTTGACCAAGTCCTCCATGCTCGTTCACTCGAAATGGTCGCCAACGCCAAACAACGCGTTGATGAAAACCCAACCGACCCACAACTCCGCTTCGAACTTGGCACCGCACTCTTCAACGCAGGCGACCACAGCGCCGCCATTCCTCACCTCCAGCAAGCGAAGACCAACCCGCACATTCGCACCAAGGTTCTTCTGCTCCTCGGACGCACCTTCAAGGCAAAGTCGATGTTCGACCTCGCCCTCAAGCAGCTCAGCGATGCCCTCGCCGACCTCCACGGCATGGACAACACCAAAAAAGAAGTTCTCTACGATAAAGGCCTGATTCACGATGAAATGGGTGACTCCGCCTCAGCGCTCGATTGCTTCAAGCAAATTTACGAAGTCGACTACGGCTATCGCGACGTCGCCACCCGCGTAGAATCCTCCTACTCATAACGTGATTGCGGATTCCATCCGCCAAGCTCAAAACAATCCTTGTCCCCATGCCATGACCGCAACGCAGTCATGGCATTTTCAATTCCGTGCACCTTTGCGAGTTCTGCGAGTTTTTGCGGCAATAAAATATTTCACCTCGCCTTCATACGCCTTTCACAATACTAGGATAGATCAGAAAGCCCATGAACCAACCATTCCTCAACCGATTTCCCGGACAACTCAAGCACTGGGGCTTTCACTGCACCATCAATGCTCTTCCCAGCTTCATCATCGCCGCCGCATGGATGAAAATGTACCAGCATCCCGCCTGCATTTTCGCCATGTTGCTGGCGATCCTATGTTTCGTGCTCACCTACGCGAGTCTTACCTCGCTGCCATTTGCCATCAATGAAAGTGACAGCCTCAGCAGCCGATCCATGCGCCTCGGCGCCAAGATTCGCTCGTGGATCGCAGGGCTATCCATCCCGTTTGTTTGCATAGGAGAAGGATTTCTTTTATTCGTTCCCGACTTCTGGTGCGGATGGTTTTCCATAGCCTCGGTAAACTGGATCGCAACTCAATTTGGCTATGGAAACAGCGTCATGGACGATGCTTCGTCGAGTAAGCCCGTTGCCGTCTTTATTACTACCCTCCTCGAAGGAACAATGCTCTCGATCATACTGCTGATGATCGCATTCTTCTCTCTTATCATCCTCCAAGCAAAAGCTCGCAGGAAAATTTCTGATTATAAAAGTGATCAAATGACAAATTTCAATGACTAGTACAGCGGGCAATGAAATCGCTGCTCAATTTTTTTGAGTCTTTATCCATTTGATTATCACCGAACAGGTAACCCACAATTATTCCTAAACTCCAGCTAGTTGCAACCATTTCAAACTTTCGCCAGAAAAAACCTGTTAGACTGGTTCTTGATCAAGCTTAAAGGCATCGTGCACGGCACGCGCTGCATCCTCGATGAATCGCTCATCAACGGTGACGGCAATTTTGATTTCTGATGTGGAAATCATGCCGATGTTGATGCCTGCATCACCTAAAGCCTTGAACATCGTCGCGGCCACACCCGAGTGCGAGCGCATGCCGATGCCGACGGCGGAAAGTTTGGCAATGCCACCTTCCGTTTCGATTTTAGCTGAAGAACTCAGTTTTTCTAGAACTGGTTTCAACGCTGCTTGAGCTTTGCCGAGATCATTGGAATGCATCGTGAACGAGTGGCGCGCATAACCATCGTTGGCGATGTTTGAGATGATCATGTCGAGGTTGATTTCGGCATCGCCGAGCGCTCCAAGAATGGCACCCGACATCCCTGGAGCATCGGGGATTCCGGTGACGGTGACGCGAGCTTGTGAACGCTCAATGCTGATTCCACGAATGACAACGTTTTCCATAGCGGGATGTTCTTCTAAAACTAGAGTTCCTGGGTTATTGTTAAGGCTGGAGCGTACTTCAAAAACGACCCCGTATTTTTTGGCAAATTCGACTGAGCGCGATTGCATCACCTTCGATCCTGATGATGCCATTTCTAACATCTCGTCGTACGAGATTTCGGGAAGTTTGCGAGCATTTTTTACGATGCGCGGGTCGCAGGTGTATACGCCATCGACGTCTGTGAGAATTTGGCAGACATCTGCTTTAATCGCAGCAGCAATGGCAATGGCTGTTAGATCTGATCCACCGCGACCGAGCGTATGGATCATGCCTTCAGGAGTGACGCCTTGGAATCCAGCAACGACGAGCGTTTTATCCTCTGCTAGCAACCCGTTCATCAAGGTCGGATCCATTTCCAGAATGCGACCTCGGGTGTGAGATCCTGTCGTAAAAATACCCGCTTGACGCCCTGTAATGGATGCGGATGACACACCGATATCTTGCAAAGCCATGGCTACAAGCGCAATCGATTGTTGCTCGCCTGTTGATACTAAAACATCGAGTTCACGCTCAGAAGGATTCGGTGTGAGTTCATGAGCCATCTTCAACAGCCCATCAGTAACTCCTGACATGGCTGAAACCACGGCTACGACTTTGTTTCCCTCATCGCGGGTGCGTTTGAGACGCGCGGCTACGTTACGAATACGATCAAGAGAACCGACGGAGGTACCGCCATATTTTTGAACAATGAGTGCCATGGTTTCGGGTAGCGGCGGGTAATTAAGAGTAGATTGAACTGAAAGGCAAGCGGAAGAGTCTAAGATTGTGGCAATATTTCACAAAGGATTTTCAGCCAGATACTTAAGCCAATCACCACTCTGAATCCATTCTCCTTGATTGGGGGATGTCGCATACTCCCAAAGTTGAATGTTCAACGACGTCTGCATCGTCTTAACCTGTGTTCTTACTCGACGATAATCTTCTCCTTCATAAAGATCAAGTTCTCGTAACAATTCATCATTCACTTCGTAAATCGCTCCGTGCACCCAATTCGCTTCCGATTTGTCTAAGCGTAGCGCAGGATACCAGCTGATGCGATACAGCCTCGCAGCCACTTGCGACTCGCCAAGGTACTTTGCACCACGCATACGCCACGAGTTAGACGCGCCTGGTCGTAAGGTGCCGTAGACAAATATCATATGCATTTGGAAATATGCTAAATGTGAACCACCCCGCTCGCAAGTTCATCTTTGAAAAAGTGAGTGCGCCATATCGTCTGTAAAAGTCCATAGCACAAGCAAGCCCGCACATTGTGCCATGGCGCTGCAGCGGAATCGGTCAATGTGCCATACGCCGCCCACTCTTTGGTCTAAATTCGTAGCTTGTTGGTGCTCGGCCATCGGTGGATTATGGAGAATCTCTGCGGCATGGAAGTCACCTCTTGCGAGGTCTCGCGCCTAACTGCTGAACTTGACACCGAATTCCAGCTTTGACGTAATTTCTGGCTAAGTCAGAGGTTCATCCTCATCGAGGGCTTTAGGAAGCTTGTCGACTTCTTCTAACAAATTTACCATGCTGACGCCGCGTTCGGCGGAGCTATCGTGGCGGAATTGCAAAATCGGTGTGGTTTTAAGGACCACGCGCTTCATAATTTTGCTCTGAATGCGACCGTGGTCGCGATTGAGCTTGTCTAACACCGGCTGGGCCATCCCGCCGAGAATGCTCATCCACACGCGAGCCTCTTTGAAATCCTGGGTGATATCGACTTCGATCACCGTGACGAGTAGTCCGGGCCATTCGTAATCTTTGCCAATGACAGCACTGACTTCGCGGCGGAGCAACTCGTTGACTCGGTCTTGGCGTTGGGACATGCGGATTAGAGTTCTTGAGCGACTTTTTCCAAGGTGTAGCACTCGATGATATCGCCTTCGAGGTATTCATCAAAATCTCCGAGGCGGATACCGCACTCGCTGCCGACTTTGATCTCATCGACCTCATTTTGGTAGTGGCGAAGAGTGGACATCTTACCGTCAAAGATCGGAATGCCATTGCGCATAACGCGAGCATGAGCTTTGCGGAGGATTTTCCCTTGCTTGACATAACTACCAGCAGCCACACCTTTGGTGAGCTTGAAGACTTTTTTGACATCGGCCAAACCGACCATGATCTCACGGTTGAGCGGATCGAGCAGGCCTTTCATGGCATCGCGCACTTGATCGATCAATTCGTAAACGACCGAGTAGAGCTTCACCTGAACATGTTCGTTTTTGATCGACTTAACGGCTTTGCCTTCGACTTTGACGTTGAAACCGATGACGATGGCATTAGCCGAACTGGCCATAAGAATGTCGGACTCGGTGATAGGCCCTACACCTGCGACGAGCATTTGGCACTCGACTTTTTTGGATTCTACCGCTTCGAGGGCATTTTTGATGGCCTCGACGGAGCCTTGCACATCGCATTTCAGCACGATCTTCAGTTTCTGCTTGCTGGCGTCGTCATTGACCATGGAGAAAATGTCTTCCATGCGCGCTTTGAGCGGATTGACGAGGCGCGCAGAACGGCGTTCAGCCTGGCGGTCTTCTGCAAGGCGTTTGGCAGCGCGTTCGCTCTCCATCTCCACGAGTTCATCACCGACGTGAGGCATGTCCTCGAAACCGATGATTTCGACAGGGGTTCCGGGACCTGCTTCCTTGATCGGCTTGCCGAGGTCATTGGAAAGCATGCGAACTTTGCCGGCGAAGGGGCCGCAAATGAAGGGAGTGCCGACCTTAAGCGTGCCGCTCTCGACGATGGCGGTAGCGGTGGCACCGCGGCCTGCAACAACGCGAGCTTCGATGATGTTCGCGCGGGCGGTGCCTTTGGGATTGGCCTTGAGCTCCATTACCTCTGCTTGCAGTAACAGTAATTCGAGCAAATGATCCATGCCCTCGCCGGTGTAGGCGGAGACTTCGGCAAATTCCGTATCTCCACCAAAATCGGTGGTTTGCAAGCCATTTTCGGCAAGCTGACTCTTGGCGCGCATGACGTTCGCGGCGGGAAGGTCGCACTTGGTGATGGCGACGACGACGGTGCGGGCGGCTTTTTTCGCGTGAGCGATGGCTTCCTTGGTCTGTGGCATGACGCCATCATTGGCTGCTACGACAAGCACGACGATGTCTGTCACATCAGCACCACGGGCGCGCATGTTTGAGAAAATGGCGTGACCTGGAGTGTCCAAGAACGTGATTGGTTGGCCATTATGGAAAACTTGATAGGCTCCGACGTGTTGGGTAATGCCACCAGCTTCACCGGAGGCGACACGGCTCTTGCGAATGGTATCGAGCAGAGTGGTTTTGCCGTGGTCGACATGACCCATGATGGTAATGATCGGCGCCCGGGTTTTGAGCAATTCTTCAGGCTCCTCAACGGGTGCCTCGGGCTCAGCGATGACCTCTTCGGTCTTGTGCACGCCAGCGCCTTTTTCGCGTTTTTCTCGTTCGAAGGTGAAGCCATGTTTTTCACAAATCTTGGCGGCGATATCAGGCTCAATTGCTTGATTGGGTGAGACGAAAATTTTCAGGTCAATAAGATCCTTCATCAACAAGAAGGCCTTGAGCCCCATGCGATTGGCGAGTTCTGCGACGATGATCGGTGGCTTAATGCTGATGAGCTTGTTGTTTTCACTGCTGGCAACGGGCTCGGGTTCGACGACGACTGCCGCAGGGGCAACGGCTGCAATTTTTGGCAGGATGGTAGAAATGTCTGGTAAGGGAGGAAGCGGCGGCAATGCGAAATCCGCGTCTTCTTTGTCGAGAACTTTGGAAATAGTAGGAACGACGGCTTTCCCCGAGCGCTCTGTCTTGCGCACGCCGCTGCTCATCTTCTTGCCGCCATCGCTGAAAATATCGAGCGCGGCCTTTTTGACGGGGGCGGATGGCCGAGTAGGAGCCACAGGGGCTTTGGCAGCAGCAGTCTCTCGCTGCCGTTCACGGCGCGAGGGCTTTGGTTGGTCGTCGAGGAGGTCCAACACTTTTTTATTTGGTGGTTTGCTTTCGCTATCGGATGGCATCAGTGGTTATGGCGGCGTTTCGGAGGGAGGGTAAGGCGGAGGAGGTAAATCAAGCGGAAAGGAGAAAAATTATGCGGTGGTGAGGCTTTGCGCCTTATCCAGAATGGCGGCAGCGTCATCTTCGGATATCTCCAAGGATGCGGCGATGTAGTCGGCCGGCATTTCTAGCACGAGATCGAGAGTAATACCACCTGCTCGGAAAAGCTTGGCTGCTAGGTCGTCGTTGAGGCCGAGTTGTTCACCCAGGCCGTGGGCAGCATTGTTGATGCGGTCATCAAACAATTTTTGCTGCGACTCATCACGACGCACTTGCACATCCCAGTCGATGAGGCGAGAGGTCAAGCGGGCATTTTGACCACGGCGACCGATGGCTTTGCTCAGATCTTCTTCCGAGACGGTGACGTGAACAATCTTTTTCTCGTGATCGAGGGTGATCGATCGGATTGTCGCGGGCTTAAGCGCCTCTTCGACAAGTTGCTTCGGATCATCGCTCCAGCGAATGATGTCGACTTTCTCGTTGTTAAGCTCGCGCACGATGTTTTTGACGCGAGCACCACGAAGACCAACGCAGGCGCCGACGGGATCGACTTTATCGTCTTTGCTCCATACGGCAATTTTGGTGCGATGCCCCGCTTCGCGAGCGATGGCTCGGATTTCGACTGTGCGATCGGCAATTTCGCTAACTTCTGCCTCGAACAAACGGCGCACGAAGTGTGGATGGCTGCGAGAAAGGATCACTTCAGGACCACGGCCTTCATTTTCCACGGCTACCACGTAGGCGCGGATGCGATCATTGACGTTGTATTCCTCGGTTTGCACCCGCTCGCGAGAGGGCATAATTGCCTCGAACTTACCGAGGTCGATGTAAACATCTGAGCGCTCAAAACGATGCACCACGCCCGAGACAATTTCGCCGGCGCGGTCCTTGAATTCTTCGAAAAGCATTTCCTTTTCCGCCATGCGCAAGCGCTGCTGCATCGTTTGCTTCGCGGTCTGCACAGCAATACGCCCGAAGTCCTTCGGCGTTATATTGAAGTCGATAGTTTCACCAACAAAAGCCTCAGCATTTTTCTTCTGAGCCACGGCGAGTGGCACTTCATTGAACTTGTCGACGTAGTCATCATCTGCAACAACGGTTAGGGATGCGTAAATTTTCGCATCACCTTTTTTCACGTTGATTTCCGCACGCAGGCTGTTGATGTGATCCGCACCTGGCACCATTTTTCGATAAGCCGCGCAGAAGGCATACTCCAGCGCAGCGACAACACGATTGCGGTCGATGGATTTCTCTCTTTCGTAGTAATCGATCAAGGCTACGATATCATTTGTCATGGCTGTCTATGCGCTGTTACGGTTAAAAAAATGGGAAAACAATGAGGCATCCTGAGACACAAAAGAGTGGGTATGGTACCCACTCCTTTCTTTCGTCGGAAGCTTCTTCGGAGGCTGTTACAACACAGAATTCTTGAGAATGCAAGCAAAAAATGGGGAATCGGCGGCCAAATGTCGGTTTGCTGCGGCCCCCTAGTTTGACGCCGAGAGGTCCTCCCGTCACTGCGGACTCCATGGGCTCGATGCAAATGTCATAAGAAGACCGCGGCGTGTAGTTAGCTCATCGCCTGATACACCGACAAAAAATCCTTGAAATCAAAAATTACAAAACGAAAATCAACAGTAACCCCATTGAAATCAAGCATTACAGCCCTTGATGGAAGGGCTATGGGACGACTGTGAATTATCTGTTGAGTTTTCCACACCATCCGAAATTCTACAAAGTGACTGTCCCTTAGTAGATTATTTCCTTGTATAAGTTGATATCCTGCCTAGTATCAGCATATGCGTAAGGCACGATGGCTAGCACCTTGGAAAGATTCGCAGGTAAAACCTGCGATTTATCATTGCATATCCCGCGTTGTGGATCGGCGATTTGTTTTTGGCGACATCGAACGAGAACAATTCCGCTCATATATGCGGATGTACGAGAATTTTTCAGGGATTCGTGTGCTGGCCTACTGCGTCATGTCCAATCACATTCACCTGCTTCTCGAGATCCCGCCGATGCCGGAAGGCGGGTTGTCCGACGAGCAATTGCTCCAACGCTTGCGAGCCATCTACAACTCAGCCACCGTGGCAGAAGTACAATTACAACTCATAGCCGCACGCACCAAAGGCCTCAGTACAATGGCAGATGAAATTCACCAACGCTATACCTACCGCATGCACAACCTGAGCCAGTACATGAAAACCGTCATGCAGCGAATGACTCAATGGTACAATCGCCAAAACGAACGCAGCGGCACCTTGTGGGAAGAACGATTTAAGAGCGTGATCGTGGAAATTGGCATCGCCGCTCGCATGATGGCTGCCTACATCGACCTCAATCCCGTGCGCGCCGGTATGGTCACCGACCCCGCCGATTATCACTGGAGCAGTTACGGGGAAGCGATTGGCGGAGGCAAGAAAGGTAACGGCAAAAAGGCGCGCGAAGGACTTGTGAGAGCCTGCATGAGTCATCGCGGGGTTGAGTTTGATGCCACAAAATGGAGCGAAGTCGCCAAAACCTATCGGAAACTGTTAGGCCTAGCATTAGAACGCAAAAGCGGAGCAGCACACACGCAAGTGAGTGCATATAAGGCACAGCGTCTCGCCGAAGTAACGCGAAAGTCCTTACAGCAACCACAAAAACCCGATTCGAATCACGCGCAGAAACCAGTCAATGACAGCGCGCTACCTGAGCTGAAAATGGCCGAAATGTTAGGGCATCGCATCCGCTACTTCAGCGATGGTGCGGTGATTGGTAGCAAGGTTTTTGTGAATGAAGCCTTCGCGCTGGCTCGTGAAAAGTTCAGCGCCCATCGCAAAGATGGAGCTCGCAAAATGCGCGGTGCCGCTGAAGCTGCCGCAGGCATCTTATGGTCAGCTCGCGATCTGCGATTGAAGGTTGCAATGGCGCAAAATTAGCGTTAGTGTGAAACAGTCAATAGCACGAGCTTCATACCATTTGCGTGAAATACGATAACACATATCACCTGTATAGCCCTTCACGATTGAGCTCGAAGCTTCTGCGCATTGCCAAGGTCGCAGGCGATAAGCTCATCGTTACAGCCCTGACTCTCTTTTACTGCCTGCAGGATGCTGATACCCCCTCATGGGCGAGGACCATCATCATTGGCGCTCTCGGCTATCTCATTTTACCAGCTGATCTTTTGCCCGATATTCTTCCCGTTGTTGGTTTGACTGATGACTGGGGAGCTTTGGCTGCGGCACTAGGCACGGTTACGATGTACATCAAGGATCCGCACAAACAAAAGGCTCGTGAGCAGGCAGATCGTTTTTTTTCGTTAGGGCAAAAGCATGGCAGATCAATCTAGCGCACCACGGCATCAAAGATGTTTTTCGTGCCTTTGCGTGGCATTTCATCGAGAGTAAACCAGCGGCTATCTTCGCTTCGCTGATCATTGTAAGGAGGTGTGAAGATATCGATGAGCTGCGTCGTTGCTTGCGCTTTAAGTGTATGGATATTTCGAGCTTTTGCCGTGAGTGTAGTGATGGCGTTTTTCTCTAACAATTGCTCAGCTGATAAATGGAGCTGGCATGTGGTTTCTTCCTTACCATCGGGTAACTTCTTGGTGGTTTCTTTGATGAGATCGTAGTTGCGAGTGTGAATGCTTCCGCTGGCACATAGAATCATACCCGTCATACCGGGATGGTCGTGTGCAGAAATGATCTGATTTTTCTCGAACTGGACGAGGCAAATCGCGAAATCGAGACGTTTTTCGAGATATTCAAAATCCACATTACCTTGCTCTAATTTCGTCCTGATCTGGGCAAGTCCCTTGACTAGGACGGGGTCATCTCGATGAAGGTTGCGCGCCAACGCAGATATTCTTTTGAGATAGAGTTCTTGGTCCCAGCGATCTAGATGTTGGGCCGCAGCTTCCTTGGCAATGGCTTCCAGAAATGCATCCCAATGCATGGCTTGGTTTTTGGCTAGTCGGCCGTTTTGTGCATTTGCACGTGTGGCTGTCGCGCACAAGGTCGGCAAAGCCAGCAGCACGCCAAGAAAACCGGGAACTGTGGTGCGAAGGAACTCGCGACGATCATAGTCATCCATGCTACCATGATATACAAAATCCTGGGTCTTTGCAAGTGCTTGAATTTTTTCCTAAAAGAGGGGAACTCACTGTTTTGAGAAACCGATGGGGGATTTCTCACCCGCCTCGGTCACATTCACAAAAGTGACAGCAGTAGCAAATAGCGGATTGGCTTGTGGATTTCGGTGATCGATGACCTGCACACGGTAGGTGACGGAGGTGTTGCCTGTGCGCAGCAGAGTCGAATCGATGCTGAGTATGGTGCCGTCGCGCACGCTGTGGTGAAATTGCACATCATCCATCGCGATGGTCACGAATCGACAGTGGGGGAAATCCATGCTAGCGGCGATCCATGAAGCTTCATCGATCCATGCTAGCAGTCGACCACCGAAAAGGAATCCATATTGATTGAGATCGGCGGGTAGAACGAGGCGTTGCGTTTGCATGATGCTGAGATCAGTGATCGTTTAGCTAAACATGCGGCGCTTTTGAGCGCTTAATTTGGCATCGACAGAATAGGAGCCACCACCGGTGATGAACAGAGTGAGTCCGCCGACGAGATAAAGCACGGCCAATTCCTTCGCTTCTGCGACACCAGGACCGAAGAAAAATGGAGCATCTTGGTGCACGACAAAAGCAGCGATGACCATGGTGAAGCTAAAAACGAGAGCCGCAGGTCGCGTGGTTAGTCCGAGTAGCAAGAGTGCTGCGCAAATCACTTCGGCAAAAATCGTGCACACGAGGCAGGTCGCGGAATTCATCCATGAGTTGAGAATGCTAATCTCTGGCACTGGAAATTTCTCCTTGAGTGAGGAAAAATTTTGGTATTTGCCCATACCGTGACCCAGCAGCATCATGCTACCGATGGCGATGCGCAGAAAGAGCACTGCGAAGGATGCAGTAAGGTCTTTGGTGCCGTTGCTAAAAAGCCATTTTTTCATGGTGTGAGAGGGGTTATTAGGATTTGAGTGAGAGCGTGATGCGCTTGAGGCGTGAGGCGCCCTCAGGCGAATGCGCTTCGATGAGAGGATCATCGAGAACAGCTTGGTAGACGAGGCGACGGAAGTAGGCATTCAGCGGGCGCATCTGAAAAGGCTTGCCGCTATGTTTTACTTTGTCGGCGAGTGACAGCACCTCAGTACGAAGCTTTTCCTCCTGCATGCTTCGAAAGTGCGCGCAGTCCACCTTGATGCGAGGTGCGTCTTCGTAGTGTTTGCGCAAGAGTCGATTGACGAGATATTGCAAGTCATCGAGACGATCACCATCATCGCCGATGAGTAGCTCAGGCTGTGCGGTTTTGATCTGCAAGCATGGACCTTCGGCATCGTGCTCAAGGTCCATGGTAGCAGTGAAGCCAAGGTGTCCGAGCATCGTATCGAGAACTTTTTTTGCAGCGTCTTCGGCTTTCATAAAGATCAGATTAGCAGCATAGGCCTAGGGGGTCAACCCTATGCAGAGAAATCTTCACACAGGATTTTGGCGAAGTGAGCGAGACGCTGTATTTCTTCATCACTGAAGTCATGCGGATCTTGCATACCGATCCCGAGGACGCCGAGCACGGCACTACCATCGGTGGAAAAAATCGGCACGGCGAGTGATCCTGAGACCTTTGTTTGACGCGCATCGGGCCGAGCGACACCCTCTAAGTCTTGCTGCAAATTGCACAATTCAACAGGCTCTCGTGTGGCCGCAGCAGCGCCAGCGATGCCTTTGCCAAAGGGGATGTAGGCAATTTTATCCAGCAAAAACTCTGGCACACCAATCTGCGCGACGAGATCGAGATGCGCGCCATCGGACGTGCAGCGGTGAATGGTGCCCGTTTGACAGGAAAATTCGGAGAGTATGTCGCGAAGCCAAGAAGCGTAGTCGGTAATCATGATGTGACAATATACTCTGACTGTGCATATTTTCTTATTTTTTTTCTTGTCAGATCTTGTATTTTTTCGTTTTGTTCTCTCGAACACTGTTCATCAGATGAGCTCAAACCAACTAACGCTACGCCAGCAAGAGATACTCGAGTATCTGAAATCATCGCAACGCAAGACCGGCATTATGCCGTCAACGCGTGAACTTCAGCACTTTTTTGGCTTCGCCAGTCAGACGGCCGCGATGAGTCATTTACGTGCTTTAGAGAAAAAAGGCGCGATTCAGCGCTTGCCTGGTAAGGCGCGTGCCGTGGCATTCCCTGATGAACTCGATCGCGAGGAAATCATGGACATTCCGATCTACGGTCGCATTGCCGCTGGTTATGGCGATGATACCACTCCGGAAAAAGAAGGTTGTCTTTCGATCGATGTGCGCTCTCTGGGAATTCAACGTTCGGCCAAAACATTTGCCCTAAAAGTGCAAGGGGAGTCGATGGTGGATGCCCACATTTGTCATGGCGACGTGGTCATTATGGAGTTTCGAGAACCGCGTAATGGTGACATTGTCGCAGCATTGATCGATGGGGAAACGACTTTGAAACGTTATGTTGTAGAAAATGGGAAACCGTTTTTGCATGCGGAGAATAAGAACTTTCCCGATTTGATACCAGCGCGTGAGTTGATTGTGCAGGGAGTCTTGGTTGCCTTGTTACGGCAGGCGGCGTAAACGAATCGACGATTTTTTAAAAAATTCCGCGACTTTTTGCACATCGATGTGTTTGTATCGCTGTAGGAGATAATTCCATGAAAAACCACAGCGAAAACACACAGTCTCATTCGGCACAAAATGCATCAGAGGCAAATTCTGATTTACACGATGATGCGATCTGGGATTTGCTGCGTCAATCGCCAGGAGTGTCTGCCAGTCCGCAGTTTGCGGATCGCGTGATGCGGCAGATTCGCACGCAAGACGCCACTGCTTTGAGTGTTGTGGCTGCTTGGTGGCAAAGCCTTTTCGCGTCCAAAGTGCTATGGTCTTTGGGAACTGCTGCTACCATTGCGCTGGGCTCTTACGTCGCTGTAACGCTTGTGCCAGAACCTCAGGGAACGCAGGGAGAGCAGCACGATGTGGATGAGTTTGCTTCACTGGAAGAAGTGGCGAACCAAGAATTGCTGCTTGCAGCCACCGACCACTTGAATGATTTTTCTGACACGGAACTGGTCAGCTTGATCAGTTACTGATAGCATCCACGGCATGGACGGATGGATTTTTGATTTGGATGGCACTTTGGTCGACTCGTTGCCTGCGATTGCAATGGGATTGAATCATGCATTGGCTAGCGAAGGGCATCCTGTATATGAAGAAATAACGGTGCGTTCGTTTATTGGCGATGGCATCGAGATGCTGATTGCTAGGGCATTGCCTGATCATCCCGAAGGCCGCGCTGCGGTTTTAGAGAGATTTCGAGACTGGTATATCAATGGCTGGCGCTTGGGAACAGTTGTCTACCCTGGTATTGATTATGTTCTGCAGACACTGCAGACGCGTGGTGCGGTGCTGGCAGTGCTTTCGAACAAACCACATCGATTCACGGTAGAAATCGTCGAGTCCTTGTTTCCCGGGGTTTTTGACGTGGTGCTGGGTCAACGCGACGGCGTATCTCACAAACCCGACCCAGCAGGACTACGTGAGATTTTAGAACATGAAAGCTGGATCGCTAAAACAAGTGGAATGATTGGCGATAGCACGGTAGATCTCGAAACGGCTCTGCACGCTGGGATTACGAGCATTGCCGTAACCTGGGGCTACCATGATCGGGCTCGGCTAGTGGCGATGAAGCCTGATGCCATCGTGCAGCGAGCAGAAGATTTGTTAGAGTTGTAAAAAAATTTGAGGCTATTATTGTTGGGCTCATTTTCCTGCTTGGAAAATACCGAAAGCTGTGCAGGCTAGGGGCATGACCCGAGTCTTGGTGGTAGAAGATGAACCTGCGATCGCGGATGCATTGGTGTATGCGCTGGAAACGGATCGCTTTTCGGTGAGACATGTACTCACTGGTGGCGATGCACTCCATGTTTTGTCGCAAGAGTCATTCGATTTTGTGATTCTCGATGTCGGCTTGCCAGACATGACGGGGTTTGATGTTTGTCGGAAATTGCGCGAAGATCGGACCATTCCCGTGCTGTTTTTGACCGCACGTGATGCGGAAATTGACCGGATTCTTGGCTTGGAAATCGGTGGTGATGATTATGTGACTAAGCCGTTTTCGCCGCGTGAGATCAGTGCCCGTGTCAGAGCGATTTTACGTCGATCCACACCGACTGACATAGCTTCCCACAAGGATGCGGCATCCGAAGCCAAAAGCCTAGTTGTGAAATCGGCGAAAAAAATGGAACATGATCCTGTTGCGATGCGCTTGCATTGTCATGGTGTTTGCCTTGACCTCACGGCACACGAATACAAGTTGTTGTTGGTTCTGTTAGAAAATGAAGGACGGGTAATGTCGCGCGATCAGTTGTTAGAAAAAGCCTGGTATGATCCGGGCGCGGTGACGGATCGCACGGTAGACGCTCACATCAAGACCGTGCGTGCAAAGATCCGCATGGCGCACGAGGGGGCGGAAGATATGATCCAGACACGTCGCGGCTTGGGCTATGTTTTTGTGATGGCTTAAGAAAATTGGTATTATGAGATTGACACGCATCACATTGCTTTTGATCACCTTTGTGTTGGCGTTGGGGTTCTTGCAACTTGCGCGTTATCTTTTGAATGATGTCGAGCCGCAGGTATTGCAGGCGACGGAAGAAGTGATGGTCGATGCGGCGCATGTTTTCTCAGAACTTGTGGAAAATGATATGCGCGATGGCAAGCCCGATGCAGATGGGCTACGACGACTGTTTGCCGAGGCACGTGAGCATCCGGTCGATGCGCAAATTTTTGATCATCTGAAAACGCAGATGGGTTTGAATGTTTACGTCACCGACAATCAGGGCATCGTGCTGTTTGACTCGGATGATGGCAGGCGCGAAGGTCAAAACTACTCTAATAAGCGTGATGTGAGGCTTACCCTAAGAGGACAATACGGCGCACGCAGCACACGCGAGGATGAGATTAACTCGGCAAGCTCGATCATGTATGTGGGTGCTCCGATTGGCGCTAGGGAAAAACCGCTAGGTGTGCTGACTGTTTTCAAAAAGCAGCTCGATGCGATACCGATGATCAATGAGCGTCGCAAGGTGATTGTGCGCTCGATCATTAGCATTGCGCTGGGGATTTTATTGCTCATCGCTGCGGTATTTTGGTGGGTCTATCAACCTCTGGGATTGCTCACGGAATATACTCGGGCGGTGGAAAAAGGCCAGCGACCACCCAAACCAAAATTGGGCATTGGTCGTGAGGTTAACACCTTATACCATGCGCTGGAAACGATGCGTGAGGCGCTGGAAGGTCGCCGCTATGCCGAGCATTATACACAGACTTTGACGCACGAAATGAAAAGTCCCTTGGCCGCGATCCGTGGGGCTGCGGAGTTACTCCATGAAGAGATGCCGCAAAAAAATCGCGATCGATTTTTGGAGAACATTCGCAGCGAAACAGCACGCGCCGAACGTTTGATTTCGCGTCTGTTAGAGTTATCGGCAGTGGAAAGCAAATCGCATCTGGATAGCGTGAAGGAGATCGATTTCTGTGAGGTCGTACGCCATGCGCTATCGCAGGCAGAGTCGATGGCAGAAATTGCCCGAGTATCGCTCGAGGCGGATTTGCCAGATCAGCCGATGCGAGTGATGGGGGATGCCTTTGTGCTGAGAGCAGCGGTAACGAATTTGATTGAAAATGCTGTGGACTTCTCCTCCGCTTCGGCAGTGGTATGTATTGATATTTTTGTGGAAAAGGGTATGATTATCTTAACCGTCGACGACGGTGGGCCGGGTATTCCGGACTACGCGAAGGACAAAGTCTTTGATCGATTTTATTCGCTGCGACATCATCAATCAGGGCGCAAAGGCACGGGCTTGGGCTTAAACTTGGTGAAAGAAGCCGTCGAATTGCATCACGGATCGATTGCACTAGCCAATCGGCCAGAAGGTGGCGCGCGTGCCACACTGCGCATCCCTGCGATGCAAGAATAATGCATCGGGAAGATGAAATAAAACTATATTTGTAGTAATGCGTTCCGCTACGGTTGCTTTGTTGTCATGAAGTTCCGAATGCTTTCGTGCACCAAAATATGAACAAGTCAGCTTTGTGATAACTGTTAGATGAAGAAATTCAGATGGTTGCGATAGCTGCAAGGTCGGTCTCCCGTAACAATTGTTATAAGGCATTGATATGGAATGTTTTTGAAGGGCTTGGATTCAACCCGGAAGTGCAATGGATCGGAAAAGAGTGGATCAGGGTCTGAAGAACGGCTTTGATTCACTTCGTCAAAACCGAATCCGAGCATAAATGTCCTACAAGCACTGGCTTCATTGGCTTGAATTACGGGTATCCCGAATGTGCGTATAAATACGTCGCGATATCATCCAACAGCATCGCGACTACCAACAAGGATGGTTGTATTTTCTCACCAATGATCCGCGTGTGCCGCTAGCGGTGTGCAAAGAAATGCAGCAAAGGGGTCTACCAAAGGATGAACTTCTCGAAAATGGCGGCTGGTCACGCCAACTCTAGATTTGTGAAGCGCGGCGGATGATTGGCTCGATGGCGATGACGGAAAACCATTTGACGAAAAAAATCCCACCGCCCGAATCCATCGGCATGCGCAGCTACGCCATCGACTCGCACTATGTGCAACGCTACATCATCGCCGAATGGTCCGTCGCCATCGAGGGTGACATTGGCTTGCATTTGAAGGCCACGTAAGTAATATCCTATGGCTACGTTCTGCCCGATCGGAAGCAGGTCGAAAATCTGCTGTTGCCCGTCTGCGTTTCCAGTTCGCACATTGCCTACGGCTCGATTCGTATGGAGACGGAGTTCATGATTCTCGGACAAAGTCCTGCCACTGCGGCGGTTCTGTCACTCGAAAAAAATATCATTCCCCTCGATTTATCTTATACTTTCGTTGCGAAGTCTCTAAAATACCAAAGGGCAGGTGCTCGAAATAAAAAAAATGACTCTGTTAGACTTTTTCCATTGTATCCCCACGCAGGATCGATCAAACTGGCGCTCGTATGGAATTACTCGTTGCAACCTTATGTGATACTGCCATGGAGAACCAAGGCAAATTGAATGTTCTTGGAGCCTTCGACGCGATCGTCGCCCAAAATTTCCCAGCCCGCTTCAGCTGCAATCTTGCGCTGCGTTTCTGCTTTACCGCTGCTGACCACGGCACGCACAAGTTCTCGATCTTGTTGGTCGATGACTCCGAGCCAGTGGCCAACGCCACGCAGGAAGAATCCGACATGCAAGTGAATATGCCCGAGGGCACCGCAGGCTTCTCGACGCAGAACCTGATCACTCCACTCAACGGCACTGTCGCAAAAGCTGGCATCTACCACTTCGATATTCGCTTCGATGGCAATGTGCTTGTGCGTGTGCCACTTCGCGTGATCGGTCAAGATCAAGTCGCCTAATCATTCTCCGAAAAAACAAAACCCAATAATCCCCGCTTCGTGTTATGCGAGTGCGGGGATTTTTTTTGCTGAAAATTCAGCGTCCGCGGCGCAGCACAACGCATAAGGAAACTAGTGCGAGAATGCCGACACTCGGCTCCGGGATCGACGCAAAGGACCACGCCAAACCGTATGGCGTCGCCGTGCTGGTGTTGTTGACGTTGTAATTTTGCCCCTCCCAAATGACCCGCATTTCGTATTGACCCGAATCGCTCAGACTCATGCGCAAGTGCTCGGTCGTGCCAATCGGCGCTTCCGAACGTCCGATCATTTTATAACCTAACAACTCATCAAGACGCCAAAGCTCTAACGAAAGATTGGTCAATGCAAGGTCGACCGCACTACCGAGAACATCAGTGAAGTCGCGTTCCGCAAACCAGGTAAGAACGGCAGAAAATTGACTCCCCGCAGCGAGATATTGAGCCAAGGTGTAAATGTTCGCAGAGCTCTGGATCGAACCGAGATCCCAGCCTGCGGAGGCAATCGCAGACGAACCACCATTACCTGCAACGCCTAGAGTTGTTAGACCATCCGTAGCATAGACTGTCGGCGCGATCAGCTGAGAGTTCCCGAGGTAAATGGTGTGCGCTTGTTGGAGATTCAGCGCACCAGCACCGCTTGCGAGATCGAGCGCCTGTAAGGTTCGGGTGACCGTTCCATCCTGATATTGCCCATTGTCCCATCCTACGGTGGGCGTAGCACTCGCCATCATCACGGACTTAATCACGAGAGGATGAGTCATTTCCGCTGCGCCGTACGACTTTCCGGCATCGATCATCAAGGCCGCTGCACCCGCAACAATCGGAGCCGCAAAACTCGTGCCTGCCATGTCGGAAATGTAGTATTCCCCAGCGCCAGCCGTTGAGTCAGTGCCGGCAATGTGTCCGCCACTCATGCCACCATAAAATGCGAGTGTGAGATTATCCCCCGGGGCCGCAATATCCACGGTAGCTCGTGCATTGGGCGTAATCGTCTCGGTTTGCGGATTATAAAAATCACTCATACCACGACTCGAAAAATCTGCCACGCGATCATATGCTAGATTGCCCGTGCTGTTCGTAAGCGCCCCCACACTGATGCCATTGTAGCCTGTGGCGGGAGCACCTACGGTATTGGCACCAGGTCCAGTATTTCCCGCAGCAAATACGCCAACCACACCGTTGTTGCGTATCAAAGCATCGACCATCACCGTCAGCGCGTCAGCTCCTGTGGACTCGTCGTAGCCCCAGCTGCTATTGATCACATCGGCGCGCACTCCGTTGATGCCCGTCTGCATCGCCGTGCGATAGGCGTAGCTGACGCTCGCATCGGTTATGGAAAATCCGCCGACGTATTGATCGAGCGGATTACCCACCCACTGCGTCGCAATGGAACCGGCCCAAATGGTTGCTGCGGAAGCAATGCCGTCTTGGTAGGTGTAGAGTCCACTACCGCCGAGCGCTTGACCTACCATGGTCGCGTGCCAGTCTGCTTGTCCCAAGGAACTGGCAGAGATCGATGGATCAAAAATCGTCTGTGCAATGCGCCCCACTGTCGACTCATGAGCGCCCCATACCGCACCAGCCTCGATGTTTGCCACCACAGCATTTTGTCCAAAATATCCCTGATTGTAAAAGGCGTCTGCGCCGATCACCTCATTGATGTAGACGCCATTAAAGATCGATGTGCCGCCGAGGCTGCTCACCAATGCAGAGGCAGAACCTGCGCAAAGCACACTGATCAGCAGAGCAGCGTCGCGCACAGCCGATGCCACAACTTGAGGAAAAGTGAAGGTTTTTTTCATCATTTGCCTGCCATTGATACTATCGATGAAATACTCGCTGTCAGCAAAAAAAATCTTCGCTTTGCTTGCATTTAGCATCGTTTCTGGCACAGCTATGCGCCGTGCCTGCGAACTTAAAAATCCTACGATTGCCTGCTTGGCTCGCGCGCTATGGGAGCTTACCACGGAGCATCATCTTGTTCGCCATCGGGCAGTTTCTGATCAACCTGATCAACACGGCACAGTTCTTGTTGCTCAATCTTTACTTGAAGGCGCAGCATCTCGATGATCCAGCGATCGCTGCACTCACATCGCAACGCTTTGTGGCCACGTTTTTTCTAGCAATCCCTGCGGGCTTATGGCTTCGCAAGAAACGCCTGCGCTGGCCACTGGTGATCAGCGCGGTATTGTTTCCGCTGATGGCACTGGCTGCGTTAGAGGCGGTACAGTATAAAGCGATGAATCTTGCTTCGCTGTGCTTCTTGCTGATGGGTTTTGCCGGACTGCTCCTCAATGTCGCGAGCCTACCGATGGCGATGCGCATTGTGCCGAAGGAAAAAACCAGCGAAGCGCTGAGTTTGTTGTTTGCCACTTGGGCGGCAGCGAGTATTTGCGGCGGCGTGGTTTCGAGCTTGCTTCAAAGCATCGGCGAGTGCCATGTTTTCGGGCATCACGTGGTGTTAGACGAGTATGCGACATTGCTGTTGCTCACCGTTGCTGGACTTGGCGCTCCCTTTCTCTACGCGCGTTTGCCCGATCCGCCATCGGAAGAACCTAACGAAAAACATTGGCTGCATATACATCGAGAAGACTATCCGGTATTGCTGCGTTCATTGCTGCCTACGCTAGCGATAGCCACTGGTGCGGGATTGAGCATTCAGTTTATGAATTTGTTTTTCCATAGCGTGCACCATGTCAGCGCTGCGAGCTACTCGGCCTATGGATCCCTGAGCAATGTGCTGGTGCTTTTCGCGGGATTGCTGGTTCCCGAGTTCAAGCGCAAGTTTGGTTGGCATGGTTCGATCATCGGTGTGCAAGGAGCCGCGGTTTTGTTATTGGCCATCATGGGCCTCACTGAACTCGGCCATGGCCTGTGGTGGGCGATGCCACTCGCAGTTTTTTGTTTTATCGTCCGTCAACCCTTGATGAGCATGGCTGGTCCAGCCATCAGCGAACTCACGATGACCTACGTCGGCGAGCGCAATCGCGAATTGATCAGCGCATGCAATGGTGCCATCTGGAGCGGAGCGTGGTGGCTGGCAGCAAGAGTTTTTCAAGTATTGCGCACCTGGGATGTTCCCTATTACGCCATCTTCGTCACCACAGCCTTGCTCTACGCTCTCGGGATGATTTTTTATCGCCAAGTGATTCGCCAAGTCGAGTCGGAACCAGATCCGCAATCGCCATCGCAAGGGCAAGCTGATCCGGTCTGAGAAGAAAAATCGATCACATCACAATCAGTCTCGCCCCCGGTGTTCTGCGCAGATTTCATGTTCGAGTTCTTTTTCCACCAAGGCATCAGGTTCTCTTGTGCCGTATCGCGTGCTGTAGTGATAAGCTAACAGTTTTTTCGCAAATTGCGGTGTCGATTTCATCCGCGCCAAAAGCTGACGCAAGGTCTGCGCAGGCGAATGCGCGAGCTGATGCACTCTCAAATATTGGAGAAATGCTTGGTAATAGCCAGGATCTGGTAAAGCCGTCAACCGCGATAAAGTAGATGTCTGTTTGCGTTCCGCTCGGCACGCGAAAAACATCACGACACTCATGCATAGCACAAAGATGCCTAACAGCACGCTACTCAGGGGGCCAACCGGCAGAGTCGATGAGGAATCCTCTGTCGCCTGCTCATGCTGTTGCATATCGGTCAATGGTGACGCGTCAGGCGGCGCGGTTTGACTGTTGCCAATCGATGCCGCCGGTGTGCAATCCATTACAACCCAACCAATGCCATCAATCAATACTTCTGTCCATGCATGCGCCTCTCGCGCACGAAAAACAAACAAATTACTAGATTCATAGTAAGTCCCACCAGCCCAGCCGTATGCGATGCGTGCTGGTATGCCTAGTGCACGCGCACAAACAGCACCAGCCGTAGCAAACATTTCACAGTGACCACGTTTTTCATGAAAGAGAAAATTTTCTAATGGATCAAGATTTTCTGGGTTTTCGATATCGAGCGAATACGCGCACTCTTGCCGGATGGCATCACGGATTTGCTTGAGTTGCGATTTTAACGTCCCATGGGTGATGGATTCCGCATTCAAGCCACGAATGCCGATTTCAATGTTTTCCTCCACTGGTAATGCCAACCAGGGAGACGGGACCGATGTGCGTGGTGCAGCTTTTACATCATCAGTTAGATCATCAATGTGCAATGGCTGGGAACGTCCACGATAGCGGTAACCCGTACCTGCGGCTAGGGCAGGCAATACCAATACGCCATCGCCTCGATACGATAGTGGTTCGATCGCCACGTCACGCATCCCTTGCAAGGAGAGCAGCAGTGATTGCCCTGAGGGATCAGCAGAGTGAAAGATCTCGTAGGAATACAAACGGCTAGGACGTTGTGGGAAACGTGGCGCGGATGAGGTATCGTTCGGTGTGAGCGACCATGCCGCATTTTGATAGGTGCCAAGAGCGAAGGCGCTCACATAAGCGCGTGCGGTAAGCAATGCCGCCGCATCCGCGCGCGAGTCCATTTGCACAAATACCTCTGGTTGCGTGCCAGGACGTAAATTCGCGCGGCGTGGCAAAGCTCGAATCGTTTGATCATTCCACAACCAGTTCCCCGACTGCGCTTTGGGCGTCCCAGTTTGTCGCTCGATCAAAGGTAAAGTGCGCAGCTTTTCAGGAAACCAACGCTCCTGCAAAGCATCTGCTCCGCGCTCTAACACGGGGGGAACATGCAGAAAAAATAGCAAGCTGCCTGCCACATACATCGCCAACCATAACCAGTGTCGCTTGCTTGTCTGATAAAATCCTTGTGGCAAAAGCAGGCCCGATGTGCACGCAAAAATCAAACCCATCCACAAAGCGCGCACTGTGCTGTCCGCTATCGGAATGATTCGAAAGTGCAGTAAGCACAGCAGCGCAAAACTGCCCAACCATATAAAAATCGTTTTCATGCCGCACTGCGTTTGAATTTCTGCCGATTGATATCATCGGCGCTACTCACATGGACCACGGACACTTGACGCGCCGCTACATGCATCAACCAGCCACTCGATGGCATATCAGAAAAAATCCACAACGAGTGATCTGCCTCAACTAGCTGCTGGGCCTTAGAAAAATCGTGTCTCTCCGTGTGCTGCGATCGCGTGACACGCGCCAATCGATGCAAGGCGTGATGCAATTGCGCTCGGTTCATGCACGGGTGTTCTACCCAGTCATCAAAGTCTGCCATAAGCGTAACGGGAATCGCACGCCCCACCAAGTAACGCAAAGTTCCGCACAACTGCGATAAGGATTTTTCAAACAACTCCGGTCGGATGATCGCGCGATTACTCGCATACGAGTGAAACATCAGAGTGATGGCCTTCGGGAAATATCCCGGCGGATCTGCTTCGGCTACGATCCAACTATCACCGCGTGCAAAGGACCGCGCGCTCGCCGCGATGTGCATCGCTTTCATCGAATCACCCGCCCGCCATGGTCTCAGCCCCCGCAACTCACCTGCCGCGGCACCATGCGAGGCTCCCTGCTCTGGGTTCGCATCACGCAGGAGTCCGATAAATGCCAATTGCCGTGGTAATAGCGGACGCGGAAAAACAGTTAGTTCATGAGCGATTAATTGCACGCTCGTGTGCTCCCATAGCATAAACGGAAAGTGAGAGGAAAAATGGCACAGCAGCTCTTTGCTAAATCCTCGCTTGGGAAATGCCATGGTCGCGTCTACCGCATGCCATTCTTCACGACTCAAGCGCGCAAAATCGCCCTCATGCACAGGTCTTCCCTGGAGCAGCAAGCGATACCGCAAATCGAAGCGTACCGGCCACCCGCGCATCGGCTCGCACGAAAATCTCATCGGCATCCGATTCCCCGCATAGCCATTTCCTGCCGCATGAATCTCTGCTGTGAGGTCAGCCAAATTCACTCGACCCACCCAACGTGCTATACCTAATACAAGTAACATCCCCAGGCCAATCGCCGCCATCATGCCATCAATGCGAACGACACCAAGCAACAAGAGCACGAATGCTACGGCGAAAAAAATAGCCCCTTGTTGCGTGATGAAGCTTCGCCTGACAGCACGAGTACTCATGATTTGGGCGGTAGCCACTGCGTAATCGAGTCGTAAAATGCAGGCTCATTGATATCGGTATGCAAGACTCCACCGGGCCCAAAATATTTCCACTCATGACAACCATAGCAGATTTGTAACACACGCTGTCCCTTGGCATCCGACCACACCAGAGCATAGTCTGGGTGAAACCCTGCACAGGTGGTCTTTGGTGACGCGAGTGCTTGGTGAGAATCCGCATGGGTGTAAAGTGCGATGAGATCGTGAATTAACTTCGGTGAAACAGCCTCCGGCTTTTCATTGAAACGATAGCCAGCGAACTCGCGGTTCGGCACCGTTCTGAGTTGCTGCTGATACACTTCTGCATTGCGCTGCGGATGTTCTAGGCCATGATAGATTTTCGCATCATGGGCTTTTTTCAAATCCGCACTCACAGCCTTGAGCGATGCCATCTCCGTGGGTCGCAGTGATTCACCACCACGCCAACACGTAGCGCAAGATGAAAGGAACATCACCGGGAGTAGGACCAAAAGTAGGTGCTTTATCACAAGCAAACGTTAGCAGGGAATTTTGCGCCTGACAACGTGATTTTCTGTGAGGCCGATCTGCTGCAAGTAATAACCTTTAAGTCAGGCAGATGGGCAAACATACTAAGTGTCTATAGTGTTTGTCTGTCCCTTTGTCGGTTTCCAACACTAAGTGTCTGTCCCTTT
>Ga0209444_10000202_pt1 | contig 32705 bp, 33 predicted proteins | sample LauGreFaBDMM15DN_2_FD_188215 | JGI IMG/M metagenome (GOLD analysis project Ga0209444, IMG submission 188215) | Freshwater lake microbial communities from Lake Michigan, USA - Fa13.BD.MM15.DN (SPAdes) (version 2) | ecosystem: Environmental > Aquatic > Freshwater > Lake | place: Lake Michigan... | reverse complement strand
GTTCGATTTGCTGCAATGCCAAGACATTGGCATGACGCTGACCGAAAGCATGGCCATGACACCAGCTGCCAGCGTGAGCGGTTTTTACCTCGCCCACCCCGAAGCCACTTATTTCAATGTGGGCCGCATTGGTGACGATCAGGTGCAAGATTTGGCCCAGCGTCAAGGCGTGGACGACAAAGACTTGTTGCGGTTATTGGCGCCCAACCTCTAAGCCAGACGCAAAAAAGCCCGCCTAAGCGGGCTTCCCGTTTCACCCTGAAACGAAACCTTAACGGTGGTAAGCAGTCTCGCCGTGGCTGGAGATGTCCAAACCTTCGCGCTCTTCTTCTTCTGTGACGCGCAAACCCACCACGATATCGACCAGTTTGTAGGCAATCACAGACACCACGCCTGACCACACAATGGTGGTGATAACGGCTTGCAATTGAATCCAAACTTGGCCGCCGATGCTGTAGTCGGGGTTGACGGCATTGGCCACATAGTCATAAACGCCGGTGCCGCCCAATGAGGGAGCGGCAAATACGCCGGTCAACAAAGCGCCGACGATACCGCCCACGCCATGCACACCGAAAACGTCCAAGGTGTCATCCGCGCCCAACAGGCGCTTCAAGCCATTCACGCCCCACAGACACAGCAAACCTGCGACCAAGCCGATGACGATGGCACCCATGGGGCCGACAAATCCGCAAGCGGGGGTGATGGCCACCAAACCGGCCACTGCACCCGAAGCGGCACCGAGCATCGATGCTTTGCCTCTGGCAATTGCTTCACCTGCAATCCATGCCAAGGTGGCAGCAGCAGTCGCCACCAAGGTGTTGACAAAAGCCAGCGCAGTCAAACCATTGGCTTCCAAGTTCGAACCGGCATTGAAACCGAACCAGCCCACCCACAACAGCGCAGCACCGACCATGGTCAATGTCAGGCTGTGAGGTGTCATGGACTCTTTGCCATAGCCAATACGCTTGCCCAGCATGAAGGCACCCGCCAAGCCAGCTACCGCTGCGTTGATGTGAACCACGGTGCCGCCTGCGAAGTCGAGTGCGCCTTTGGCCCATAACCAGCCAGCAGCAGCGGTGACTTTCTCAAGAGATGCGGCATCGCTGATGGCGTCGGGGCCGTCCCAATACCACACCATGTGTGCCACAGGCAGGTAGCTGAAGGTGAACCACAGCGTACAGAACAACAACACCGCCGAGAACTTGATGCGTTCGGCAAACGCACCAACGATCAAGGCACAGGTGATAGCTGCAAATGTGGCTTGGAAGGCCGCGAATGTGAACTCAGGAATGACCACGCCTTTGCTAAAAGTTGCAGCCACAGAATCTACCGTGATGCCCTTGAAGAACAGCTTGTCAAACGAGCCAAAGAACGGGTTGCCAGCGGTGAAGGCCACGGTGTAGCCATACAACACCCACAAAACATAAATGAGTGAGGTGACCACAAACACTTGCATCAGCACCGACAACATGTTTTTAGAGCGGACCAAGCCGCCGTAAAACAGTGCCAAGCCAGGGATGGTCATGAGAATGACCAGCACGGTGGCGACGGTCATCCACGCGGTGTCTCCTTTGTTGGGAACCAAGGCGGGGGCCGCAGCAGGTGCCTCGGCCGCGGCTGCAGCAGCAGGTGCAGGTGCAGGTGCAGGTGCAGCAGCTTCGGTTTTCTCAGCAGCAGGTGCAGCAGGAGCGGCGGCTTCAGCGGCAGGCTTGACGGGTGCGTCTTCGGCCAGGCTCACACCGTGGGCAAAGACCAGACTCAGCCCTAAGGCTAAGGCGGCAATGAATTTTTTCATGATGGTTGTCCTTATCGAAAACATTAGATGGCGGCTTTGCCGGTCTCACCGGTGCGAATACGCACGACTTGTTCGAGCGGTGTAACGAAAATCTTGCCGTCACCGATCTTGCCGGTGCGGGCAGCGGTTTCGATGGCTTCAATAGCACGGTCAACCAACTCAGCGCCTACAGCGGCTTCGATCTTGACCTTGGGCAAAAAGTCCACCACATATTCAGCGCCGCGGTAAAGCTCGGTGTGGCCTTTTTGGCGACCAAAGCCTTTGACCTCGGTGACGGTGATGCCTTGCACGCCGATGGCCGACAAGGCTTCGCGCACCTCGTCAAGCTTGAACGGTTTGATGATGGCCGTAATCAATTTCATGGTTTCTCCTGTTCAGTGGAACTGCGGTATATCCGCAGTGGAACTTGTACTTAGCAGGCTTTATGCCAAGCACACTTAAAGCAATTTGCGATTGCGAACGTCACAGAAAAGGCCCAAATAGCACCCGATTGGTGCGGCCAAGGTGTTTGACGCGCACGTTTATGGGGCGCGCACCAAAACAAGGAGATGAGCATGGGTTTTGCAGCGGTGCACAGCCGCGCAGTTTGGGGTCTGCAATCCCCTCGCGTCACCGTGGAGGTGCATCTTGCCAATGGCTTGCCGAGCTTTGGCTTGGTGGGCTTGGCCGAAACCGAGGTGCGAGAAGCGCGGGAGCGGGTGCGCTCGGCCATTCTTAACAGCGGTTTGGCGTTTCCCAGCAACCAGCGCATCACTGTCAACTTGGCGCCTGCCGATTTGCCCAAAGAGTCGGGGCGTTTTGACTTGCCCATTGCGGTTGGCATCTTGGCCGCAAGCGGTGCTTTGCCCCCAGAGGCTCTGGTTGGTTATGAGTTTGCAGGGGAGTTGTCCTTGTCCGGCGAATTAAGGCCTGTGCGCGGCGCATTGGCGATGGCGCAAGCCTTGCACCAAGAGGGGTCGACTGCGGCCTTGGTTTTGCCTGCTGGCTGCGCCCAAGAGGCCGCCTTGGTGCCAGGTACACGGGTTTACAGCGTCAATCAACTCCAAGACGTTTTGCAAGCATTGTCCCCAGCCACGCAAGCCGATGCAGCTTGGCAGCCCTTAAAGATGCAAACCCAGTTGCCACAGGAAAGCCTCTTTGCAACAGGCGACTTGCAAGACATCAAAGGCCATGCCGGCGTCAAGCGCGCCTTGGAAGTCGCCGCAGCAGGGGGTCACAGTTTGTTGTTGGTGGGGCCGCCTGGTGTGGGTAAGTCCATGTTGGCGCAACGTTTAGCCGGTCTATTGCCCCCCTTGCGCTTAGAGCAAGCCTTGCAAACTGCAGCGATTCACAGCATCTACGGTCCTGTGGGTTTGGCGCAGTGGGGTCAACGCCCGTATCGCCATCCGCACCACAGTGCGAGTTTGGCGGCCTTGGTGGGGGGAGGTGCGCCGCCTCGCCCCGGAGAAATATCGTTAGCCCACCATGGCGTTCTTTTTTTAGATGAACTCCCTGAATTTTCACGCGCTGCACTTGAAGCTTTGCGCGAGCCTTTAGAGACTGGCATCATCAACTTGGCTCGGGCCAAGCACCATGTGGAGTACCCCGCCGCTTTTCAGTTGGTGGCAGCTATGAACCCGTGCCCCTGTGGCTATTTGGGTATGCAAAAACCCAGTTGTCGCTGCAGCCCCTTGCAGGTCGCTCGCTACCAAGGGCGCATCAGCGGCCCCTTGTGGGACCGCATCGATATGCAGGTCTCGGTCAACGCCTTGTCGGCAGAAGTTTTGTTACATGCCCCGCTGGGCGAGCGCACAAGCGTTGTGAAAGCGCGGTGTATTGCGGCCCATGAGCGTGCATGGATGCGTCAGGGGTGCCGCAACAAAGACTTGTCCCAAGCGCAGATGCAAGCCTTGTTGCTTAGCCCTGAGGCGTCAAGTTTGTTAGCTCACACTGCTGAGCAACGTGCTTGGTCTGCCAGAGCCACGCACAGGGTGTTGCGCTTGGCGCAAACGATTGCCGATTTAGCGCAAGCACAGGAGATCGGTCAAATGCACATGGCAGAAGCATTGCAATACCGATCCTTTTTGGCTTAGCCGACTTAAAAAGGGATGTCGTCGTCCATGTCGTCAAAGCCGGACTTGGCCGGTGCTGACGCACGGGGGGCACTTGCAGCTGGCGCTGCGCTGCGTGCTGGAGCACGAGAGCCGCCATCTTCCGAGGGGCCGCCCATACCTTCGCGCCCACCCAACAACTGCAACTCGGTAGCGATGATGTCCACCGTGTTTTTTTCCACGCCGGTGGTTTTATCGGTGTAGGTGCCGTATTTCAAGCGGCCTTCGACGTAAATGGGTCGACCTTTTTTCACGTATTCACCCGCTATTTCAGCGAGACGGTCGTAAAACGTGATGCGGTGCCACTGGGTGTCTTCGATGGTTTCGCCGCTGTTTTTGTCCTTGCGTTTGGTGCTGGTGGCGATGGAGACATTGGCCACGGCTTGACCACTGGGGAGGTAGCGCACCTCGGGGTCGCGGCCGCAGTTGCCCATCAAAATAACTTTGTTAACGCTTGCCATGGGTGTACCTCTTAAGTGCTGTGAAATGGAATAAGTTGATTATGCGGCCCGCCACGGCGCAGGTCAGTGAACTGATGCCACGCCGCTTGGTGATTTGTTGACAAAGCGAGCGCCCCACGCTACCCCCAGCCACACCAGCATCAGTGCGGCACTGGTCAGGAAAACGCCGGATGCGCCCACGCTTTTGAGCAACAAGCCGCCCATTGCGCCGCCCGCAAAAATACCCAGCGACTGCAAGGTGTTGTACACCCCCAAAGCCGCACCGCGAGAACCTGTGGGCGCCAAGCGCGACGCCAAACTGGGTTGGCTGGCTTCTAAGACATTGAAGCCGCAGAAAAACAAAAACAACAAGATGGCCAACATCCACAAAGGGGGAGACGACGTGGCCAACCAACCCCAGCCCGCTTGCACCACCATCACCAAGAGAATGCAGCCCAAAAAGAGGGGGCGCAACAAACCGCGTCGCTCCATGGGGAACAGGGTCACACCCATCACCACAAAAGACAGCAGCACCGCTGGCAGGTAAACCCAGCCGTGGTCGGCACTCGCCACACCAGCTTGAATCAGCAAAGCCGGAATCGCCACCCAAGACGCCAGCTGCACCGCATACAAAGCAAACACCCCAAAATTCAGGCGAATCAGGTCGGGATGCACCAGCAAGCCCCACAGGCTGTGCTTGGCCTGACCTGCCATGGGCAGGCTAGGTTCGGGGGGCGTCCAAAACCGCACAATGGCGACACCGCAAACAGCTAACAGCAAGGTAACGCCAAAAATCGCGCTTAAGCCCCCCCAGCCAGACAGCAAGGGCCCCAGTACCAAGGACAGCGCAAACATCAACCCAATGCTGGCCCCCACCAAGGCCGTGCCTTTGGTACGCACCGCGTCGCGGGTTTGGTCGGCCAACAAGGCGGTCACCGCCGCAGAGATGGCGCCACCGCCTTGCAAAGCGCGGCCCAAGGCCAAACCGCCGACGCTCGTGGCCGTGGCCCCGACAATGCTGCCAAGCGCCAGCAATGCCAGCCCAAGGTAAATCACCCGCTTGCGGCCAAACCGGTCGGCGGCCATGCCAAAAGGAATTTGCAGGACCGCCTGTACCAGTCCGTAGACGCCCATGGCCATGCCAACGGCGGACAGGTCGTCGCCGCCCTCGTAATGGCGGGCCTCCAGCATGAAGACCGGCATCACCATGAACAGGCCCAACATGCGAAGCGCATAAATACTGGCCAAGGAAAACGCCGAGCGCCGCTCGTCGGGCGTCATGCGGGATTCGTCAGGGGTTATCAGGGTCACGGTGGGCACAATCAAAGCTCAATGCAGTGATTGTCGGTCATGCGCCTTGCAAAGCCATGCTTGTTAAGCCCTATGGACACTGTGTATCCATACAGCTATCATGCGCCATGGCCAAAGACAAAACCCATTACAGCTGCACCGAGTGCGGCGGCACCAGCCCCAAGTGGCTGGGCAAATGTCCGCATTGCGAGGCTTGGAACACCTTGGTGGAAGCCGTGTCCACCGATGGCGCGGTGAAAAACCGCTTCGCGCCCCGTGCCGGTTTGGCACCCGCATCGGCAGTCACCGCGCTGTCCGACATCGAAGCGCAAGACGTCGACCGCACACCCACCGGCCAAGACGAACTTGACCGCGTCTTGGGCGGGGGCATGGTCGAAGGCGGCGTGGTGCTGATTGGCGGCGACCCGGGCATTGGCAAATCCACCCTGTTGTTGCAAGCCTTGGACGGTTTGCAGCGCAGCGGCCAAAACACTTTGTACGTCACTGGCGAAGAGTCCGGCGCACAAGTCGCACTGCGGGCACGTCGCTTGGGGCTGGACAACAGCCGCGTTCAAGTGCTGGCCGAAACCCAGCTGGAAAAAATCATCGCTACGCTGCAAGCGCAGTCGCCGCACATCGCCGTCATCGACTCCATCCAAACTGTGTATTCAGACCAACTCACCAGTGCGCCAGGGTCTGTCGCGCAGGTGCGCGAATGCGCCGCCCACCTCACCCGCTTGGCCAAGGCCACCGGCATCGCCATCGTGTTGGTCGGCCATGTCACCAAAGAAGGCGCGTTGGCGGGTCCGCGGGTGCTGGAACACATGGTCGACACGGTGCTGTACTTTGAAGGCGACACCCACAGCAGTTTTCGGCTGGTGCGGGCCATCAAAAACCGATTTGGCGCGGTCAACGAGATTGGCGTCTTCGCCATGACCGAAAAAGGTTTGAAGGGCGTTTCCAACCCCAGCGCCATCTTTTTAAGCCAACACGCCGAGCCGGTGCCGGGCAGTTGCGTCATGGTCACATTAGAGGGCACGCGGCCTTTGTTGGTGGAAATCCAAGCGCTGGTCGACAGCGGGGGCCCGAGCCCCCGCCGCTTGAGTGTAGGTTTGGACCGCGACCGCTTGGCCATGCTGTTGGCGGTGTTACATCGCCATGCGGGTGTGGCTTGCATGGACCAAGACGTGTTTGTCAACGCGGTGGGCGGTGTGCGCATCAGCGAGCCTGCGGCCGACTTGGCGGTGCTGTTGGCCATCACCTCCAGCTTGCGCGGCAAACCCCTGCCCAAGGGCTTCATCGCTTTTGGCGAGGTCGGTTTGGCGGGGGAAGTGCGGCCCGCACCGCGTGGCCAAGAGCGCTTAAAAGAAGCCGCCAAGCTGGGCTTTAGCGTGGCTGTCATCCCCAAGGCCAATGCACCCAAAAAACCCATCGAGGGCATGACGGTTCATGCGGTCGAGCGCGTCGAAGAGGCCATGGCCGTGGTGCGCGGTTTGGGTTAAATACTGTTCAAAACGCACTTTTGTTGCGCTAACGCAAGGTCTTTGGGGGCGGCTCCAACTACAACTCTCCTGTCATCAAGGAGAAGTTGCGATGCAAACCCTGTCAAAGTGGGTGTTTATCTGTATGAGCCTGCTGTGGGCTACCTTTAGCCACGCCCAGCGTGTGGTGCCAGCGCCTGCCCTCACCGCTTACCAGCAAGAGTGCTCGGTCTGCCATTTCGCTTACCCGCCTGGCCTCTTGCCAGCCGAGTCGTGGAAGAGCATTACAGACAGTCTACCCAAACATTTTTCTACCCAAGTCCTGCTCAACAGTGACACCCAAAGCTTGATTGCCGATTGGTTGCAAACCAACGCGGTCAATCCCGTGTGGGTCGGCACGCAAATGCCGCCCGATAACCGCATCACCCGCGCTGAGTGGTGGCTAGGTATTCATAAAGTCAGCAAAAAATTGCCAGCCAAAGTCTGGAAAAACCTTTATGTGAAAAGTCCCTCCAACTGTGCCGCCTGTCACCGCGGCGCACCCTCTGGCGAATACAACGCCAAAACCGTGCTGATTCCCTCATGAGCTCAACAGAAACAGAAATCACCAGCGTCAAAGTCTGGGACTGGCCGGTTCGCGTCTTCCATTGGACCTTGGCGGCCAGCGTGATTGGCGCTTATGCCACCGGCGAGAGCGAAGGTTTCGAGCGCTTGCACCACACCTTGGGTTGGGTGGCGGCGGGCTTGATTGCGTTTCGCGTGGTCTGGGGGCTTGTCGGCACACGCTACGCACGGTTCAGCGAATTTGTGCGTGGGCCGGAACAAGTGTGGTCTTATATCAAGAGCTTGCGAAGCAGCGAACCACAACATTTTGTAGGTCACAACCCGGTAGGCGCCGTGGCCGTTATCTTGCTCATGGGCTTGACGGCCTTGAGTGTCTATAGCGGCTGGCTGGCTTTGGCCGAGGACGCGGCTGAGTGGCTGGAAGAGGCGCATGAAATCGCGGCCAATACCTTGGTCCCCGTGGTCTTGGTGCATGTCATCGGCGTGCTGTGGAGTAGCCGAACCCATGGTGAAAACCTGCTCAAAGCCATGCTGACCGGGCGCAAAACCGCGCCAAGCGTGGCAGGCATTCACCGCAATTGGGGTGCGCTGGGCTTGGCCATGCTGATAGCGGTGGCTTGGTTTGTGTTTCTTGAACTTAGGGCTTAAAACTTAGGTCAAAATCAGCGCCATGAATTGGCGAAATCTGGCAGTGGTTACCGGCTTGGCAGTCTTACTGTATGGTTCGTTTCGCGCTTTGGGTTGGTGGGGTTTTTCGCTGGTCTCCAGCGGCATTGTGTTTTGGTTGCTGCAACTCACTACCCGCTTGATGCAAACCATGGAGCGTGCCGCCGAACAACCGCTGGGCAGCGTTGCCAATGCAGTCATGTTCCATGCTCAGCTCCACGATGGCTTGCGCTTGCTCAAGGTCATTGGACTGGCTGCCAGCCTAGGTCAGCGCATTCCAAGCGAAGACAAAAAAGCTGATATTTTTGAGTGGCGAGACACCGGCGGCGATAGCGTGCAGTGTCACTTTCAAGATGGGCGTTTACAGCAATGGTCCTTGTCGCGTGCTAACGCCAATGCCGCGGTGCAGGATGCAACGTAAAATCCTCCCCCTTAGACCAGCAGACCCCGAATAAAGGAACACCATGAGCGCCCTGCCCCCCCCGATGCACGACCGTGACGGCAAAATTTGGATGGACGGCGAGTTGGTCGATTGGCGCGACGCCAAAATCCACGTCCTCTCCCACACCCTGCACTACGGCTGCGGCGCTTTCGAGGGTGTGCGGGCCTATGACACAGTCAACGGCACAGCCATCTTTCGCCTTCAAGAGCACACCGAGCGCTTGTTCAACAGTGCCAAAATTTTGCGCATGAAAATTCCTTTCACCCAAGAAGAGGTCAACGAGGTTCAGCGCACCGTGGTACGCGAAAACAAGCTCAAAAGCGGCTATATCCGTCCGCTGACTTGGATCGGCTCGCAAAAACTCGGCGTGTCACCCAAGGGCAACCAAATTCACCTGATGGTCGCGGCTTGGACTTGGGGCGCTTACCTTGGCGAGGAGGGTATGAAGCGCGGTATTCGCGTCAAAACCAGCAGCTATACCCGCCACCATGTCAACATCACCATGACGCAGGCCAAGGCGGTGAGCAACTACACCAACTCCATCTTGGCCAATATGGAAGCGCTTGACGACGGCTACGATGAAGCCTTGTTGTTGGATGCATCAGGCTTTGTGTCTGAAGGTGCGGGTGAAAACCTGTTCGTCGTCAAAGGCGGCGTCATCTATACCCCCGACTTGTCTGCAGGCGCTTTGAACGGTATCACCCGCAACACGGTGTTTCACATCGCCAAAGATTTGGGCCTCGAGATCGTGCAAAAGCGCATCACCCGCGACGAGATCTACATCGCCGACGAAGCGTTTTTCACCGGCACAGCGGCTGAAGTGACACCGGTGCGCGAACTCGACCGCATTGAAATTGGCGCAGGCAGCCGCGGCCCCATCACCGAAAAAATCCAAACTGCGTTCTTTGATATTGTCAATGGCCGCAACGCCAAGTATTCGCATTGGCTGACCAAGGTTTAACTATGCAAAAAACGGTTGAATTGCTGGCCACAGACCTTAACGGCCATGGTGGTGTGTATTGCCCCAGCCCCTTGGCTGATATGAAGATTTGGAACAGCCATCCCAAAGTGTTTTTGGATGTGGCACGCACCGGGCACGCCAAGTGCCCGTATTGCAGCACCGAGTACCAGCTCAAAGCGGGCGAGCCTGTGGCCGCGCATTAATTAATTGGGATCTGACCCCAATTATTTATGACAGCCAGCTTGGTGATAGCGCCTCAATGGATAGGCGACGCGGTGATGACAGAACCTTTGTTGCGTGTGCTGGCCCAGCGCGGCGAAAGCTTGAGCGTGGCTGCCATGCCATGGGTGGCCCCCATCTACCGCGCCATGTCACAAGTGTCAGAGGTGATCGAGTTGCCTTTCCCCCGTGGCGGTTTGCACTGGGCGGCGCGGCGTAACTTAGCCCAGCAGTGGCGAAGCCGATATGAGCGCGCCTATGTAGGTCCCAACTCTTGGAAAAGCGCTTTGCTGCCATGGATGGCTGGCATTCCTGTGCGGGTGGGCTACCACGGTGAAACCCGTTTTGGTTTGCTGAACCAGCGCATCCCCAACCCCGCCAAAGACCAGCGCGGTGCGATGGTGGCGCATTACCTTGCCTTGGCACAAATAGAAGCAGATAGCAGCGTGCAGCCCAAGCTGGACTTGTCTTTGGACCTGCTCAAAACCACCTTGTTGAGTTTTGACCTCAAATTGGGCGCTTACGCGGTGTTCGCCCCTGGGGCGGAGTACGGCCCAGCCAAGCGCTGGCCAGCGGCCTATTTCGCTGAAATGGGCTTGCGCACGGGCTTGCCGGTGGTGTTGCTGGGCTCGGCCAAAGAGGCCGCACTGTGTGATGACATTGCCAAGCGCATCAACCAAGAGCGGCCCAAAAATGCGCGCAACTTGGCGGGTAAGACGGACCTTAGCCAAGCCATGGCCTTGGTTGCGTCCTCACAAGCCATGCTCAGCAACGACTCAGGGCTGATGCACGTGGCGGCCGCCATGGGTGTGCCGCAGGTCGCGGTGTTTGGCTCGTCCAGCCCTTTGCACACGCCGCCTTTGAGCGACAAAGCCGTGGTCTTATGGTTGAAAAACGAAGCCAGTTACCAACCCACGTTGGACTGTGCGCCTTGCTTTGAGCGCAGCTGTCCTTTGGGGCATCTTCGCTGCTTGAATGATTTGACGCCTGAGCGGGTCGAGCAGGCTTGGCGAGAAGTGGTCAGCGGTTAAGCCGACTGCTTTCGAAGCCCCAAGCCCACGACCACACTCACCACCAGCAAGGCGCCGCCCACTTGTACCCAAGCCACTTGTTGGTCTAACACCGCCCAGCCCAACCCCAAAGCAAACACCGGCTCCACATTCATGATGGCCGAGTTGGCCGCCACGCCGAGTTTGGGCAAGACGGTGAACATGATGGTGAAAGCCGTGCCGTAAAGAAAAGTGAGCAGCCCTAAGCCTTGCCAGCCAAGCATGGTTTGTGGCCAGTGCGGGCCACCACTAAAACCAATCACCGCCAAGGCCACGCTGCCCGCCAGCAGCAAGCTGAAAAATGTGCGCAGCCGCCCGTCCATGCCCGCAGTTTCATGTTGGGTGCCGACCAATGCCAAGCCGAAACTGCAGGCCGCGGCCAAAGCAAAACCCACTCCCTCGCCGATTTGCGCCCATTGGGCTTGTGCCCCCAAGCCAGAAGCCGCACCCAGCACGTCCAGCGCAATGGCCAGACCGAGCAAGATCAAAGGCATGGACAACAACACGCTGCGTTGCGGTGTGCGCTTGTAAATGAGTTTGTCCCACAACGCCGTCCACAGCGGGTAGGTGTTGAACGCGAGCAAGGCCAAGGCGACCGGCAAGCGCGCCACAGCGGCATACAGGCATTGGCTTTGCAGGCCAATCATCAATCCCACAAAAAGCAAGCCGCGGCCTTGTTGGCGGTTAAAGCGCCAAGAAACATGGGCCACCACCAGCAAAAAAGCCACGACCGCGGCGGTGACCAGGCTGCGCGTGGCTACAGCTGTGGCCACATCCAAGCCGCTGTTAAAGGCGACGCGGGCAGCGATATGGTTGGACGCCATCATCAAAGCGATCAAGAGCAGGGTGAAAAAAGCCTGCAGGCTCAGGGCGCGGGAAGAGGTCATGGGCTAGAGCATAAGCGTGTTGGCTATGATGTCGGGTTACCCTCGATAAAGCCAAACCTGCCGTGAATTCCCCCTCTGAAGCACATTATTTAGGTCACCACTTAGGCGGCCCCAGTGCTTTTGGCCGCATCAGTGTGCGCGGTGCTCGCACCCATAACCTGAAAAACATCGATGTGGACATCCCGCGCAACCAGTTGGTGGTCATCACCGGCTTGTCCGGTTCAGGAAAATCCAGTTTGGCCTTTGATACCTTGTATGCCGAAGGACAACGCCGCTATGTGGAAAGTTTGTCGGCCTATGCGCGGCAGTTTTTGCAGCGCATGGACAAGCCCGATGTCGATTTGATCGAGGGCCTGTCACCCGCCATTGCCATCGAGCAAAAAGCCACCAGCCATAACCCGCGCTCGACTGTCGGTACGGTCACCGAAATCCACGACTACCTGCGTTTGTTGTTTGCAAGGGCAGGCACACCGCATTGCCCAGAGCACGGCGTGCCGCTGCAGTCTTCGAGCGTGGCGCAAATGGTCGACGCGGTCTTGGCCATGCCCGAGGAGCGCCGCATCATGCTCATGGCGCCAGTAGCACGTGAACGCAAAGGTGAATTTGCCGAGGTCTTCACCCAAATGCAGGCGCAAGGCTTTGTCAGGTTTCGTATTGATGGACAGGTGGTTGAGTTGGTTGATTTGCCAACCCTAGAGAAAAAAGAAAAGCACGATATTGATGTGGTGGTTGACCGCTTGAAAGTGCGGCCTGACATGGCTACACGCTTGGCAGAAAGTTTCGAGACCGCTTTGCGCTTGGCCGATGGCCGCGCGGTGGTGTTGGACATGGACAGCGGCATCGAGCACGCTTTCAATGCCCGCTTTGCCTGCCCCCATTGCAACTATGCGATTGGCGAACTTGAGCCACGTTTGTTCTCGTTCAACTCGCCACTGGGTGCTTGCCCCGCCTGCGAGGGCTTGGGTGAGCAAACCTTTTTTGATCCTGCACGTATCGTGGCGTTTCCAAGCTTGAGTTTGGAGAGCGGCGCTATCAAGGGTTGGGACAAACGCAACGCCTATTACTTCGCCATGCTGCAAAGCTTGGCCAAGCATTACGGGTTCGATCTTGAAACCCCGTTTGAAAACTTGCCCGAAGCCGTTCAACAAGTTGTGTTGTTTGGCTCGGGCGAGGAAGAAATTAAGTTCAGCTATGTGCTGGAGTCGGGCGCGAAAGCGGGACGCAAAACCACCAAGCTGCACGCCTTTGAAGGTATCGTGCCCAATATGACCCGCCGTTACCACGACACCGACTCGGCACTGGTGCGCGAAGAGTTGTCGCGCTACCGTGGGCACCGACCCTGCTTGGACTGCCAAGGCACACGCCTGCGCATTGAAGCCCGCAATGTACGTTTGGGTGAAGGCCTCCAGGCTCGTACTTTGCATGATGTGAGCCACATCACCTTGGCCGAGTGCCAAGCGTATTTTCAAAACCTGAAACTGCAAGGCAACAAGGCTGATATTGGCGAGAAGGTGATTCGTGAAATTGCCAATCGGCTGAAATTTTTGAACGATGTGGGTCTCACCTACCTGAGCCTCTCGCGCAGCGCCGACACGCTGTCGGGCGGTGAGGCGCAGCGAATCCGCTTGGCCTCGCAAATTGGCTCGGGCCTGACAGGCGTGATGTATGTGCTGGACGAACCCAGCATTGGTTTGCACCAGCGCGATAACGACCGCCTGATTGACACCTTGAAACACCTGCGCGACATCGGTAACAGCGTGTTGGTGGTGGAACACGACGAGGACATGATCCGCGCTGCTGACCATTGCATCGACATGGGGCCAGGCGCTGGCGTGCATGGCGGGCGGGTGATGGCGCAAGGCACGGCGGCAGAAATTGAAGCCAACCCCGCGTCGTTGACTGGCCGCTATATGTCGGGCGCTTTGAACATCGCGGTGCCCGCCCAACGCCGCCCGTGGAAAATTCAGCAAAGTCGCAGCGTGACTGCTGCTGCACCTGCGACCAATGTGTTTGGCAGTCTCCCCCCCACCGTGGTGCACAGCGCTGCCAAGCAATCGCTGACTGTGGTGGGTGCTAGCGGCCACAACCTGCAAAACGTCACGGCTGAATTTCCTGTGGGCTTGCTCACCTGCGTCACCGGCGTGTCCGGCTCGGGCAAATCCACGCTGGTGAACGACACCTTGTATGCGGCTGCGGCCAAGCAAATCCACCGCGCCCACGAAGAGCCATCGGCCCACGAGGACATCCTCGGGCTGTACAACTTTGACAAAGTCATCAGTGTCGACCAGTCGCCGATTGGTCGCACACCGCGCTCCAATCCTGCTACCTACACCGGCTTGTTCACGCCACTTCGCGAATTGCTGTCCGAGGTGCCGATGGCGAGAGAGCGTGGTTATGGCGCAGGACGCTTTTCATTCAATGTGGCGGGGGGGCGCTGCGAGGCCTGCCAAGGCGACGGTATGGTGAAAGTGGAAATGCACTTTTTGCCCGATGTGTACGTGCCTTGCGATGTCTGCTTGGGTCAGCGCTACAACCGCGAGACTTTGGAGGTGCTTTACAAGGGCCACAACATTGCACAAATTTTGAACATGACGGTGGAAGACGCCTTGGCGTTTTTGGGCGCGGTGCCCGCACTGGCGCGCAAGTTGCAAACCTTGATGGATGTGGGCTTGGGCTATATCCGCTTGGGCCAAGCCGCCACCACACTCAGTGGTGGCGAGGCGCAGCGGGTGAAATTGGCGCTGGAGTTGTCTCGCCGTGACACCGGTCGCACGCTGTATATTTTGGACGAACCCACCACAGGCTTGCATTTCGCAGACATCGCTTTGCTGCTCAAAGTGTTGCAGCAACTGGTGGAAGCGGGCAACACCATGGTGGTGATCGAGCACAATTTGGACGTGATCAAAACCGCCGATTGGGTGATCGACATGGGTCCCGAGGGAGGCAGTGGCGGCGGTCAAGTGGTGGCGGTTGGCACCCCTGAAGAAGTGGCCGCCAACCCGCACAGCATGACTGGGCGCTACTTGAAACGCTTAGTGGGTGCTGCTGGCTTGCGCTAAGGCAAGCGCGAGATCATCAAAAATCTTCATCGCCATCGGCGTGGGAATCAAAAACTTGGTGCGCCGGTTGCCGGCGTCATGGGCTAAATCAATCATGCCGGCCTCAAGCAAATCATTGATTTTTCGATGGTTTTTAGCAGGTGAACCTATGCGGCGCATTTGCATGGCCTGCGATACATTGAGCGGGGCCCCATTTTCGTGGGCTACTGTCAGAGCCATCAATAGTGATTTGGCATCGTTATCAGGCAAAGCATTGTAGAAAGTTTCTTCAATCTTGTTCGCGCTTGCCAAAAAGCGCACAAGACATTTTCTATTTTTCATGTCACATCACTTTTATCAGAAGTGATGACCTTACTGCAATTCAGGCCTTAGCGTATTAACCTGTCGTAGACATACAATTTTTACGACAAATATACTTTTAATTAGTATATTTATTAAAAATAATTAATTCCTGAAGTTTATAAAATTTGGATTTTCAAAGCTTGTCTTAAATCCAAGGCTGCTGAACGTGCAGCAGACACAAAATCTTCCCCTTTTGAGGCGTACAGCACCGCACGGGATGCGTTAACGATGATGGGGCCTGTGGGCGTCAAGCCGGCCTTGACCGTGGCCTTGGCGTCGCCGCCTTGGGTGCCTACGCCCGGGATCAACAAGGGCAGCGTAGGCGCAAGGTGGCGCACACGGGCAATCTCTTCGGGGTAGGTGGCACCCACCACCAAACCGAGCTGGCCGTTGAGGTTCCAAGGACCTTGGGCGAGTTCGGCAATGTGTTCGAACAAGCGAGGCTCACCCGCAAGGTCCGCCAAGCGCTGGTTTTGCAGGTCGTCGCCCCCAGGGTTGGAGGTGCGGCACAGCAAAAACGCGCCTTTGCCGTGGTATTTCAAATACGGCGCCACCGAGTCAAAGCCCATGAAGGGGGAGAGCGTCACAGCGTCTGCGCCATAGCGCTCAAAAGCTTCGATGGCGTATTGTTCTGCGGTGTTGCCGATATCGCCACGTTTGGCGTCCAAGATGATGGGTACGTGCGGCGCGGTATGGCGCATATGCGCGATCAACCGTTCCAGTTGCGCTTCAGCGCGGTGCGCTGAAAAGTAGGCGATTTGCGGTTTGAAGGCACACACCACGTCGTGGGTGGCGTCCACGATATGAGCGCAAAAATCGAAGATATGCGAGGCATCTTGCCCCAAGTGGGCGGGGAACTTGTGGGGGTCTGGGTCCAATCCCACGCACAGCAAAGACTGATGCGAGGCTTGGGCGGCGGCGAGTTGTTCCAAAAAAGTCATGCCCTATTGTAGAAAGGGCGCAGCCAGTAGCATTGCCCCATGCCTAGACTCTCTCGCCAACACCTGTTGATGCTGATTTTCCTCACTTTGGTGTGGGGCAGCAACTGGCCTGTTATGAAAATGGGCGTGAGCGGTTACCCACCCCTGACCTTTCGCACTTGGTGCCTGCTGTTTGGTTGGCCGGTCATTGGCTTGGTGCTGTGGCGTATGAAAGTGCCTTTTCATGTGCCCAAAGCGCAGTGGCGCGAGTTGTTCAGCCTTTCTTTTTTCAATATGTTCATGTGGTACGGCTTGGTCATCGTGGCTTTGGCCTCGCTCTCCAGTGGCCGCGCCGCCATCTTGGGCTACACCATGCCGATTTTTTCAGCGTTATGGGGTGTGCTCTTTTTTCACACGCCATTGCGACTGCGCGGTTGGCTGGGTGTGGCCAGTGCTGCCATGGCGGCCCTGTTGCTGCTGTGGCATGAGGTGAGCGTGCTCAGCGGGCATCCGTTGGGTGTGCTGCTGATTTTGTTGGCGGCCGCATCGTGGGGCTATGGCACACAACGGATGCGCCACACCACGGCGACGGTGGCCACCCTTACCTTGGCGTTTTGGATGACGGGCTTGACCACCGTGGTGATGTGCGTGCTGTCGTGGGTATTCGAGCCCTACCCTTGGGTCATGCCCAGCGAGCGTGTGTGGTGGGCGATTGCCTACAACGCGATTGGCGTGTTTGGTTTTGCACAACCAGCTTGGCTGATCTTGGCGCGCAATTTGCCGCCGCTGGCATCCACCTTGAGTGTGATGTTCATCCCTGTGCTGGGCGCTTTCAGCGGTGCGTGGTGGTTGGGTGAGCAGCTGCATTGGCAAGACCTGGTGGCAGTTTTGCTGATTGTGGTGGCGATTGCCTCGGTGTTATGGCCGGCGCGTGAGACTGTGCGCCAAGCATAAATCGGCCCATGCCTTGGCCTTGTCTAGCGGGGTGCGCAACAAAGACTGCGGGTGGTATGTCACCACCAGCGGCGTGTTGGCAAAGCGATGCACCTGACCGCGCAGCTTGCCCAAGGGTTGCGTGGCGAGTTCTGCAGAGGTCGCCGTCAACACGCTTTGCACCGCCCATCGGCCCATGGCAACAATCACTTGCGGTTGCAGCAAAGCCACTTGGCGCTCAAGGTAAACGCGGCATTGCGACAGTTCCTGCGCAAGGGGGTTACGTTGCGCAGGGGCGCGGCATTTGAGCACCGGCACCACCGTGGCGACCATTTGGCCAGCGGCAGCTTGGCGAGTCATGCCCAAAGCCAGCAGCATGGCATCGAACAGTTCACCTTCGGTATTGACAAACAGATCGCCCATGCGTTCTTCTTCTTCGCTGGGCGGGTCGGTGATGATGAGCCAATCGGTGGCGGGCGGTTGCTTTAATGGGCCGGCGTTGCAAAACACGCTGCGTTGGCGCGTTTCGCACAGGCCGCAGGCTTGGCATTGGCTGGCAGCGCTTTGCAGCGCAGCCCAGTCCATCTCGGCCAAACCCTCAGGCATCGCTTTCAGCTCAACCGCGCTTGTGGCTGTCGAGGAGGCCACTGCGGGCGGGGTTGCGGATTGAGGCGCTCGCGCCAAGGGCCGCGTGACAGGTGGGGCTGAAGTTTCTGCGCGAAGGATGGGCTCATGCTGCAACACCGGTTCAGCCGCAGCATTTGGCTGCCACACGCGAACCCCCATAGCGGTCAGCATGGCGCGTTGACGGGCATCCAAAGACAGCGTCATGCCAAAACCTTCACCACTGCAAGCCCATGACCACCGCGTCTTCGCGTTGGTTGGAAGAAACGGGATAGTAGTTTTTTCGCTCGCCTTGCAGGTTAAAGCCATGGGCTAGGTACAAAGCGATGCCGGCGTTGTTGCTGGCACGCACCTCAAGCCAAATGGCGTGAACGCCGCGCTCGCGGGACCAGTCGATCAAGGTGTGCAACATATGGCTGCCCCAGCCACGGCGCTGAAACCCCGGGGCCACAGTGATATTGAGCAAATGCAACTCATCAGCACCACGCATGGCTACCAAATAGCCCAGCACATGTTGGTCTTGAAACCACACCGGCATGTGGTAACCCGAGGCGATGGAGTCGACAAAATTGCCTTGCGTCCAAGGGTGTGAGTAAGCGTTTTGTTCCACATTCAACACCAGCGGAAGGTGTTGAGGCGTCATTTGCACAGTACTGGCGCTGTCAAAGTCGGGCGTGGTGGAAAAAGGCATTTTCAAGCGCATGGTGAAGGCACAGTTTAGGCGCTGCGAGAAACGTTTGCAGACGAGCGTTCAGCGCTGGTGAGCGCCACCTTGTCGCGCACATACAGCGGCAAGGCTTCAGCAGGGCTCACGCACTCACCCCGTGCGTGGGCTTGGGCGGCCACAGTTAGCAAAGCCACGGCTTGCGGCCAAGCTTCAATGGCCACGCCGCCTTGGCTTAAGGTTGATGCAAAGGCTTCTTGGTAGGTCGTGTGTGCGTTGCTGGCCAGCACAAAATCCAGTTCCTGCCAGGCTTCGGGCAAGACCAAGGCCTCTGGTTGGCTTAAAGACGGCGCTTGCAGACAGCGCCACCCGTCTGGGCCGTCTTCATAAGCCGCCACATAAACCTGACCCATGCGGGCATCAAGCACACTCAGCACCCTAGGCGACTGGGGGTTGCTTCGTCGCTTCGCTTCTGGCAATGACGCGCTGTTGCGCGAGGCATGGGCGAGCACCAGCAAGGTATCGATGGGCAACAAGCGCAGGTTGGCACCCAAAGCCAAGCCTTGCGCCACCGCACACGCGGTGCGCAAGCCCGTGAAAGCGCCCGGGCCTCGGCCAAAAGCAATCGCATCCAGTTCTTTCAGGTTCAGTTGCGCCTCATCCAGCAAGCCCATGATGGCGGGGATCAAGGCCGCGGAGGCTTGCGCACCACCGGCACCCTCATGCTGCCAGCGCTGGTCGCCATACGCCAGCGCCAAAGACAAACGCTCAGTGCTGCAATCGATGGCAAGTAGTTTCACCGCGTCACCTTGGAGTGGCTTTTTGAACACCAAACAAAATGCCGCAGGTCACCAGCAGCAAACCAGCGATCAGGGGCCAGTCCAGCGGCTCACCCAGCCACCATACCGCACCCAATGCAGACAGGCCAGGCACCAAGGACGTGATCATGGTCGATCGCACCGGTCCGTAGTAGCGAATCATTTGGGTGAAGGTGATACCCGAAATTACGACCGATCCGCCGCCTTGAAACACGGCTTGAAACAATATTTCGCTGATCGGCGCACTGAACAAATGGGTTTGCAGCACACCGCTGGCGCACAACATCGTATAAATCGGCACAAAACTGAAAAAAGCAAAACAGGTGATGGCAATGATGGCGGGAATGGCTTGCAAGCTGAAGCGGCGGCTCAGCACGCTGTAGGTGGACCAGCAAAACGCAGCCCCCATGAACAACAAATCCCCTTTCCAGACCTCACCACCATCGAGCGCATGAAGCAAGCTGTCGCCCCCGACCAGCAGCCCGCCACCCGTGATGCAGGCCAAGCCCAGCAAGCGGTTGCGGTGCAAACGTTCACCCAACAAAGGAATAGCCAATAGACTGGCCCACAGGGCCAAAGTGCCTGGCATCAGCACCGAGCCATGTGCAGCAGGCGCAAAGAAGAAACCGCTGTAGGCCAGCACCGCGTAAAGCAAGCCGCCAAACACGCCGCAAAGCATGGTGACGCGCCAAGGTAGCGGGGAAAAACCGAAAAATGAACCTGCATGCACTTGCGTCTTGCGCATACCTCGCACCCATACATAGCCCCAAGGCAGCAAGACCACACTGGCACCTACGATGCGCATACAAGCGATATCCAAGGGCAGCAAATGGCCTTGGGCAGAAGCGCGGGCGATAACGATGAAGGCGGTCCATATGACCACCGTGATAACCGCTGCAAGTGCGCCCAAGGTGCGCGGTGGGAGCTGACGCAGGCGGTTTAGGAGAAAAGGCATCCGGACATTATCTGTGGTGCTGATCGTTTGGGTTTCATAATCAGAGCATGCGTATATTCATGTCAATTTTGTTGGTATTGGGCCTAGGGTGTGAATGCGCGCCTGTGCTGGCGGCTGAAGCCCTGCCGCCTAAAGTTGATCAAGCCTTACGCCAAGCTGCCATCCCCCGCGATGCATTGAGCGTGGTGGTCATACCCTTGGGTGCGGGCACACCCAAAACAGCGCGACTTTTGCACCAAGCCGACGTTTCGCGTAACCCCGCGTCTTTGATGAAGCTGGTGACCACCAGCGCGGCGCTGGACCTCTTGGGGCCTGCATTCACTTGGCGCACGCCGGTGGCTGTCGATGGCGTGGTCCGCGATGGCGTGCTGCTAGGCCATGTGTATCTCCGTGGCCAAGGCGACCCCAAAATCGGCGTCGAGCAGGTATGGTTAATCCTGCGCCGCTTGCAAGGCATGGGCATTCAAAAAATACAAGGCGACATTATTTTGGATCGCACTGCATTTGAAGTGCCACCCCAAGACCCCGGTGGATTTGATGGCGAGCCACTGCGTCCCTACAACGCCTCGCCAGACGCGCTGCTGTTGGGTTACAAATCATTTTTGTTGCACTTTGTGCCCGATGCGGCTAACAAAGTGGCGCGGGTGCATGTTGAGCCGCCGCTGGCAGGGATGCTGGTACAAGCCAGCGTGTCGCTCTCCAATGCCGATTGCAGCGACTACCGCGCCAGCCTTAAAGCGGATTTTCAAAATCCCTTGCGCATCAGTTTTGCCGGCGCCTACCCGCTGGCCTGCGCAGACAAAGTCTGGCCGGTGGCCTATGCAGATCCGCCACAGTTCGCGCCCCGTACGATTCACGGCATGTGGTTGCAACTGGGTGGTCAACTCAGTGGTACGGTGCGCGAAGGTGCTATGCCCCCCCACCTGAAGCCTTTGTGGTCGCATGAGTCGCCCAGCTTGGCCGAGGTGGTAAGAGACATCAACAAGTTCAGCAACAACGTGATGGCCGATCAATTGTTTTTAACGCTGGGCTTGAATCAGCGCGGCCTAGGCAATGCGGTAAACACCAAAGCCGTCATTGATGCGTGGTGGCGAGAGCGCTTTGGTCAAGAGCCCCCATTCATGGACAAAGGCTCAGGTCTCAGCCGTGAAGCGCGAATCACGCCGCAAGCTTTGGCCGGGTTGTTGCAATGGGTGTGGTTGCAGCCCTTTATGCCCGAATTAATGGCCTCGTTGCCGCTAACCGGTGTGGACGGCACCTTGAAGCGCAGCAAAAGCACAGCCTCGGCGCATTTGAAAACCGGCAGTTTGCGCGACGTGATGGGCGTTGCCGGTTATGTCGACGCAGCGCAAGGTCAGCGCTATGTGCTCGTGGTCATTGTCAACCATGCCAACGCTTACCAAGCCCGACCCGTGATCGATGCGCTCATTGACTGGACGGCGGGTAAATGAGCCAGTCGTTGGTGAGACTGCTTCGCCCTGCGGGCCCGCAGGGCCGCGGCAATCTGCTGGCTGTTTTCGCCGCCAGCCTGTGGGGCATATCGGGTGCTTGTGCTCAGTATGTGTTCGAGCAAAAGGGCCTACGCATCGATTGGTTGGTCACTGTGCGTTTGCTCATTGCGGGTGTGCTGCTTTTGCTGCTGGCATGGTGGCAGCGCCCATCGCAAGTGATGGCGGTATGGCGACCAGCTTACAGCGCACGACAGCTGCTGGCGTTTGGCGTGCTGGGGATGTTGGGCGTGCAATACACCTACTTTGCCGTCATTGAACATTCCAATGCAGCCGTTGGTACCGTTTTGCAATACCTTGGGCCCACAGTGATTGCGGTGTATCTGGCTGTGGTCTATAGACGCTGGCCATCGCGCCTTGAATTGCTGGCTATCGTGCTGGCAATGCTGGGAACAGTGTTGTTGGTCACGCATGGCGAAATAGGCGTGTTGCAAATCAGCCTCGAGGGTTTGCTGTGGGGTTTGTCCTCGGCACTGGCCTTGGCTTTTTACACCGTGCAACCCGTGGCTTTGTTAAAGCGCCACGATTCGGCTGTGGTGGTGGGCTGGGGGATGCTGATCGGTGGTTTAGCCTTTGTCGGCTGGAGCCAGCCTTGGCATATTTCTGGCACCTGGGACAGCGGCACTTACTTGGCCGTGTTGTTTATTGTGGTGTTGGGCACCTTGGTGCCGTTTTATTGCTATTTGCTGGCCGTCAAAACCATTGGGCCACAGCGTACCAGTTTGTTAGCCTGCGCCGAGCCGCTCTCTGCTGCTTTGGTATCGGTGTTGTGGCTGAACGTTGCTTTTGGCTGGCTTGATGTGTTGGGCTCGCTGTGCATTGTGCTCACCATTTATGTCTTGGCCCGTGAAAAACAATCGGAACAATCGGGGTCAGATCCCAATTAATTTGGCAATGTCTTCAAGTCGAAGCACGTTCTAGCCTGTCTCGAACCCCGTCCCATGCTTCGCCCAAGGGCGGGGTTTCAACCCAAATCTCTTGCACACCCAACGCATCCATGACGCGAAGTTGCGCAAACAAATCGTGGGCGCAAGAAGCGGCATCGGTGGGCATGGACAAGCAGCGCACACCCGAAGGCATGGCCAAAGAACTTCGCGCCCATACTGCTAGGGAATCGCCTGCAGTTGGTAAACGCGATGCCATCTGTTCAGCACTCAGTAGCAGCAAACGTGCGCGCGGCGCATAGTGCGAGACCAAGCTACCAGGCGATGCGGGGCTTGTCTCAGGGCCCGGGTCTGCCAAATGTGAAGCCGCAATCAGCACCTGCACACCACAAGCCGCGCTGAGTTGCGATTGGCTCAGCATGCCGGGGCGCATCAACATAGGAAACCCACGGCTGCAATCAACGATGGTGGACTCGATACCAATATCGCAGGCGCCGCCATCAAGCACCAGCAACTCTGAAAAAGCCTCACGCACATGTGCAGCGGTGGTGGGGCTGACGCGGCCAAATAAGTTGGCGCTGGGTGCGGCAACACCTTGAACACCCAAATCGAGCGCCGCTTGCAACAGCGCAAGCGCCATGGGGTGCGAGGGGCATCGCAGCGCAATCGTTGCATGACCACCGGCGGCGCTGTCAGCTAAGCCTGCCAAGCGGGGCAGGATGAGGGTGAGTGGACCAGGCCAAAAAGCTGCTATCAAAAGACTTGCAAAAACCGGCACACTGCTGGCGAAAAAAGCCACTTGCGCTGCGTCTGACACATGCACGATGAGCGGATGATCAGCGGGGCGGCCCTTGGCACTGAAGATGGCTGCCACAGCCTTGGGGTTCAAAGCGTCAGCTGCCAAGCCATACACGGTTTCCGTTGGCAAGCCGATCAACTCGCCCCGCGACAAGGCTTGCGCTGCTTGCCTCACCTCGTCTGAAAAAGCGCTCACCACGCAGCAATGCCCAGCAAAGCCGCAGCCTGTAGGGCAAGTGCTTTTGCGGCGGCTGGCGTGGCAGCGGTGACGGTGAGGTGGCCCATCTTGCGCCCCATTCGAGCCTCGGTTTTGCCATACAGGTGCAAATGCACACCCTGCAAAGCCAGCACCTGCGACCAAGGGGGATCGATGGCTTGTGCGCCGCTGGCAAGCCACAGGTCGCCCAACAAATTCAGCATGACGCTGGCGCTGTGCAAGCGTGGCGCCACCAGTGGCAAACCAGCCATGCACCGCACTTGCAAATCGAACTGCGACACATCGCAGCTGTCGATGCTGTGGTGGCCGCTGTTGTGGGGGCGTGGCGCAATTTCATTGACCACCAAGGGGCCCAGAGCATCTCGATCGGGGCCGTCTTGCAATACGAAAAACTCCACACATAAAACACCCACATAGTTCAAGCCGCGAGCCACTTCAAAGGCAGCCTGTAAAGCTTGTTGTTCGGTGGCGACGGGCAATGCTTGTTCAAACACCTCGGTGACCGCCAAGATGCCGTCACGGTGCAAATTGACTTGCAGAGGTAAATGCACCATGTGTCCATCAAAGCCACGTGCCAGTACCACTGAGCATTCAGCGGCCAAGGGCAAGCGCTTTTCCAAAATACAGACTGTTGGACCATCGCTTTGCAGTTGCTGCCAAGCCGCAGCCAACTCGGCTAAGGTTGCTACGCGCACCTGCCCTTTGCCGTCGTAGCCCATGCGGGTGGTTTTCAAAATGCCTGGCAGCAGGGCGGCCTTCACTTGATTGCCATCGTCAAGGCTTTGCAAAACCGCGTGCGGTGCCACCGGCACGCCGCAATTCACAAAGTGCGCCTTTTCGAGGGCGCGGTCTTGCGCCACCGCCACCGGCTGGGCGCTGGGCGCACAAGGCAGCGTTAAACCCAGTTGACGCAAAGCCTCGGCGGGCACATTTTCAAATTCGGTGGTGATGGCTTGGCACTGCGCCGCCATATTGGCCAGCCCCGTGGGGTCGAGGTAGTCGGCACATACATGCACATGGCTGATCAAACCGGCTGGACTGTGCGGGTCGGGGTCGAGGACTGCGGTGCGAAAGCCCATGGCTTGCGCAGCGTGGCTCCACATGCGACCCAATTGACCGCCGCCCAACACGCCCAAGGTGGCGCCAGGCAACAAGGGCTTCACGCGGCGGGTGGCACGGTCATGGCGCGTGCGGCCTCGGTTTGTTGGGATCGAAAAGCCTCTAAGGCGCTTTGCAAGGCAGGGTTGCCATGGGCCAGCATGGCTACCGCAAACAAAGCCGCATTGGCCGCACCCGCAGCACCAATCGCAAAGGTGGCTACTGGCACGCCTTTGGGCATTTGAACGATGCTGTGCAGGGAGTCCACCCCCTGCAAATGCTTACTTGCTACAGGCACGCCCAACACCGGTACCGTGGTTTTAGCGGCCAACATGCCAGGCAAGTGGGCGGCACCACCCGCTCCGGCAATGATGACGCGCAGTCCTCGCGCTTGTGCGCTTTGGGCGTAGGCAAACATATCGTCGGGCATGCGGTGGGCAGATACCACTTTGGCTTCAAAGGAGATACCAAAGTCTTGCAAGATTTGCGAGGCGTGTTGCATGGTGTCCCAGTCGGAGCTGGAGCCCATGAGTACACCTACGAGGACAGGTTTCATAAGATGGGGGCAGAGTGAACTGCGGGTAAGCTTGACGTTTAAGAGAAAATAGATTTTATTCCCCTTGGAACCCGCCCCATGATTGATGTGACCGTTGCGAATTTTGAAGAGGAAGTCATTGTTGCTTCCACACACGTGCCTGTGTTGGTAGACTTTTGGGCGCCGTGGTGCGGCCCATGCAAGTCACTTGGCCCTGTACTGGAAAAATTGGAGGTCGACTACGGTGGCCGTTTTAAGTTGGTCAAGATCAATTCCGATGATGAGCAACCGCTTTCCCAAGCCTTTGGTATTCGCAGCATTCCCACCTGTGTGTTGATGATGGGCGGCAAACCCGCCGATGGCTTTATGGGCGCGTTACCCGAGGGCAAGGTACGCGAGTTTTTGGACAAACACCTGCCAAGTGAGGGCGAGTTGATTGCCGAGGAAGACTTGAGCGAAGCCGAGGCCTTGCTGGCGCAAGGCGACACGGGCTCAGCTTTGGCGAAGTTGCAAGAGGCCTTGGCCATCAACCCCGCCAATGACGATGCACGTTATGACTATGTGAAATTGCTCATGGCCATGGGTGAGTTGGACCAAGCCCAGGCCGCCTTGGCACCCGCCTTGGCTCAAATTCCGTTGCAACTGCGTTTTGATGCTTTGAAGCACTGGGGCGCGGCGCTGCATTTCGCCAATACCGACGAGCGTGCCCACTGGACCTTGCAGCAGTTCGACGACTTGATTGCACAAAACAAACGCGACTTCGACACCCGCCTGGCCAAAGCACGTTTGCTGATGGCCGCCGCCGAGTGGACCGCCGCTATGGATGAATTGCTGGAAATCGTCATGCGCGACAAAGCTTGGGGTGAAGAAGCCGCGCGTAAAAACATCGTGGCTATTTTGGAGTTGTTGACTCCACCTAAGGGCAAGGGGGATGCGCCCGTCCCTGGTAAATCAGCCGGTGGCATCGAGCTGACAGGCAAAGCCGCTGCCCAAGAAGACCCGCAGGCTGAGTTGATCTCCAAGTACCGCCGGCGTTTGAGCATGGCTTTGAACTAGATCAGTCGCGCAGCCGTGCCCAAGCCTCTTGGTATTTGTCCGCCGTGAGTGAAATAACCTCCGACGGCAGCATCGGCGCTGGCGCAGTTTTGTTCCACGCCGCGCCATCCACCTGCGCGGCGTCCAGCCAGTCGCGCAAATACTGTTTGTCAAAGCTCGGTGGATTGGCACCCTCGCGGTAGGCGTCGGCGGGCCAATAGCGGGATGAGTCGGGCGTCAGTACCTCGTCCATCAGCACCAGCGTGCCCTCAGGGCTTAAGCCAAATTCGAACTTGGTATCGGCAATGATGATGCCCTTGGAAGCTGCGATGTCATACGCGGTTTCGTACAGCGCGATGCTGATGCTGCGTATGCGTTCGGTCAAGTCTTGGCCGATCATGGCCACGGTTTGCTCGAAGCTGATGTTCTCGTCGTGCTCGCCCACGTCGGCCTTGGCCGCTGGCGTGAAGATCGGCTCGGGCAGGCGGGAAGCGTTTTTCAAACCCGCTGGCAAGGGCACGCCGCACACCGACTGGCTCTCTTGGTATTCCTTCCAACCACTGCCGGCCAAATAGCCGCGCACCACGGCCTCGACCGGTATGGGCTTTAAGCGCCGCACCAGCATCGAACGCTGTGAAACAAAAGGTTTTTCGGCGTCGCTCACCACGCTCTCGGGCGCGTCACCGGTTAAGTGGTTGGGGCAAATATGGCCCAGTTTGTCAAACCAAAACAACGCCATTTGGGTCAGCAGCGCCCCTTTGCCAGGAATGGGCTCGCCCATCACCACATCAAACGCGCTGATACGGTCCGAGGCCACCATCAAAATGCGGTCGTTGCCCACAACGTAGTTGTCGCGCACCTTGCCGCGTGCCAAAAGGGGAAGGGAGCCGAGGGTATGGGTGTGCAGGGTGGGGTTCAATGAACTACCTGCGCCAATAAACCTTGACCATATTTAGCGGCCATCATTTGCAAAGGCGTGTTTTTGATTTTTGCGCCTTGGCCTTCACAGCCAAACTCGATGTAGCGTTGTTTGCAAATAAGCTTGGCCGCTTCGCGGGCAGGTTTGAGCCACTCGCGGGCATCAAATTTATCGGGGTTTTCGGCCAAAAATTTGCGTACTGCCGCCGTCATCGCCAAGCGGATGTCGGTGTCAATATTGATTTTTCGCACACCAAACTGAATAGCTTTTTGAATTTCCGACACAGGCACGCCAAAGGTTTGTTTCATTTGTCCGCCAAATTGATTGATGGTGGCCAGCAGGTCTTGCGGCACGCTGCTCGAACCGTGCATCACCAAATGGGTGTTGGGGATGCGTTGGTGGATGGCTTTGATGCGGTCGATCGCCAAAATATCGCCCGTGGGTTCACGGGTGAACTTGTAAGCGCCGTGGCTGGTGCCAATAGCAATCGCCAAGGCATCGAGTTGCGTGGCTTGCACAAACTGCGCAGCTTCTTCGGGGTCGGTGAGCAACTGCTCGCGCGTCATGGTGGCGTCTGTGCCGTGGCCGTCTTCTTTGTCGCCCGTCATGGTCTCCAAAGAACCCAAGCAACCCAGTTCACCCTCCACGGTGACACCCAGTTTGTGCGCCAAGTTCACCACTTCGCGCGTGACGTTCACGTTGTAGTCAAAGCTGGCAATGGTTTTGCCATCGGCCTCTAAGCTACCGTCCATCATCACCGAGGAGAAGCCCAAGTTGATGGCGCCTTGGCAAACTGCTGGGCTTTGGCCATGGTCTTGGTGCATCACCAAAGGCACATGGGGATAGGCTTCAACCGCGGCTTGAATCAGGTGCTTGATGAAGGACTCGCCTGCGTATTTGCGAGCGCCGGCACTGGCTTGCAAGATGACGGGAGCGCCGACCTCATCGGCTGCCGACATCACGGCTTGAACCTGCTCTAAATTATTCACATTGAAAGCGGGTATGCCGTACTGGTGCTCAGCGGCATGGTCGAGCAGTTCGCGCATAGAAACCAATGCCATGGTTTTTCCTTAACGAAATAAAAAGAAGAATTTTAAAAGCACAGCCAGGCAGCGCGAAAACATTTAAGCGACGCGGCAAATTTTCAGCATATTGGTGCCGCCAGGCGAGCCCATCGGTTCGCCGCAGGTAATGGCGTAAACATCGCCAACGTCCACAATACCACGGTCTTTCAAGTGCGTTTCGGCCTGCGCCAGCGCGGTGTCGCGGTCGGTGCTGGTGTCCATCAACAAAGCCCGCACATTACGGTAAAGCGCCATGCGTCTTTGGGTGGTGACTTTAGTGGTCAAAGCGTAGATGGGAATGCGGATGTGGTGCCGGCTCATCCACAGTGGGGTGGAGCCCGACTCGGTGAGCGCCACGATGGCTTTGGCGCCAAGGTGGTGGGCGGTAAAGAGTGCCCCCATGGCAATGGTCTGGTCGATGAAGGCAAAGGTCTTGCCTTTAAAGTCGTTGTCCAGAACAGTTTCTTCCGCTTCTTCCGCGGCAAGGCAAATTTGCGCCATTTGCTGCACCGTTTCCAGCGGGTATTTGCCCACCGCTGTCTCCGCACTCAGCATGACGGCATCGGTGCCGTCGAGCACCGCATTGGCTACATCACTCACCTCGGCGCGGGTGGGCACGGGGTTGGTGATCATGCTCTCCATCATCTGGGTGGCCGTGATGGCGACTTTGTCCATTTCCCGCGCCATTTTGATCATGCGTTTTTGTAGCGCTGGCACCGCGGCGTTACCCACCTCGACGGCCAAGTCGCCACGCGCAACCATGATGCCGTCGCTGGCGGCCAAGATTTCTTCCAAATGTGGAATGGCCTCAAAGCGTTCGATCTTGGCAATCAGCCCAGGCTTATGCTTGAAAGGCTCGGCAGCTACATTGCACAACTGACGCGCCATCTCCATGTCTGTCGCGCTTTTGGGGAAGCTCACCGCCACGTAGTCAGCTTGGAAGGCCATGGCGGTTTTGATGTCCTCCATGTCTTTGGCGGTAAGCGCTGGTGCCGTCAAACCGCCGCCTTGTTTGTTGATGCCTTTGTTGTTGGACAGCTCGCCGCCCATTTTCACTGTGGTGTGTACTTGCTCGCCTTTGACGACGTCAACGGTAAGCACAATCAAGCCATCGTTGAGCAGCAGCAAGTCGCCGGCTTTAACGTCTCGTGGCAGTTCTTTGTAGTCCAAACCCACCCCTTGCAAGTCACCAAGTTCAGCGCGCGATGCATCAAGCACAAACTTGGCGCCCGCCTCCAACATCACCTTGCCTTGGACGAACTTGCCAACGCGGATCTTGGGGCCTTGCAAATCGGCCATGATCGCCACCACCCTGCCTGCACGGTGCGCAGCCTCACGTACCAGTTTGGCGCGGTCAATATGATCTTGCGCCACGCCGTGGCTGAAGTTCAAGCGCACCACATTCACGCCTGCTCGGATCATGTTTTCAAGCAAGACAGGGTCGCTTGATGCGGGGCCAAGGGTGGCAACGATTTTGGTAGCGTGTTTAGGCATAAAGGGTCTCGCGTGAATGGCCGGCATATTCTCCCACGAGGTTAAAGCGGCGCACACAAAAATCGAAAGTGTTGCAGACCCCGCAGGAGCAAACCCAACTCTACATTGACGCCATGAACGATTCTTCTACCCCCCCTTCTTCCTTGCTGGATGGTCTGGCCCCAGACTGTTTGCACACGCTCGCCCTGCAAGGGCAGGTGCGGCATTACCGCAAAAACACCTTGCTCATACAAGAAGGCGATGTCGGCACCCAGTTGTATGTGGTGCTCAACGGCAGCTTGCGCGAATTCGCCATGTCGCAAGACAGCAAGCCGCGCGAAATCACCTTGTCCATGGCCGGTCGAGGCGAATTATTGGGTTTGCTGGCCTTGGAGGGGGGACAGCATTGCTCAAGCGTCATCACCTTGGGGCCCTCGGTCTGTGCCGTGGTCAGCGCAGAAAGCGTAAGGGTGTTGCTCCAGTACGACCCCCGTTTGGCCATGGCTTTGCTGCAGCGGGCCTTGCAGCGCTTGCGTTTGGCCACCCAAACCACCTGTTTGGCCTTGTTTTCTGACGCTTACAGCCGCCTCAGCGCTTTGCTACAAAGGCAGCATATATATTTAATCGCGCAAGCCCCAAACCCTGCTCCCATGACTCACGCCCAAATGGCGCAGCACATTGGCTGCAGCCGTGAAATGGTCAGCCGTATCATGAAAGAGCTGGTCCAAGGGGGCTATGTGGTGCGCGAACCCGACAGACAATACAGGGTTTGCCGGCGTTTGCCCATGCGATGGTAAGGGTAAGTTACAAAAAAGGGTCAGTCGTTACAATCTGATGATATGACTACCAAAGAACAACCCATTCCTCTTAATGAGCCCATGCCCCACCGCAAGGTGATCCGCGAGTGGCTGATTCCCTTGTCTAACCGCGTCACCGCCCGCGCGTTGCTGCTGTTGCTGCTTGATTTCGCTGTTTGGGGCGCATGTCTTACTGGAACCGTGTATTTCGAGGCTCTTTGGGCTAAGTTGCTGTGTGGTGTGGCCATGGGTTTCACCATCGGTCGTTTGTTCATCATTGGCCATGATGCTTGTCATCAAAGCCTGACCCCCCACCGCGGCCTGAACAAATGGGTGGGTCGCATTGCCTTTTTGCCCTCGCTCACCACCTTCAGTCTGTGGGACATTGGTCACAATGTGGTGCACCACGGCTATACCAACCTCAAAGGTTTCGACTTCGTTTGGGCACCCCTGACCCAAGAAGAGTTTGCCAAGCTGTCTTGGATGGGCCGTTTACTCGACCGCGCTTACCGCAGCGGTTGGGCACCTGGCCTTTACTACATGATCGAAATTTGGTGGAAAAAAATGGTATTTCCCACCGCCAAAGAAATGCCTACCCGTCGTTCCATCTTCGTGAAAGACAGCTTGCTCATCAGCGCCTTTGCCTTGGTTTGGGTGGCTGGCATGGTGATGGCTGCTATTGCCACCGAGCAGTCAATTGCCTTGGTGCTCTTGTGCAGTGTGGTGGTGCCGTTTTTATTTTGGTGCGCCATGATTGGTTTTGTGGTTTATGTGCACCACACCCATGTCAAAGTCTCTTGGCACGATGACCGCAGCGCTTGGGCCAAAGCCCAGCCTTTTGTCTCCACCACAGTGCACCTCACCTTTCCCCTGAAGATTGGCGCTTTGATGCACCACATCATGGAACACACGGCCCACCATGTGGACATGAGCATTCCTCTTTACCACCTCAAGCAAGCGCAGGTCAAACTTGAAACTTTGTTGCCTGGGCGCATCATCGTTCAGCCTTTCTCTTGGCGTTGGTACTTTCAAACCGCACGCGACTGCAAGCTGTATGACTTCACTCGCCAATGCTGGACCGACTACAAAGGGCGCGCCACCAGCCAGCCTGCAATGAAACCGGCCTGATGACGCTTGCGCTGCGCTTTGCCCTGGTATGTTTGTCCTTGCTGAGCGCCTCTCTTCAAACATTGGCGCAAGAGCCAGCAACTTCAGCGCGCAGCCATGTCACAGTCTGCGCTGAGGCGGCCAGCAGCTATGCGGAGCCAACCGAGGCCTACAGCGACGCTATCAAACTGCTGGCGTACGAAAGTCGCAACAACCCCGTTGAGCAAACCGAGCGTTTAGACAAACTCAAACCCCGTCACGAGGCTTTCAAGCAAACCGCTTTGGCCCAAGAGCAAGAGCGTCGCCAAAGCCGTTCTTTCAGTGCACAAGACTTGGTGTCAGACACCCAGATCAAAACATGGGTGATCGACCATTTGCTTGACTTTGCCACCGATAAATACGGTCAAGACAAATTGTTTTTCAAGTTTTATATCGTTAACCGCTGCAAAAAGCAGTTCGCCCCTTAAGCCAAAGATTGCTTCGGGGCTAGGCCCCCTCGCAATGACGGCTCAGGCTCGCTTCATTAATATCTCAAACGCGGGCAGGGTTTTGCCCTCGAGCACCTCGAGGAAAGCGCCGCCGCCGGTGGAGATGTAGCCGATCTTCGACTCAATGCCGTATTTGGCAATCGCAGCCAATGTGTCGCCGCCGCCGGCGATGCTGAAGGCGTCCGAGTCGGCAATCGCATGGGCCACCACCTTGGTGCCGTTCTCGAAAGCATCGAACTCGAACACACCCATAGGACCGTTCCAAACAATGGTGCCGGCCGACTTGAGCTGCGCTGCCAAGCGCTGCGCGGTCTCAGGGCCGATGTCCAAAATCAAATCGTCGTCGGCCACCTCCGTGGCTTTTTTCACGGTGGCTGGCGCGTTGGCACCAAAGCTTTTGGCACAGACCACGTCGGTGGGGATGGGAACTTCGGCGCCACGTGCCTTCATCGCGGCGATCACCGCCTTGGCCTCGCCCAGCAAGTCGGGCTCTGCCAAGGACTTGCCAATCTTCAAACCCGCTGCCAGCATGAAGGTGTTGGCAATGCCACCGCCCACAATCAGTTGGTCCACATTCTTCGCC
>Ga0209444_10000200_pt1 | contig 32817 bp, 34 predicted proteins | sample LauGreFaBDMM15DN_2_FD_188215 | JGI IMG/M metagenome (GOLD analysis project Ga0209444, IMG submission 188215) | Freshwater lake microbial communities from Lake Michigan, USA - Fa13.BD.MM15.DN (SPAdes) (version 2) | ecosystem: Environmental > Aquatic > Freshwater > Lake | place: Lake Michigan... | reverse complement strand
CTCGCAAGGATTGTGAATGGGTAAGCGGAAAGATCACAACCGAAGATAGAATCGGGTTCCTCTACGGTCACCTTGAAGCACGCATCAAGACAACAGGAACAGCTGGAACTTGGTCTGCATTCTGGATGCTAGGTCAGGACTACCAGAAGGTTGGCTGGCCAGGTTGTGGAGAGATTGACATCCACGAAGGTAACGGAGCAATTCCTAAAACTAACTGGGGAACTATTCACGGTTATAGCTACTGGCCAGGTGGACAGGTCAACAAGCAAACAAGCATCCTTGAGGATTGGCACGTATACGCTATCGACTGGAAACCAAATTACCTCGCTTTTTCAGTTGATGGTGAAATCTACAAAACCATCACCCACACTGACTTGAAAACTGCTCCTTGGAATTTGGATCTGACCAAGAATGCTTGGGAATTCAACAAGCCTCAGTTTGCAATTTTGAACCTAGCGATCGGTGGAAAGATTATCGGTAACAACAACCTTCCAGTTCGTGTGAGCGACATCAACACCGACACAAAGACCATGGAAGTGGACTACATCAGGTATTCAAGCCTCGATGGTTATGGCACAATAATCCGCTACTAGATAGGCACTCAATGAAACTTCGCGTTATTGCTGCGTTACTGCTCTCTAGCTTCCTACTTGGAACTGCTCAAGCAAATGCAATCACTGCTGTCCCTAAGGCAACTCGTGTCGTTGTTTCAACTACCAGCACAACAGCTAAAGTTTCTTGGCCAGCATTTGCTAAATCTAAAGTCACTGCAATCAAAGTAGTAGCGACTGCCGGTTCATCAAAAACAACTAAGTCTCTAGGTAACTCAGCAACAAGCCATGTCTTCTACAACCTAAAGTCATACACCCTATACACATTCTCGGTTACTGCGTTCTTCGGCTCTAAAGCTGGAGCTGCTGTCACATACAAGCTGAGAACTAAAGCAAAGCCTTCTCTGCTATACAACTCAATCTTCTTTGGAGCTCCTGAAGACATGGTTGTTGGCGATGGAGATCAGCAACTCTTTGCTCTACCTAATGGTGGAGAAACAACTTTCTCAACTACTACACCAACTAAGTGCAGCATCATCGAGAACATGTTCCTTCGCCCACTTGCCATGGGTGAATGTATTGTCGTTGCTTCAAACCCTGGGGATGCTTACTACAAAGCAGCAGAACCTATCTCACACAGTGTGACTATCACTGCTCCAATAGCATCACTAAATAAGACTCTTCTTTGGGAAGATGACTTTGATGGCCTGACTGGAACAGGTCCGAACTCAGCTAACTGGGCCATTACAACCGGTGACGGTTGTGGCACTGCAGCTGGTTGTGGTTGGGGTAACGGCGAAGCTGAATCATATGCAGCTTGTGCTAACAAGCACGATGGAAACGGTGAACTGGTAATCACTGCATCAACACCAACAGGTGATCCGAACTGTAAGAGCAATAAGAATTGGACCAGCGGTAAGTTCACCACCTTTGGTAAGAAGCACTTTACCTACGGATATTTCGAAGCCAGACTGAAGATGCCTTCGGGTGGAGGAACCTGGCCAGCATTCTGGACTCTAGGAACAAACATCAACTCAGTACCATGGCCAGCCTGTGGTGAGTTAGACATCATGGAGTATGCCGGTAATGTTCCGCTAAGAACTACCTCTGCAGCCCACTATGCAAACTCAGGTGGTTCTCACGAATACAAGAGCGGTGCGATCATAAACAACACCGAGCTCTCTGAGGAATATCACACCTACGGAATGCTCTGGTTGCCTAATGAAGTTACCTTTGTCTTCGATGGCAGACCAGTTCTTATCTTGAAGAAGTCAGACACCGGTCTTTCACGTTGGCCTTTTGGCCCTAACGCTCAGGGCGTTAACCCGAAGATGTATTTGATCTTCAACCTAGCCATGGGTGGTAATTATGGTGGAGCAATCGACAGTGGTTTGCACAAGGCAACTTTCCATATTGACTACGCTCGCTATTACAGCGTTGATGGTTTTGGTGCAGTCCCTACTAACTAGGGTTTACCTTGGTAGCTTCACCCTCACGGGCATCATCGTCTTCAACCTGGAGCATTGCTGTCCAGACATCGTGTAGTGCTGCAACGAACTGGTAACCTCTGGTCTGCGAGACCTTGGTCTTGAAGTTGTGGTAATCAATATCCAATGACTCCTCCGCTACCCAGGTAGCAAAGACCTCAGGTTTAACAAAAGCACGATACGGGTAATCTCCATCAGGGGACTTAGCAATCTCTGCATCCGCAAACTCTGCTAAGCCGGTTAGAGATTCACGATCTCTAGCTCTGACTGTAATGAGGTCAGGGTATTCCTTCTTACGAACTGCACTAACAAAACCATTCTTAGTAAATATCCACATAGCTATCTCCTCTTTTCAAGATAGATAACTAGCAAATAGAGAGAATTATTCTCCAGTCAATTAGTTTTGTGGGAAACCTAGATTGATACCACCGTGGCTTGGGTCTAACCAACGACTGGTAACAGTCTTTTCTCTAGTAAAGAAGTGAACACCCTGGAGGCCATGAGCCTTAGTGTCACCAAACAGTGAACTCTTGAAACCACCGAAAGAGTAGTAAGAAACAGGAACTGGAATAGGAACGTTGATACCGATCATCCCAACTTCAACCTCATTCTGGAATCTTCTGGCTGCTCCACCGTCATTAGTGAATATTGCGGTGCCATTACCGTAACGACCATCGTTGATGATCTTCAAACCTTCTTGATATGACTGCACACGAACTACAGACAGCACAGGGCCAAAGATCTCATCCTTATAGACCTTTGAACTTGTTGAGACATTATCAATCAGTGTTGGGCCTAACCAGAAACCTGAACTATCTCCATCAACTTCAATCCCTCTACCGTCAACAACAACTGTTGCCTTATCAGCAATAGCGATATCGATATAACTTGAGACTTTGTCTCGGTGCTCTGCGGTAATCAGTGGACCCATGTCACAGTTTCTTCTACCGTCACCGACCTTTAGGTCTTTCATACGTGAAGCAATCTTCGCAACTAGTTCATCAGCAATAGGCTCAACTGCAACAACAACAGAGATTGCCATGCAACGCTCACCAGCTGAACCAAAGCCAGCATTGATTGCAGAGTCTGCTACTAGATCCAAGTCAGAATCAGGTAGCACGAGCATGTGGTTCTTTGCTCCACCTAGAGCCTGAACTCTCTTGCCATGTGCTGTTCCAGTCTCATAAACATACTGAGCAATAGGTGTTGAACCAACGAAGCTGATGGCCTGAACATCAGGGTGCATTAGTAGTGCATCTACCGCGACCTTATCCCCCTGGAGTACATTGAACACTCCATCAGGAAGACCAGCTTCCTTGAGCTTCTCTGCAATCCAGATTGCAGCTGATGGGTTCTTCTCTGAAGGCTTTAGAACAACAGTGTTACCTGCAGCAACAGCAATCGGGAAGAACCACATTGGCACCATGGCTGGGAAGTTAAAGGGGCTAATGATTCCAACAACACCCAAAGGTTGCTTGATTGAATAGACATCGATCGAGGTTGAAACTGATTCGCTGTATGAACCCTTGAGGAGATTAGCCATCCCTGTTGCAAACTCAACTACCTCAAGCCCTCTTGTCACTTCACCCAAAGCATCTGGCAGAGTCTTACCGTGCTCTTCGGTAACTATGGCCGCTAGCTCTTCTTTCTTAGCGTTCAAGATCTCTCTGAAGTTGAACATAATCTGCTGACGCTTAGTCAGCGAAGTGTCACGCCAGGAAGGGAATGCTTCACTAGCTGATCCAATTGCAGCACTAGCATCGACTTCTTCAGCCAAGGCAACTTCACGAACAGCGGCACCTAGGGCTGGGTCAAAGACTTTGCCAACGCGATTACTTGAGTTATCAACTAGTTTGCCGTTGATGAAGTGCATGACTTTAGTCATGGGGTTCCTTAGTTTGTAATTGTTTTACCTAGAGCCAAAACTCTAAATCCGGCTCTCTGCCACTTAGCAACATCTAGAACATTTCGACCATCGATAATCAACTTGTTTGCAACAGACACAGTTGTTGGATCTAACTCTCGATACTCTTTCCATTCAGTTGCTAGAACAACTGCATCAGCTGAATCAAAGGCCTTGTGTAGATCTTGTTCAACTGGTAGGTCTGGATGCTTCAAGCTAACTCCGTGCAGAGCAACAGGATCGTGAACGACAACATCTGCTCCTGCTGCTTGAGCTAGTAGTGCGATAGCAAGCGCAGGTGAATCTCTAACGTCATCGCTATCTGGCTTGAAAGCAGCACCGAGAATCAGAACTTTCTTATCCTTCAAACTATGAAGTTCCTGGGTTAGCAGGTGAATAACTCGATCTCTTCTACGAAGGTTGATGTTGTCAATCTCTTTTAGGTAGGCAACTGATTGACCAACACCTAGTTCTTCTGCACGAGCCATGAGTGCTCTAATGTCTTTAGGTAAACAACCACCGCCGAAACCGACACCGTTACGTAGGAACTTGTTACCGATTCTCTCGTCATAACCAATGGCTGTTGCTAGCTGGCTAGCATCTGCTCCTGAAACCTCAGCAATCTCCGCCATTGCGTTAATGAATGAGATCTTGGTGGCTAGGAACGCGTTAGCTGCAGCCTTGACTAGTTCCGCTGTTGCAAGGTCTGTAACGAGGAATGGAATTCCACTTTCAATCATTGGAGCAAATACTGCTCTCAGTAGTTCTTCAGAACGTGGATTAGTAACACCAATAACCAAACGATCTGGTCTAAGTGAATCCTCTAGCGCTGTCCCTTCTCTTAGAAACTCTGGGTTCCAAGCAAGGTTAGGTGAACTAAATCCTGTTGCCTCTGCCAGCAGCGCAGTCAATCTAACTGCTGTGCCAACTGGCACTGTTGACTTACCCGCGACCAGTGCATCTTCACGAAGGTATGGAGCTAGGTCTTTAATTGCTGACTCTAGATAAGAGGTGTCAGCGGCAAGAGATCCCGGTGTCTGGGGAGTACCGACACATATGAAGTGAATATCCGCTTCTCTTGAACTCTCGTCGTGCTGTGCCTTGAACTCAATGCGACCCAGAGCAATCTGTTCTGCAAGGGCTTCATCTAGACCTGGCTCAAAGAAGCCCGCCTTACCCTGAGCAAGAGATTCGAGCTTCTGCTGATTAGGTTCAATACCAATTACCTGGTGGCCAACCTTGGCCATAGCAACAGCATGGGTTGCACCTAGGTATCCCAACCCAATAACAGTGATTTTCATGGCCATGGGGCAAGTCTATCTAGCGGAGATTAACAACTCAGTCGGTGACGTGCAGAACAAATTCGTTGCTGGTAACAATGCCACTAGGGGTCTGAATCTCTGCTCGATAAATTATGTCGCCAACTTTAGCTGGACGAACTTTGAAGACCACTGTGCTGTTATCTGGTTTGGTGGCGGTGTATTTCTTCACAACCTGCCAAGCTCCATTAGTCCTACCTTCTAGCTGAATGGCATAGCTCTTAGCGCTCTTATCATTCAAGTTAAGAACAAGGCCCAGTGGAACTCGATCCTTTACCTTCCAAGTAGTTTGTTCAGTGCCATAGAGCTTTAGCAAAGCCTCGTATTGCTTAGGTTGGGCTGCCTGCCAAGATGCAAACATGATTGAGGAGATAAGTAGTAAAAAGGCAGCTAGAGAAGCAATTACCCAAGTCCCCGGCTTTACTCTCTTCAGAGACTTCATAGATTGTTTTCATCTCTAAAGACATGAACTACTGCGTTAGCGTGACCATGACCCACGCCATGTTCTTCCTTTAGAAAGTTGACCTGCTCAAGGTGCTTTTTGTCTTTGACTTTCTTTAGTTCTTTCATCCAGAAAGCTATTGGCTTGCCATATTTAGCTTCAATGGAAGGGAAGTAGCTCTTAGGGCCCTTTACTTTTTCATCCATGAATAAAACTCTAGCAACGGGTCTTCCCCATACAATCAAGACATGAACATCAATTACCTGAGAAGAGTTCTAGCCACCGGTGCAACAGTATTTGGCTTGAGTGCAGTATTCCTTTTGATTGCCCCTGCACTATTCAACGAACTACTTGGCTTCATCACTAACCCTTTTCTTGAGTGGTCAATGCGAATGATCGCCATCACACTGATTGCTCTCTGCGGAAATATGCTCTCTGTTTCACTAAGAGGAACTGATGACTCTGTCATCTTCTCGGCAAGAGTGATGACACTATCTGCCGCAGCTCTAGGAACTCTAACCCTTTTGATACCTGTAAAAACATTGACTTGGTTTGACTACGTTTATGCGGCTATTGGTTTTGGATTTAGCCTTGCATACCTTGTCGGTTTAGCAAGATCGCCTAGAAACAATCCCCCAACTACTGACCGCTAAAGAATATCTAAACCCAAGTCAGAGTGCGATAGTACAAGAGTTCATTGACGCAGATGCAATTGGGTTGGCCCTGGTTGGAACTACTGCGCGTAGGTAGAAATGTTATTGATGTGGCCATATCTATTGGCTATTGGAACAGTGACGCTATCGCCTTGGCGGAACCAGTAAGGGATATCTCCTGAAGTCGAAGTAAACCTCACTGATTGCGCTCTCTTCACATTTGTGAAATTGAACTTCTGCGAAGTCCAGCGCTTGGTAGTTCTGCTTGCAACGACATGACCCTCGCCATCCAAGAACTCGATGAGTGTTCCATCGGATTGGTTACTTGGAGAGACCTCACAGATGTAAGAAGTTTGAACATGACGCTTTAGGCATTTCCCTGATGGTGCGACGAGCGGAGCAAATTCAAGAGTTATCGGATCACTCAGGGGGCTGTATGTGGTGCCCCACATGTCATATGCAACTTCCATGAACCTATAAGAGAATGACCTTCTATTTACATCTTCGTTTGGCTGTATTCCAATCATCATCTTCGATCCTTGGCCGTCATAACGCATAAACAAACCATCGGATCTGTAGATACGCCAAGAGTTAGCAGGGTTAGTGAGCTCACCTTCAAATTGAATATGTGTTGGGCGAATCTCAACCACTCGAATGTTTGTAGGTTTTGGTGGTGCTGGGTTTAAGAGCCTGAAGGACAAATACTCGCTCTGTGTAATCCAGTTACCAGTGCAGTCCACATTTGGTCTAGCGCTAACCCAGAAGGCTGATGGCTGCCCAAGATTTCCTGAGATCACAATTGATGTATCGGTAGTGCACATCATTGTGCCATCTGGTTTATATCGGTATTCATAGGAGAGCGCACCTGGAACTTCATCCCACTCAAATTTGATTGAGTCTGCGGAGAGGTAAGTTGTCCGCACTGGCATGGCCCTAAATCCCTGATAGACAGTTCCTGAAATGATCTCGCTTGCTTGGCCGATAGTTCCATCAGGACTTACTAATCGAAACTTTCCTGCAATTGGCCCTAGTTGCAGTTCTGTAGGACAAGCAAACGAATATGTTCTGACAGGTTCTGATTCAGGTGATGGGCTGTAGCCCTTGCAAGGAATCGCCTTACCACCTTCAATTTCAAACAGTGCACCTATTTGCGAGAGCCAGTTGTCAGAAAGCCAAGGAATGCTCGGGTCAACCTGCGGAATGTCATTAGTTGAAAAAGATATTTGATCAGTTGAAAAGTTTTGATGAATAACATTTGGTGCTTGCGGCACCGTTCCTATTCGCAATAATGCCAGTGCAGGTGTCGACACTGACCCTGAGCGAACAAGTTGAACAGCAAAGCTTTGTTTTGTGTCTCCGGTAAATATGTATGGACTTTGAACGTCTCGAACCGCCAACTTACTGTTCACATAAACATCTGCGTTCTCACCTGGCCACGATGCAGTGACAGTAGTTGCATCTGTACTTATTTGTGGTGCAGCAAAAGTATTGTTGGACGCAATTCGGCGTGAAAGCAGGACTGCCCTATCTGCTGCCACCAGACCTGCACCGGTGAAAAATCCTTGAGGAAGATTTGAATCAACCTCGTTGGTGCAAGTTCGTTTGTTTGTGAGTTGATCTAAAGCGCAGCTCTCCCAAACCTTAGGTTTAGTTTCTAGAGCTGGTCTAGTGCTGGCTTGCAAAACTGCTTGAACTTGAGGTGGGGTTAGACCTGGGTTGGCTTCCAACACCAAGGCTGCAACGCCGGCAATGAATGGTGTTGCAGCAGATGTTCCCCCAAAACCATTCGAGACGGCAATCGGATCGTGAGCGACAATGCCCACTCCTGGTGCTAGAAGGTCTAAGTTTGGCCCCCAACTTGAAAAGTGTGCTCTCGCGCCTGACTCACTAGAAGCACCTGCGCCAATCAAACCAGAGATCGGAAACATTGCATAGGAATCCTCCGTGATACGTCCCTGGGTGCACCAAGTGTTTATCCCACCCCAGTTATTGACAGTGGAGCAGCCAGAGTTTCCCATCGCAATGACAACGACGATTCCTTGTCGAGTCGCATTTGCCAGAACGGCAATCATCTCCGGATCGAAGTAACCACTAAAGCTCATGCTTATGACATCGGCGTCTTGCTCAATAGCCCAAGCGATTGCTTTCTTTGCTGAATCAGGATCACACCACATTAAATAGCAGACTCGACCAATGATTAGTGAGGCACCTGGAGCAATACCTCCAACGCCGGTAACCGCATCGTAATCAGCGGCAACTGATGAAGCTGTTTGAGTTCCGTGCTCAGGAAATGGCGGCTGAGTTGGTTGGAAATCTTTATAAGCAATTACTTTCTCCGACAACCCCGGAATTGTCATTGCGATTCCGCTGTCAAGAACAGCGACCTTCACACCTCTACCAGTTGCACCCATCGCATGAGCAGTCTTTCCGCCCATGGCTTTGATAGCCCACTCATTGTGCTCACTCAGAGTTCCAAACTCTGGCCAAAATGGATTGTATTCAGCAGAAGCTGGAGAGATAGTTGAGAAACCAAGACACAGTGAAACTATTGCGGTCACTACTTTGGTGACTAGCTTCATCTGAGCCTCCGAAGAAAAAGTATGCGTTCAGTCTATTTCGCATAACGGAGACAGCGTTCATAACGCTTTAGTATCGAGGCGTTAGTCGCTGTGCCTGTAATCTCCTACCCTCACTAGGCTTTTCGAATGACCTCTAAAAACAATGTTTTGGTGATGTTCGTGCGCGCTGCCCTTGCCCTTGCTCTATTTGGCAGTGTGTATTGGCAGGTGAGTGACAGAATGATGCACAACCTATTCAGACCAACTGAATACTTTGCATACTTCACAATCACTTCATCTCTGCTAACAGCAGTTGTTTTGACCCTCTCAGCAATACAACTATTTAGAGGTGTTGCTGAGACCAAGTTGATGAGCTTGTCTCGCCTAACCATGGCGGTCTCAATGGTCATTGTTGGTGTTATCTATAACGCTCTGCTTAGAGGTGGAGACCCTGACCCTAGAGATGTTGGCTATGCCTGGCCACAACTACCTAATGAGGTCCTGCACACCTACGTACCTATTCTTATCTTCATTGAGTGGTTGCTGACTAGAACAACCATGGCTCTCAAGATCAACCAGGCTTTCTGGGTTCTCCTCTACCCACTAGCTTGGTTAGCGTTCTCATTCGCTAGAGGACTTACCCAAGGTTGGTGGCCATACTGGCTCATTGACCCACAGTATGGAATCGGAACTCAGGCAACTTGGATTGTTGTTATCGCAGTCATGTTCAGCGTGCTAGCTCTTGGCTTTATCCCCGCCCAAAGAGCTATTGCTAGAAGGTAAAGCTTTATCAATTAGCCTTAGCGAATGATCGATTTCTCTGCACCAGATTTTGTAGTTGACCCTTACCCTGCTCTTGCAGAGCTTCGTAAGTTTGAAACTCCGGTCTGGCATGAGGGTCTAGGGATATGGTTAGCGGCAAAGCACCGCGATGCTAACGCAGTTCTAAGAACTAAAACTTTAGGAAGAATCTTTACCCCTAAAGATCCAGAGTCAGAGTGGAACGAATTCAACTGGTTGCACTCAGATAGCATCTTGGATTCAGAACCTCCTAAGCACACCAGACTTAGATCTCTTGTTGGTAAAGCTTTCTCAAGATCAAGGATTGAATCACTCAAACCTGAGATTGAACGACTAGCCGGATTACTTCTCGACCAAGCTGACGCTAAGTTGAAGACAACGGGTTCTTTCGATCTGATTGCTGACTACGCAGAGCCACTACCTGTAAAGGTGATTGCCGCTCTCCTAGGTTTCCCAGATGAGGATGAACATCTACTTAGACCCTGGTCTCAAGCAATAGTAAAGATGTATGAGGTTAACCCTTCTGAGGAAGCGCAATCAGAAGCAAGAACAGCAGCTCACGAGTTCGCTGAGTATGTCAGGACCCTGATGGTGGAGCGCAAAGCTAAGCCAGGCGATGACCTAATCAGTGAATTAGCTTCCGTTGAAGAAGCTGGTGAGAAGCTAAACACCCAGGAGCTAATCGCGACCTGTGTTCTCTTACTCAATGCTGGGCATGAAGCTAGCGTCAATGGTTTCGGTAATGGCATTGTTGCCGCTTTGGAACGCGAGGATCAAGCTCAACTACTTAGAGAGAACCCTAGGGCAGTTACCGATACCGCTATCGAAGAATTCCTACGTTTCGATGCCCCACTTCAACTCTTTGAGAGAACCGCAACCCAAGATACCGAAGTTGGTGGCATCACAGTACTTGAAGGCCAGAGGATCGCCTCACTTCTGGGTTCAGCAAATAGAGATGAGAGCGTCTTTGAGAACCCAGAGCAGATGGATCTGACCAGAGAGAACAATCCTCAGATTGGTTTTGGGGCTGGAATCCACTTCTGCCTAGGCGCGCCACTGGCCAGATTAGAACTTAGTGTCTCTCTCCCCCTGCTTTTTGAACGTTTACCCGCTATTCAACTCGCCCAAGTTCCCATCCGCAGAGCTACCTTTGTTCTGCGCGGTTACGAGACGATTCCTGTCAAATTGGGCCAAATTTAGCCAAATCTGGCTTTTTACCGCTTGTAACGAATTGGTAACTCGCAATTCTAGAGCCGTTTCGTTTCCAAATGCTGAGAGTATCCTTGGAATGCAGTCCCCAAAGTCGGGTGTCCCATTGGTTTGCCCGACCTAACTAATTAGGAAAGGCTACAAAAAATGGATCAAATTGGAGTGCTATCTTTCGCTCTGACTGGATACGAATTCAGTGCTGTTTACAACATGCTTTCACTTGGTATCGCAAGCATGCTTTTCACCTCGATCTTCTTGTTCATCGCAAGAGACAGAGTGCTACCTAAGTACCGTATGGCAGTTATGGTTTCAGGAACCGTTACAGCAATCGCTGCGTACCACTACTTCCGTATGTTCGAGTCATTCAACCACGGTTACGGAATCAACGATTCAAGCAGCGCTGCTGCAACCATGGGCAAGAACATGCTCGACTTCGGTGCTGCTAACTACAACGTTGGCTACCGTTACATTGACTGGTTCCTAACTGTTCCACTACTTCTAGTTGAGCTAGTTGCAGTTCTAGGTCTAGCAGCAGCTATCCAGTCTTCATTGCTAAAGCGTCTAGTTCCTGCAGCTGCAGCGATGATCGTTCTTGGTTACCCTGGTGACGCAAAGATCGACCTATTCGGTCTAGCTCCAAGCATGTGGGGTCTACTTTCAACCATCCCATTCCTATACATCATGTATGTTCTATGGGTTGAGTTGTCAAAGAGCCTTGCAGCACAGTCAGAGAAGGTTCGCAAGATGTTCCTTGCGCTAAGACTTCTTTTGATTGCTACTTGGGGTGTTTATCCAATCACCTTCATCACCGCGATGAACAGCACCGGCGCTCCAACAGCAGCTGAAGTTGTTTCACGCGAAATCGGATACAGCATTGCTGACATCCTTGCTAAGTGTCTATTCGGTCTGATGATCTTTGCGATCGCTCGCATCAAGTCAGCTGAAGAGAGCAAAGAGCACGCAGCAGCAGAAGGTCACTAGTCATTAGTTAAACCTTAAAAGAATAGGGCCACCGGAAACGGTGGCCCTATTTGTTTTAACTACTAATAACTGATTGCGATCTCTTCGCCAACAGCTGCCTTGACCATAGGTATCACCTTGGTGGCATACAGTTCAATTGACTTCATCAACAAACTATGTGGCATTGGGCCATTGGAATACTTCAAGTCAAAGCGGTTAGCTCCGGTTGATTCAAAGGCGTGAATGATCTTCTTTGCAACTGTCACAGGAGAGCCGACATAGAGTGAACCGAACTTGACTTCGTTGTCATAGTGCTCGTAGGTCATTGGACCCCACCCACGCTCACGACCGATGCGACCAAATGCGCTCTGGTAGTGAGGCCATAGTTCCTTAGCAGCTTGCTCATCAGTATCTGCGATGTGTCCTGGAGAGTGAATTCCAACAGCTAGCTGAGGTTTGTCAAAGCGCTTCAGTGATTCACGGTAGAGACCAACAAATGGCGCAAAGCGCTCCGGGTCACCGCCGATGATTGCAAGCGCCAGGGTTGCTCCGTGCTTCGCTGCTCTAATAACTGAATGGGGTGAGCCACCAACTCCAACGCGCAATGGAATACTGCCACCTTCAGTCTTTGGGTAAACTTGCTGGTTGGAAAGCGTCGCTCTAGTTTCTCCCTGCCAGGTAACTGGGCCTTCTTTGAGTAGTTCAACTAGAAGATCTAGTCTCTCCTCAAAGAGTTTTTCGTAATCACTTAGTTCAAAACCAAATAGTGGGAAACTCTCGGTGAAAGAGCCTCTTCCAGCAGTGATCTCTGCTCTTCCGTTGCTCAAAGCATCGATGGTTGCAAAGCGCTGATAGACCCTAACTGGGTCTTCGCTAGATAGAACTGTCACACCGGTACCTAGTTTGATCTGCTTGGTTACGGTGGCAATACCGGCAAGCACTGTGTCAGGAGCAGATACTGCGTAGTCGTCTCTGTGGTGTTCACCGACGTTGAAGTGGTTGAGGCCCAGTTGATCAGCTAGCACTGCCTGCTCAACTACGTTTCTAATTGCTTGAGCCGCTGATTGCTTTTGACCGTTCTCATCTACAGTCATATCGCCAAAGGTATCTAGACCAAATTCAAGGGGAAGTTTTTCACTCATGAGACAAGATTAGACTGAACCCTTATTTTAGTCAAGGGGGGCTTTACTGTTTTACTCTGCAGCAGCTAACTGACCGCAAGCACCATCGATTTCTTTACCTCGGGTGTCTCGCAATGTAGTTGGGATTCCAGCCTTCTCAAGAGTTGAGACAAATAGCCTGGTTGCCTCTGCTGTTGAAGCTGTCCAGATTGAACCAGGTGTTGGGTTTAGTGGAATCGGGTTTACGTGCACCCAACCCTTACCTCTAGCGTTTAGCTTCTGACCTAGAAGCTCTGCTCGCCACTGGTGATCGTTCATGTCTTTGATCAGTGCGTATTCGATAGACACTCTTCGACCGGTTGCATCAAAGTATGCCTTAGCGGCATCTAATGCTTCATCGACTTTCCATCTTGAGTTCACTGGGATCAGTTCATCTCTAAGTTCATCATCTGGTGCGTGGAGAGAAAGTGCGAAGGTTACAGGGACATGTTCTTCGGCTAGTTTTTGAATTGCAGGTACCAAACCAACTGTCGAGACAGTGATGTTTCTAGCTGACATACCGAGACCCTCAGGTTGATTACCAACCATGGTTCTAACTGCAAGCATCAGGCGGTTGTAATTAGCAAGGGGTTCACCCATACCCATGAAGACAATGTTTCCAACTCGTTCTTCATGCTCGGTTGCTTTCTTACCGCCCAGACCACCCGCAGCAATAACTGCGTTAGCTTGAACAATCTGATCAACTATTTCACCAGCAGTCATGTTGCGAGTTAGACCAGCTTGACCGGTTGCACAAAACGGACAGTTCATTCCACAGCCAGCTTGAGAGCTAACACAGAGGGTAATTCTGCCTGGGTAACGCATTAGAACAGATTCAACTAGAGCACCGTCAAATAATCTCCAGAGGAACTTGATGGTGTCACCGTTGTCAGTCTGGAGTCTCTTCACTTCAGTTAGCAGTGGTGGAAGAAAAGCCTTTACTAATTCAGCTCTTCCCTCTTGAGGAAGATCGGTCATGTCTTCTGGGTTAGAGGTGTAGTGAGTGAAGTAGTGCTTCTCAATTTGCTTCACTCTGAATGCAGGAACGCCTAGCTCTTTAGCTTTTGCTGCTCGCTCATCTTTATCCATGTCGACAAGATGCACCGGAGGTGTTTGTCTTCTAGGTTTAGCCTCGAATTCAAGTAGTGGTCTACCAGAGGCATCCTTCTTCTGCTGCCAACCTTCGGTAGCGGGCTTTACCTGACGTGAGTCGGTCATGTAAAGCTCCTAAGAATAAAGATGTGGTTGAAGATTATGGGGTTGGTCTACCGGCATACCTAAACAGGTCACCGTAGCGAAGTGGAACAATTCTCACAGTTCTCATTGGGTTAGGTGCCTCGAGCATCATGCCATCACCCAAATACATCACTACGTGGTATTTATCTCCATTGAAATCTTCTGTGTATGAGTACCACATCAGGTCTCCAGGAACAGCTTCCTTGATTGGGACTAGTCTGCGCTTACCGGCCATGTTGTAGAACTGGTTGGTTGCAGAGTGGGTACCGATGTATGTTCCGGCAGCAGCGTAGCTAGCTTTTGTAATTCCACTGCAGTCCCAAATGTTTGGGCCCATACCGCCTAGAACATATCTCTCACCAAGTTGCTGCTTAGCAAAAGCGAAAGCAATGTTTACCTTGTCGGTGTTTGGTGGGCCGACGTCGTAGAGACTAGGTGCATCGATTGGGCCAGGTAGGTTGTTCTGTCTTGCTTCATCAATCAAACCTTGAATGCGCTGCTGTTCCAATGACTCTGAAATGTTTTCTAGAGTTGCCAGCTGCGCTGTGAAAGTTCTGTTCAAAGCCTTTTGTTCTTCGACTTTAGTTCTAAGTTCCGCAGCTGCTGCCTCTGCTTCTTGCAGTGCAGTCTTTGCTTCTTGAGTCTTGATTACCAATTCTGCTTTAGCGTCTTTGAGTTGACTCTCTAGGGAGCTCGCATACTGCTGACGCTGAATAGCGGACTTGTAAATCTGATCGCTTGATTGAGCGATCTTCTCTTGCGCACCTAGTTGGTAAAGCAGGTTTCCTGCTTTGTCAGAATTTAGGAAGAGGTTTAGTGAAGTTCCAGCTGATCCATCACGCCACATCTGGCTGGCAATCTGGGCTAGTTGGGTCTGTGCTTGTTCGGCCTCGGCAGCTGCTGCTACAACCTTCTTCTCAAGCTCCGTTACTTTAGCCGCAATGGCCGCTTCTTCGTCTCTGGCCTGGTTGTATTTCTCAGCCTTGATCATGGCTGTCTTTTCAAGGTTGACCTGTTCAACAGTCAGGTCAGCGATGATGCCCTGAATGCGCTCAATCATGGCCTTCTTCTTGGTGACGCTATTTCTAGCGTCCTGAACCTCTTGTTCTGAAGGATATGGTCTTTCGGCTAAGGCTGATTGAACTGCTATCCCACCAAAAGTGAGTCCAGCGACCATCACGGACGCTAAAACACGCTTACGTAGAGACTTCAAAGCCTTCACCTCCTTTATTTGATTGACCTTTATCTAAACTAACACCGCGGGGCTAAATTGTGAGGTTGCATTACCCCCAAATAGCCAGTAACCTTGGCTCTTGGTGCTCTTTAAGCTCCATCGCTTTGACGGCCCCATCGTTTAGTGGCCTAGGACGCTGCCCTTTCACGGCAGTAGCACGGGTTCGAATCCCGTTGGGGTCACCAAGCGAAGGTGTTCGAGAAGTACTTCTGGTCCTGTAGCGCAGTTGGTTAGCGCGCCGCCCTGTCACGGCGGAGGTCGCGGGTTCAAGTCCCGTCAGGATCGCTGCGATGTAAATCGCTCAGCCTGATTTAGGTTGAGGCTGGGTAGCTCAGTTGGTAGAGCGAACGACTGAAAATCGTTAGGTCCGCGGTTCAATCCCGCGTCCAGCCACCACATCTTCGATGGCTTCAACTCTTGAAGTTTCCCCAGCAATAAAAATCAATTCCTTATTCAGTCGTTCCCCGACTTCGCCAACCTTAGCCCCCGACTTGTTATAGATACCGATCTGAGATCCGATGTATCGCTTGTAATCAAACTCCAGCAGTGCAACGCTCTCATGTCCTGCAGCCAGCATGGTCTCTGCGATATCTATAGGTTCAACCCAAGACTCGTTGTTGTATGAAACAACTAGAGTCTTTGTTTTAGCGTTGAGAATCACATCTTTGAATGCGCCTGGCATCTTTCTTCTCTTATTGAAGACGGAGTGATTCACTGTTGCTCTAGAGTCCAGTCTTTTCATGGCAACACCGTATGCCGGCGGCTTATCCCATCTCACTAGAGTCTCCCAGATGTGGTAGTTGGTGAAGTATCGGTGTTGGTTATAAGGAGGATCCATATAGAAAAGGTCAACCTCAGGTAATTCCTTCACTACATTCTCTGCCAATCCCAAGATGCTCTTACCTATTCCAGGGATAAGCTCCGGAACTTTCAGTTCTATATCATTACCTGATCTGTGCGACCAGTTCTTCAGATATGCCATCTGCTGGCCAGTAGTGCTATCAACTCGATCAGCTGCCAGCATCAGTGACGTAAGAAGAATGGGAAAGTCTTTATCTTCCCTAAAATTCTCTTCCAACTCATCTCTTATGGCATCAATCCGCATGCCATTCTTGGCTTGAAAAAAACTCGCATCTTCACAGAAGTGTTCGGTGAAATAACCTCTGTGGCCAGGCAGCTTTGCTAAGTAATCGATCTTTTCTTGTACTGAGGCTAGATCTACCTTGTTGGCATCTATCTCTAGGTAACACTTGGCCAATAGGTCGCTATAGGTAGCGCTGTCTGAAGCAGTTACGAATAGCCCGTTTCTCTTGAATTCTGCAGCCACCCGGGTGGTACCGGTAAAGAGGTCAACGGCAGTCTTAGCTTCTGAAGCTTGGGCTATAGCCCCCAAAACTCCTAGGAGTGTGCGTTTAGAGCCCAGATATTTGATCACGGTCTGCCTCTGTTCATTTTCACAGGGTATCAGGCGGAAAAGACTAGGCTTGACTAGGGTTTTACCCCACCTGCAAAGTCGCAGAAACATATCAGAAAGAGCACACAAAGCTTATGGCACCTCTTGCCCGCTTCCGTTGGATCGGACTCATCTTTATCTCAATGGCTATCTCTATCGTCATCATCGACGGAACCATTGTTAACACCATCACCCCAGCGGTAATTGAAGCTCTAAACCTCTCCTCTAACGAAGTTCAATGGGTTCAGGAGAGCTACATTCTTGTCTTTGCAGCGTTACTTCTGGTCTGGGGTTCTATCGCAGATGCAATCGGTAGAAAGAGACTACTTGTCATAGGTATCCTGCTTTTCGTGGCAGCCTCTGTCTGGGCTGGTTACACAAACGATGCATCGCAGATGATTTTGGCTAGAACTGTTCAGGGTCTTGGTGGCTCAATGGTGCTTCCAACAACTCTTTCTATAGTTAATGCAACTTTCCAAGGCAAGGAACGCGGAATTGCTTTTGCAGTGTGGGGTTCAACCATTGGTGGAATGGTTGCTCTTGGTCCAGTCCTCGGTGGCTGGTTGGCAACTAGCTTCGGTGAAGACGGTTGGCGTCTAGCGTTCTCTATCAACCTGCCTATCGGCCTTTTGATTGTTGCCGGTCTCCTATTGTTCGTGAATGAATCAAAGGTAGAACAGCGTCAGGGAATGCCTGACTTCCTAGGTGCATTCCTTTCAGCAGGTCTTTTCCTAACTTTGGTTTTCGGTCTAATCGAAGGACGTAACTACGGTTGGTGGAATGTCAACAAGGAATTCACCGTTGGTGATTGGTCTTGGGGTGACCCTGGTATCTCGGTAATTCCGATTGTTCTCGGACTCTCAGTAATCTTTGGTGTGCTATTTGTTATTTGGGAAAAGGCTAGAGAGAAAGCTCAGAAGCCAGTTCTACTTGATCTTCAACTCTTCAGCATTACTTCATTCCGTAATGGTTCAATAGCTGCTCTAATCATCTCGATGGGTGAATTCGGAATTCTGTTTGCCATTCCACTGTGGTTGCAGAACGTTCTAGGTCTCTCACCGGTTGACTCAGGTCTAGTCCTTCTTTGGCTAGCCGGTGGTGCATTTATGGCTTCAGGTATCGGTGGTGCATTGAGCGGAAAACTTTCACCAGCGCTTGCTGTTCGTATCGGTGTTGGCCTTGAACTTCTAGGTGTTATTGGTGTCGCAGTTTTCTCTAATGACCAAGCGGGTTGGGGACCGATCGCTCCATGCCTATTCATCTACGGGCTGGGTATTGGTTTAGCGACTGCTCAACTTACCGGTGTGATCATGGTTGACGTTCCGATGAACCAGATCGGTCAGGCTTCAGGTTCACAGAGCACTGTCCGCCAGATTGGTTCTGCTCTTGGTATCGCTGTGCTTGGAACGGTTCTCTTCACTCAGGTTCAATCTGCATTGACAGCCAAGCTTGCAGGCTTAGGTTTCACTGGGGCTAGCGCTGATAATTTCACCGATCAAGTCGTTGAATCAGCCGGTGGTGTTATTCCAGTGTTTGAGAACACACCACAGATTCCTGCAGAGTATATTCAAGCTGCTAAAGATGCTTTCACCGAAGGTTCACAGTGGGCTGCTGTTTCAGCTGCACTGTTCCTAGCAATTGGTTTCATCGCAACATTCAGATTATCTAAGCACCAGCACGGTGAGGAAGTCAGCAAGTAAATGCCAAATAGACACGAGCACGATAAGACCTCTGTCAAAAAGATTCACCCAATTAGAACTTTCCTACTGGGCCGAGCGCTTAGAAACGAGAGACTAGAAGGCGAACTACTTCCTAAGCGCATCGCGCTGCCAATCTTCGCTAGCGACCCGCTGTCATCTGTTGCCTATGGTCCTCAAGAACTGCTGATGATCCTGACCCTAGGTGGAATTTCATTCCTAACCTTTGCTCCTGGTATCGCGCTAATGGTGGCAACACTGCTAACCGTTATCGTGCTTTCATACCGAAAGGTCATTCAGGCTTACCCTTCTGGTGGTGGTGACTACGAAGTTGCTAAGAAGAACCTGGGTAGAGGCGCATCGCTTGTTGTTGCTGCCGCACTTCTTCTTGACTACGTAATGACCGTTGCTGTGTCTATCGCATCTGGAACAGACAACTTAATCTCCGCTTTCCCAGAACTAGCTCCACATCGAGTTGAAATTGCCATCGGCTTCCTATTCCTCATCTTCGGTATCAACCTGCGAGGCATTAGAGAATCCGGTTTCTCATTCGCTATCCCAACTTATGTTTTCATCAGCACTGTATTCCTAATGATTGGAACTGGACTTTATAAAGTCCTAGTCCTAGGGCAAACTTTGGTGACTACTTCTTCTGGCTATGAAGTGGAAGCAGCCCACGAATTCTTAGATAACCCAGCACAGGTTGCAGTTGTCCTATTGCTCCTTCGAGCCTTTGCTTCTGGTTGTTCGGCTCTAACCGGTATTGAAGCCATTGCTAACGGTGTCCCTGCGTTCCGTGAACCAAAAATCAAGAATGCAAACATCACGATGGCATTCATGGGAGGAACAGCGGTTCTAATGTTCCTAGGAACTACTTGGCTAGCGCTTACCGCTGGTGTCAAATACATCGAGAATCCAGCGCACCAACTCGGAAATGCGGACTTCTTCTCTACCAACCCGCAGCAATCACTGATGGCTCAAATTGGTATCGCCGTATTTGGTGAGGGTTCACTACTCTTCTATATCCTTCAGGCCGGTACGGCTGCGGTGCTGTTGCTAGCCGCTAACACTGCCTTCAATGGTTTCCCACTTCTCTCATCTGTCTTGAGTCGAGATGGCTTTGCTCCAAAGATGCTGCAGACCAGAGGTGACCGTCTGGTTTACTCAAACGGAATGCTTTCTCTTGCCATAGCAGCCGGTGCGTTAATCGTTGTTTACCAAGCATCGGTTACCAACCTCATCCAGCTATACATCCTCGGAGTTTTCACATCATTCACAGTGGGTCAAATAGGAATGATTGTGCACTGGCGAAGGGGAATCAGAGAGAAGAGTATTGCAAAGAAGGAAGCCTTCGGGGGACTGGCAATCAATGGTTTCGGTGCACTGCTAACTTCATCAGTTCTTGTGATTGTGACCATCACTAAGTTCACTCACGGTGCTTGGTTAGTTTTCATCATCATGCCGGTGCTCTGGGTTTTGATGTATGAAACCAAGAAGTACTACGCAGAGGTTGATAAAGAGATTCAGCTAAAGCCTGAGATTCAATTCGGATCTAAGGGTGACTACGCAATCGTTCTTATGGACAAGCTAACCGCTCCTCAGCTAAAGGCACTGGACTATGCACTATCTAGCAAGCACGACAAGTTAGAGGTAGTCCACATCGCTGTTGATCCTGAACGCGCTGAAAAATTCGAAAGAGAATGGACCGAGTACGGTATTCAAGTTCCACTACGAATCATCCCTTCACCGTTTAGAGACTTCGGTGCACCATTGAGCGAATACCTAACTGAGTATCGTGCAATGCACGAAGAGCAGCGTATGGCTGTCTACCTACCTAAGTATGTTGTGGGTCACTGGTGGGAGCACATCTTCCACAACCACCGTGCTAACCGCATCCGTAAGCAACTGATGTATGTTCGTGGAGCAATGATTGTTCTTGTCCCTTGGAGACTAGAGTCTGCAGACAAGATCGATCTATTCTCTAGAGCACCAATGGCTGGAGATGTCCGCAGAGGTGAACCACTCAGAACCAGAGGTTACATGCGTAGACACCAAGGTGGAAAGAATACCGTTATCAAAATGACTGCTAAAGAAGATGCAACTCCGGATGACATCTTGAACCCTAGCGATGACTAGTAGAGATTTCTCTCTAGTCTTCCTAGGTGGTTCACTCGGTGCTCTGCTTAGATACCTGATAGGTGGAACGCTAGAACTAAGTCTTGGTTCTAGCATCGCTGGTTCGCTATCTCTTCTAATAGTGAATGTATTAGGTGCAATGTTTCTAGGCTTTGTAAACTTCAACTCCAGGTTCAATTCGGAGTCAAGCAAGTCATTCTGGGCAGCTGGTTTCTGTGGTGGTTTCACCACAATGTCCAGTGTTGCCCTATTCCTCTACCAATACCCCCCACTACTCGCCATGCCAGCAGCAGCTGTCATGTTTGGTTTTGGGTTCATCGGTTATGCAGCCGGAGCTAACTTAGGCAGGGCAGTCAAATGACAATTGCAGAAGTTTTCAACCCAGTAGTTTTAATTGGTATCGCCCTAGCCGGTGGTCTTGGCTCTGTAATCAGATTTGCCATGAGCAAATGGCAAGGCTACCTACCTTGGGGAATTCTGCTAGCTAACATCACAGCATCCTTCTTTGCCGGTTGGGCTGTTGTCTACTTCAATGGCAATGACACCTGGGTTGCCATCACCGTTGTTGGCTTGGCCGGAGGTCTCTCAACCTTTAGTTCTTGGGCAGGGGCAGCAGTCCAGATGGCGGCTACAGGCAAAGCATTTAGGCCAGCTATCTACACGATCTTTACCCTGGTACTTTCCTCCACAGCAGCCTATTTAGGGCTCCTGTTGGGTTAACGCCTGATAAACTCAAAGGCAGATTTATTGATTCCTGAGCATTATGCCCAGCCAAGTACAAAAGGGGGCTCGCCATGGGGCGTGGCCGTCAGAAAGCTAAAAACACTAAGGTCGCTCGCGAACTGAAGTACTTTAGCCCAAACACAGACCTAACTGCACTGCAGGCAGAGCTTGCTACGTCAAGCAGCGATGAGCCTGAGTATGAAGACAAGTGGGCTGATCTTTACCCAGACGAACAGGACACCACCACCGACTCCTCTGATAGCTCAAACGGTGGCTCCGGCTCTGCCGACTAAGCCTTAGCTTCTTTACGCTCTGGTGCAATCACTAGAAGTAATACACCGAGCGCAAACCAACCACCTAGAGTTGCCCACTGTGTAACAGTGCTAGCTTCTGGGAAATAGCTAATACTTCTCAGTAGGTGGATCTCAGCGCCTAGAGGCAAGTACTGTCCAAAAGCTCCAAACCCAGTTGGATACATCTCAAATTGCATTCTCTGCAATTGGAGCAGCGCTACTAGGGCTTGGAGCTTTTGCTGTAATCAGAAGCCGAAAGGCTAAAGCTGCCCCTGCAGTAGTTGATCAATTCCCTACAGAGTAATTTCCAACAAGGCGAACAGCTCCACCATCAACACCCTTTGCTCCTTGGATGTATCCTTCTAGGCTGCAGTCGTTTGATTCGACTATGCCTAGCTGCCAGGTGTGAACTCCTGCGTTAACTAGGTGCTGTTGGATCTGTGCTGCTTTATCTGCTTTGACGATTACTGCAAAACCTAAACCTAGGTTCCAAGTTGATTCAACCTGGTTGAGTGATAGGTTGCCCCACTGCGTTAGAACTTGGAATACATCAAGTGGCTTCCAAGTGCTTCTCTCAACATCAAGAGTTGTGTTCTTAGGTAATACTCTGGCTAGGTTTGCTGCAATACCGCCACCGGTGATGTGACTCATTGCCTTCACGGCTGAGCCAAGTTCACCCGCAAGCAGAGTGTTGAGAACTCCTGTGTATAGACGAGTTGGAGTTAGAAGTGCTTCACCAAGAGATAAGGTTCCAAACTCTTGAACTGACTTGGTGTAATCAAGCTTGCTGTCAGCGACAATCTTTCTAACCAGTGAGTATCCGTTTGAGTGAAGGCCTGAAGACTCTAAACCTAAAACAATATCTCCAACCTGAACTTTGTTAGGTCCTAGCAGTTTGCTGTATTCAACAGCACCAACAGCTGCTCCTGCTACGTCGTACTCATCTGGCTTTAGTAATCCTGGGTGCTCTGCGGTTTCTCCACCGATTAGTGCAACTCCAACTTCAGCACAGGCTTTAGCAACACCTGAAACGATGTCCGCAATTCTTGTTGGGACGACTTTGCCAGTTGCAATGTAGTCAGTCATAAACATGCTCTTGGCACCAACTACAACAATGTCATCGACAACCATGCCAACTAGATCTTGGCCAATGGTGTCGTGCTTATCGATTGCTTGAGCGATAGCAACCTTGGTTCCAACACCGTCTGTTGATGTTGCTAGAAGTGGTCTATCAAAGCTCTTTAGAAATGAAACATCAAACATTCCAGCGAAGCCACCAAAACCTCCAACAACATTCTCGTTAAGGGTTGACTTGATAGATTTCTTCATTAGCTCAACTGCTAGGTCACCGGCGTGAGTATCAACACCTGATTGTGCGTAGGCGTCAGTCATTCTTAGCCTCAAGTATTTGATTTAGTTCACTGTCAGGACCTGGATTGCAAGCAGCAGGCTCACGCTCGAGTAGGTTCTTACCTAATCTGTCTTCAGCAGGTAATTCAATTGGATACTTACCAGTGAAGCAAGCAGTACAGAGCTGATTCTCCTGCTGGTTGGTGGCAGCTATCATTCCGTCTTTAGATAGGTAGCCGAGAGAGTCAGCTCCAATAGATTGTCTAACTTCTTCAACACCTAGACCAGTAGCAATTAGTTCTGCACGGGTTGCAAAGTCAATACCGTAGAAACAAGGCCAAGTAATTGGAGGAGAGGAGATTCTTACGTGGATCTCGAGCGCACCAGCTTCTCTAAGCATTGCAACGAGTGCTCGCTGAGTATTACCTCTAACAATTGAGTCATCGACAACGATGATTCTCTTACCCTTGATCTGTTCTTTGAGAGGGTTGAGCTTTAGTCGAATACCACGCTGTCTAATGGTTTGTGATGGCTGAATAAAAGTTCTACCAACATATGCATTCTTTACTAGACCATGTCCGAATGGAATACCTGACTGCTGGCTATAACCAATCGCTGCTGGAGTTCCAGACTCTGGAGTGGGAATAACCATGTCAGCTTCAACTGCATACTCTTTAGCTAGAGTTCTACCCATCTCAACTCTTGAGTCATAGACAACTCTTCCGTTGATGGTGGTATCTGGTCTTGCTAGATAAACATATTCAAAAACACAACCGGCTCTTTTTGTTTCAGCAAATCTAGTTGAACGAAGACCGTGCTCATCAATTGCAATTAGCTCACCTGGTTCAACTTCTCTAACGTAACTTGCACCAACAATGTCTAGCGCTGCAGTCTCTGAAGCTACTACCCAACCACGTTCTAGCCTTCCTAGAACTAGAGGCCTAACACCCTGAGGATCTCTAGCCGCATAGAGAGTTGTCTCATCCATGAAAACTAAACAGTATGCACCTTTGACTTTAGGAAGTAGCTGTAGAGCAGTTGCTTCTAGAGTGTGATCCATGTCTCCTGCAAGTAGTGCTGTTAGCACTGCAGTATCGGTGGTGTTACCACCAGTAATTTCATTCTGAGCTTGATCTGGATACTTCTCAGCCAACATGTCCATTAGGTCTCTGGTGTTAGTCAGATTTCCGTTGTGACCTAGAGCAACTGTTCCAGAAGATGTTCTACCTAAAGTTGGTTGGGCATTACGCCAAGAAGAAGAACCGGTAGTTGAGTATCGAGTGTGACCAACAGCAATATGGCCAACTAGAGCTTCTAGGGATGACTCACTAAATACTTGAGAGACCAAACCCATGTCTTTATAAACAAGAATCTTCTTGCCATCAGAGGTTGCGATACCTGCAGATTCTTGACCACGGTGCTGCAGAGAATAAAGACCGAAATAAGTTAGCTTCGCAACTTCTTCCCCCGGAGCCCAAACTCCAAATACACCACACTGATCCTGCGGCCCTTTTTCATTAGGCAGCAAATCATGATTTAGTAGTCCATCGCCTCTAAGCAAGGGCCGGGTCCGTCTCTAGTAGTTGGGCGGGTTTGTTACCTAAACCTGAGGATTTTCTCCCCAAAATCATTGCGCAACGAGACCAGTTTAGCGGCTAGTTCTTGCTAACTTTTGATGCCTGAGCATCCTTTGCTCTGCGGTTAGAAATGAAGTCAACTACGACAGCGATAACCAGCCCAAAGCATGCTCCAGCTGCTAAGCAATAGACCAAGAGCTGAGCGATAAAGCCAGGGGTCTTGCCATCTGGGTTATCAATAGTCAGAGACAGCGCAATGGCTATAACAGCACCTAGCAATAGTCCGGTTAGAGAGAAGGGAATGAACTTAGGTGCTCGACGGATCTTGACCGTCTCTGTTTTATCGTTCGACATGCTTTAAGGCTAACGGTAATACTTCAGCAAGAGATGCTCTAACCCCACTTGCACTTACCTTGTGCTCAGCTAGAGCCTGATCCCAAGTCAAGTTTCCAAGTGCTAGGTCAAACCAAACCTTAGGGCTGATCTCAACCACATTAGGTGGTGTTCCTCTGGTGTGCCTAGGGCCTTCGATGCATTGGGTGGCACCCAGAGGTGGAACTCTCACTTCGACTGAGTTACCAGGTGCAACCTCAGCAAGTTCTTCAAGAAGATAGCGAACAGCCATCACAAACACAGGATCTGTTTCTGAAATAGGATTACTGGCTTTGATGACAGCACTGACTGCTTGCTCACCTTCTAGGTGAGGAATGCGTCTTCTAGCCATGTAAATAGGTTAGTTGTTCTAGCTGTGTATAGCTTCAGCGGAGCATTCCTAATGCTGCCAAACTTCACCTGCTCGACTAAACGCATGGCTGGTTTAGCCAGAGATAGAACAAGACCCCCAGCGGAAACTGGGGGTCTTGTTTGAACCTCTTGACGAGGGTCGAATCGGAAGAAAACTCCGAATCACTCGTGATTAAGAGTATAGGCAAGACTCTTTCATTTTGGAAGAGTTTTCCACCTTCCGGTTCGACCCTCCTTTTGGTCCATGCCCTACGGGAGGACAACAAATGAGTAAAGCTCATATCGTTGTTCTGGTTCTGACGTTGGTCAAGATAGTTATCGTAATTATCGAAGCCATCATCAAGATCAGGTAGAACCAAGTGAGCCCTGGTGCCTAGAGCATCAGGGCTCACCCCATAAACTTGACTTAATGAAAATCTTGGTTTTAGGTTCTGGCGCGCGCGAGCACGCGATTATCAAAGCACTAATTAGAACTGGAACAAACCCAGAAAACATCACCTGCGCTCCAGGTAATGGCGGCATCGCCCAAGAGGTAGCCACAATTGCCATCAACCAAAATGACCCAGCAGCCGTTACAACCTGGACAAGCCAGAACTCAGTCGATCTGGTAATCATTGGCCCTGAAGCCCCGTTAGTTGCTGGGGTAAGCGATGCTCTAAGGGTAGAGGGAATCCCGGTATTCGGCCCTAGTAAAGCTGCTGCTGCATTAGAAGGTTCTAAAGCATTTGCTAAAGAGGTGATGGCGGCAGCCGATGTGCCAACCGGTATGGCTCGAAAGTGCGCCGATCTAACTGAAGTTGAATCCGCTCTTGATGCTTTTGGTGCACCTTATGTAGTCAAGGCTGACGGTCTAGCAGCGGGTAAAGGTGTCATCGTCACAGAAGATAATTCTGCCGCTCTAGAGCACGCTAAGACTTTTCTAGATCAGGGCATGCAGATCCTGGTTGAAGAGTTTCTTGACGGTGAAGAAGTTTCGCTGTTCTTCCTAAGTGACGGTAAGACTGTTCTTCCTCTCTCACCTGCTCAAGATTTCAAACGTGCCTATGACAATGATGAAGGCCCTAACACTGGAGGCATGGGTGCGTACTCTCCCCTGCCTTGGCTTCCAGATGGTTTTGTTGAAGAAGTGCAAGAACGTGTTGCTCTTCCAACAATCAGAGAGCTAGCAAGACTAGAAACTCCTTTTGTTGGTCTCTTGTATTGCGGTCTTATTGTTACTAAAAACGGAATACGAGTAATTGAGTTCAATGCACGTTTCGGTGATCCTGAAACACAGGTAGTTCTTAGAAGACTCGTAACACCACTTGCAGGTTTATTGCACAAATCAGCAACCGGACAGCTTGCAACAGAGATTGAACCTGAGTTCCTTGAGAATGTTGCAATCACAGTCGTGTTAGCAAGTGAAGGTTACCCGGTTAGCTCAGCTCCTGACAGAGAGATCACTGGCTTAGAGACTAGTGATGAGCACATCGAGATTGCACATGCAGCAACAAAGCTGGTTGATGGAAAACTATTCGCAACCGGTGGCAGAGTTCTCTCAGTTGTCTCAACTGCAAAGACTTTCCACAAAGCTCGCAAGCATGCATACAAAGCCATCGAAGACATTCACTTAGAAGGTTCTCACTATAGAACTGACATTGCTCTCAAGGTTGATGAGGGTAAAGATGAGTAAAGCTATTGCTGGTTGGCGCCATGTTTATAGCGGCAAGGTCAGAGACCTCTACGAATCAGATGATTCAAGTCTTTCGCATTTGATTCTTGTTGTTGCAAGCGATCGAGTGAGTGCTTTCGACAGAATCCTCGAGCCAGAGATCCCTAAAAAAGGTGCATATCTAACTAAGCTCACAAACTTCTGGTTTGAAAAGCTATCGGTTCCAAACCACATCTCAGATGAAGTCCCAGTTCCACAAGAAGTATTGGGTAGAGCAATGGTCTGCAAGAAGCTAGAGATGTTCCCCATCGAATGTGTAGTTCGTGGATACATCTCAGGTTCTGGCTATAAGGACTACCTAGCAACCGGTGAGATCTGCGGAAACAAACTACCTGCGGGCCTAGCCTTTGGCGATAAGTTACCCGAGGCTATCTTCACCCCTGCATATAAAGCAGAGCTAGGTGAGCACGATCAGAACATTAGCTTCGAGAAGGTAGTGGAGATCATTGGTCAAGAGAATGCCAATGCTCTAAAGACTCTAAGTCTTGAGATCTTTAGTAAGGCCAGTGCGATTGCTGCAGAGGCAGGTCTAATCCTGGCTGATACTAAGTTCGAATTTGGCATAGACCCTGCTACCAACCAGATCACCCTAGGTGATGAGGTGCTTACCCCAGACTCAAGTAGATATTGGTCGAAGAGTGCCTGGGATGCAGGAGATCGTAAAGAGAGCTTTGATAAGCAGATAGTCCGCAACTGGCTAGCATCTAATTGGGACCCAAGCAGCGATACCAACCCTCCAGCACTACCTCAAGAGATAGTCGAGCAGACAAGTGCTAAGTATGCTCAACTAATTGAACTCCTAGCCGAGTAAAGAAAAGGCCCCGCCATCGGCGAGGCCTGATCTATCTTTTACGATTTTAGAGAATGTAAGCACCTAGGAATCGGTTGAAAGCCTTGACATCGAACTTCGCATTGAACTCAAGTCTTACTTTTCCTAATCCGCTGAAGTAAAGCTCTAGTTCGGCATCACGGTCCAAGACACCAGCAGATTCAACAGAGAATGCTTGAATCTTGCTATAAGGCAGTGAGCTGTAGTCTTTCTTCTTTCCTGTAAGGCCCTGAACGTTGACAATAATCAGTCTCTTGTTTGTAAAGATGACCATGTCTCGGACGCCCTTGAAACTTGATTGGATTGACTCTCCATCAATAAGCAGATCTCCAACCATGCTTTGACCGTCACCGTTTGAAACTTCGCCTAACTTGACGAAAGTTGGATTTTTGAAATCTAACATATTTGCTCCTTCTAATTACTGCTACTTGACAGCAGGCCCGTAGTTGTTGGTGCCTGGCTGGCTATCAGTTGCTAGCAAGACGATGTTGTAGATAGGAATCAAGATAAACCAACCTGACTTACCTATGTCGTGCATTCTGCGAACGCCAACGGCTAGAACCGGAAGTAGGTTTCCAAGGAGCCAGATGTAATAAATAGGGCTGTAAGACACTTCCAGGGTTTGTGGATCAATCTGTGTAGTGAACATGCTGATACCGAATGTCACGATGGCGTAGAAAAGGTACGCGAACCAGTAAGCGCTTCTTCTGGATCTTCCGTTGAAGGTAGCGTAGTTCTGGTACATGCTGGCAATGGCTTGGCCAAAGTTCATTTGAATCTCCTAAGGGGTTAGTTTTGGTGTTACGGGCTTACTTTAGGCCCATCTTGGAACAAAAACTGGGATTGCGACTGTAACGATTGTGCGAACATGCCTCCAAGCGACCCCTGTAACCTTGCGATAAACTAAGAGCGTTCGCACCCGCCAAAGGTGACGCCGGCGGACATAATATCTAAGCCCCCCGACCTTCTGGAGCATTCTGTGCCAAAAATCATCGTTGAAGTCATGCCTAAAGCAGACCTACTAGATCCAGCTGGTAAAGCTGTTGCAAATGCTCTGCAGCGCAAGGGCCACGCAGAAGTTACCAACGTTCGTATTGGTAAGCGCATTGAATTGCACTACGAGAACACTCCAACCGAAGCTGACCTGCAAGCTGCTAAGCAGATTGCAGCAGATTTCCTATCTAACGGTGTTATCGAAGACGTAGTCAACGTCTCAGTGGAGAACTAACCTTCATGAAGATAGGTGTTGTTACATTCCCGGGAACCCTAGATGACAGAGACGCTCAAAGAGCAGTTCGTCTAGCGGGAGCCGAAGCCGTCAGTCTTTGGCATGCAGATACCAACCTTCACAATGTTGATGCAGTAGTGCTACCTGGTGGCTTTAGCTTTGGTGACTACCTACGCTGTGGTGCTATCGCAGCGCAGGCACCAGTCATGGAGAGCATCATTGATGCTGCTAACGGTGGACTGCCAGTTCTAGGTATTTGCAATGGCTTCCAAGTTCTTGTTGAATCACATCTACTTCCTGGTGGACTAATCAGAAATGAGCACCAACACTTCATCTGTCGTGATCAGAAACTGATTGTTGAGAATGTTGATACTGCTTGGACCAATGGTTTCAAACTAGGTCAAGAAATTACCATTCCACTAAAGAACGGTGAAGGTGGATACATCGCCGACACCGAGACTCTTAACCGTCTTGAAGGTGAAGGCCTAATCGCTTTCCGATACAGCGAAGTAAATCCAAATGGATCAGTGAACAACATTGCCGGCTTAAAAAACAAGAAGGGCAATGTTGTTGGCCTAATGCCTCATCCAGAGCATGCAGTTGAACCTGGCTTTGGTCCAGACACTTCTGTCGCAATGCGTTCAGGTGTTGATGGGCTAACTTTCTTCACTTCTGTAATCAACCAAATTATGCAGGGGGTTCGCTAGTTGCCTCACTCACAAAGTGAAAATAAAGTCGACTCTATTCTGCTAGCAACCCAAAGCATTATCGCTAGCGAAGGTGTTGAAGCGGCAACCCTTCCTCGCATTGCAGCTGCGTGCAGTCTTTCACGGCCAGCCATCTACCAATACTTCGCAAGTCGAGAGCACGTTCTGGCCGAGCTAGTTATCAATGAGATAGCCGACCTAAGCAATGATCTAGATGCCCATTTGGCTCAGATTGAAGAGCCACTTGAGCAGGCAAGAGTTTGGATTCACTATTCACTTGCCTACCTGGCCAGTGCAGAACACCGAGTGGTTAGTCAGATTAGTATCAGCATCCTTCCCGATGATTCCCGAGGGATGCTAAACGCTATGCATGGTCACTTCATGACATCGCTCATAACTCCTTTAACCAAGATTGGTGTTAGCGATCCCATCCGCACTGCCCGCCTCATTTACGCCTCCATCGCGGAAGCTGCAAAAAGAATTGATGGCGGCTCCGCTTTTGAAAACGAAGCCGCCATCTTGGAACAATTTGTTATTGGAGGGGTAGTCGGTAGTGCTAACCCAACAGATTCCCTTTAGCCAAGACCTTAGATCCAAGTAGAACCTGAAGAGCTGTCTTTTTACCCTTGCTCTTTCCGACTGCAACACGGTAGGTGTAGTTCTCAGAGGTTGGCTTGATTGATTTGACTGAAGTCCCAACAGTAACCTTCACGGTCTTCGCTTTTGCATTCTTGATTACAAACACAAAATAGTTCCCGACCTTACTTACCTTTGCTGTTGGTTCGAGAGCGACAGGAGCAGCAAAGCTGAGTGGGATAACTTTGTCTAGTGAAAGATCAGAACCGGCATTGTGGTCTCTCCTTACAAAGACAACACATTGGTTCTTTAAGCAGTCAACAGCAGTTGCGCCTGTTCCGAAGCTTGGCTTCACCGCAAGAGTGAGTTCTTGGTCTGCGCGAACAGCACCATATCCTTGTTGAACTAGATTCATGCTTGCCCAAACACCTAAGCCTTCACAGAGGGTTGGTCTCTGCCCATCTGCAACACCTTTGCAAAGACGAACGTACACACCTTGCTCACTGGTTAGACCAGCAACAGTTACTTTGATGTCCTCACCGCCCACCGCAATGTTTGAAGTTTTTGAAACTGCGACTCCATATGGCGCTAAGAAACTTAGTGCAATGAAGGTATCTAACGTTTTATCGCTTGGTCCACGGTGGTCACGCCTAATAAAGACTCCGCAGGAGCTAACGGAACAGTCTGTCAAAGTTCCACCCGCGCTTATCTCACGCTCTACAGTTAGCGCAAGTGAAGCGCCGAGGAGCTGTGCACCAGGAGTAGCTGTCGTTGAGGCCCAGATGGTTTTATTCTGACCGACACAGGCTGTTGGCCTTTCTCCGGCTACTGCTGGGGTGAGGCACTGTAATACATAAATACCTTGACCGTCCGGCACGCCAGCTACCTCTAGAGTCACACTCTCGCTGGTACGACTCAGGTTAGTTGATTTACTCAATGTGGCAGTAAAGCCCTCCGCGTGAGCGGGCGAACTGATTACCCCTGCGAAAAGAGTTATCGCCAGAGGTAGTGCGTATATTCTTAGTTTCATTTGATCCTTAGGTAATAGTTATTTAGCAAAAGATATTGGGACGATTACATCTGCGCTTCTGTCATCGCCGTTTGTGTGATCTGCTCGGGTTAGAACTGCGCATCTCACTTTTGTGCAGTCCTTGTCGCCGATGGTCTTACTCAGCGGCAACTCCACCTTGAATTTGCCTCCTTCTTTAAAAGGTGTTACTAGGAGAGCAGCGTAGAAGGGAGGGTTTGAAGATATCCAGATAGCTTGGCTGTTGATTCCCGTTATGTTGTATGAACCACAGTGATCTGGCTTCTTGCCCTTCTTAGGACTAACACAGAATGTGACGTAAATGCCGATGTCTTTGTTGTAGTTGCTGCCAGTCACTGTTACCTTGGCGTCTTTCTTCAAACCCTTGGTCTGAGACACAGTCAGCTTTTGACCTTCAGCACCAACCACCGTCACTCGGCTGGATGATGTTTGGGCTGCTTGGCTTGCCGACACAAAAAGCAGCCCAATGATTGTGATTGTTGCAATTGCCAGTTTTCTCATGTTCCGAGGATACGTAAAGTCACAAATCGGAGCCTGACAGTTTGTCAGCCGATAAAATAGGGGTAACTTCGCCCTCTCATTGGAGCAACTTTGCCTAATTCAACTCAGTCCCTAAATACTGTTGACACCACCAAAGATGCAAAGCAGTCTCCTGATAAAGCACAGCCTTGGAAAGAACTAGGGCTAAAGCTTGAAGAGTATGAAAACATCAAAGAGATCTTAGGTAGAAGACCAACCAGTGCTGAACTAGCAATGTATTCGGTGATGTGGTCAGAGCACTGCTCATACAAGAGCAGCAAGATTTACCTTCGCCAGTTTGGTGAGAAGGTAACACCGGAGATGACTAAGAACCTAATGGTTGGTATGGGTGAGAACGCGGGTGTTGTTGACATCGGTGAAGGCTGGGCTGTCACATTCAAAGTTGAATCACACAACCACCCAAGCTACATCGAACCTTTCCAAGGTGCTGCTACCGGTGTTGGTGGAATCGTTAGAGACATCTTGACCATGGGTGCAAGACCTATCGCGGTTATGGATCAACTACGTTTCGGTGCAGTCGCTCACCCAGACACCGCAAGAGTTGTCCACGGAGTTGTCTCAGGTATTAGCTTCTACGGTAACTGCCTAGGACTACCAAACATTGGTGGAGAGACAGTCTTCGACAAGGTTTACCAGGGTAACCCTTTGGTCAATGCTCTATCTGTTGGTGCTCTAAGACATGAAGATCTAAA
>Ga0209444_10000198_pt1 | contig 32890 bp, 16 predicted proteins | sample LauGreFaBDMM15DN_2_FD_188215 | JGI IMG/M metagenome (GOLD analysis project Ga0209444, IMG submission 188215) | Freshwater lake microbial communities from Lake Michigan, USA - Fa13.BD.MM15.DN (SPAdes) (version 2) | ecosystem: Environmental > Aquatic > Freshwater > Lake | place: Lake Michigan... | reverse complement strand
CGAAAAGATATAACGTAAAAATAGACACGCTCGAAAAGATATAACGTAAAAATAGACACGCTCGAAAAGATATAACGTAAAAATAGACACGCTCGAAAATGCATTGAACATAAATGTTACAAACAATCGAAAAAGTCAGGAGATCGACAATGAAAGCTTTGAGTTTAGAACATATATGACCTGAATTGCGTCTGTCGAAATTTCCTGTTTTTTTGTCCCAAACAATTGGTCAATGTTAGCAAAGTCAACATTGTGCTGTTTCAACAGAGACATTGCCTGCATCTTGATTTGCATTTGCTGAGTGACAATATAAGAACACTCATCATCATGATGATCATCTTGTTTCAAAAAAAGACTGGGCTTGATGGTGTTGATCATCTTACAAAACTTGTAGGAGCTGGTAATTGCGGCCCAAACATTCCATTGGTACTGAAGGTTGTTTTTTTTGCCATGCAAAAAATTGTCAGGGTTGCGCATTTCGAGGTATCCAAGGGCTCTCATGAAAAACCAGCAAGCCATTTGAGATGAAAGGACTTTGGAATTCTTCTTTTTGTTTTTGTGGCTTGTCTCAAAAGCTTCTGTAGAATATAAGCGTTTGTAAAAAGTGTCCATGGCGTTCTGGTCCACGAAAGACCAGGCGAGCAAATTGAACAAAGGCACGATGTACTGTGCCTTGACGACAATGTCGACGACGGAGCCGAAGATATTTTCGATATACCCTTTGCGTTCTTTGCGTGGTTTTTTTGACTTGATCCCGGCATTCTCATTTTTTGTGATGGACTGTTCAGGTTCATTGCGCTTTTTTCCAATCCCTGACATCTTCCTTTCTGACGCCTTAGTTTTTGTCTTGAGTTTTTCCTCAAGTTCTTTGGAAGCCTGAGTTTGTGTCTCGAGCGCCTGAGTTTTTGTCTCGAGCTCTTTCTCAACTTCTTGAAGCCTCTGCTTGTAGAAGTGTAAAGTTTGAGCAGATGTCTGCGTTTCATCAGAAGGCTGCAAAAAGCTGTCATCTTGTTCATCGTTATGCAGATCATCGTTTTGCGGAGGGAAATCTAAAAAGGGCGTGCTGAGAATTGCTGAAAATTCATCTGGCATCATGTCTTCTTCCTTCACAAAAAATGCCGGGGTAGAATTGGCCTCAATTTCTTGATTCACCGCTGGAGTAGAGTTAGCCTTCGCTGGAGTAGAGTTAGCCTTAGCAAGTGCTTGAGCACTTTCTTGATTGTCAAGATCTTGTTTTACATCGTCCAAAGACATTTGTCTCGTCATTGTTTTTCTTGCACGATTTAGGCCTCCATACATCGTGGCCAGGCGCACAGGGTGGTGCACCACGCTGCCGCTGGCTCTGAAGCACCTGTTTAACTCCAAGCGCGAACAGGCGCAGGACTCAGGACTCAGGAGGAGCTATTCTGCGGCCACAGGTTTATTCAAGGGGATGGCGTGGCAGACCAATGAAAATTGGCCAAATTCTGACTCGAAGAATTTATGGGGGAAATCTAAATTGGGATTTGGCCAGGCAACACATAGCTATTTGGCCAGTAGTAGTAATTTTTTGATTTTTAGTATGGAACGTTAAAATTTGAACAGTAACTCATTTTGACATGGACCTAAATGATCAGTACAAAAATGAATTTGAAACGTTTAAATTGACCGTTAAAAATCAAAATTTGATCAATCTTAAATCAAATTTTGATTTTTAACGGTTACTTGGTCGAAATGATCAGCGTGACCGAATTTTGATTTTTACCCGGTCGAAAATGATCAGCGTGACCCAATTTTGATTTTTACCCGGTCGAAATGATCAGCGTGACCAAATTTTGATTTTACCCGGTCGAAAATGATCAGCGTGACCGAATTTTGATTTTTACCCGGTCGAAAATGATCAGCGTGACCAAATTTTGATTTTACCCGGTCGAAAATGATCAGCGTGACCAAATTTTGATGTTACCCGGTCAAAAATGATCAGCGTGACCAAATTTTGATTTTACCCGGTCGAAAATGATCAGCGTGACCCAATTTTGATTTTTACCCCGTCGAAAATGATCAGCGTGACCAAATTTTGATTTTTACCCGGTCGAAAATGATCAGCGTGACCAAATTTTGATTTTTAGCAAAATTGTGTTCCGAGTTTTGGGTGGGAAAGGCAACTGGCCTAAAACTCCAATCGTTGATCAAATTTGACCAGCTACTGGTCAAAATAAAAGTCTATAAAAGTCAACGAGAATCATACACAGGATCAAGACTTATGGAGCACGCTCTTGAATCTGTGCTTGATTTTGAACAAACGTGTCGTTCTGCTTTGACATTTTTTGAAGATAATAAGCTAATCCATATCAAAACTCTCGAGCTTGTCGACCAGACATTCTGCACGCATGAAAAATCCCTTGGTATTGTGCCTTTGTGCGATTTGATTCTGTGGAGCAACAAGAAAGCCATCGGATCTATCAAAATTTGCTGTCGTTCAGAGACTTCAGATGATGAACTGGCGCAAAATTTGATAGAAAAGTACCTGACTAGCAAATTTCTTACAATGGAAGACTTTTTTGGGCGCTTTTTAGGAAAATTGCATGGTTTTGATTTTGACCATAAGCGTGAACTTTGGGAATTTACCCCAGATTATCATATCATAATGGATCGCTCGAATTGGAAGCCTTCATCGATGAATCCTTCACCCGGGTGGAAATTATTCAGATGTTTGGGTTTTTATGGACAAAGCTGTGATCATTATTCTGACGTTCATTGCCCTCTCTCCCACACTTCTCGTCATCCTTTGCAAATTCATTTTATGAATCCTGGATTTTCCAAGAAAATTTTTGACAAACATTCCGTTGATGGGCAAGTGTTTACTTGCGAATCTTTTCAGCTTGCAAGCTTGATGCCCGCAGGAGATGACCCTCTGCAGATAAGCTTACTGAACAACAAGGCCAATCACATGATACCCTTTATTGGCACTATGGCAGCAACTCCCTTTGAGCAATCTTTGCAAAAAATAATTGGTGGTCCAGCATTCGATGTCGGCTGCCCTGAGTTCGACGAAAACAAGCATGCCATTCATCGTAAGATGCTTGGTGTGCTCTTTGCGAATACCAAATCGCAAACCAAAGAAGTTATCTTTGCCTTGAAAAGGTGTTTGTATGCGTGTATGTGTGTGTTTGTAAGTGTGTGTGTGTGTGTGTGTGTGTGTGTGTGTGTGTGTGTGTGTGTAAACTGATAAACAGTTGCTTGCTTCAACAGGTTCAAAATCATAATCGACATTCATGGTATCTTCAATGCGGAGGCGATCAACAATGGCAAGATTCTTCCAAGTAAGCAAGTTTCAGACGAAATCAGCAAAAGGATGACTGATGCAAAAGATTGTTTGCTGCACACACAAAAAGCACTCGAGACTATTGAAGTTAGCCTGGAAGAGCATCATTGCAAAGACGTTCATTTTGAAACTGACATTCAGTTTCGAGGCATTCAACACTTCAAAGTGCTTTTTCTTTTCGGCATCTACATGCAAAAGACTGCTTCCTTGGATATTGGTGAAAGCAACGCTGCTACATTTTATATGCGTCTGTCAGTAGAGGCTCTGATGGGAATGGCTATGTGTTCCTTGAGCGCTTTGATGATTGTGGATGCGTTGCAGTACGCTCAGCATGCTCTCTTTTTCTGTCTTCGGTTCGCAGATCAAAGTGCCTTTACGAACTTCAAAATGACGTCTGCCGCCTGTGACGGGGATGAAGCTCACAATGTGAACGATCATTATGAGTTTTTTACGCAGCAGGACGGTGCTTATTGGACGCTAATGGGAATCAGCTGCATTATGGCGGAATGTTATCGAAAGACCAACCTGTCCTTTGCTGAAAAACAATGCTTGGAGTTTCATCAATCAATGTTTGCTGTACTCATCAGCAAAATTGTCGCCCATCCATATTATGAGCAGTCCACCGTGAGGCTGAATTCGTCCGAAATGGACGATGTTCATTGCGGTGATAACCTTACACGTGTCAGAATGGAACATTGGGCCGAGCTAACAGGCTGCTTCAACGGCGAAGATTTGTGTGTGGATGGGTTCTCTGAGTTGTGGATGGAATTGCCTTCGGTTCGTGGCACGCGCAAGAATTTGGTTTACACGTACCTGGTTGAAAGATGGCGCTTGAAATTGCTGGATAAGGCACAATTTTATTCCGACTCCAAATGTCACGCTTTGGCGCTTGAATGCTACCAAGAAGCACATGCAATCTCGTTCAAAGTGAAATCGGAGAATGGTCGTATGCTTGATTCGCTGCTGACTGCCGATTGTTTGAGGAAAATAGGCAAGGCCAATGCGTCTCTCGATTGGTACAGTGCATTTTTGACGGTGGTTGGTGACTTCAAAACAAAGAAATGGAAAACGTTTTTTGCCAAAAGACCTGCTTTGGAGTCTCTTCTTGTCCTTGGGTTTACCGAAAGTTGCTTGACTGTGCGAGAAATTTTGATTTCGTATTCCAAGCCTTCGGCACGCCATATAGCTTTGGAGGCCAATTTCACAGATGCATTGGAAAAAAATTTCAGAAGCAAGACGCAGAAGCAAGACGAAGATTTCAATGCCAGCAAGCGCACTAACGAGTTGATGTTCAAAATGGCATCGCAGCTTGTCGATCATTATATACAGAAAGATTTCACCTCAGATGTCATCAAAAGCAAGCTTTGGATTTTCAAAGCAGCAATGAGTCTGCTGAAAGACCCATTTTACCCCAATATCAAAATGGTACAAATGCCCTCTATGCAAGATGTCAGGCAAGCAAAGATTTTTCTGATCAAGTGCCAGGCCTATGCTGATGTCTGGTACGGGAGGGCGGGCATAGATGAGAGAAAAATGCTCACAGAGAGCAAAACGCTCGACAATATGACGCTCAAGTTCAGACACCTCGAACTGTGGAGACGCAAACTTAACTGTCATCCTATTCGAAAACTCATCATGCCCTGGAAAGATCCGTTTCTTGCTGACCTCGAAAACCAGTGGGAGATGGAGATACAAATTAACGTTTATCAAATTATCAACGATATCACAAAAAATACCTACTTTGGAATGTGGAAAACCGCAATCTGCTCCAAACACTTGGGCATAACTTGGGATACTAAAGACAAGAAAAAGACCAAGAAAGAGCCGTCTTTGATGAAGGAGTCGAGCGTCACTGGCGACGCTGCAGCCAAGATTAAGGTAATCGCAACAAAACAATCAAGACTAGCATATTTGTTGGATGTCTCTTAGTTTTGACGTTTTGTTGTATACTACACAGGTGGCTGAGATTGACATAACCAAAAGCACATCTTGTAACGCGACGGTCAAGAACTTTGAGCAAGTTGACTATGCAGACGACGAAGCAAATCCAAAAATGCTCGGTTCTGTTGACCCCTGGCCCGAGGACGTCGAGGCGGGCGCTAATATGAAAATCGAGGACACAAAGTGCAAAGTCCAAATCAAACTGAGGAAAACCGGTCAGCAACAGCTATGCAATGTCAAAGTTTTGGATGTCAAAAGGACAAGCAATTTCGAAGTTGCTGGTGCTAAAGAAAGATTGAAAAACAAAGTTGTCGATGTCGAAGACACAGGCAAGGTTCAAATTTCCAGTCCCCCAGAGCTTTCACATCCTTTTTTTCTCATGTCCATAGTCGAGGAGCAGACCCAACAGGGCTCAACAGCTGGTGTCAACAAGCAAGCAATGACTGCCAATCAGGCATGCAAGCCCAGGCCCAAGCAAGTTTCAAGATCAGGACTGAAAAAATTCCTCTTCGACAAAAATGGCAACGCTGCACACACTTGGAAGAAGCACACGCCTTTTCACCATGTACTGATACTCTCTACTATTCAGAACAATTTTGAAATCACAGCAAGCGGCCGCGGAAAGCTTTTCTGGCATTCTCTGCTCTGGAGTGAATGGGCCAAGCTTATCACACCAAAAGCCATGGATGATGAGTGTTGCGTGTGCATGGATGCGCGCAAGGAATTTGTTTTTGGTCCTTGTGGACATCTCTGTGTGTGCGAAGTTTGCGCCAGGGATGTGATGACAACTCAGAAAGAGTGTCCATTATGCCGCACGCCCACTGAGACAAGCTTTAGAGTGTTTTTGAAATGACACCTTGACAAATTAATATCACCGAGATTGGTTGCCAGTACTAGTGTGTTGTTACTGGTAGTTTTTTGTTCTCTATGATTGCTCTCCTAGTTACGTTTGCATTGCAAGTCCCCGAGACGCATTCGTCAAAATAATTACCGCCCAAATTGAGGACAATGACGTTCATGAAAGCTCTTTTATTATGGTTTATGGAAAAAAAATAAACTTTTCTGCTTGCAAATCAAAACGCACAGACAACATGAAAATTGTTGACCTTTCTTGTTTTGATCTCATAAAAGAGGGAATAGAGTTTGTCACTTCTTCTAATAAACAACGTGAACAGCCTTTGGAGGAACTTTTGCCGTGTATAGAACGCAACGAAAGTGCAGTGTATTGGTTACAGCCCAAAGGTGGGACTGTAGACCAACAGGAAGCTTGCATTTGCGTGAATGGTATGTTCTACGCTCTCAACAGTGCGTTTGAAAAGGCAATCTTTCGCAGCGTAAGGCTTACGCGTGACTTTCAAAACTACGAGCGTCTTGTCGACGGCACGCCAAAACTTGTCATACCACGTCGTCTGTTTCAGGAAAAATTGAAGACCTCCCGTCGGGTGTGTTTTTTTGTATATATCAATTTACTCTGACATTAAACTAAGTGTTATATTGTATATACGCAGAACATGGATCTTATGAAGAGGCTTGGATGTCGCAAGAAAAGTGTTTTCAAAACGCCTTTGCAGAAAGGCATGCAAGGACCATTATCTACAAAACAAAGTAAAATGTTCTCAGCAACAGAAGCACCCGCGGTGACAGCGCCGGCAGTGACAACCGCGGCGACAGCACCCGATTTTGCAGAGCAAAAATCAGGGCCAATTTTTCAAGAATTGCGTTTGCTAACTAATCAAATGAAAGACAAAAAGCCAGTTTTGCAAACCGACCGCAAACGCAGAAAAAATAACGTGGAATTTGTCAAAAAATTTGAGATAGTAAATCAAGCGCTACAGCAACCAGAACCCAAGCTTTTTCACACACCGCATAGTTTATTGACAATGCTTTTTGAAGTCTTTTGTCTCGACTTTCCAGACAGCCTTCCGCAGGATCACATGGCTCAATTGCTGCTGGCTGTGCAGCAGTAACCGTTGTTGTGATTTACGTTGCGAGGCTCAGCAGTGCGCGCAGGTCGGTGGCGACAAAAGAACTCATTTTGTTGTCCACAAGCAAGACGTATTTTGACCACACGACCCAACTCCACGGATATTTGGCATGCTGTGCGCGACAGCCAGCGCCAGTGTGTTCAAAAAGCACGGGAATGTCAGGACGAAGTTCAGTAAGTAGCGGTAAAAGATTGAGAGAAGGGGCGTTTGAGCGTTGTAGTTCAACGAGCGGCAATTGAGTCTGGCGGACGTAGCTGGGGTGGTTGTAGTATATCGCCTGTGAGACACTGTGGAAAAGGTGTGCAAAACGGTGCGAATATTGTGCGATGCTGCCAATGACGCAGTCGGAGGTCATTGAGTGTGTAAAAAAAGTCTCGCTACTAGCCTCACGGTGGTGCGCGTGCACCTCAGCATACTCTCTGGCGCTCGACACAAAGCTGGCGCGCGTAAGCATTGCGTGCAAGCAATACATGCTGTGGATTGCGTCAAGTATGAAGACAAAAGTCTCGGTGCTTACGGAGCAGAAGCCTTCTTTGTCAACTTGAAGAAGGCCTCGCACTGCCGCAGCAGGAGGCTCAGTCGCGTCGGAATTTTCAAGGCGCTCTCTGATTTCTAAAAGCGCTCCAAGCTGTGTCATGAGGCGCAAACAGACTGTCTCTATGTCGACTGCTGCCCAGTAGCCCGCATCTGGCCCTGTTTTTTCCAGCGAATACAGGCTCTGGAACTCCAACTGCAAGGCTGTGACCAGGTACTGCAGCTCTTCGATGTCGTGGTTCACAAGCTCTTTTTCGCAAAGCAGCACGCGATCGGCAACCGGGCCCAGCGCAGCGCGCAGGTTTGAGTCTAAGCTAAGATCGCTTCGCTTCAGTAGCACGCACAAAGACGCCCCCACAAGGTGCATGAGGTTGCATCCGTCTTCCGAGTCCACCTTGTCGCCGCGGTCGTAGTCCTCAGCCCAGGCGTCGACAAGACCAAGCAGCTCCGCGCCGGACGGCGCAGCCTCGTCCAGCAGCTCAAGTAGGCGTTCGGCTGTGTTCTCAAAAGACATGGTTGGTGGACGTGAAGTACGAGATCTACGCTTAAAGCATTGTTTCAGAAAAATTCATGTAAATATTCACTTTGAAAAAAAATGTATATAAGAAAGATGTTGTTACCATGGCGTCTTACATTCCCGCGTGTTATACTGGCTACTTGAACAGTGCAACGGAACTTACTTGCAATGAGTATGATTGGTCGACACAAGAAAATTGTGCAGATTTCACAACTGGAGCGATGACCTTAACAAAATTCAAAGAGTATCTCAACGCCCTTGATCATGAAAAACTCTCCATCACGACGGAACCAACCACAAAGAATCCGGACCATGAGGTGTATCGTCATGACGGCAATAAGGTGTCAAAATGGCTCTACGAGGTTTTGAAAAAAATAACGCCGCGTACCTCAGACCCACACAAGTACGCAAGTGATTGCCAAAAAGCTATTGCTGAATTTGAGAAAAGAAAAGCAAATGATAAGGGATCACGCAAAATGACCGTCGCTGGAAAAATCGCAGCAATCAAAAAAAAATGTCAAACATTGGAGAAGGACATGATTGCTTTAGTCGGCCATGGACATCCACAGTTGCACATTCAACTTCGCACTGAGGCTTTCAAACTTGCTTGGACACAAGCAAAAAATGAATATCGTGAAAACTTGGCATCACATCTAGATTTACCATCCAAAAGTGAATACAATCAAATGTGTCGGGCATCAAAGATAAGTCTGTTGAATCGGGAATTGGAAATCTGGACACAGGAACAAGAGCTTCATGCTACGGACACGGAGGTAGCAAAAAGACGAAAGTTTATTGAGAAAAAACTCGAAAAAGAACAAAAAAAACTCGAAAAAGAACAGGCCAAACCGACGCCTGTGTCTTCAAATTGGGATGACGGCTCCAATGGTCCAAGTTATTGGAATCAGTGGAGAAAAGCAAAAAAACAATTGATTGTTGCATCTAAAAATCCGGATAAAACATTAAGACAACAAGCCGTGAAAGCTGCCAAACTAGAATTTACAATGGTGAAAAAGAACGCCCCTGGGTTGAAAAAAGGCGTCCCTTGGTTGAGGAAGGACGCAATTGAACAAACGAGCTCTGTAGCGCCGTCGTCGCGCACAGTACTGTCATATAGAGAACAAAAAAGACTCCATGACGAAGCAAAAAGGGTCGGGCCTGCTTAAGAAGACTATCGGTGTTTGAGATACTTGTACATTGGCAAGGCGGAGTCGCGGGAATAGTCGAAGATTGGCGAAAACTCGTTGGAGAAAATCGGGAGAGAGATGGCGACAAAGCGGGTGTTTTCAGCGCTGATGTTCTGGTTAACGCGGGAGCCGATGGTGGCGTGGTCGTCAACGCTGGAGCTTTTGCCTGGGACAGAACGCTTGCTGGCAATGACGCAGACGACGTTCACTGAGTTTAACTCCACAGGTTTGTCGTGAACAGAGCCGCCCAAGACGTAGAAGGAGCGAAGGTAGCAACAAGGCTGATCTGGAAAGTTCTCGTGTAGGGTGGAAGTGACTGGTAGCATCAATCTCAAACCTTTCTCTTCTGCTTGCTTGAGCACGAGGTTGTAAGTGCTCTTGTTGATCTTGATCCATAGCTCAGAGCCCTCGGCAAGCATACAGCGGGACATGGTGATGAAGTCCATCTGGTATGTTTGCGACTTGAATTGCTGGTTGGGTTGTTCTAACAGAGCGCTGACAGTGTAGCAACCGTTGCAAAGAAAAGCACCGTTGGCTTCGACCACAAGGCCCCAGCTTGCGTTTGTTTGTTTTGTTCCTTCGCCAAGTGGCATGATGTTGGCCACAAATTCATTGAAATCTTTGCTTACTTGAATGTCTCTGAACGCCTCGCGTAATTCCGGTTGACTTTCTAGCTCTCTGAGTCTTTCTGCGATTTCTTCTTCCAATTCTTGTATAGCAAAGTTGTTCAGTTCAAGTGTTGCCGTTGCAAGTTTATCTTTGAGAGTGTTTATAAAATTGATATCCTCGGACTTGTCGTAGAAGTAGGAAAACGAAGCAACCATATTTGAAGAACTTTTTTGATCAGAACATCGATAGCGTACTGAAGCCAGACCCCATTGTTTATGATGAAGCATGTAATGTTCGCCAACAATTTGGGTGTTTTGCACGAAAAGCGAAACGTCTATTCCTTTATCCATCGATGTCATTAGGTGATGAAGAGAATCAAAGTGCATGCGCATGCCGTTAAACCTGACCCATACACCAAGTGCATTTGTTGTATCGCTTGACAAAAAGTAGGCTTGTGTGTCACTGAGCTCCGGTCTTGAATTCAGAGCCAAAAGATGTGGACAGTTTGTCTCGAGCCAAGTTTTTTCTGTCTCTGAGTCAATCTGCCGAAAGTGAAAAATACCAATGTGTTCCTTCAAAAAAATTTCACTGGTGTCCAAAAACAGATCAGAACCGATGAACTTCTCGTAGATATCAGGCATAGGCATAGTCCAACCCTCATGTTGCATCAGGACTAAAACTGGAAAGTGCACCACGGGAAACATGTAAAACGGAAGTCTTTTCTCTTGACTGTACTGAATGTCGACGACGACTTGAAAATTTTCAGTAGTGTCAAGCACTTTGAGTCCATGGTGAAAAAGCTTGAAAAAGTCACAGCTGTCTAGAACTGTTTTTGTTGGCATCGGGGGCTTCTGAAATACGTGAAAGCCGTCATTAGTAAGGTTTTGAACACGGTTCCATGCATGTGTTGGTGAGACGGGTTGAAGGATGAGTTTTGCTTTTTCAAATGTGAGTATAAAAAGAAAAGAATGCTCAAAAGTCACACACGGAATTTCGCGGACGTCCTGCATGACGCAGTTTGTCAGCGAAGGCTGAATGTGCTGCACATCCTCGAAGCGAATGCTGTTGGATAGCTGCAGCATAGCAAATGCAAACAAATTTTCTGACGAGACAAAGTCGAAATCTGGGTTTTTGAGAGCTTGGTCTACTGTGCGCTTGTTAGCAATGAACATTTCTTGGTACATACAAGATATGTGAGCCATGCTTTCAGGGGGAAAGGGAAGCAGATGACTGATGCTGATAATGTTGTGCAGTTGTGGCGCTGCCTCCAAGACACTGTTGTAAATTAAAGCACTTGATCCGCTCGGAAAGTTTATGACTGTCCAATTGCTGTTTAAGGCAAGTCTGGAGTCAATGGACAACATGTTGTCGCTGCTGCCAGCCATGAGGTGATAATGCGTGTCGATGTGCAAACGACTGTCATACTGCACGAAGCTCTCTGTCTTGGACTCAAAGTCTGGACTCGGAAGAGGCAAACGAAGATGTCCATTGTTGCAGGGTATCATTGCTTTCTCACAGCTTGTGTGTAGCAAAAGACTAAGAATGCCCAAGGTCATGTGCGACATGTTTCGCAAGTGTGTACAGGACACAAAATCCGAGTCGTCGTGGGCAGTCTTGTCCCAGTCATTTGTAATTCCAAGGCCTTGCATGAGCACGTAGTGCACCAGGCGCATGCAAATGTTTACGTATACGCCTTCCAGCTGGTTGAGATGGTCAATATGAGGGTTGCTGCTGAACTCAAAGACATTAAGTTTTTCAAGCACTGGTATGTTCCAAGCGTTCTTGTGCACGCCCGGTGCGTCAGGTCCTCCGTACACAGTGTCGTGGATGCCTTTGAATTCAAAATATGGACCCATGAGAGCCGTGAAGAACTCGTAATGACTGATTTCAAGGTCCAGATCACTTTGGAGCAAAAAGTGTTTCAGGATGCCGTCGCATTGTCCTGCATTGTTCATGCTATTGTCCCACCAGATGCCAGTGTATGGCGTAAACTCAAACTTGACCTTGAAAATGTCATTGGTGGATGTGCTGCATTCCGGTAGTAACGTGCCTTTGCGCACATTGTTCCAAAACTCGACTGTGTTTTCGTGATCTGCAAGCTTTTTTTTCTGATGCCTTCCGTGCAAGATCTCGTTTGTGCTTCCGTCAATGCATGCGCCTTTCTCCATGCGCCTCATGTGTTCCACAGGTCGCTGCGCGTGGCCCAAGGCGGTTGCAAGCACACGACGCGCCGTGCCGCTGACGTTGGGATCCGACGTTCCTTGAACACCCTGTTTTGGAATCCCAAAGCCTTTAATAGTGTCGGTTTGGACAAACCCCATTCGAGGCTGGCAGAACACACTGAATTTTTCTTGGTCGTCTCCTTGTAGACGCGCAGCTAGTGAGGTTCTTATGTCGTTTTGTAATGGCTGTAGGTGATGACTGTACCAATCACCGAGCACTTTCATGTTTGGCATTTGAAGCGTGCCACTTCGCACGTTTCTTGGGCCATTGTCGGTTCGAACGCCCTGCACGTGATGCTGTAGCACACAAGGAGCAAGATGCTCGCAGAAAAGCAAGTACTTTTCCTGGTCCTCGTTTGAGAGCTTGTGTCCCAGCAAGACCAGAGATAAGACACGCAGTGGACATGTGGTTTGAAAGGAAGTGAAGTGGTAAATGTAGCAACACAAAATCATTGTGTTGTAATCAAGTACGACGCTAGACAGCCACAGTTGTAAAGACGACAGCATTGCCATGATGCCGATTGTGTTGGTCATGAGTGCGCGGATTCCTTGCATAAACCCCCAGTGCAAATCGAGAGGCCAGCCGTCGCGTGTGCGGGCCAAAGTGTTCAGCAGAGTCGTGCTCATTGTCAAATAAACGTGCATTGATACTTGCAGCACCTTGTTCCATGGACCCATCGCGTTCCTGTGCCAGTATTGTGCATTTTTGTCCAGGTAGTCGCGCTTCATACCCTTTGTCAGCTGTCCCACGCAGCACTCCATTCGACTGTAAGTGCACTTCATTGAGTAGCAGTAGCCTCGAGCCTCGTGCGTGAGAGTGGACAATAACAAGGCAGTGTCCTTACGCAGCCATTGCATAAGAAGAAAGTGCATCATATTGCTCAAAACGTCTTCACGCGTGATGACTTTGATGTCTCTGCGGATATCGCACGTGCTCTGTGAGTTGGCCAAGAGTGCGCGAGAGGATATTTGAGATTGCAGCGAACGGTGAGTGTTTGTTGTTGCCTGTTGCATCATGGCGCCAACCAATGGTTTGTGTGAAATCTTGTAAAAGCCGTTTTCTTTGTCTTGTGTGCTCGATGCGCAACACATCCATCGCCCTCCCTCGACAGCAGACGCAGGCGTTCCAATTGCAGGACGATTGCCTGTCAACACAATAACAGGCATGGGCTTCAACCGTAGTACGTTCCAGCTTTCCAGGGCCATGGTGGTTGTCCACGCTGCTTGCTTTACCCCGCTCTCAGCTCCAACCTGCACATCGCCACTGTGGGCCATCAAAGACTCGAGCCATGCAAGCATTGAAGGGTCTTCGTCGTTTTTGAAGAGTTCTGTAAAGTGGGCATTGTTTGAGAGTTCTGTTTGGAAACTTTTGCTGTTGCTCATGATTTCGTTTTTTGCATTGACCATGACACCGCTACCTTGCAGCAGGGCGTAGCTCATTTTGCTAACGTTTTTGTGAATAGTGTCTACTGCGGTTGACGCTAATTCTTTCACTTCTCTTGTTAGTGAGATGTGGGACATGGCGCTGACAAGCATTTGCATCACAAAAGAAATTGTCGTATCGGCTCCTGCGCCAGGGCTTTTTTCGGTGATTTTGACCACCATGGTGCTTTTGTCATTAGATCCCTTTTTGTCAATTTCCTTCAAAACGTCAACGGTGCCGGCCATGTCCATAACACGCATGGTCATACCGTACGCGCCCCTTCTGCATTCGTTGTGAGCCATGGAGCAGCAGATAAAGAGCCACATAAACATTTGGTTCATGAACGAGATATCGGCGTCCAAGCGGGACATCGATGAGTTAAAAAACAAAGAAGAGCTGGTCGCTGAGGTAAGCAGTTCGCACCAGTCATCGCTTTTTTGCTGATTTTGCTTTATCATATGCATGTTGTCATAGTCCTCGAGCCACTTGTCCACTAACTTGTTTTGTTTTTTGAGGTCATCAATGTTCATGGCGGCAAGTCGCCACTGCAAAAGCTCTGACGTGTGCATTTGCACCAAAGCGTTTTTGATGGAGGCGTTGATTTTTTGCATCCGCGTTCTCCAAAAAAGCTCTACACGACAAGTTTCCTCAAGATTCGCAATGCCCTTGTGTACAGAATTACGCTCTTTGCCGACAAGCTGCATAATCTCCGACAGTCTGACATTCTGGCTTCCAAAATCTTTTTTTGAGCTAGTGATGTAATCTCCAATCATCTCCTTCAGCCAGTCCATGTTGTCGTTCTGCTCGTCAAAAAACGGCAAGACCGTGTGCATCCACTCAATGTCAGGAATCCATTTTGAGCGAAAAAGCATGAAATCAAATGGATCCACTCCTAACACCCGATCCTTTGCGTTTGCCAGCCAAATTTTGATCAAGCGGCACTGCTGCTGAGGCTGTGCCCATTGCGGCTGTAGCATGTCTTCGTCTCGTGATTTCTTTAACGCAGTATCGCGGATTTCTTCTTCGTGCGTCTTGCTGTTATTTGTTTTGATTTTGATCCACAACCCAGAGTTTCGCGCAAATCCCTCTCCTTCAGGCACGAAAATCGAAAGACCGTCACGCGAGCTAATGTGCGAGTTTTTCCAGTCGTTTAGACGCTCAAGCACATCAATTCGTTCTGCTTCATCTTCCCACATCGACGCATACTCAGCAATTTCTTTTTCAACATGTGCAATTTTGACTTTCCAGTACATGTGTCCGTGATAAAAGTCTGTCCACTTGGGATTTTCTGGCACAGGCAGCTGAGCTTCGCGCTGATGAAAACGGTCGTGAAGTGTTTCCTTGATTACCATTCGGTAGTGAGCTGCGCGCGCGGTAACAAGAGGACCAACGTAGTCTTTCCATATCTTCATTTCGGCCTTGTTTCGGACGTCCATCCGAAAGCCCCCAATATTAACGTTTCGCAGCTTTTGTGTATCGCAAAAGCGAAAAAGACCCTCCAGCATTCGCGACTCCGGAGTTATTTCGGCTGCGCCGGCCCTGTCAGTGTTGAAAAATTGGTCCCAGGAACACTGTTGCTGTTGAAGTACATTGTTCATGTGTGAGAGGGTGCTGGCAAGCAAAATGCTTGCTCCAGGATTATTCTCTGCAATGCTCTTCAAGAAGACCAGTGGGTCGTTTGCAGGAGATGTAGCCATGAGATAGATTGCTTCAATGGTGACAGTCGTTGTCTGGTTAAGTGTTTCATCCCACACAGGAAGCACGTCTTTGTACAAAAACATTTTGAGAGGATTGGGGTCTGTTGCTGTCTGCCTTTCCGGCTTTATCTCCATTCCTGTCAAGTCCGGATTGTTTGTCTGGTGCCTGTCGTGCACAAGTGAAGAAAGATCAATGAAATGATTGCTTACAGCATCAAAGTCCAAATTTTCTGCATCTCTGTTTCGAAACGTCCATATTTTGCGAAGCAGTCGTGGGTCAATGTCCTGCACTGCACAACGCGATCCCTTTTTAGTGGCCTCGTGGAAATTGTAGTCTCTGGCTGTTCGAACTCCACATTGAACTTTTGTCAAGCCATTCCTACCCTTGGTGAACCATTCTACGCGTTCAGTGGACACTATGTGAAAAAGCTCATCGCCTCTGCTTCCTTGTTTGGCCATTGTCAAAATTTCAACAAGTCGCAACATGCTTGCGCTGATGTTGCTTGTTTCATCTCCATGATAAATGTTCCAAAGGACATCGACGGCACAGCTTTGAAGACCGCCGTTGGGACCACCGTCCATTTCTTGACGAAGTGCTCGTGAAGTGCGGTGAAGACCCAAAAAAACCTCATCGTAGTGTTTGCTGTTCATAAAGTCAAGCTCGGTGGGGGGATTAGTGGTTCTTAAGCAATGCAAAATTTTGGTCGTTGCGTTGGAAAGAAGCATAGTTGGATTCAAGGGCGTCCCCTCAACGTCTGAAGAAACCTTTTTCAAAAAAGATGTTTCGTCGTAAGGGATGCTGAAAGCTTCTGCAAATCTTGTTTGCTGCTCGTCGCTGTTCATCCATCTAGCGTGCGCCTCAATTCCAAATGCACCCTCTTGTAATTTTCCTCGCTCGTGACCGACCGCTATGATTTTACGCTCTTGTTGTTTGTCCCATGGTGTGATAAAGTCGGAGCACGGCAGAAAAAATGGAGTTATATCATTGTATTCAAGTACGTCTCGTCTAGTGTCCCCCCTGCCCCTTTCCTGTGTTACACCTATTTCTCGTTGCTCAGACCTTGTTCTTTTTTTTTTGTCATCATTGGCAGTGTCAAAATTGAGCCTTTTTTTACCGTTTGTGTCGGATTGAAAAGCTCCTGAATTCTCTGTAGCACGCTGCTCCATTCCACTATTGTCTTCATTTTCGTCAGGGTTGTCATCTACAAAATTCTTCATAGACTCGGTTTCGGTAAAGCTGTCAAGAGATTCCTCGCCATCGCTTTGCGACAAACTTATGTCCTTCTCATTATTTTGAACTTTCTGCTTTTTTGCAACGCGTTTGGTGGTTGCTGGTGTTCTGTTTTTCGGTCCACTTGAAGCATTTGTGCTCAAGTTTGTAGAGGTCGAAGCAGCTGGCGTTTTTGACACAAGGAAACTTGACAAAGTTTGTTGTTGCATCTCAGTCTTGTTCGTGCCTAAAAAAGCATGTGAGTTGTTATCTGACAAAACTATGTCTTTGAGAGAATATGCTCTTGCCTTTGGTAGTGGCAATTCGGCGGCAATACTTTTGAAGAGAACTTCCGAAGATATAGACGATTTGACTTTGGCCAGCGCGGTTTTTTGCCCGTCGCCATTTGGCCAGTTGCCAAGATGACGATTGGCCAGTGTGGAACTTGCAGATTGGCCAGTGTGGAACTTGCAGATTGGCCAGTGTGGAAATTGAAGATTGGCCAGTGTGGAAATTGACGATTGGCCAGTTTTGAGTTGCGAATTAGAGCTGTGGACGTACTTGAGCATAAGCATTCATGACCAATAAAAAACCCTTCAAATCAAATAGACTTTGTACGAAAAGAGTAGATTTGTATATACGCATTTTGTTAATATACATGAGCGTGTTGTATATGTGTGCGTTGCATGTAAAGTATCAAACAATACATACTCAAAGACGTTGGCAATTTTTTTTTGAAAATCAGACATCCGGTGCTCCGTACATCAACGTTTCAAATTTGAATGGATGAAAACAAAATATTTTGATATATAACAAACAATAATTAGTCTTGGCTGTGTCTGAGGTCCTTGGCCTTGTCAATGGTCCTGATGACCTCTTCAAAGGTCTTGATAGCCTTCATGGTGCTGTTACTCGTGCATGACGTCACGTGCGACAACGAAGACAATTCGTGGATGAAGGGGACGGGTAAAACGTTTCACGTGCCCTCTAAGCCAGCGACCGTGCCAGCCGCACCGGCCCTTGAGGCAGCGGCAGAGCCTAATATCAAGGTTCTTATGACAGAGGTTTTGAAAAAACTAACCAATATTCAGCAGGCACAAGGAAATGTCCAGCAGGAACTTCAGAACCAAGAGACACTCTTGAGGGCGTTAACCCAACACTTTCAAGAAGAGAAAAAGAATCGCCCACAAGAAAATGTGGCGGACAGCTTGAACAAAACTTGTGAATGTGACACAATGCATGCATCTGCAGCCTGGAACGTGTCCGAATACATTTTAGTTGAAGTTGTAAAGGTGTTGAAGACCACCTCTGATCATTGGAAGCTGGAGACCACCTTTGGGAAGCCATTTGCTTCTGTGATGGAGACCACCTATTGGGAGGCATTTGCTGTTTACGTCCTATTGAAACTATTTTTCTGGTGCTTAGATTGGATCATCATATGCTCTTTGTCGAAATTCTTGTGTATCTTGTTCAAAATGCTGCGTTTGATCTTTCGTTGGGACAGGACGGACTCGGCGAAGGCTGAGGCTGCGGGGGTGCCAGGGGGGCAGGGAGCGTTGGAAGTGCCACAGGCTGCAGATGGCAACCAAGGCAAAACCCAGGCTGCAAAATCCCAGGCTGCAGATACAAACAAGGCTGATATGACTGCGAAAAACAAATGCCAAACCTGTGGGCGCTGTGGGCGCCTCCGTGCAGACTGCAAAGTTACGGCCCAACAATGCATGGAACCACATGGCCCTCGTTCGGAAGGTGATCCAATGGTTCACTTCAAGTTCTTGCAGACACTAAGCCCGCCAAAAGGTTTTATTTGGGTGGCAGAAGGGTTGTATTCTGAGCCTCTGAGGCTCGAGGAGAGGTTTCGAAATTTGCCAACTAAAAAGTCAGTTGTCTAAAATTTGCAATTCTTCTAAGCAATGCACGTGTTATTTGTGCGTGTAATAAAAAGTCTATGCAAGCAATTCTTGCGAAACACGCAACAAACCTTGCAAAAACGAACAAAAACAACTGTCTGCACTTGTGGCTGCACTTTGTGGCTCTGTCACGGCCCCCCATCCGCAATGCGTGCACTGCGCGTTGCTGCCCCCACTGGCAAAAAAGCCATTGCCACATGGCAAGCAAGCGTTTTCAAGGTGGTCTTGTGGCTGGATCCCATAACCGGCTATACATGTGCAGTTGTAAAGACCTGTTGCTGCTGGCGCAGAAGTGTTTTTGAAATCAGGGCAAGCTTCGCACTCAGTGTTGCTGTGACTGGAAGCAAAAAAGCCATGTGCACACAAGCGACAAGGGTTTGTTGAAACGGAGTTTTCACGGCCGCTGCCAGGAGGACACTTGCAGTCACTAATATCGCTGGAACCTTCGCTTGAAAATTCGCCCAATGGGCATGGCGCCGGGTGAATTGCGCCAGTTGTACAGTAGTGGTTGGCTGGACAACGTTCACAGGCTTGCTGACTTTCGTTGGCGGCCCTGCTCGAGCGAAATGTTCCACTTTCGCAGAACTCACAAACGTCAAAGTTATTCAAAGGCTTGAAACCAGGGCCACAGACACATCCCTGCTCCGTAAAAATGCCCTGTGCTCCTAGAGTGCTTGAGTTTAGCGGGCATGCAAGACAGTTTTGTGCGGCAGTTGAGTTTTGAAACGTGTCGAATGGACACTCTGAGCAAAATCGTGTCAGGTTGCTGCCACGGTACTTGCCTTTCTCGCATGCTTGACATTTGTTTTCAAAATTACGCTGGTAACCCAGGCGACAAACGCAGTCGTGAGAGCTTGTTGCCCAAGGTAAACTGTGATCGATGCTATTGAGCAGCAGCTGGATGTGCGCTTCATTTCCATCACCGTCTAGGTGGCAAGGCTCGCATTGCAAATTGTGAGAAACAAAGTAGAAGCCAGTGTCACAGAAAATACAAGCAGTGTCGGAAAAATTTGGCTGTATCATGTACTCAGGACACATGCTGCAGCCAAGAGCAGTGCGGTTTTCATGCCCCGGAAAACACTTACAGTCATTGAAATCGTCCATCAGCAACAAGCCAGGGCCTACAAGGTCTTTGTTTTGGCCACTGGAGGCAGGACATGGCAGACAGTGTGTGTATTCTGACGCTCCATGATTATCTGCTCCAAAATGGTGCCAGAGAGTTGTGCCTAGCTCAAGGTGTGAGGCGCCGCAGTATGCACAATGATCGTGGTTTTTGTGTGCTTTGAATGATCCTGACTTGCACGGATGGCACGCCAGAACTCCTTCCACGTCAAGCGGCTCGTGACCTTTGTCACAGACACAATCTAACACCGACACGGAGGCCTCAGACACTGTGGTGTTGCTGTGTAGCACGAAGAATGAGCTCTTGTCTGAAATGTTGCCGTCAAGGTTCGGAGCCAGAGTTGCGTCGCTGCAAAAGTGGCAATAGGTAGCGTTAAAATTTGGGTTGTACCGGCCCACAGCGCAGGGCGCACAAGCACCTCCTTGCCAAGCTGAGTAGTACCCAGGCGCACACGCCTCGCATGGCCTTTTAGAGACATTGTGCTCGGCATCTGGACGCTGGAAGCCAGCGACACACAGGCACTGGGTGCGATCGATGGCACCAACCTCTATGTGCCACTCATTCAGCGGACAGGTTTCACAGAAAAGTGAGGCATAGGCGGGCTGAAAGTGACCCTCCAAACACGGCTGGCACGTCTCGGTGTTGCCGCGCGTGGACCGCGTGGGCTTAAAGTGCCCAGGTGCGCACGCAACGCACTCTGGTTGCGTGCTTGCACACACCCCTGCGCAGGTTCCGTCAACAAGCAAGGAGTGGCATGTCAAGTTTGCGTCAGGCCTTGAATTGCACACACAAGCCTTTACAGATTCACTTCTTTCTGGTGCCCACGCGCCTGCTGGGCACGTCAGGCACTCGCCGTTGCTCTCAAAGTGTCCTTCAGCGCAAACTTGGCACCTCGGGATTCCTGAGACGTTCCACGGCGCCACGTGATGACCGGTTGCGCATCTACAGGCGTCTGAACCAAGAGGCATGTTTGGCGTTGGCTTACTGTTTGACATATTGGGACATTGTAGACACTCTCCGGCGCCCGTTTCAAGACGCATCCAAAAGCGGTCGGCAGGACACAGCACACACACGTTGTTGTGCAGCACATAAGGCGGTTGACACTTGCATGCCGCCGAACCTGGATGTGCCATTGCAAGCGCAGGGCAGGGCAGACAAGTAGTGTCGTTTGCGGCGTATTGATTGATTCCACAGGCTACGCATGGAGTGTCACCAATGACGGGTTTAACAAAGCCGCGAGGACAGCGCATACATTCAAAGTTGACAAAGCCAAATCCAATTTCGCAAACGCACTGGCTGTGGTCAGCAGTAATGGCTTTGTTTTGCAGATGACACTCAATTTCGAGCACAGACCCGCCCTGGCAGCGCTCACCTGCAGTGCATGCCAAACACTTGGCAGTGTTTTCCAAAGTGGCAAGCTTGAAGCCTGCAAGACACCTACAATCCAGCCGCGAGCTTGCGCCTGCATGTGAAAACTCATTTTCTGGACAGCGCACGACGTTTGGAAGCGCAACGGTAGCCTCTGACGGGCAGAAGAAGTTTGCTGGACATTTCTTGCACACGTCAGTCTGTGCAGTCCTGAAGTGACCTAGAGCGCACACAGCTTGTGAAAGAAAAACAGTGCGTGTTGCCATCGTGCGAAGGTTCTGGTCATATTCGGCTACAGGTCGCCGCGTTTCGTTGTTGCACACGTGGTGCAGCGGACACTCTTTACATGTTTGATCAATGTGTCTGTAGAATCCTGGCAGACAACGACACTGACTGTGTCTGCTGCTGTTTGCGGGCGCAAACTCGTTTGCTGCACACGCGGACATGTTGTTGTCAAAGCACCAGTGATTGTGTGGGCAGTCTGTACAGGCACCAAGCAAACACGAGGCCTGCCCTCCAGGGCAGTAGCTGCCCGCGAGACAGACGCACCGGAAATTGACGTTGAACGCACCGGTCGCACACGTCTGCACTTTGTTTTCGCGGCAGATAAGATTCGTCTGGCATGCCGCGCACTCGACGCCTGCCATCATTGACTGCTGTGGAAGCAAGCGAAAATTATCGTCGCAAATGCAGTCGAGTACACTGTCCGCTCCGGGAATGGCGGATGAATTTGCGGGACATGCCATCTGCGTTTCTCCAAAGCAGAAGCTGTTGCGCTCGCACTCTTGGCAAGTGTTGTTGTTGCGGAAGAAACCACCGACACACACACAGGCTGAGATGTTGGTGCGCTCCGCCTGGCCCAGCGTGGTGGAGTTTGCCGGACACGGCGCTGGTGAAGCCGTGTTTGAGCCACAATATGTGTTTACAGGACACACCGAGCAATTTCCAGCGGCGCCAAACAGGCCGGCTGTGCACTCGCAGCTGAAAATTGTGGATTGGCCTGTCGAGGAGTGAGAATGCACAGGACACTTCAGCTGCTGATACTGCTGTGGACAGTAGGAGCCAGCAGTGCAAAGCGAACAGGTGTCGTTTGCAGTGCGATGGTAGCCTGCGTCGCAAATGCAGCCCAGAATGCCGTAGGTGAGGTCTGTCAGGCGCGTCGAGTGGGCAGGACACGCTTGGCACTGATTAAACGCAGGGTCCGCCCCGACTGGCCAGTAAGCACTGGCGCCGCAGTCTGTACAGGTTGCCTCGCCCTTCTCCGTCTTGAACTTGCCAGAAGCACAGGCAGCACAGGGCCCCCCTGCAGGGCCCGTGAAGCCCGCGTCGCACGTGCAGTCCGACGAGGCGTTGTTTTGCAAGCCCCCCGTCGAGTGCGCCGGACACTGCTCGCACGCGGTCGCAGCCGCGCTGTGGCTGTAGCTCTTCCCGGCACACAAGAGGCACGAGACATCGTTTGACACTTGGGGCTTGTACGCGCCTGCGTCGCAAGGCAGACACGCTGGAAATGCCACTTGCGCTAAGAGGCCGCCGCCGCAGAGATAGCAAGCTTGAGACGCGTCAACGCCGTCGACTGCGAATGACGCGAATGTTCCATCACGTGATGCACTCCACAGAAGATCTTGCGCTGTTCCGAGTGCGTTGTCTATGCACCACCGCATATCTGCGTACTGGAAGCAGTAATAGCCTTCGCTGTCACGCCAAGTCGTGTTGTCGCTGTATTCGCCCGCAGCGATAATCGAATAGCGAAATCCAGTATTGCAGCTGCAGTTGCTGGCACTTACAGACCCCGGCGATGATAGACTGTGGGCAGGACAGGCTGTGCATCTTTCACCAAACGCTGTCCAGTGCGTGTTTGCCGGGCATGCAGCGCAAGCCGTGGTCTCCTCTGTGCGCCCCGCCGTGCCTTGTTTTCCAGCAGCGCATGCGGTGCAGGTATGGTTGCCCGCCAGCGGCTTGTAGTAACCAAAGTCACACGATTTGCAGGTCTCGAGAAAAGGTTGAAAGCCTGCTATGCATTCACAGCCGTCCACAATGCCAGGCTCGCTTTGTGCGTTTTCGCCGCACTGTACACACGCCACACCCAGCTCGCCTCTGTCGGCAGCGTACGCGCCTGCAGGGCACTGGTAGCAGCCGTCTGCACTGACTGTGGCTACTGACAAAGTGCTGTAGCCCGTCGGACACGGCAGACACGCCAGACTTCTCCAGTCTTGAGTATGTGTCGCGTTGCGGAAAAAGCCAAGCGCACACGAAGCGCACGCCAAGCTGTTGTTGTCAAAGCCCGTCGGCCGAAAGAATCCCGCCACGCACGAGCAGTGCTCAGCACTGTCTGCGCCAGGGGCACTGAATTCATGCGCTGAGCAGTTGACGCATTGCGCGCTGCCAAGGTTTGAGAAAGTGTCGGCAGGACACGTCTTGCACGCCGTCATAGCGCTGTGCGGAGCAAAGGAGCCTGCTGCACACATTTCACACGCTGTGTTTGCTGCCGCCATCTTGGCACTGCCTGCCGCGCACGCCACGCAAGAGAATGTGGTTTCTTGCGCTGCGTAGCCAGCAGCACACGTGCAGTAAGCAAGAGCTTGCGATCCAGCTGCAGAACTGCTGTGTTCTGGACATGCAGTGCAGGATATCTCGCCTGATCCAGAGTACGTGTTGACATCACACTGCTGGCACGCTGAAGAACCAGCGGTGGCCTTAAACGTGCCAGCAGCACACGGCGCACACTCAGTGCCGTTTCCAAAAAATCCGTGGTCACAACTACAGTTGCTTATTTGTACTCCTGGCCCCTGTTGCACAGACGCATGTACCGGACAACTCAGACAATTCAAAACGTGCTTGGCTCCTGTCAACGGTTGGTAGGTCTTGTATTCGCAGAGCTTACAGCTACTCTGGTTGATGCTGTCCTGGTATGTGCCAGGCGGGCACAGGCGCGCCATTCCTTCCATCATGTACGCCCCCTGTGTTGCTACACAGTCTGTCGCGCTTTCTGAGCTTGCTTCTGATTGAGTGTGCAAGGGGCAAGCGCCGCACGCCGTTGAGTTTAGGCTGTATGTGTTGGCTGCACAGGAAGTGCAAAATGCGTTGCCAATTGAGTCTTTGATTGTGCCTTTGGCGCAGGGAACGCAGCTCAGGGGATCTTCTGAAGAAGCTGTGAAGCCTTGCTTGCATTTGCACATTGACGCGAGCGATGAGCCGGAAATAGAAACGGCGTTGTCTGGGCAGGACAGCTGCAGCTGCAAGCGGCAGTAGTGATTTTCCTCACACAAATTGCAATGGTCGCCGTTGCGGTAAAAGCCTGCGTGGCAAATACAGTCAGACACGTTGTCCGAGCCCTCGGGCGCCGAGGAATCTTGAGGGCAAAAATGCTGTGTCTCAATAAAGCAGTATGTATTTGCTTCGCAATACTGACACTCAAAATTTTCTGCCGCCGCATAAGCCGCCACATGTGCCAGCATGACATCAAACAAAACCAGAAGACAAAACCACTTCATGCTAGCTCGCTCTAATATACATGGGATTCTTGCAGAGTTCAAAATTACTGTTACTCACACACCAAGTAAATTTTGCGATCAAATATTGAAATTATTTCGTAGCGCAATAAATATTAAACGTTTAACTATCTATGCGTGCTGTAATCTTTATAGCAATGATAATGACAAGGGTGTCATGCAATTCTTCATCTGACATTGATGATTCTATTGTACAGATAATGCGAGCTGATTATCACGCATATGAAAACGCGTGGTCTGTATACTTTTCAAAAAAACAAGGGTATGAAAATGAAGTGTTTGTTGTGCAAATTTGCCAACCTCCATGTGTCAGCAGTGTTTTATTTGCAGAAAATCACCTCGACTGTGCGGCCCTGACATCTAGCATAAACGACACGGGCTGGTATAACGGCTACGTTGCGTTGCACGTGCACAATTTTTCCAGCGTCTGCGACTTGCTTCGCTGGCGCTCGGGTCAGTTTCAGCAGTATGTGAGTCGTGTTTTGGACAAAAGCGAGCACGTTTCATTCATCCGCCTTCGACCTCCACGTGAATTAGTTGTTTTTAATGACGAACAAATGCTTGGCAAGTGGAGTAAACTGGTCAGCTCAGAAGTGTTCAGCTTAACAGTGCGGGTGACTCAAATTGCACCGCTGGCAGGTGTTTTTGTGGTACATAGGACTGTGCTGACAATACAACTGCAAAAACCAGCACAGAGCCTACTCACCCTCAGTGTTCAAAACCCTTGCACGGCTGTTGGGTTTGCGGCGCCAACAAACGGTAACGTACAAAGTGTGATTGTAGATGGACAACAGCGTTGCGTGTGGAATTGTCGCGGAGATTTAATTCGCAAGCCATACAACTCAGTTCCCCCGACACGTGAGCAACTCAATCTGTCCAAATACAGATGTGAGCAAATGCCTTTGTTGTGGACTGCCACTTTATTTGAATTCAAACTTGAAGTCGACGTGCCAAGCCCTGATTCTGACTATGCACAGATCATCTACGACTCGCTGGATCATTTGGCTGCGGCCATCGAACAAAATCTCACCACCACTCAAGGTGAGTCGCCTACTGTGCTGCTCGCCATTCCTAACAGCCTGTATCACCCTCGCTCTTTTGAGCAGTGGCTACGCAACTTGCACTCCTCTTCTTGTTTAGTTTCTGACTGTGGAGCTATCAGTGAGTTGAATAATCCACACTTTTTTTATCAGCGCCGACGTCTGCTTGTCATCTCGCAGCAGTTTACCGATGTGCTTGTGGAAGGAGTGTGTATTCGTCAAGATTTTTCAGGCTCTACAACCAACCACTTGCAGCTGGTGACAGACCTGCGCAGCTCAATTGTGGAGACGGAGCTGAACGCCAGTTCTGTATTCAACAGCTTACGCGACGTTGACTTTTCAAAAATCATATTTGTGAGAAAGGTCCACACAGCAGCGCCCTCCTCGAGCGTGAAATATGACGACAACATATTGATAGAAGAAGCATCTGCAAGCTGGGTGGGAGGGGCAATTGGTATTATAGTTGCAGTAATCTTTGCATTATTTGTTGGTTCACGAATGTTAAAATAGCCAAAATTAGATAAAAGACAGAAAGACTATGGCCTCACTCACAAGATTGCTGTTTTCGATTTCTTCTGAAGACAATGAGATAAAATCAACTGAGGTTTTTGACGTCACTGAATCGCAACTAAAAGCTTCAGTATCGGCATTAACAACAACCCGACAAGCCTTGGATGTCTTAAAAGAATCTAAAATGCCAAAAAACGTGATCTGTGCCATGAAAAAGTGGCTGGCGTCTTGTAACTTACGCAATTTTCAATCTTGCGAAAACGTTCATTTGGCGGAATGGGACGTGATTATTCGAAAGGCACGCGAGCGCAAAAGGCCAAAATGTTTGCTGCAAATGGGCTTAGGCTCTCTTTGCTTGAACGACATTTGTCTAGAAACGCCACTGCGCACATTGAGAGCACAGACCATAGTGGACGGACTAACGTTCAACCTGGTCGCGCTTGTGCGTAATGTCTCTTTGCCAATACAATCATCTTTACATAAAAATCCGCTCGTTGGCAACTTTCATTTTATTGGATTGCAAGGCACAGATCTTTGTTTGCTGGAAGCCCTAAACATTGGCAAACGGTCTTCCGTCGTCATGACACATGGCTTCAACTCGTCGTACTTTTCGCGGCGCGAGCAGCAGAAAAAAGAGCATATGGCAGCAATGCAGAATCTTGGGCTGAGCGCTGCTGCCCCGCAGCCATTGCACAGAATGCTTTTTGACGCGTACGAGTCTTACGTGCAGCACCAAGACAAGCAAATGCATTGTGTTTCAGTGTTTATTTGACACCAGAGTTAATTACCATTTAGACATAGGCGGCGCAGCGCAGGCCACGCGGACATGTGTTGCAGCTCGCAACGTTGCTGAACACAGACCTGGAGCGAAAGACAGCAGCGCCTGCCTGCAGCCGGCCGGCGGCGGCCCAGGCCTCTGCCTGGGCAACGGCGGCGGGCCACCAGGGCTTGTTTTCTGTGCCAACTGCAAGAATCAGCTGCCGGCGCGTGCGGTAGCGAAGGGTGAGTTTGGCGGCGGGCGCGCTGGCGTTGAGCGTCCCGCGCATGCCCTGGAGCTCGAGTGTGGTGTTGCGGCAACTGCCGCGCCCGCAGGAGTAGACTAGGCGGCCCGCCACTGTGACGCTTGCTTCGCCACCTGTTCCCTTGAACGCCATTGTTAGCCGCCAGAGCGGCCTGCTTGCGTTTGCGGCCAGCAGGAGCGCGCCAAGCGCGGATACGGATTCTTCGGATTCGTCGAGCAAGGGCCCCAGGCTATCGACGACAACCATGTTTGTGACATCAATCTCAAACGTCTGATGCGGGCAAGAGCACTTGGCAGCAACAGTGTTTCCCGGCCTGGAAGACGGCCGTGAGTCGGGGCAGGCGGTGCAGAGCTTGCCTCTGGAGGCCTTGAATGTGCCTGCGGGGCAGACGCTGCAGACTCCGCGCTCACCAGCGAAACCAGCATCGCACGAGGCCACGCAATACCCGCCAAGCACGTCGGGCCCGTCGTGTGGCCCCGGCTCGTAACCGGTCTTGCAGGCGCAGGCGGTGCGGTTGGCGCGAGGGGGGGAGGAGACGGTGTTTGGACCACAGGACTGCTTGACGCCTTCGTTGCCGATGAAGTCCTTGAAGAGCCCGTCGGCGCACGCCGCGCAGACCACGGAGCCGTTGGCGAGCGTGCTCTGGAACTCGAAGCCCGCCGCGCACTGGCAGCTCGCCGCGTGGCCGGTGATGACAAGCGTGCTGCCGGCCGCGCACGCCGTCAGCTGGCAGGTGCCGCCCACGCGCTCGTAGCCCGGCAAGCACACGCAGTCGGAGGCGTTGGCGCGGGCAGTCTGCAGCGTCGTCTCGAACGGCGGACACGGGGTGCATGGCAGGCTGTTGATGCGGTTTTCGGGCTCCGCCTTGTACGTGCCCAGCTCGCACGCTGTGCACTTGCCAAAATGGCGGTGGTAGCCCGGCCGGCACGCACAGTCCGCGACGTCTGATAAGCCCGTTTTGTACGTCAGTGTCTCTGCCGGGCACTGCGTGCAGGCCTTCGCCGACCCGTTGTTGTAGTGGTTCGCGGGGCAAGGCTCAATGTTGGCGCCGGAGACAGCCACTTGGTAGCCCGCTGGCGCGCGGCAGATACCTGCGCACTGCGTGTTTGTGTTTTGAAAGCTTGAACCAAGTAAGGTCAGAAGAACAAAAAGAACAAAGCAACAGCGCGTCCATGAACACATACGTTGGCCAGGTATGTAGCAAAAAGCGTGGCACGCGATCATGCCTTGTATGTCTATTATAATCATAGTGTTCAATGTGGCAAGTCAGATGCAAGTACATAACAAACATCAAAAATGAGACGATCACAGCCTTTGGCTTCTTGGAACAAACGTTATTTCGTTGACGAAGCTCACTTACTCAGGTTCAGAGAAAGGCCTCTACACGCAAAAAGCCCACACTGCACCAAAGTAGTGAACGCCACCATAGATCCAGAAAATAGCCCGTTGGATGCAGCAGTTGAGCGCGAACAGCACTTTGCTTGTGTGATTATCTATAAGCCTATTCCAAAACTCTTCATCAAACTTTTACTGCAAAAATAAAACTTGAATTTCAAAATAAACAAAACTGAAATTTCAAAATAAACAGCGCGTCAACCAGACAAGGTTGCGAGGTCGAGTGCATAAGCGCGAATCATGTCGCTGTAGCTGCCAAAGTGGTCTTTGCCACATGCGTTGCACTTGACATCGTTGGACAGCCGGCTTGCTTTCCAGTGCGAAGATCCTTGTTGAACGATTAGCGAGTCTGGGGCAACGGCAGCGAGGGGGTAGAACCGGAGGTCGCTTGTGCAGGCCCCGTAGTGGTCGAGCAAGTAGGTGCGGAAGATGGCGCAGTAGATCTCGTAGGCGCTGTTGACAGCACTCCAATCGTCAGTCAAGTTTTTCCAATCTGTTTTGATGTAAAGCGCCGCCATGTTCCGCTGTAGCAGCTCAAGCGTCGCTTTTTTGCTGCGCGCAATCTTCTCCTCGTCTGCCTTCGGCCTCAGGCCTAGACGCCAGTTTATTACGGCGGTCTGCAGCAGGTCGAAGCTCGACGCGATCCCGTCTGTGTTGTCCTCGCCCTGAAGCACCATCACAGGCAGTGGCGGGAACGGCAGGCTCGCCACAACCATGCTTGCAAACGCACGCAGCTCGTGCTGCGAGCGCGGGCCGTCTGCCATGCTGTCGATGTTGTGGTGTCTGCTGCAGACAAAAAAACAGAAAAAAACACCGAGCAAGGCACCAAAATTTGAATTATAATATATTAGATAGAAAATAATATGTCGGTTGTCACTGAATCGACCAGACAAAGAACAAATGTAAAAGCAAAGACAACAATTTCAGTAATTGAGATCAAAATGGCGCATTTGGTTGATTCAACTGGACGACTTGTTAAGCCATTTTCGTGTTTTTTAGCTACAGGCAAACTACTTGATGAAGACACAAGTAAAGATCAAAACAGAAAAAAAAATTTGATTAAGATAGACAAAAATAGTGCAGTGAAACAAATCGTGTCAGAAGTCGAACAATTAACAAAACGACCTACAACACATAATAATGCAGATTTGAACAATGTGCTTTGGAATGCATGCGAACGTGCAGCTCTGGAAAATTCTGACGTTCTAGTTGCTTTCAAACCAGTTTATTTGAATTTCTGGAATGCATATGTTGACACTTTGGACAAAACCACCTGTCTCAACGAATCAGGTCTTTCAAAAGAACCAAGCCAGACTTTCAGAAGTGTTCTTCAAAAAAATGACGATCGCGCTGTCGACAAAATTAAGTCTTTTTTTTTACAGCTGAGAACAAATCCCAAGAGATTTTGGGATTTTACACACGATAGTGTATTCTACGGCATATTTTATAGACAACCTGAAGGAGTCATCACCAATGATGATGAACACTCACGACTGCAACCAAATACTTTATATATAACTCAACACTTTGACGAACTCGTGATAAGATACCAAGATTGCAATAATTTTGAAGCCGGCGACTTGCAAGTATTTGCCACTCTTGAACAAGCAAAACGTTTCTGCTTGATCCATAAAATTCAGTTCACACAAAATTCAACTACGCACGATACTCAAAGTATTCAATGGATACCTGACAATTATTTTCCTGAAGCATGGCACGAAATACAAGCTTGGAGAACAGGAGGATTAACTGAGAGTATTATTGAAACGGAAATCAAATCTGTGAAAGACATGATTTTTGAACAGAGAAAAGCAACTTTTCATTTGCGCAAACCCGACCAGCAATTGTCAGTGACTTTCAGAAACCTGACCACCACACATCAAATTTTGTGCATTTTGCACGCCGAGCTCACTAAGAATTGTCGCGCCGATCACACCCCTCAAGACATCAAACAAAAAAACAAAGACAAAATATTAATTATACAAAATGTCCTCTTGGCAGCGGCTTGTAAGCAGACGATTTCTGAAATGACATCACCAAAACCGTGGGTCTTGAGGAGGCTAGCGGAAGCTGATAATGTTGACATTCAAATTACAACAGGTGATGAAAGCAACCCAAACGGAATACATTTTTTTAAGACAACAGAATTGAATCCTGATGCTGATGCTTTTGATTCGCAAATACATTTAATTCGTCCACGTCAAAAAAATAATAAGGATGCCCCTGCTTTTCACCCACAATCTTTTCATAGACCCCGGACACGGAAAGAAATTGCTGAAATTTGTGACTCTCCTTATACAATACATTCAGAGAATGACATAATTCACAAAATGCCGTGGAAACAATTTCTTCAACTTGTAGTAATGAATCTCAAAGACAAGTCGGAAACACCAAAAGAATGGGAACAAAAACTCTTAGCAACAGCAAAAAAAAAAATCTTATCAGGAGAATATATGCAAGAAAATCAATTGTCAATTCCCACTGATAAGTCGCCGAGTTTTTTGAAATTTCAGGACAAGGACTGCACAGATTTATTGTTTTTTGTTTTGTCAAGGATGCTCAAAAACAATATTTTGTTTCAGATATGGGACAATAATTCATTATATTTTCAACAAAACAACTTTGGTTACATAATATCCAGTGCTAAAACAATTTGGTATGAAACGGTAAAATTGTTTTTGGAGGTAATCAATAACTTCAAAATCTCGAACCCACAAATATCTCTCAAGTTTGAATTAGACCCTGAAGACTCACACAATAGTATACAAAAAATAAATATCAAGTACAGCACAAGTGGTATAAAAGACTCTCACCACAGACTATTGGAACCAAAATGGATTACCATCAATGCAGAAAATCAAAAATGGTCAAAGAAAATGCACACACTACAACGTGACAGTATCAAATGGCTTTTAACTGACTATGAAGCAAAGCTGATGAGTTTTGTCACTATGATGGACGAAAATGATTTTTCAAAGGGTTCTCTCAAAAAAGAAACTGGATTGTTTGAGTTTTGGTTTAAGATGGACGATGTTTTGAGCAATCTAAAACTGTTGCAATCAAAAACTGAAGGAGCAAACATTTTATATTCTTCAAAATCAGAGATTTTTGATGAATTTCTAGAAGCAGACTTGCTAAAAAGAGATCATCTTGACGATGTAGATGAGAGTTATGAGGAGTGGCAAAATGGTCTTGTTGGTGGCAAAAAAACAATTGCGACAGGTCCATTCATGCCAGAACCGAACCTTGAGAACGTCCGGACACTGAATCCGGACGAAGAACACGTCAATGAACAAGTCAATGATTCAGAAAAATGGCCTATTTGGCCTTCAATATTGGATTACAAGGATAAATGGAACGACCCAAATAATATGACTGAAGAGGGAAAAAAACGTTATGATAAATGCGATTACAACAAAAATTTGCGAAGGTTTATGAAGCAAAGAATGTCATCTCGAAAACAATTAAATGTTCGCGATCTTCCTTTTAAATTTAAACTTGAATACCAGCTGCGAGGTGCAGTAGCATTTTTAGGAACTCTTAGGGCGTTTGCAAATCAAACGAAAATGACTAACAAGCAATGGTCTTTAACACCAGAAAATGAGCAGAAACAAATGATTGACCAGACTAAAACAATGTTGGCACGAAGGCATGTGTTTGTTGGGACTCTGAGAGGATCAAAACATTCTTTAACGGGTCAATATGAATTTTTATCAATATCTGACTACAAAGATTTGGAACCAAACTATAGATCATGGAATGTTGAAAAAAACGAGGACGGAAAACCAACTCAAAGGATCGTTGCTTTGGGAAGTGCAGCCAATGTTTATGTGTACTAATACTTCAAATTGCTCGATTTCTTCGAGAGCAGAAAAGGACGTTTATTGTTTTCGAGAACAAAAAACCACTCGCGTTCCTACACTGGCTCTTCGTGGCTTATGTGGACGACTTTGTTTACACGGCTTCTTGCTGGGAAACATGCAAGGCACGTTGTTTTTCCTCATCTTCATACGACTGGAACCTTTCTTCGCAAATTGTCTTTTTGGCCATGAGAAGAGTCAGCTTTTTTTTGAGGACGTTCTTGCGCGCCGTCAAAACGTCGTCATCAAGACGGCGGTGGGGCCTGCCGGGCTGCCGCGTGGGCTTTGACTTGTCCCTGTTCTTGCGAGGGCATTTGAGGGTTGGCTCTGTTGGTGTCTGGGAGTTCATCTGTGACATTGCTTTCCGTGCAATGCTTGTAGCATCAAGTAAAAACAATCAAAAAAAACATGTTTGGCACGGATATCTAATTGACCAGTGCGTTTGGCCAGTGCGTTTGGCAGTGCGTTTGGCCAGTGCGTTTGGCCAGTGCGTTTGGCAGTGCGTTTGGCCAGTGCGTTTGGCC